>Ga0180219_1000060_pt1 | contig 157187 bp, 145 predicted proteins | sample eDN3rd30CBELigMG_FD_151338 | JGI IMG/M metagenome (GOLD analysis project Ga0180219, IMG submission 151338) | Enriched Miracle-Growth compost microbial communities from Emeryville, California, USA - eDNA 3rd pass 30_C BE-Lig MG (version 2)... ...
CTACAGGTCCCGGGACGGGAGAGCCGGTCCCTCCCGCCGCAGGCTCCGCCCCTCTCCCGCGCCGCCGGACGGCCCGGCGCCGCCTCCCAGGATGGGAGAAGGTGTTGGGACGCTGCCACGGGCGGCGCAGAATGTCAAGAAGATATTCCTATGTCCCTGAGCCTCCACGGCGAGAAGAAGCGCCCCGCTCAGGCAAAGGGCGCTCTTCTCCCTCCCTCGCAGAGGGGAGGGTGGACGGGCGAAGCCCGGCCGGGTGGGGTGGTCTCAGGACGGTGCGCCTGAACCTCCGTGATGCCCGCGCCTTCGCGCGGGTATCCACGACTTGGCTCGGGCTGCCACGCCCGAAGAAAGTCGTGGATGCCCGGCTGCGCCGGGCATGACGGCGCCCGGCCTCGGCAGGACGCATCGCGGCCGTGCGACGTTTGACCTCGGGGGGCGGGAGGGTCCATAGCCCGGCTGAGAAGATGGAGCGCGTGATGGCTACGACTGAAGACGACGTCCGGCGGGCCTTGGCGGCGGTGCCCGCGCCTGACGGGGCGGCCAGCCTTGCGGAGTCGTCCTCGCTGTCGAACATCTCGGTGATGCCCGGCGGCCGCGTGATCTTCTCGATCGAGACCACGCCCGAACAGGCCGCGGGCGCGGAGAGCATCCGGCGCGCCGCTGAAGCGGCGGTGCGGGCGCTTCCGGGCGTCTCCGACGTGCTGGTCGCGCTCACCGCGGAGCGCGCGCCCGGCAGCGCGCCTGCGCCCCGGCCGCAGCCGCCGTCGATGGGCCGCGCGCCGCGTCCGGCGGCTCCGGGCGCAGAGACGCCCGCGCGTACCGCAGGCGACGCGCGCGGCGCCGGAATTCCGGGCGTCCGCCACATCGTCGCGGTGGCGTCCGGCAAGGGCGGCGTCGGCAAGTCGACCACGGCCGCAAACCTGGCGCTCGCCCTCAAGGCGCAGGGCCTGCGCGTCGGGCTGATGGACGCCGACGTCTATGGCCCCTCGGTGCCCACCCTGTTCTCGCTCCATGCGCGGCCGCAGGTCGAGAACCGGATGATGCAGCCGCTCGAGGCCCATGGCCTGAAGATCATGTCGATCGGCTTCCTGGTCGACGCCGGCACGGCGATGATCTGGCGCGGGCCGATGGTGATGTCGGCGCTCACCCAGATGCTCACTGAGGTCGCCTGGGGCGAGCTCGACGTGCTGATCGTCGACATGCCGCCCGGCACCGGCGACGCGCAGCTCACCATGGCGCAGCGCGTGAAGCTGTCGGGCGCCGTGATCGTCTCGACGCCGCAGGACCTCGCGCTCGCCGACGCAAGGCGCGGCGTCGCGATGTTCCGCAAGGTCGACGTGCCGATCCTCGGGCTCGTCGAGAATATGAGCTACTACAACTGCCCGAATTGCGGCCACCAGGCCCATCTGTTCGGCCATGGCGGGGCGCGCGCCGAGGCGCAGGCGATGGGGACGCCGTTCCTCGGCGAGGTCCCGCTTGCGCTCGATATCCGCGAGACCTCCGACGCCGGCGCGCCGATCGTCGCCTCGGCGCCGAACTCCGAATACGCCGCCGCCTATGGCCGCATCGCCGAGGCCCTGTGGGCGCGGCTTTCGACCGGCGCGCCCGGTCGCGCGGGCCCGCGGATCGTGATCGAGCGATAGAGGGTCAAGGCTTCCGGATCGGCTTTCCGCACTGTCTCGACTTATTCCAAGTCGATGGCGGGACAGAAAAAGGCGAGAGATCAAAGCCTCTTAGAGGCCGATTGACTTACCCGCCGAGCGGGTTCTCCGTGGCCGCCGACGCGAAGCGCGGAGGCCCGCCAGGGCCTCGGCGGGCGCGGTCGAATCGCGCCCGCCGGGCAGGGGAGACACGGCACATGACCAGCAGATGGATCGCGGCGCTCGCGGGGGCGGGCCTTAGCGTGCTCGCGCTTTCGGGCGCGCTCGCCGACGCGCCGGCGGCCAAGGACGTCGCCAAGACCTATGCGGACGTCGCGCTCGCGATGTATGGCGACGCGGTCACGACCGCCAAGGCGCTCGACGCCAAGGTGGACGCGTTCCTCGCCAACCCGACCGACGAGACGCTCGGCGAGGCCCGCAAGGCCTGGCTCGCGGCCCGCGTGCCTTACCAGCAGACCGAAGGCTTCCGCTTCGGCAACAAGGCGGTCGACGACCTCGAGGGGACCGTCAACGCCTGGCCGCTCGACGAAGGGCTGATCGACTATGTCGACGCGAGCTATGGCGAGACCTCGGACGAGAACCCGTATTACCGGCTGAACGTGATCGCCAACCCCAAGTTCAAGCTCGGCCGCAAGACCGTCGACGCGTCGAAGATCGACAAGAAGCTGCTGACCTCGCTGAACGAGGCCGGCGAGGTCGAGTCCAATGTCGCGATCGGCTACCACGCGATCGAGTTCCTGCTGTGGGGGCAGGACCTGAACGGCACGGGGCCGGGCGCGGGCAACCGTCCCGCCACCGACTATGTCCAGGGCGCCGGCTGCACGCATGAGCACTGCGACCGCCGCGCCGCCTATCTCAAGGCCGCGAGCGACCTTCTGGTCGACGACCTGAGGGCGATGGAGAAGCTCTGGGGGCCGAAGGGCAAGGCGCGCGTCGCGCTGATGAAGAAGAAGGGCCCGGCCGCGCTGGCGCCGATCTTCACCGGCCTCGGCAGCCTGTCCTATGGCGAGCTCGCCGGCGAGCGCATGAAGCTCGGGCTCATCCTGCACGACCCCGAGGAGGAGCATGACTGCTTCTCGGACAACACCCACAACTCGCACTTCTACGACATTCTCGGCATGACCGAGATCTGGCAGGGCAAGTACACGCGGCTCGACGGCACGGTGGTCGAGGGGCCGTCCCCGAAGGCCTACGCCGAGGCCAAGGCGCCCGAGGAGGCGCAGAAGCTCGACGCGCTGTTCGCCGACACCCTCACCAAGGCCCAGGCCATGAAGGACAAGGGCGACGTCGGCATGGCCTATGACCAGATGATCGCCGAGGGCAATTCTGAGGGCAACAAGCTGGTTCAGGACGTGATCGACGGCCTGGTCGCGCAGACGCACGGCGTCGAGGCCGTCGTGGCCAAGCTCGGCGTGAAGATCTCGGTCGAGGGCTCCGACAGCCTCGACAATCCCGGGAAGGTCACGCAGTAAGCGGCGCCGGCCGGTCCGGGGCATGCGCTCCGGCCGGCCTTCCGGGCCGCCCGCGGGGCGGCTCCTCCGGACGTCTTTCATGCCGAACGCTCTCTCCCGCAGGACGCTGCTCGGCGGCGGGCTCGCCGTCGCCGGGGCGGCGCTCGTCTCCGCGCGCGGTTTTGCGCGCGCGCCGGCGGCGCTCCCGGAGAGGGTCGCCGCGCCGGCCTCGGGCGAGGTTTCGCTCTCGCTGGTCGCCTCCGAGAAGCCCGCGCGGCTGCTCGGCCCGGACCGACCGGCGACGCCGATCTGGACCTATGGCGAGACGCCGTTCCGGCTGGTGCGCATCCGCCAGGGACAGACGCTCAACGTTGACTTCGAGAACCGGCTGCCTGAGCACACCTCGATCCACTGGCACGGGCTGAGAATCCCGAACGACCAGGACGGCGTGCCCTACGTGACGCAGCAGCCCGTGCGGCCCGGCGAGCGCCACGCCTACCGCTTCACCCCGCCGGACACCGGCACCTTCTGGTTCCACCCGCATTGCGACACCGTCGCCCAGCTCGGCCGCGGGCTTGCGGGCGTGATGATCGTCGAGGGCGACGAGAGCCGTCCATACGACGCTGACATCGCGCTCGTGCTGAAGGACTGGCGGCTCGATCCGGAGACCGCCGGCTATCTGCCCTTCGCGACCCGCCGCGGCGAGCTGCGCGCCGGCACCTTCGGGACGGTGCGGACCGCGAACGCCGAGATCGCGCCCCGCCTGGAGATCCCGGCCGGCGGCGACGTGCGGCTGCGCCTGCTCAACCTCGACTCGACCCGCGTCGGCAGCGTCGGCTTCGAGGGCATGGAGGCGGCGGTCGTCGCGATCGACGGCAACCCGATCGCGCCGTTCCCGCTGAGCGAGTGGCGGCTCGGGCCTGCGATGCGGCTCGACGTCGTCGTGCGGGCACCAGCCGAGGGCGGCGACGGCCGGCTGATGGACTTCTTCGCGGCCGAGCCCGTGACGCTCGCGACCTTCGTGGGCAAAGGCGCGGCCCAGCCGAAGCGCGCCTTCGACCCTGCGCCGCTGACGCGCAGCCCGATCCCGGAACCGAAACTCAAGGGCGCGGAGCGGCTGCGGCTCGCCTTCGCGACCGCGTCCGGCGGCAAGGCCGCGCTCGCCATCAAGGACGACGACCCGCTGTCGCAGGCGCTGCTCGACAGCCTGTGCGCCGCCGCCACCACCAACTGGAGCATCAACGGCCAGTCGTGGCCGGGCGGCGACCACAGCCATGTGCCGCCGCCGCTGTTCACGCTGCGGGAGGGCCGCTCTTACGTGGCGGAGCTCTCCAACGAGACCCCGCACGTCCACCCGATCCACCTGCATGGCGCGACCTTCAAGGTGGTGAAGTCGACCCGCGCCGACCTGCCGGTCCACTACGCCGACACGGTGCTGCTGACCCCGAACGACCGCGTCACCATCGCCTTCGTGGCCCCCGGTCCGGGCGCCTGGATGGTCCATTGCCACCTGATCGAGCATCAGGAGACCGGCATGATGGGCTATGTGAGGGTGGCGTGACCGGCGCGCGCCTCCTCCGCCCGGCGCTGCTTTCGCTCCTCGCCGCCGCCTTGACCGCGACAGTGGGCGCGGCGGCGACCGACGGGCTCGACGTCGCGATCGGCAAGGCCGTGTTCGACCGGATGTGGGTGCGGGCTCCGTCCTCGACCAAGCACGCCGACGGGCTCGGGCCGCTGTTTTCCGCGCGCTCTTGCGCAAGCTGTCACGCCGGCGGCGGGCGCACGACCTTCCGGCTCGGGCGCGACGACCCGGCCACCCATCCGGGCCTCGTGGTCCGGCTGGGCGACGCCTCCGGGGTTGGCGACGCCGTCTATGGCCAGGAGCTTCAGCCGGACGGGCTCGGCGACGCGGCGGGCGAGGGCCGCGCGGCCGTGCGCTTCGCCTCCGCGACGCCGGGCTTTCCGCCGCGGCCCGAGTGGCGGGTCGAACGCTGGGGCTATGGCGCGCCCTCCGTGGACCTACGGCTGTCGCCGCGCGTGGCGCCCTCACTCGCCGGCATCGGGCTTCTGGCGCGCGTGCCCGAGGCGGAGATTGTTTCGCGCGAAGATCCCGACGACCGCGACGGCGACGGCGTCTCCGGCCGCGCCAACCGGACCGGCGGCGCGATCGGCCGGTTCGGGTGGAAGGCCGCCGAGCCGACGCTGGAGGCGCAGGCCGCGCTCGCCTTCTCGCTCGATCTGGGGCTGTCCACCACGCTTCGCCCGAACGGGGCGGGCGACTGCACCGAGGCCCAGGCGGCCTGCCGCGCCGCCCCCCACGGGGCCCCGTCCGGCGATCCCGAGGTCGCGCCCGCGCTGATGGCCAGCCTGATGGCGTTCCTCGAAGCCCGGCCGGCGCCATTGGGCGTGAAGACCGGCGGTCGCGGCGCGGCGCTGTTCGCCTCGACCGGCTGCGCCGCCTGCCATGCGCCGGCGCTGAAGCTCGAGGGCGGCGGCGTCGCCGCGGCCTATACGGACCTGCTGCTGCACGACATGGGACCCGGGCTCGACGACGGCATGGGCGAGGCCGGCGCGCTGAGCGCCGAATGGCGCACCGCGCCGCTCTGGGGTCTGTCGCGCGCTCTGGCGCAACGTTCGGGCTTGCTGCATGACGGCCGGGCCGCCACCGTCGGCGCCGCCATCGCCTGGCACGCCGGCGAGGCGGCCGGCGCGCGCGGCCGGTTCGACGCGCTCTCCGCCGGCGAGCGCAAGGCGCTGGTCGACTTCGTGAACGGCCTCTGACTGAACGGGATGCTCGCCATGCGGCTTCGGCTCGCTCTGATCGCTCTCCTGCTCGGCGGCGCTCCTGCGATCGCCCTCACCGAGCCGCCTGCGCCGGGGCCGCTCGCCGCGGGCATGATCGAGAGCTACCTGCTGCCCCGCTACGAGACCTTCCGCGGCGCGACAGCCGAGCAGGCGAAGGCGTGGCAAGAGGCCTGCCGGGACGAGGACTTTGCGGCGGATCTTCCGGTCCTGCGTGAACGCTTCCAGACGGCCGCCGACGGCTGGGCCGCGGTCGAGCACGTCACGATCGGGCCCGCGAGCGTGGGGCTTCGCGCCGACCGCATCTATTTTGGCCCGGACCGGCGCAACGCCGTCGCCAAGGCGCTCGGCGAGCTGGAGGCGAAGGCGAAAGGCGGCGACCTTGCGGCTGACGCCGTCGAGCGGGTGAGCGTCGCCGGACAGGGCTTTCCGGCGCTCGAGCGGCTGCTCTACGAGACCGACCAGGCGAGCCCGCAGGCGCGCTGCCGGGTCGGCGTCGCGTTGGCGCGCAATCTTGCGACCATCGCCGATGAGATCCTGGCCGGGTGGCGCGCGCCCGACGGTCCGCTGGCGCGGCTCAAGCGCGGCGAGGGCGATCCGGTGCATTTCGCGGATCCGGCGCAGGCGGCGGCGCGGCTGATGACGGACCTCGCCGGCGGCTTTCAGCGCGTCAACGACATGAAGCTGTTCCCGATGCTCGGGAGTTCGCCCGACATGGCGCGGCCGAAGGCGGCGGAGGGCTGGCGGTCCGGCCACTCGGCGCGGGCCATCAGGGTCGCGGTCGGGAGCCTCGCCGCCCAGGCGCGGATTTTCTCCGCCGCCGCGCCCAAGGACGTCGCCGCCGCCGACGACAAGGATTTCGCGGCCGCCGAAGCCGCCGTCGCCCGGCTGCCGGACGATCTCGGCGAGGCCGCTGCCGATCCGAAGCGCCGCCCGGCGATCGAAGCCGCCATCGCGGCCCTGAAGGCGGCGCAGAACGACCTCGCCAAAAATCTTGCGCCGGCGCTCGGAATCCCGCTCGGCTTCAACGCGCTCGACGGTGACTGAGCGATGCATCTGACGCGCCGTCACGCTCTCGCTGGGCTCGGCGCCGCCGGGCTCGCGACCCTGGGTCCGCGGGCGCTTCGCGCCGAGGCTTTCGAGCCGCGCCTGCTCGGCTCCGCCATGGACGCAGACGGAGGGTTTCGGGTCGGGCGGCTCGACGCGTCTCTGGCCGAGACGGCGGGCGCGCCCGTGCCCGTACGGCTGCACGCGCTGTCGCCGCGGCCGGACGGCCGGGAGGCGGTCGCGGTCGGCAGGCGGCCGGGCGACGTCTCCTTCGTGCTCGAGGGCGAGGGACGCGGCGTGCGCACGAGCTTCCGGGCGAGCCCCGGCCGCCGGTTTTCCGGCCATGGCGCCTATGCGGATGACGGGCGGAGCTTCCTGTCCGCCGAGATCGACGCTGTTACGGGCGAGGGCTTCGTGGTGGTCCGCGACGTCGGCGGCGGCTACGCGGTCGCGGGCGAATTCCGCTCGGCGGGCGTCGGGCCGCATGAAGTCATATCGGCGGGTGGCTTCGTCGTCATCGCGAACGGCGCCCGCGAGCCGAAGAGCGAGCCGGGCATCGCCGCGCTCGGGACCACGCGCGCCCGCTCCAACGTGGCGCTGGTTCGGCCGGGAAGCGGGGCGGTGGAGACCGTCGCTGAGGTTGGCCCTGACTTCGCGTCGCTGTCGCTGCGCCATCTCGCGGTGACGCCGGAGGGCGGCGTGCTGGTCGCGGCGCAGGACACCGCCGCGGGCGCGCATGACCGGCCGCTCGTGGCCCGGCTCGACGGCGCGCGGCTCAGATGGCTCGACGCCGGCTACGCCGTCAATGCGCGCATCGGCGGCTCCGTGGGCTCGCTCGCGATCGACCGATCCGGGCGCTTCCTCGCGGCGTCCGGCCCCAAGGGCGGCGTGGTGGTGGTCTACGATCTCGCTGTCGATGACGCTGTCGGCGTGGTGGCGATCCCGGACTGCTGCGGGCTCGCCGCGGAGCCGGAGCCGGGCCGCTTCGTCGCCAGCAACGGGCTCGGCGAGGTCATCCGCATCGCGGCCGACGAGGACGGTGCGGCGATCGTCGGCCGCCGCATCAGCGCGCTTCGCTGGGACAACCATCTCGCGACCCTGCCGCGCGGCGCGCAGGGCTGACGCCGCCGGCGCCGGCTTGCGGCCGGGCCTCAGCCTGCTATCTAGCCGCCCACGCAGATGTTCCGCGTAAGTCCTGGTTCGGGAGCAGCCATGTCGGATGGCTTCGTCGACGCGCGCGCCGCTGGCGCCACGGAACTGACGCCTCCGCCCGCGCGTCCGGACGGTTTTCCGGATCGGCTCGCGCTGTTCCTCGACCTCGACGGCACCGTGCTCGACCTGGCGGCGACGCCGGAGGCGGTGCGGATCGCGCCCGAGACGGTCGCGGCGATCGGGCGTCTGGCGGACCGGCTGGGCGGCGCGCTTGCGGTCATCACCGGCCGCGCGCTCGCCGATTCCGACGGCATCCTGGCGCCGCTGCGGCTGCCGACCGCAGCGCTTCACGGCGCCGAGCTGCGCCGGCGCGGCGGCGGCCGCATCGCGGCGGCGGGCGAGCGGCCGTCGGAGCGGCTGCGGGCCGCGCTCGCCGCGTTCGTGGACGTCCGCCCCGGCCTTCTGCTGGAGGACAAGGGTCCGAGCGTGGCGCTGCATTACCGGGCGGTCCCGGAGCTCGAGAACGAGGTGCGGACGCGCGTCTCCGAGCTGGTCGCCCAGTTCGCGCCTGACCATGAACTCCAGCCCGGCAAGATGGTCGTCGAGATCCGCCCGCATGGCTGCGACAAGGGCGGCGCGGTGCGGGCTCTGATGACGGAGCCGCCATTTGCGGGCAGGACCCCGCTGGTGCTCGGCGACGACCTGACCGACGAGTTCGCCTTTGAGGCCGCCGTCGCCATGGGCGGGGGCGCGATCCTGATCGGCGCAGCCGACCGCCCGACCGCAGCCGCGCACGTCCTGCGCGATCCGGAGGCGGCGCGCCGCTGGCTGGCGCAGCTCGCCGACGCCTGACGGCGCTCACAAGCCGCAATAACTAGGCTTTTGCTCAATGCTTGGGCGCCGGGCGCGGCGCGAACCGCGCGCAACGCGCTGCGGCGCACAAGCCTTGCGGCTGGCATGGCGCTTGCTCAACCGATGTCGTGCAGAGCGTCTAGGGTTCCGGCCGTCATCGCGGCGGCGCTGGTCCGAGAGACGCACTTTCCGCGGCCTCATAGCGGGAAGACACGGCGGGGCAAAAGCCCGGGAGGTCACTGCACGGGTTCGCCGCCGCGAACCGACCTCCATGCTTGCGGCGAACTCCCCTGGAAACGACATGGCCGCGACAGGCCGCACGACCGAGGAGCATCCATGCTGCGCAAACTAACCGCCGCGCTCGCCCTTTCGCTCATGGCCTTCGCCGCGCCCGCCGAGGCCGCGCCGAAGAAGAGCTTCAACGTCGCCTGGACGATCTATGTCGGCTGGATGCCGTGGCAGTACGCCGCCGAGAACGGCATCGTGAAAAAGTGGGCGGACAAATACGGCATCGACATCAAGCTCACGCAGCTCAACGATTACGTCGAGTCGATCAACCAGTTCACCGCCGGCAAGTTCGACGGCGTCGGCCTGACCAATATGGACGGCCTGACGATTCCGGCCGCCGGCGGCGTCGACACCACCCTGCTGATCGTCGGCGACTTCTCGAACGGCAATGACGGCATCGTCTCCAAGACCGCGAAGGCGATCCCGGACCTGAAGGGCGAGAGCATCAATCTCGTCGAGCTCTCGGTCTCGCACTACCTGCTGGCGCGCGCGCTCGACATGTCGGGCATGAGCGAAAAGGACGTGAAGGTCGTCAACACCTCTGATGCCGACATCGCCAGCGCCTACAAGTCGCCCGACGTGACGCATGTCGTCACCTGGAACCCGATGCTGGCGGAGGTGAAGGCCGAGCCGGGCACGACGGAGCTGTTCGACAGCTCAAAGATCCCAGGCGAGATCATCGACTGCCTCGGCGTGAACACCGAGACGCTGAATGACAATCCAGACTTCGGCAAGGCGCTGGTCGGCATCTGGTACGAGACGCTCGCGCTGATGGAAGGCGACGGCGACAAGGCCCGCGAAGCCAAGACCGCGATGGCCAAGGCCTCCGGAACGGACCTCGCCGGCTTCGAGGCGCAGCTCGGCGGCACCAAACTGTTCTCCAATCCGGCCGATGCGGTCGCCCTGGTCGAAAGCCAGGACGTGGTGAAGACCATGGAGCTGGTCCGCACCTTCTCGTTCGATCACGGCCTGCTCGGCGAAGGCGCCAAGACCAAGGACGCGGTCGGCATCGGCTTTCCGGGCGGCAAGACTCTCGGGGACGCCGGCAACGTCAAGCTGCGCTTCGACTCGACCTACATGAAGATGGCTGCGGACGGAAAGCTCTGAGCCTCGCCCGCCACTGCGTCCCGGCCGCCGGCCGGGACGCGAGCGGCCGCGCGCCGAGCCGCGGCCGCGCCCATGACCGTCGCCGTCAGATGAGGTGTGTATGCGTCGCGCGATGAACGTCCGGCCGGGCGCCGGGGCGAGGCTTCTGCTCGCCATGCTGCCCTTCCTGCTGCTTGCTGCGGTCTATGTGCTGGGCTCGGCCGAGCGGCGCGCCTCGAACCCGAACGACAAGCTGCTCCCGCCGGTCTCCGAGATGACCGACACGATGGGCCGGCTCGCGACCGAACAGGACCGCCGCACCGGCGAGATCACGCTGGTCGCCGACACGGTCTCAAGCCTTCGCCGGCTCGCGATCGGGCTCGGCTGCGCCACCCTGATCGGGCTCACGCTCGGCATCGCGATCGGCGCGCTGCCGGTCGCGACCGCCGCCGGCGGGCCGCTGGTCGGCGTCATATCCATGATCCCGCCGATGGCGGTGCTGCCGATCCTTTTCATCGTGTTTGGGCTCGGCGAACTGTCGAAGGTGGTGCTCATCATCGTGGGCGTGGCGCCGCCGATCGTGCGCGACATCACGCTCGCCGTGCAGGCGATCCCGACGGAGCAGCTCGTCAAGGCCCAGACCCTCGGTGCCTCGACCTGGACCGCCGTGCTCCGGGTCGTGCTGCCGCAGGTCACGCCGCGGCTGATCGAGACCGTGCGGCTGCAGCTCGGCCCGGCCTTCCTGTTCCTGATCGCCGCCGAGGCGATCGCCTCCGATTCCGGCCTCGGCTACCGGATCTTCCTGGTGCGCCGCTATCTCGCGATGGACGTCATCCTGCCTTACGTCGCCTGGATCACGCTGATCGCCTTCGTGATGGATTTTGCGCTCGCGCGGCTGGCGCGCTCCGCCTTCTCCTGGGCCTATGAGGGAGAGCGGCGATGAGCGCGCTGACGGTCGAGGACGTCTGGGTCGAGTTCGGCGACCAGATCGTGCTCGAAAACCTCAATCTCGAGGTCGCCTCCGGGGCCTTCCTGGCGATCGTCGGGCCGTCCGGCTGCGGCAAGAGCACGTTCCTGCGCATGGTTCTGGGGCAGGATCGGCCCTCGCGCGGGCGGATGCTGATCGACGGCAAGCCGCTGCCGGACGAGCCGGGGCCCGACCGCGGCGTCGTTTTCCAGCGCTACTCGGTGTTCCCGCACCTCACGGTCCTGGGGAACGTGCTGCTCGCCTATGAGCTCGGAAAATCCCGCGCGCTCGGGCGCCTGTTCGGGGCCGCCCGGCGCGAGGCCCGCGACAAGGCGGAGGCGCTGATCGCGCAGGTCGGTCTCTCCGCGCACCGCGACAAGCACCCGGCCGCGCTTTCCGGCGGCATGCAGCAGCGGCTCGCGATCGCGCAGGCGCTCGCCAAGAACCCGAAGGTCCTGCTGCTCGACGAGCCGTTCGGCGCGCTCGACCCGGGCACCCGGGCGCAGATGCACGCGCTGATCAAGCCGCTGTGGGCGCGGCTCGGCATGACGGTCATCATGGTGACGCATGACCTTAAGGAGGCCTTCAACCTCGGCACGCGCGTAGTCGCCTTCGACAAGGTGCGCCACGACCCGCAGGCGCCCGGCCGCTATGGCGCGCGGGTGACCTACGATCTCGACCTGACGCGCGAAGGCCCGGTGCCGGTGCTGGGCTTCGCCAAGCCGGACGTGGGCGCGCCCTGGAGCGTGACGGTGGCGGCCGCGGGCTAGAGGAAGCTCGCGACCGCGGCCGGCGCTTCGCCGAGCGCGTGCTCCATGAATTCGAGCCCGTGGCGGATCTTGTCGCGGCTCGCCGGGCCGCCGAGGCAGACCCGCACTGCCTCCTCGGGCGCGCCGCCGGCCGTGAAGGCGTCGCTCGCCACGACGCCGAGCCCCGTCGGCCGCATCTGGTCGACGAAGGCCGCGCGGGTCCAGGGTTTCGGCAGCGTGACCCAGAGATTGAAGCTCAGCGGATCGGCGCGGAACGCGCCCGCCGGAAGAATTTCGCTCGCCAGCGCCTGGCGGGCCATGGTCTCGCGCCGGATGAAGCGCAGGATCGTGTCGGCGGTGCCGTCCTCGATCCAGCGCGTGGCGAGCGCGACCGTGAGCGGCGAGGCCATGACGTTGGCGGCCTTGAGCGCCGCCGCGAACGGAAAGCCGGCGCGGGCGCTCGGCAGCACCACATAGGCCGCCCGGAGCCCGGCGCCGATGCATTTGGCGAGCCCCGCTATGTGCCAGGTCAGCTCCGGCGCAAGCGCCGCGAAAGGCGAGATCTTGGCCGTCGGCACAAAGCCATAGGCGTCGTCCTCGACGATCGGCAGCGAAAAACTGCGGGCAATCGCGGCGAGCTCGGCGCGCCGTTCCTCCGGGATCGTCAGCGTCGTCGGGTTCTGCAGCGTCGGGTTCAGGTAGAGCGCCTTCGGGGCGAGCCGCTCGCACGCCTCCGTCAGCGCCTGAGGCGTCACCCCATGCGGGTCCATCGGCAAGCCGACGAGCCTGAGACCGAGCTGTGCGGCGATGGCGCGGGCCCCCGGATAGGTGATCGCCTCGCACAGCACCACGTCCGACCGGCGGGCCAGCACGCCGAAGATGCCGAGCAGCGCGGCGTGGGCGCCCGGCGTGACGAAGATGCGGTCCTGCGTCGGCACCAGCGCGCGCCGGCCGAGCCAGGCGGTCGCGGCGTCCTTATCGGCGGGCGCGCCGCCGAACGGGTGGTAGCGCAGCAGCGAGATAAGGTCGCGTCCGACCTCCGCGAGCCCTTCCTGCATGCGCCCGACGAGCGCCGGATCGTCGATCTCCGGCGGCAGGTTCATCGACAGGTCGACGAGTTCGGGCCGCGAGGAGCGCGGCGCCGGCGCCCCGGACGGACGGCCGCTCACGAAGGTCCCCTGGCCGACGCGCGACTCGACGAGGCCGCGCTTGCGCGCCTCGACATAGCCGCGCGCGACGGTGGTGAAATCGATCGCAAGCCTGCGCGCCAGCTTGCGCTGCGGCGGAAGCCGATCTCCGAGCGAGAGCCGGCCCGCGTCGATGTCGCGCGCGAGCGCGTCCGCGATTGCGAGATAATGGGGCTTTCCGCCGACGGCGAGGTCGGGAGTCCAGTCGTTCATAGGCGGCTCCCCGGCGGCGAGTAATTGAATGTATATTGTTGCAGACGCGTTTGTCACTCCGGCGCGGCCACGATTTCGCTCCCGCTCAGAAAAGCTGCGGATGCCTTGCGTTTGGGCGATCGGCGCCTGCCCGTAAGGCGATTTTCTCCGCGAATTGAATGCATCAATGACTGTATTTTGACTGAGGTCTCTGCGCCTCACCGGGCGCCGGCTTCTGGCACGTCGCTTGCTGATCTCCAGGCGTAGCCGGCGATCCCGCCGCGTGGAGGAGAGGCGCTCATGCCAGCCGTGACCAAGCCCGCCCATAAGAAGGGCGATTTCTTCGTCGACTACGAGGACAAGAAGTTCGAGGACGTGAAGGCGCTGCCGGGCGAGAAGGCGCTGGTCACCTTCCACACCGTCGCGTTCGAGGGCTCGATCGGCCTCGTCAACCTGCTGCAGGCCACCCGCCTGTTGCGCAAGGGCTTCGAGACCTCCGTGCTGCTCTACGGCCCGGGCGTGACGCTCGGCGTGCAGCGCGGCTTCCCGACGCTCGGCGACGAGGCCTTCCCGGGCCACCAGAACTTCAACAACCAGATCACCAAGTTCATGAGCGAAGGCGGCAAGGTCTACGCCTGCCGGTTCGCGCTGCAGGCGCTCTACGGCCATGGCGAGCCGTCGCTGATCGAGGGCATCACGCCGATCAGCCCGCTCGACGTGCTGGACCTCGTGCTTCTGCACCGGCGCGACAACGCCTTCATCCTCGACACCTGGACGCTCTGAGCGTCTGGCGCGCCGGGGAGGCGGGCATGGCTGAGAAGCGCATCGTGCGGGCGGCGGCGGTCCAGATCGCGCCCGACCTCGAACAGCCCGGCGGCACGCTCGATCGCGTGCTGGCGGCGCTCGCCGAGGCGGCCGGCAAGGGGGCGGAGTTCGTCGTCTTCCCCGAGACCTTCGTGCCCTGGTACCCGTATTTCTCCTTCGTGCGCCCGCCGGTCGCGATCGGGGCCGAGCATCTGCGGCTCTATGACGAAGCGCCGGTCGTGCCCGGCCCCGTCACGGACGCGGTCTCGGCGGCGGCGCGCCGGCACGGCGCGGTGGTCGTGCTCGGCGTCAACGAGCGCGACCACGGCTCGCTCTACAACACCCAGCTGATCTTCGACGCCGACGGCGCGCTGAAGCTCAAGCGCCGCAAGATCACGCCGACCTATCACGAGCGGATGATCTGGGGGCAGGGCGACGGCGCCGGCCTCAAGGTCGTGGACACGAGGGTCGGCCGGGTCGGCGCGCTGGCCTGCTGGGAGCACTACAACCCGCTCGCCCGCTACGCCCTGATGGCGCAGCACGAGGAGATCCACGCCGCGCAGTTTCCGGGCTCCATGGTCGGGCCGATCTTCGCCGACCAGATGGAGGTGACGATCCGTCACCACGCGCTCGAGAGCGCCTGCTTCGTGGTCAACGCCACCGGCTGGCTGACCGACGAGCAACGCGCCGCGATCTCGCCCGACGAGGGCCTGCGCAAGGCGCTCACCGGCGGCTGCATGACCGCGATCGTGTCGCCCGAGGGCGCGCATCTGGCCCCTCCGCTGACCGCCGGCGAGGGGATCCTGATCGCCGATCTCGACCTCGCGCTCGTCACCAAGCGCAAGCGGATGATGGATTCGGTCGGCCATTACGCCCGCCCCGAACTGCTCAGCGTGACGCTCGACGACCGGCCGCAGGCGCCGGTGCGCCGCCCGCATTCCTCACCCGCATCCGGGAGGACGCACGATGAAGCCGATGCCCCCCAAGGCTCCGATCCCGGTGAGGACGGAGGAGCTGATCAACGCGTTGCAGTCCTCAGGAGTGCGGCTGGTCGACCCTAGCGCGGGGGCGGACAGCCGCCGCGGCGGCGCCGGACCTTCGGACCACAAGGCGATCACCATCGACGGCATGACCGTGATGGCGCCGGTCCACACTGCGCCGGCCTTCGACAGCCCCTATCTGGTCGAGAAGCCGGACGCCTTCGGGCGCTCCCGGCTGACGCGCGACGGCAAGGTCATCGCCGACGTGTCGTTCCCGCTCCGGCCGCGCTTCTACGAGCTCAGCACCGCCGACGGCGTCGAATACTGGAAGATCGCGACCCTGCACGGCCGCGACGTGCTGGCGACGACCGTGCTGCAGAGCTGCGTGCGCTACCAGAGCCGCGCCAAGACCTGCCAGTTCTGCGCGATCGGCGAGTCGCTCGCCGCCGGCCGCACCGTCGAGCGCAAGACCCCGGCGCAGCTCGCCGAGGTGGCTGAGGCCGCGGTGCGGCTCGACGGCGTGCGGCACATGGTGATGACCACCGGCACCCCGCCCGGCAAGGACCGCGGCGCGGCCATTCTGGCCGAGAGCGCGGCGGCCGTGAGGGCCGCGGTCGACCTGCCGATCCAGGCGCAGTGCGAGCCGCCGAACGACGACGCCTGGTTCGGGCGTCTCAGGGAGGCGGGCGTCGACGCGCTCGGCATGCATCTCGAGGCGGTGACGCCCGAGGTGCGGGCCCGGATCATGCCCGGCAAGGCGCAGGTCTCGCTCGAACGCTACGACGCCGCCTTCGCGGCGGCCGTGCCGGTGTTCGGGCGCGGGCAGGTCTCGACCTACATCCTCGCGGGCCTCGGCGACCGCGCGGAGGCGATCCTGGCGACCTGCGAGCGGCTGATCGGGCTCGGCGTCTATCCCTTCGTGGTGCCGTTCGTCCCGATCTCCGGCACGCCGCTCGAACGTCACCCGACGCCCTCGGCCGACTTCATGGAGGCGATCCTGCGGCCACTCGCCCGGATGCTGGTCGCGGGCGGCCTGAAGGCCACGGACGTCAAGGCGGGCTGCGCCAAATGCGGCGCCTGCTCGGCGCTCTCCACCTATGAGAGGGCGCTGGCGTCATGATCTTCGAACCCGTCCGCCCCTTCGTGCCCGGCGGCTACCAGATCAAATGGGCGACCGATCCCTGGGAGGTCTCCGGCGCGATGGCGCTGCGGCGCGACGTGTTCTGCGCCGAGCAGGGGCTGTTCGACGCTTCCGACCGCGACGCCATCGACGATTTCGCGACGCCGATCGTGGCGCTGTCTTCCTTCGTGGTCGCGACCGACGCGGTGGTCGGCACGGTGCGCATCCACGAGGAGACGCCTGGCGTCTGGTGGGGCTCGCGGCTCGCCGTCGCGCAGTCGCACCGGCGGGTCGGCGCGCTTGGCGCCTCGCTGATCCGGCTCGCGGTGTCGTCCGCGCACGCCCGCGGCTGCACGCGCTTCCTCGCCCATGTGCAGGCGCAGAACGGCCCGCTGTTCCGCCGCCTGCGGTGGCGCACGCTGGAGGAGATCGAGCTGCGCGGCCACCCGCATCTCAAGATGGAGGCGGACCTCGCCTTCTATCCGCCCTTCGAGACGCCGCAGATCGGCTTCCTGGCGCTGACCCGGCGGGCGGCCTGATGATCGCTGAGGGCGCGCTCGAGCGGATCGCGGAGCGGTTGCGCGGCAGCCGGGCCTTCGCGGCCAAGGCCGACATCGCCGCGACGGCGGCGCGGCTCGGGCTCGACGGCGCCTCCGCCATCCCGGTCGGCGACGACTGCGCCGCGATCCCCGACGGCGACGGCTTCCTGCTGCTCGCCCAGGAGGGCTTTCTGGACGCCTTCGTCGACCAGGACCCCTGGTTCGCCGGCTGGTGCGGCGTGATGGTCAACGTCTCGGACGTCGCCGCCATGGGCGGCCGGCCGATCGCGGTGGTGGACGCGCTGTGGGCCGACGGCGACGCCTCGGCCGCGCCGGTGCTGGACGGCTTGCGGGCGGCCTCGGAACGCTTCGGCGTGCCGGTCGTGGGCGGCCACGCCAACCTCTCCTCGGACGCGCGCCGGCTCTCGGTGGCGATCCTCGGCCGCGCCAGGCGCCTGCTCACCAGTTTCGACGCGACGCCAGGGGACCGGCTGGTCGCGGCGCTCGACCTGCGCGGGCGCTACCGCGAACCGTTTTCGAACTGGGAGGCCGCGACTACGGCGCCTGCGGCGCGGCTGCGCGGCGATCTGGAGCTGCTGCCCAAGATCGCCGAGGCGGGGCTCTCGCGCGCCGCCAAGGACGTCAGCCAGGCGGGCGTGGTCGGCACCGCCGCGATGCTCGCGGAGTGTTCCGGCGTCGGGGTCGAGATCGATCTCGACGCGCTGCCGAAGCCTGAGGGGGTGAACCTCGAGCGCTGGCTGCTGAGCTTCCCGAGTTTTGGCTATCTGCTCGCGGTGCAGCCCGCCGACGTGGACGCGACGCTGGCCCGGTTTCATGCCCGAGGGATCGCCGCCGCCGATTGCGGCGAGGTTAGCGAGGGCGGGCTGGTCTCCGTCGCGTCAGGCGGGGCGCGCGCCACAGTGTGGGACCTCGCCCAAAAACCTCTGATCGGCTGCGCGCCGCGGCGGGTGACGGCATGAGGGACCCTCTCCGGATCGCGATCCTGTGCCACTCCACTAATCCGCGCGGCGGCGTGGTCCATGCGCTGGAGCTCGGCGACGCGCTGGCGCGGCTCGGCCACGCGCCGACGGTGCTCGCGCCAGCTGCGTCAGGCGCGGGGTTCTTCCGCGAAACCCTCTGCGAGACGGTGGTCATTCCCGCGCGAAGCTTCTCCGGCGGCGTGCCCGAGATGGCCGAGGCGCGCATCGCCGACTACCTCGCCTGGTTCGACGCTCCTTCGCGCCGGGGCTTCGACCTCTTCCACGCTCAGGACAGCATCTCCGGCAATGCGCTGGCGACCCTCAAGGAGCGGGGCGCGATCGACCGCTTCGCCCGCACGGTGCACCATGTCGACGCCTTCGCCAGTCCTGCGCTCGAGGCGCTGCAGCGCCGCGCGATCCTGTCGGCGGACGTCCATTTCGCGGTGAGCGAGACCTGGCGGGAGCGGCTCTCCGGTGAGTACGGCCTGAAGCCGATCGTGGTCGGCAACGGCGCCGACGCCGACCGCTTCAGCCCCATCGCGGACGGGCGCGAGGCGGCGTTGCGCGCGCGGCTCGGCCTTGGGGCCGGCCCGGTGGTGCTGTCGGTCGGCGGGGTCGAGAGCCGCAAGAACAGCCGCCGAATCCTCGCCGCGTTCCGCCAGCTCGCCCTGATGCTGCCGGGCGCGCAGCTGGTGATCGCCGGCAGGGTCTCGCTGCTCGATCATTCCGAGTACCGCCGCGCCTTCGCGCAGGAGCGCGCCGCCACGGGCCTGCCGCCTGAGGCCGTCGTTCTCGCCGGCTTCGTGCCGGACGAGGACATGCCGGCGCTCTACCGCGTCGCGGACGTGCTGGCCTTCCCGTCGCTGGTCGAGGGCTTCGGCCTCGCAGCGCTCGAGGCGCTCGCCTCCGGCCTGCCGGTCGTGGCGTCACGGATCGCGCCCTTCACGGAATATCTCGGCGACGCCGACGTCGCCTGGTGCGACCCGCTGAACGAGGCTTCGATCGCGAATGCGCTGATGGCGGCGCTGGCGGAGCCGCTGCGGTCGCGCTTTGCCGCCCGGGGACCGCGCCTCGCGGCGCGCTGCGGCTGGGAGGCCGTGGCCTCGGCCCATCTGCCCGCCTATCGCGGCCTCGCGGAGCTCGCCCATGCCTGAGATGCGCTTCGTGATCCGCTGGCCCGACGGCGCGCGCGAGACCTGCTACTCGCCCTCGCTGGTCATCAAGGATTTTTTCCGCGTCGGAGAGGCCTACCCGGTCGAGGCGTTCGTGGCCTCCGCCCGCGAGGCGCTGACCATCGCGAGCGACCGCGTCGCCGCCCGCTACGGCTTTCCGTGCTCGCGCGCGCTCGGACAGCTGGCGCGCATCGAGACCGCCGCGGCCGCCTTCCAGGCCGAGCCGGACGCGCATGTCTTCGTCCAGTCCTTCGAGGAGTGAGGCCATGATCTCCTATGCAGCAGGCGAGCATTACTCGGTCGTCATCGTCGGGGGCGGGCAGGCGGGCCTTTCGGTCAGCGCGCATCTCTCGAAGCGCGGCGTCGACCATGTGGTGTTCGAAAAGCACCGGATCGCGCATTCCTGGCGCACCCAGCGCTGGGACGCGTTCTGCCTGGTGACGCCCAACTGGCAGTGTCGGCTGCCGGACTTCCCGTACCAGGGCGATGAGCCCCAGGGCTTCATGGGCCGGGACGAGATCGTCGCCTATGTGGAGGCCTTCGCCCGCCATGTCGGCGCCCCGATCCGCGAGGGCGTGGCCGTCGAGCGCATCGCGCCCGACGCGCGCCGCGGCTTCCGCGTCAGCACCAGCGACGGCGACGTGACGGCGGACGCCGTGGTGCTGGCCGTCAGCGGGTACCACAAGCCCAAGGTCCCGGCGCTCGCCCTGAGGCTCGACCCGTCAATCGTCCAGATCCACTCCTCCGAATATCGCAACCCCGACCAGCCGCCGCCCGGCGCGGTGCTGGTGGTCGGCTCCGGCCAGTCCGGCTGCCAGATCGCCGAGGACCTGCATCTCGCGGGCCGCAAGGTGCATCTCGCGGTCGGCTCCGCGCCGCGCTGCCCGCGCGTCTATCGCGGCCGCGACGCCGTCGAATGGCTCGACGAACTCGGGCAGTACGACCTGCCGGTCGAGCGCCACCCGAAAAAGGAGGGGGTTCGCCGCCAGGCCAATCACTACCTGACCGGCCGCGACGGCGGCCGTGACATCGACCTTCGGCGCTTCGCGCTTGAGGGCATGCGGCTGCACGGCCGGCTGGTGAGCGGCGAAGGCGGCCGCATGGCGTTCGGCGCCGACCTGGCGCGCAATCTCGACGGCGCGGACGCGGTCTACAACGGCATCTGCGACCTGATCGACCGCCACATCGCCGAGACCGGCGTCTCGGCGCCCGAGGGCGGCCGCTACGCGCCCGTCTGGCGCCCCGCCGAGGGGGAGGGCGCCGGCGCGATCGATCTCGCGGCGGCCGGAATCAGCAGCGTCGTCTGGGCGACGGGATTTGCGGCCGACTGGTCGTTCGTCGATCTGCCGTTCCTCGACGCCTCGGGATATCCCACCCACCGCCGCGGCGTCACATCGGTCGACGGGCTCTATGTCGTCGGGCTTCCCTGGCTGCACACCTGGGGCTCCGGCCGCTTCGTCGGCGTCGGCGCCGACGCCGCTTATCTGGCGGAGGCGATCGAGAACCGGCGCGCCCGCAGCCAGCCGCAGCCGTTCGCCGCCGCCATCTAGAGGCGCGGCGGCGCGGCGGGCGGTCGCAGAAGCCCGCGCCACTGGAACGGCGGCCTGTTTCAGGGCAGAGTCGCGCCGCACTGCGCCGCCGGCGCTTCGGAGACACCTGCTCGATGTCCTACGCCGCGCTGCTGAGCAAGATCGTTTCGCAGGGCAACGGGACGTCGAGGCGCAAGCAGCGCCTCAAGGCCGCGATGCGGGCCGCCGCGCAGGTCGAGAGCCTTCAGATCGCTGAGCGGGGCAGCCGCTCGGCTGGGGGCGACTGGTTCGCCTGCCGGCTCGCCGAGATGAAGCTCGACGTCGGCGACGTCGGCTACGTGAAGGCGCTGCGCGAATCGAACCACAAGATCTTCAAGACTCAGGACGGGCAGGGCGTGCTGGCCCGCGCCCTGATCATGGAGGGCAAAGCTCCGGAGGCCGAGAAGATCATTCTCGACCTCGTCCTGCGCAACCAGTCGCCGGACGCGCTGCGCCTGCTGCGTCTGTTGCCGCCCGAGGCGGGTCTGCTGGACAAGGCCTGCGCCGCCTTCCAGCGCAGCGAGCGCACCAGCTACCGCAAGGCCATTCAGGCGTCGCACCTCGTCGAAGTCGCCATCGCGGTCGGCGACGTCGAGCGTGGCCTCGAGATCACCAACCAGGCGCTGCGCTGGCTCGACGGCGCCAAGCCCGAGCGCGTGACCTATTCGGAGCCGGACCGTCTCGGCGACCTCGACAAGGCGCTCGCCGATTTCCACGAGCTGATGAAGGGGGCGGGGGAGTTCTTCCTGATCAGCGGCACGCTGCTTGGGATCAAGCGGCAGAACAGCCTGCTCGAATTCGACAAGGACATCGACGTCGGCGTGTTCGATCCTGGTGTGGTGGAGCGCCTGGCGCAGGCCGTCGGCTCGTCCTTCGCCTTTGCGCCGGACATCTCCTCCAACATCGACGGCTTCAAGGTGAAGCACCGCAACGGCGTGGTGGTCGACGTGTTCCTGCATCACGTCGACGGCGAAACCGTCTGGCATGGCGGCCCGGCTCATGTCTGGGACAACAGCAAATGGTGGAGCCGCGACGACGAGAAGTTCGAGACGGTCGAATACAAGGGCCGCGACTATCTCGTTCCGTCTGATTGGGACAAGTACCTGACGGAGAATTACGGCGAGTGGCGTTCGCCCGTCCGGCAGTACAACGCTTCACTGGAGGCTCCGAACCGGCGCATGCGGGACGTGCGGCTGGCGCAGCTCTATGCGCGGCAGAATTTCGTCAAGTATTACCACCGCGCTGATTTCGAGATGCTGCTGCGCGCCATGGCCTCCTACGAGGCGGCGTTCGGGGCTGACGCATTCCTGTCGAACGCCAAGCGCGTCATGCTGGCGGACGCGCGCGAGGACGCCCACCCGTTCGCTTCGCCGCGTCCGCGTCTGCTGGCCGACACCTGACGGCGGAGCAGGGCGCGTCGCGCCTCGGGGAGAGGCGAGCCGCGACGGCGCCCGTCGCGGCCGCGCTCTACTGCCTCAGCATCGGCGGCGGAGCCGAGTCGAGCTTGATGCGCTCCATGGCGTTGCTGATCGCCGCATCCTGACCGATCAGCTCCTGCAGCGCGTTCCACACCTTGAACAGCTGCGTGCGCTTCCCGGCGAAGTAATAATCATGTAGCCGGGTGTAGAAATACCACACCATATGGTCATTATCCTGAATGATCATGTTCGGCGTGTCGACGAACGTCTCGAATTCAGGCTGCGGTATCGACCAGCTGTCGCCGTAGTTCTCGATCAGATATTGGTCGGGATTTGACGGGATCTTGAAGGTTCCGCCGAGGAATTCGACGTCCTTAAGCTCGAAGTCGGAGTTCCACCAACGGGTCTTCTGACCCTCATGGTAGATCACGCCGTTCTCGCGCCAATGCAGGAACACGTCGATCACGACGCCGTTGACATGTTCCACCTGCACGAGGCGGTCGGTGGTCAGCGCGCGCACCTTGAAGCGCCCGCTCGAGGCGAGCGCCTGGCGGATCGTCTCCGCCGGCAGCTCGGTCAGCACGCCGACGTCGATGTCCTTGTCGTAGCTGAGGATGCCGCCCTCGCGCACGCAGCCGAGCAGCGTGCCGCTGATCAGGAAGAAATCGAGGCCGAGGGCGCTCAGATCGGTCCGCAGGTCGAGCATGGAGGTCAGCGCCTGGCGGGTCCAGTCCTCCTTGATCTGCTGTTCGCGTTCGCCGTAGCGGACAATCTGCAGGCCGATCAGGAAGCGCTGGCGCGCGGCGAAGATCGCCCGATCGAGCAGGCCGAGATCACGGCAGGCGACGGAGTAATGCAGCAGCGCGTGGCGGGCGCGATGGCCGGCATAGGAGAAGTGCGGGGCGAGGAACAGGAACATCTGTTCGAGCGCCTCCGGCGTCTTCACGGCGCGACGCAGCGCGAGCATCTCGTCGTAGCTCGGCACCACGCCCCGCAGCGTGTCGATCAGCAGCCGCAGCGCGTCCTCGTGCTGGCCGTTCGCGATCATCGCGTCCGCGCGCAGCAGGCAGAGCTGGCGGAACTCGCGCGACGTCTTCTTGTCGAGCGGCAGCGCCATGATGGCGTCGGTGCAGGCGTCGATGCAGCCGACGGCGTCGCCCGCGTAGGCGAGCAGGCTCGCCTTGCGCTCGCGCGTCTTGAACGAGACGCCGTTGAAGCGCTCGATCCAGTTCAGCAGCTCGAGCGCTTCGCGGCCCCGCCCCAGATTGGCGAGGGCGTTGACCTTCCACATGCGGATGGCGTGCAGTTGAGTGTTCGCCGCATGGGCCGAACTGACGAACAGCGACAGCGTATCGGCTGCGGCGATCAGCTCCTCATCGCGCTGCTCTTCCGCCAGTCGCGCGCACTCGCCATACACCTTGGCGATCGCTTCGGTCGTCGCGCGGCGGTCGCGTGGCGGCAGAATCCGCGAATCGGGGGCAATTTCGATGTCCAACGCGACCCCCGTGCTCATCAGTCTCCGTCCATTTCGCGAGCCGCCAAGCCGTCGAACGGCGAGGCATATCGAGGCTGGCGAGTCCCAGCCTCTTGTACAAACCGGGATCGTACCCGCAAGCGCTCGCTGCCCGCAAGGCGAAGCCGCCGCGCCGCGCCCGCTGGCCTGAAGGCTTTCGGCCCGACAAGCGACCTACGCAAAACTGTCATCTCCGGCCGCTATGGTGAGGCCATGGAAAAGAGAGAGACGCAGGGAAGAGGCAGCATGAAGAGCGCGATCCAGCTGGAGCGCCAGTGGGGCTACGCCGTCGAGGCGGAGCATGAGACGGGCGAGGTTCTCGCGGCGATGACCGAGCCGGTCGAGGCGGCGGACGTTCTGGAGACTCTGGTGGCGGAGTTGAAGCGGGCGGGCATCTGGGGCCGCCTCGGCGAAATCTCCTGGGCGCGGGACACCCGCGACGGCCTTCTGCTTCAGTGGGTCCCGACCCACTGAGCGATCACTCCAGCCACATCCGGATGTTGCCTGTGGCCGGGTCGGCGAAATGACGAATCACATGCGTCCCGATATCTCCCTCGGTCATGAGCACCGCCGGCTTCTGAAAGTAATACCGATTGTACGGCCGAATGCTGGCGTGGTCGGCGCCGACCCTCACCTCGAGGTCGTAGAGCCCCCGCTCGGCGAACGCCGCCATGATCGGAACCGACACTTCGCCATGGAACGGCAGCGCGTCGGTGTACTGCTTGTGCATCGCAGCCGCCGTCCGGAAAACTTTTTTCGCCGGCTGGAGCTCGAACTCGGTCTCGAAGATGTCCGCGCCGTCGCGGCTGATCGCAAGCGTGGCGCGCTCCGGCGCTTCCTCGGTGGCCTTGCTCAAGAACACCGAAAGATCGACCGCGAGACTGTCACGCACGATCGTGAAGGCGCGGATGAACGCGCCGACTGGCGCCGGAGCGAGCGACTTGCCATCGGCCGAAGGGTCATGCGTGAGGTTCAGGAAGTACGGCGAGAACTGCCAGTTGGCCGGAAGCTTCAGCTTACGGCGGCTCGCCGTGAAGGCGGGGTAGACGTCGCCGTCCTGATTGACGATCTGGAACGACAGTTTACGGCTCAGCAGCGCGCGGGGCACCAGCACAGAATAGCTGGAGAGCGCGAGCCCCTCGGGTCTCGGCGCGCTCTGGAAGAACAGCAGATTGACGTTGTTCTCGCTGACGGCGTGGACCGCGGCGATGCTCTTGCGTGTGGCAGGTTGACAGAGCGCGGAGATCTCGATTCCGCCGCTCACTTTCTTTACGCCACTGCACAGATGCGTGTAATCAACCTTCAGAAGATCAATGTCGAGCGCAGGCGGCGCTACTGGCGCGGGCGCATCAGCGGCAATCGCATTCATACATCGCCCTCTTATTATTACGTCCGATCGCAGGGCTGCCGTCAAACCCCGGCGCCTGGCCGAGATGACCACAGGTTAGGCATGGAAGCCGTCTTGCCGGCGCCGGTAGTGAGCAACCGATTATACTGCGCTCAAGCCCGGCAAGGCATCGTGCGGCGCTTGCTGCTTCTTTGTAAAGCGCTGCGGCCTGCGACGCAGGACCACGTCTCAATTCGTCAGACGGCGCATTCCCGTCGTGACCGCAGTTCCGTAGCGCGGCGCCGCGGCGCGCGAACTCACGCGCGCGCCGCGGCGGCCGGTCGACCTGTCGCCCGGGGCTTATTGCGGCGCGAGCACGATCATGCGGCAGAGTTCCGGATCCTCGTCCTTGTAGGGCGAGAAGCCGTTGCCTTCCTGATAGACGCGCACCGTCAGCCCCCAGCGGCTCGAAAGCTCGCGGGCGAGAGTGGGGGCGTCCTGGTAGCGGCGGTAATGATCGCCATGGACGTGGTCCTTGTCGGCGTCCTTCGCGGTCCGGAATTCGGCGGCGAACACGTCGTTCGGGCCCATGCCGGCGGCGACCGCCGAAATCAGCACGTCCTGCGTCGGCTCGTCGATCGCGTGGAGGACGAAGCGGCAGTAGAACAGCACGCCCTTCGGCGCCTGCTGCTTCAGTTCAGCGATGATCCGGCCGAGCTTCTCTCCGTCCTGCAACTCGCACTGCGCGAAGGACAGGTGCGGCAGACCGCTTTCGGCGGCCTTCTTGTTGCCGTTCTCGACCGCGACCTCGGACTGGTCGACGGCCACCACCTTGCTGGCGCGCTTGGCGAAGCCGAAGGAATCGCGTCCGTTGCCGCATCCGAGGTCGAGCACCGCGTCGCGGAAGTAGGTCGACTCCGCCACATAGCGGCAGAACGTCGACGAATCGGAATACCAAGTCTGGGCGTAAAACTTGTCCCAGTAGGCCTTTGTGGCGTCGGCCTGCGCATCGTGCATTAACGTATCCATCATCCCCAACCTTTGATCTGCAAAATGCGCCCCCGAGACCGGCCAAGACGCCGTGGCTCGACTGGCGCCAATCGAAGCCGAGATCGCGCTGCGAAACAAGCCTGCTGCAGTGCGGCGCGGCCAAGCCGGGCCGCCGTCTGCGCTTCATGCTGGTATCTCAGGCCCTTGGCTCGCGCGATGACCGCGTTAAGGCGCCTGCGTCCCGCGCTCCGACGTACGGCGCTCCGGCGTCCGGGTCAATTTTCGTCGTCGTCATCGTCGTCGGCCTTGGGGTTGTTGTCGTTCGCGGCCTTGGGCGCCACCCTCGCCGAGTGGGACACCGCCTTGCGGCTCTGCCAGTTCGCGACATAGGCGTTCACGATCGACGGCGAGTCCTGGATCAGCAGGAGGTTCTCGGCGTTCCTCTTCTCGGCTGAGTAGGTCAGGTTATAGCTGCCCGTCGTCGCTGACGATCGGTCGAAGATCATGACCTTGTTGTGCGCGACCTTGACCTTGTCGTCGACGAACACCGGCACCCCGGCTTTGACGAGGGTGCGCAGCGCGCGGCTCTGGTTGCGCTCGTGGCGGGCGTTCATGATCACCTCCACGTCCACTCCGCGACCTTTCGCCTCAATCAGCGCCTTCATGATCGCCCGGTTGGTGAAATTGTGCGCGTGGACCAGGATTTCCTTCTTCGCCGCGCCGATCTGGCTGAGAAGCACATGCGAGCAGGGCGATGTCGGCGTGAAGCAGACGCTGAGCTTCGCCGGCGCCTGCATCGGGACCACCGTCGGGTCCTGAGAGGGCGCGGGCTGCGCCGCGGCCGGCGCCGCGACCGCGGCTGTCGCGAGAAAGATGAGCGCGTGGAAGAGCTTCGCCATGTGTGGCCTCGCTTGGCTGATGATGCGTCCCGACGTGACACGGTCCCGGGAGGAGCGTCCCTCCGGGTGGACCCCGTCTGTGGCCGGAGCGAGGCGAGCCCTCCCTGACTGTGCAAGCGCCGTCGGACGCGTTATCCGTGGGGCCGGATGAAGCGAGGTGCCCATGCGATCACTGGTTAATCGCGTGCTCAAGATGGCGGCTGTCGACGAGAACAAGTTCTCGGCGCTGGTGGAGGCTGGCCAGATCGAGGACGCCGAGCGGCTCGCGCGCGACCACATCGAAAAGAACAGCAAGAGAGCTTTCTACCTTCGAAAGTTGCTTGAGCTCTACTCTTCGACGGCGCGTTACCCGCAGGTTCTTGAGCTGTTCGACAAATACACGTCGGACAAATCGCTCGCCACTTATCCGCTCCAGGTGATCCTCGCGACCGCGCTGCTCGAGACTGGCGCGAACGAGCGCGCGCGCAGCGTTCTGCTGTCGCTGATCCTCGAGCACAATTTTGTCGTGCCCCTGCAGCTCTACAGGCGATTGCCGAGCGGCCCGGCTACGGTCGACCTCGCGGTGGCGGCGTTCACCCGCAGCCGCCGTGCGTCCGTCACAAAGGCGAGCCAGGCCTCGCATCTCGTGGACATCGCGATCGCGGCGAACGAGACCGACCGCGCCTACTACATGATGATGGAGATCCTGCGCTGGATCGGCGAAGGCCAGTTCACCAGCGCGCCGAAGGCCCGGACCTATATGAAGGCGGCGGCCGGCAACACGGCTCTGGTCGACCTGTTCGATCTGATGATGCCCACTGCGCCGTTCTTCCTGATCAGCGGCACGCTGCTCGGCGTCATCCGCGAGGGCAAGCTCCTCGGCATGGACAAGGACATCGACCTCGGGGTGATGGGCCACGCCCAGCGTGACGAGATCAAGTCGTTGATCGCCGGCAGCCCGAAGTTCACTGAGATTTTCGTGCCGTCGGTCGATCTGATCAAGATCAGGCACAAGAACAACGTCAACATCGACCTGTTCTTCCATCATCGCCAGGGCTCGACGGTGTGGCACGGCAGCCACCTCCACGCCTGGGACAATGCGGTGTGGTGGAGCGAGGGCAGTTCGCCGTTCTCGAAAGTGCAGTTCGCGGGCCGCGAGTTCCTGATCCCGTCAGACCCGGACAAATATCTGACCGAGAACTACGGCGACTGGCGCACGCCGCAGGCGGATTACGACGCTTCGCTCGAGGCGCCGAACCGGCGGATACGCAACCGCGTGCTGGCTCGGCTGCATTGGCAAAAGCTGCTTGTGAAATATTACCTTGGCGGCGAGTTCAACCTGCTGTCGAAGACGTTTTTCTACTACGAGAAAGAGTTCGGCTCTGACGCCTTCCTGCAGGAGGCGTCGCGCCTTCTGCTGCTGCGCAATGTCGAGGATCGGCCAGCCCAGACGCAGGGCGGCAGCGCAGTCGTGGAGATGCACGCCCGGCGTTAGGCGGCGAGCAGCTCCGTCGCCCGCACCTCGCCGACCTCGGCGCCGGCCCAGTTTCTCAGCGGCCGCCGGGCGCGGCCCGCGAGCCATTCGGCGAAATCGCCTTCCGGCGCGAGCAGCCGGATGAGGACAGCCGCCATCACGGCCTCGGCGGCGCGGGTGGCGCCGTCGTCGATCTTGATCGCGACCCCGAGGCCGAGCTCCGGGATCGCTCCGACATGGACGCCCTCCGCGCCCATCTTCACGAACACGCGGCCCGCCGCGAGCTGCATCGCTTCGGTGTCGAAGCGGCCCGAGCCGCCGATCTGGAACGGCGCGGACCATGCCGCCTCGCGCAATGTGCGAGCCGCCGCGGCGCGGCTGTCGCCAAGGCCGTAGCCGACGCCAAATCGCGCGAAGGCGGTGGCGACGGCCCTCAGCGGCATGGCGTAGGTCGGGATGCCGCAGCCGTCGACGCCGCGCGGCGCCTCGTCGAGGCGCACGCCCGTCATGCCTTCGAGCGCCGCGGTGACTTCCCGCTGCACCGGGTGGTCGGCTTCGATATAGCCGGCGGGATCGACCTCCATGGCGCAGGCGAGGCACAGGAAGCCGGCGTGCTTGCCCGAACAATTGTTATGGAGCGTGGTCGGACCTGCGCCGCTCGCCGCCAGCGCGCGGGCCGCCGCGTCGTTCAGCGGCCAGTGCGCGCCGCATTCGAGCGCGTCCGCGGTAAGCCCGATCCGCGCCAGCGCGCCGGCGGCGGTCGCGACATGTTCGGGCTCGCCGCCATGCGAGGCGCAGGCGAGGGCAAGCTCCGCCTCGGTCAGGCCGAACCGCGCGGCGGCGCCGCTCTCGATCAGCGGAAGGCCCTGCAGGGCCTTCACGCCCGAGCGCGGGAACGTCAGCCGCTCGGGATCGCCAAGCGAGAACACGAGCTCGCCGGTCACGTCCGCGATCGCGACCGCGCCGGAATGGCGGCTCTCGACCCAGAGGCCGCGCGTGACTTCGACGAGCGGCGCGGAAGCTGTCATCGCAGAACCTCGATCGGGAAGAAGACGGGACAGGCGCCGCACTAAGCAGAACCGCGGCCTTCCGCAAGCGCGGGAACCCGGCTCCGCCTCGCGCTGTTCTGCATCGCGGCCGGCGCAAGGTCCGGCGGCCCCGTGAGGTGCAGGATGGCGGACGCCGCGACGGCTGAACTTGAACCAGAGACCATGAGCGTCGAGGAGATCGCCGCAGCGGCCGGGCTGAAGCTCGCCGCGCCGCGCGACCTGTCGATCGAGCGCAAGCGCGCAGGGCGCGGCTTCTTCTACGTCGACAAGACGGGCCGCAGGATAACGGATGAGGAGACGCTGTCGCGCATCCGCTCGCTCGCAATTCCGCCCGCCTATCGGGAGGTTCGCGTCGCCGCCGATCCGCGACATCATTTGCAGGCGATCGGCCGCGACGAGGCGGGGCGGACCCAGTACCGCTACCATCCCGACTGGGACACCGTGCGCGAGACCCGCAAGGTGGAGCGGCTCGATCGCGTGATCGAGGCGCTGCCGAGGCTGCGCCGCGCCGTGGAGCGCGATCTGGCGAGCCCCCGGCTCAGCCGCGCCAAGGCGCTTGCGGCCGCCGTCGCCCTGATCGACGAGACCCACATCCGCGTCGGCTGCGAGACCTATGTGCGGTCCAACCAGGCGCATGGCGCGAGCACGCTGCTGAAGCGCCACGTGAAGGTGGAAGGCGAGAGCGTCCAGCTGAACTTCCGCGGCAAGGGCGGCAAGGACATCAGCTGCAAGCTGCGCTCCGGGAGGCTTGCTCGCGCGCTCTCGCGGGTCGCGTCGCTGCCGGGGCGTCGGCTGTTCCAGTACAAGGACGATTCCGGCGCGGTGAGGCGGATCACCTCGACCGACGTGAACGCCTATCTGCGCGAGATCACCGGGCTGCCGATCACCGCCAAGGACCTGCGGCAGCTCGGCGCCAGCGCGACGGCGGCCGAGCAGCTCGTCGAGGTCGAGCCGGCGCCGAGCGAGCGGGCGCGCAAGCGCCAGCTGGCGGCCGTGATGCGGGCGGTCTCGGAGCGGCTCTCCAACACGCCGGCGGTGGTGCGCAAGTCCTATGTGCACGCCGTCGTGGTCGAGGCGTTCGCGTCCGGGGCGCTCAAGAAGGCGTACGAGGACGCCCGCGGCCGCCCCGGCCTGAGGCGCGCCGAGAAGACGCTCGCGCGCCTCGTGTCGCGCCTCAAGCGGGGGAGATGACGAAGGCGTCAGCCTCGCCATCTCTTCGCCCGCTTGACGCTTCATCCAAGGGTCCGCTTTCTGGCCTTCTTCGCGCTCGATCCGGAACGGACCTCATGACCCTTGTCGCCCGCGGCGCCGCCGTCGCACTTCTGCTCGCCGCGTCGACGACGCTTGCGACGGCGCAAGCCCCCTGCGGGGGCGACTTCGACGCCTGGCTCGAGGGCGTGCGCGCAGAGGCCCGCGCCGCCGGCGTCTCCGACAAGGCGATCGCCGAAGGGCTCGCGGGGGTGCGGATCGAGCCGAAGGTCCTGGCCGCGGACCGCGCACAGTCGGTCTTCCAGCAGACCTTCCTGCAGTTCGCCGGCCGGATGGCTGGGGCGCCGCGGCTCCCGAAGGGGCTGCAGATGATGAAGCAGAAGGCGGACCTGCTCGCCGACGTTGAGCGCCAGTATGGCGTGCCGGGCGCGGTGATCGTCGCCTTCTGGGGCCTTGAGACCGACTTTGGCGCCAATCTCGGCAAGTTCGACACCCGCAACGCGCTTGCGACGCTCTCGCATGACTGCCGCCGGCCGGATTTCTTCCGTCCGCAGCTGATCGCAGTTCTGAAGATCGTCGACAGCGGCGATCTCGCGCCCGCCGATATGCGCGGGGCCTGGGCGGGCGAGCTCGGCCAGACCCAGATGATGCCGGCCGACTATGTCCGCTCCGCCGTCGACGCCGACGGCGACGGCCGCCGCGATCTGATGCGCAGCGTGCCGGACGCGCTCACCTCCGCGGGCAAATACGTCGCCGACCTCGGCTGGCGTCGGGGCGAGCCCTGGATCCAGGAGGTCGTGGTCCCGGCGGACATGCCCTGGCAGGAGGCCGACATCGACATCAAGCACAGCGTCTCCGAATGGCGCGCCTGGGGGGTCCGGGCGCGGAACGGGTCGCTGTTCCGCGACGACGCGCCGGCCGCGCTGCTGCTGCCGATGGGCCGCAACGGCCCGGCCTTCCTCGCCTATCAGAATTTCGACGTCTACCGGACCTGGAACCAGTCCTTCGTCTACGCGCTGACCGCCGCCTATCTGGCGACCCGGCTCGACGGCGCTCCGGCGGTCGCGGAGGGCAACGCGCCGGTCCGCGCGCTCAGCGGCGACGAAATCCGCACGCTGCAGCAGCTGCTTGCGCGCGACGGCCTGCTGCCGGCCGACGAGGTCGACGGCAAGCTCGGCTTCGACACGCGGCGCGCGACCCGCAAGGCGCAGCTCCAGCGCGGCCTGCCGGCGGACGGCTATCCGAGCCTGGAGCTGATCCAGGCGCTTTCATCCGGCGGATAACTCCGGCTCCGCCGTCCGGCGGCCTTGATCGCGGTCGCTCCGCGTCCGACAACCAAGGACATGCGAGCATGGGTGCTGACGGACGGAGCTCCGGATCGCGAAGAAGCCTGCCTCGGCGTGGCCGAAGCCGTCGCCGAGCGCATCGAGCGTCGGTGCCTGGCGCCGCGGGCGCCGTGGCGCTGGCTCGCGCCCTGGGGGCCGATCGACCCGCGTGACGACCCGAAGCGCGGCTCGCGCCTCATTCTTCCGAGCGACGGATCGGGTTGGCCGGACATCGTGGTCGCCTCCGGCAGGGTCGCCGCGCCCTATCTGGCGCGGATCAAGAAAGCCTCCGCGGGCGCCGTGGTGGCGGTGTTCATCGGGAAATCTTCGGGCTCCTTCTCGCCGGACCTGATGGTCGCGCCGGCAGGCGAGGGCGGTCCGGCGGGCGCGCTTAGGACGCGGACTTGGCCGAGCCGGGTCAACGGCCTGAGGCTGGCCGCGGCGCGCGGCGCGCCTCCGCTGGTCGCGCCCGAACTCGACGGGCCCCGGATCGGCGTCCTGATCGACGCGCCGATCGGCGGCGAGGACGCCGCTCGCCTCGTCGGAGGGCTGCGGCGGCTGCGCGAGCAGGGGGCTGCGCTGAGCGTCCGCCCGCCGGCCGGGGCGTCCGAGGCGCTGCTTATGGCGCTTGCCGGGGTGGCGCATTATCTATGGTCAGGCGATCGCCCCGACCCCTACATGTCGATTCTTGGACAATCTGAGGCCCTCATCGTGACGGCGCAGTCCACACGTATCCTGAGCGACGCGGTCGCCACCGGTGCGCCGGTGATGACGTTCACGCCGGGCGGCGCGCCATGGGGGGCGCGGCGCTATCTCGAGGCGCTTGCGGCGCAGGGTTTGACGCGACCGTTCGCCGGCGCCGTCGAGCGCTACGCCTATGCGCCGCCCGACTCGACGCGCGAGGTCGCGCATGCGATCCACGCGCTGGTGACCACGCGCGCCGCGCTGCGCAACGACCGCATCCGCCGGACTCCGGCCCGGACCCGCGAAACCAACGGACCAGCTCCACGATGACCACGCAGCCGATCAGCCATGTGCGCCTCGCGATCCTTGGCTCCGGTCCGGCCGGCTGGACGGCTGCGGTCTACGCAGCCCGCGCCATGCTGGAGCCGCTGGTGATTTCCGGGCTTCAGCCGGGCGGCCAGCTCACCATCACTACCGACGTCGAGAACTATCCGGGCTTCGCCGATCCGATCCAGGGGCCGTGGCTGATGGAGCAGATGCAGCTCCAGGCCGAGCGGATGGGCGCGCGCACGCTGTTCGACCATGTCTCGAAGGTCGATCTCGGCCGGCGCCCCTTTGTCATCGAGACGGAATCGTCCGGCCGCATCACGGCCGACGCCCTCGTGGTCGCGACCGGCGCGCAGGCGCGGTGGCTCGGCCTCGAGAGCGAGGAGCGGTTCAAGGGCTACGGCGTGTCGGCCTGCGCCACCTGCGACGGCTTCTTCTTCCGGGGCAAGGAGGTGGTGGTCGTCGGCGGCGGCAACACCGCGCTCGAAGAAGCGCTGTTCCTGACGAACTTCGCCAGCAAGGTCACCCTGGTGCATCGCCGGGAGTCGTTCCGCGGCGAGCGCATCCTGCAGGACCGGGTGTTCGCCAATCCAAAGATCGAGGTCGTGTGGAACGCGACCGTCGGAGAGGTGTTGGGCTCGGGCGAGCCCTTGAAGGTCGAGGGCGTGAAGCTTGTGGACACCCGCACCGGCACGCCTAGCGTGCGCCGCTGCGACGGCGTGTTCGTCGCGATCGGGCACGCGCCCGCGACCGAGCTGTTCCGCGGCCAGCTGGACATGAAGCCGTCCGGCTATCTGGCGGTGAGGCCCGGAACCTCGCTCACCAATGTGCCGGGCGTGTTCGCCGCCGGCGACGTGGCCGACGAGACTTACCGGCAGGCGGTGACGGCCGCCGGCATGGGGTGCATGGCCGCGCTCGACGCCGAGCGCTTCCTTGCGGCCGAAGAAGCGGCGCGCACCGCCGCCTGAGCGCGACGAGAACTGCCGCGTCTGTCGGCTGCGGGGGACCGAATGGACTGGGACAAGCTGCGAATCTTCCATGCCGCCGCCGACGCGGGGAGCTTCACCAAGGCCGGCGAGGCGCTCGGCCTCAGCCAGTCGGCGGTCAGCCGCCAGGTCTCGGCGCTGGAGCACGAGCTCAAGACGCCGCTGTTCCACCGCCACGCGCGCGGCCTGATCCTGACCGAGCAGGGCGAACTGCTGTTCCGCACCACCCAGGAAGTGTTCGCGAAGCTCGAATCGGCGCGTTCGATGCTCACCGACAGCCGCGAGCGCCCGCACGGCGTGCTGAAGGTGACGACGACCGTCGGGCTCGGCTCGGGCTGGCTGACGCCGCGGCTGGTCTCGTTCATGGACTCCTATCCGGACATCCAGGTGCAGCTCATCCTGAGCGACGACGAGCTCGACCTCGCGATGCGCGAGGCGGACGTCGCGATCCGCCTGCGCGCCCCGACCCAGCCGGATCTGATCCAGCGCCGGCTGTTCACGGTGCACTACCATGTCTATGGCTCGGCCGATTACCTCAAGCGGCACGGCCGGCCGGCGAGCCTCGAGGATCTCCAGCAGCATCGGCTGATCGAGTTCGGCGGCCCCGTGCCGCCGTTCCTGCAGAGCATCAACTGGCTCAAGACGGCGGCCAGAGCGCCCGGCGATCCGCGGCCGGCGAGCCTCGTCGCCAACAGCCTGACGGCGATCAAGCACGCCGCCGAGACCGGCGTGGGTCTGGCGGTGCTTCCGGATTATGTCGTCGACGAGGGCTCGCAGTTGCAGCGCGTGCTCGACGGCGACGAGATGCCGACGCTCGAAGCTTATTTTGTCTATCCGGAGGAGCTGAAGAACGTCGCGCGCATCCACGTCTTCCGCGATTTTCTGGTCGAGATGGCGCAGCGCTGGCAGTTCTGACCCGTAGCTGACGACTTTGTCATCTGTTCAGAGGCGGCGTCGGCGCCTCGAAGGGATCGGAATGGGCGCTGCGACGTTGTTTCCTGGAAATAGCCCCGCGCGGGCGGTCAGGAGACATGGATGAGCGTGCAGACCAAGACTCAGGGCGAACACGGGCAGCAGCTGAACCACGTCGAAGCCAAACAGGGCACCGATGCGCCGAAAGGCATGCCGGTCGTGGTGATCGTCGGAGTGGTGGCTGCGACCGCCGCGATGGCGATCATCTGGCTCGTCTTCTTCGCCCGCTGAGCTTTTACGCAGAACGCAAAACGCCCGGCCGCGCTTCGCGGGCCGGGCGTTTTTTTGTCCGCTCGAGCGCAAAGCTTCCCTGGGGTCAGGCGAAGCGGACGCTCAGAACCTCATAGCTCTTGCCGCCGCCCGGCGTCGCGACCTCGACGGTGTCGCCGACCTTCTTGCCGACAAGCGCGCGCGCGATGGGCGAGCCGATCGAGACGCGGCCCTGCTTCACGTCGGACTCGGCCTCGCCGACGATCTGGTAGACCTTCTCTTCCTCGGTGTCCTCGTCCACGACCGTGACCGTGGCGCCGAACGTGATGGTGTCGCCCTGCAGCTTGGAGACGTCGATCACCTCAGCGCGCGCAATCATGTTCTCGAGCTCGGCGATGCGCCCCTCGTTCAGGCTCTGCTGTTCCTTCGCCGCGTGATATTCAGCGTTCTCGGAAAGGTCGCCATGCGAGCGGGCCTCGGAGATGGCCGCGATGATGCGCGGGCGCTCGCTCGACGCGCGGTGCTTGAGCTCCGCTTCCAGCGCCGCGTGACCTGCGGCGGTCATCGGGATCTTGTCCATTTCAGTCTCTCTCGACACTACAAACGCGACGCCCCTCGAACCGAGGGGCGCGCACGTGACGCCATAAACGCCGGAAGCCCAGCCGCCGTTCCATCTGTTTCGGCGAGGGCCGGTTTCAGCCGAAATAGGACTGCAGCGAGCGCACCTCGAGGTCTCCGCCAAGATAGGCTTTGATCCCCTGAGCCGCCGCCACCGCGCCTGACAGCGTGGTATAGTACGGCACTTTGTGCAAGAGGGCCGCCCGGCGGAGAGACCTGCTGTCGGCCAGCGCCTGCGCGCCTTCGGTCGTGTTGAAGACGAGCTGGACGCCGCCGTTCTTGATCGCGTCCACGACGTGCGGCCGGCCTTCCAGCACCTTGTTGATCTTCTGCGCGTCGATGCCGTGCGCCGCGAGGTGGCGCTGCGTGCCTGACGTCGCGATGATCTTGAAGCCGAGATCGGCGAGCATCCGCACCGGCGCCAGCACGCGGTCCTTGTCGGTCTCGCGCACGGAAACGAACACCGTGCCCCCGAGCGGCACGCGCGTGCCGCCGCCGAGCTGGCTCTTCGCGAAGGCGACGCCGTAATCGAAATCCAGACCCATCACCTCGCCGGTGGAGCGCATCTCCGGCCCCAGCACCGTGTCGACGCCGGGGAAGCGCGCGAAGGGGAACACCGCCTCCTTCACCCCGATATGGCCAAGCGGCTTGGACTCGAGGCCGAACGAGGCGAGCGGCTCCCCCGCCATGACCCGCGCGGCGATCTTGGCGAACGGCTTGCCGACCACCTTGGCCACGAACGGCACGGTGCGCGAGGCGCGCGGATTGACCTCCAGCACGTAGATCACGCCGTCCTTGATGGCGTACTGGACGTTCATCAGCCCGCCGACCTCGAGCGCGAGCGCGAGCGCCCGCGTCTGCTCCTCAAGAGCCGCGATCATCTCGGGCGACAGCGAGTGCGGCGGCAGCGAGCAGGCGGAATCGCCTGAATGCACGCCAGCCTCTTCGATGTGCTCCATGATCCCGCAGATGAAGACGTCCTTGCGGTCGCACAGCGCGTCGACGTCGACCTCGATCGCGTCGGTCAGATAGCGGTCGAACAGCAGCGGGTTCTTCGACAGGACGGTGTTGATCTGGCCGGTCTTGTCGTTCGGGTAGCGCTGCTTGACGTCTTCCGGAACGAGGTCCGGCAGCGTGCCGAGCAGGTAGTCCGAGAGCATCTTCTCGTCGTGCAGGATCGCCATGGCGCGGCCGCCGAGCACGTAGGAGGGGCGCACTACGAGCGGGAAGCCGAGATCGCCGGCGACGATGCGCGACTGCTCGACCGAATAGGCGATGCCGTTGTCCGGCTGGACCAGCTTGAGCTTGTCGAGCAGCCGCTTGAAGCGATCGCGGTCTTCGGCGAGGTCGATGGCGTCCGGCGTCGTCCCGAGGATCGGCACGCCGGCCTTTTCGAGCGCGTTCGCGAGCTTCAGCGGGGTCTGCCCGCCGAACTGAACGATCACCCCGTGCAGCGTGCCCGCCGAGCGTTCGGTCTCGATGATCTCGAGCACGTCCTCTGCGGTCAGCGGCTCGAAATAGAGCCGGTCCGACGTGTCGTAGTCGGTCGAGACGGTCTCCGGGTTGCAGTTGACCATGATGGTCTCATAGCCGGCGTCCGACAACGCGAAGCAGGCGTGGCAGCAGCAATAGTCGAACTCAATGCCCTGGCCGATCCGGTTCGGGCCGCCGCCCAGAATGATGATCTTCCTGGCGTCGCTCGGCTGCGCCTCGTTGACCGGCTCGCCCGCGAAAGGCGGCGCGTAGGTCGAGTACATGTAGGCCGTGGGCGAGGCGAACTCGGCCGCGCAGGTGTCGATCCGCTTGAACACCGGCCGGACGTCGAGCGAGCGGCGGCGCGCCGCGACCTGGTCGGCGGTGAGGCCGGCGAGCGTCGCGAGCCGGGCGTCGGAGAAGCCCTGCGCCTTCAGCTTGCGGAACGGCGCGGCCGTGGTCGGCAGGCCGAGTCGGCGGACCTTCTCCTCCATCGCCACCAGCCCTTCGAGCTGCGCGATGAACCACGGGTCGATCTTGCAGGCCTCGTGGATCTCGTCCGCCGGGAAGCCGAGCCTCAGCGCCTGCGCGACCTTCAGCAGCCGGTCCGGCGTCGGCTTGCCGAGCGCCGCCCGGATGGCGTTCTTGTCGTCGCCCTGGCCGAGGCCCTCGATCTCGATCTCGTCGAGGCCCGTCAGCCCGGTCTCGATCGAGCGCAGCGCCTTCTGCAGGCTCTCCGCGAAGGTGCGGCCGATCGCCATCGTCTCGCCGACCGACTTCATCGACGTGGTCAGCGTCGGCTCCGCGCCCGGGAACTTCTCGAAGGCGAAGCGCGGGATCTTGGTGACGACGTAGTCGATCGTGGGCTCGAACGAGGCCGGCGTCGCGCCGCCGGTGATGTCGTTGTCGATCTCGTCGAGCGTATAGCCGACGGCGAGCTTGGCCGCGACCTTGGCGATCGGGAAGCCGGTCGCCTTGGAGGCGAGGGCGGACGACCGCGACACGCGCGGGTTCATCTCGATCACGATCATCCGGCCGGTCGCCGGGTCGATCGCGAACTGCACGTTGGAGCCGCCGGTCTCGACCCCGATCTCGCGCAGCACCGCGAGCGAGGCGTCCCGCATGCGCTGATATTCCTTGTCGGTCAGCGTCAGCGCCGGCGCGACGGTGATCGAGTCGCCGGTGTGGATGCCCATCGGGTCGATGTTCTCGATCGAGCAGATGATGATGCAGTTGTCCGCCTTGTCGCGGACGACCTCCATCTCGTACTCCTTCCAGCCGAGCACGCTCTCCTCGATGAGCACCTCGTCGGTCGGGGAGGCGTCGACGCCGCGCTCCACGATCTCGAGGAACTCCTCGCGGTTGTAGGCGATGCCGCCGCCGGTGCCGCCCATGGTGAAGGACGGCCGGATGATCGCCGGCAGGCCGATCTCCTCGAAGGCCACGAGCGCTTCCGTCAGATTGTGGGCGAGCCGCGAGCGCGGGGTCTCGAGGCCGATCTTGGTCATCGCCTCGCGGAACAGCTCGCGGTCCTCGGCCTTGTCGATCGCCTCCGCGGTCGCGCCGATCATCTCGACGTCGTGCTTCTCGAGCGCGCCCATCTTGCGCAGCGACAGCGCGCAGTTGAGCGCGGTCTGGCCGCCCATGGTCGGCAACAGCGCGAAGCCGCCGGGAACGACATGGCGCTCCTTGGCGATGATCTTCTCGACGATCTCCGGGGTGATCGGCTCGATATAGGTCGCGTCCGCCATGCCCGGATCGGTCATGATGGTCGCCGGGTTCGAGTTCACCAGGACGATGCGGTAACCTTCTTCCCTGAGGGCTTTGCAGGCCTGCGTTCCGGAATAATCGAACTCGCACGCCTGTCCGATGACGATCGGTCCCGCGCCGATGATGAGGATCGTCGCGATGTCAGTGCGTTTGGGCATGAAACAGGGCTTTCCGGGGCGGCGCGGAGCGGCCGGGCGGCGCGCCGCGTGGCACGTGAAGAGCGATTGTGTGGCTGAAGGCGTTCCATACACAGTCGGCCGCTGGCAGGGAAGCGTTCCGCGACACGCGGGACAGCTTCAGGGCCGACATTGGAGAAATCTATCATGACCGCGCAGCGCCGAACCGTCCTTGTCACAGGGGCGTCGTCAGGGATCGGGCTGGAGCTCGCCCGGCTGTTCGCCGCGAATGGCGACGACCTCGTGCTCGCGGCGCGACGCGAGGACCGGCTGAAGGCGCTCGGCGAGGAGCTTTCCGCCAAGCACGGCGTCAGCGCCACGGCGGTCCCGGCCGATCTCGCCACGCCCGAGGGGGTGAAGGCGTTCGCCATCGAGATCGGGCGCCGCGGCCACATCGTCGACGTGCTGGTCAATAATGCCGGCTTCGGCCTGCGCGGGCCGTTCGTGAAGCTGCCGTTCGAACGCCAGCTCGAGATGATTCAGGTGAACGTCGCCGCGCCGACGGCGCTGGCCGGCTTTTTCCTCCCGGGCATGATGGCGCGCGGCCGTGGCGGCGTCCTCAACGTCGCCTCGCTCGCGGCCTTCCAGGCCGGGCCGGAGATGGCGGTGTATTACGCCAGCAAGGCCTATCTGCTGTCGTTCTCCGAAGCGCTTTACGAGGAATCGAAGCGCAGCGGCGTCACCGTGACCGCGCTCTGCCCGGGTCCGGTTCCGACCGAGTTCGGCGAGGTCGCCGGCATGGGCGACGCGCAGCTGTTCAAGACCGGCGTCGTGTCGGCCGAGGCGGTGGCCAAAGCCGGCTTCGAGGGCTTTCAGAAGCGCAAGGCGATCGTGATCCCGGGCGCGCTGCCGAAAATCGGCGCCTTCATGACCCGGATCGGCTCGCGCGGCCTGACGCGCCGGATCGCGCACGAGATGCAGCGCACGACCTGAGCGGCCTGTCTGACGTCCCCGGCTGCTGGTAGAATTGCGGAGGGAAGGATGCTGCGATGACGAAGATCGAGCTGAAGCCGCAATTCGAGAGATTCGTCGAGGAACAGCTCGCCGCGGGCCGCTTCCGGAACGCCGACGAAGTGGTCGAGGCCGCGCTGCGCCTGCTCCAGGATCGCGATGCGGACCGCGCCGCGGCGCTCGCCGACGTGCGGCGCAAGATCCAGGAGTCCCTCGACGATCCACGTCCGAGCATTCCGGCCGAAGAGGTGTTCGCGGAGCTCGAGAGAAAGTTCGCCAGGTTGCGCGGCGCCGGCGAGTGAAGCTTCAGGTCACCTTCCGCCTGAATGCGGAGGCCGACCTCGACGGGATCTTTGATTATATCGCGCTCGACAATCCGGAACGGGCGATCGCCTTCGTTCGCAGAATCCGCCTACGATGCGAAGGCCTGTCCGACTATCCCGAGGTAGGTCGTCCGCGGGCTGATCTCGCGTATGGCGTGCGCACGCTCGGCTTCGAAAAGCGCGCCGTCATCGCCTATGTCGTCACCGCCAGGGCGGTCGAGATCGTCCGGGTGCTCTATGGCGGCCGACACGTCGAGGCGCTGTTCGGGCAGGACGGCTGAGCCCGGCCGAACGAAAACGGGGCGCCGGTGAGGGCGCCCCGCAAAGTTCCTAACCCGTCGGCCGAAGCCGAGATCACTCCGCGCGGAGGTTCGACGCCTTGGTCTTGCCGCGGTCCATCACGACCTCGAAGGCGACCTTCTGGCCCTCGACGAGCGTGTGGAGGCCCGAACGCTCGACGTCGGAGATGTGGACGAACACGTCCTTGGAGCCGTCGGTCGGCTGGATGAAGCCGTAGCCTTTCTGGGTGTTGAAGAACTTTACGGTGCCGCTAGCCATTTCTGCTTTCCCTAAGACAAGCGCATGTGCGCAGTTGGACGGGAGCCCCGAAAACCCCCGGCCGGGCACAATCCGAACTTTGGTGCGTGTCGTGGAGGCGGAAGCTTCGGCGGGTCGCCGTATGCAAGCCAGTCCGGACATCCAAAAATCTGATTGCAGACGCGACTATGGCGCATAGGGGCAGGGTTTCGTCAAGACGCGCCTCGGCTCCCGGCGCGGAACCTCGAAACGGCCGGATCGTTGACGGAGTGCCCTCTGCGGCGGTCGTTTCGTAGGAGATCAAGGCGTTGAAGTCATCGGACCAACGGGTCGCGACAGACGAGTTCCGCTTCGCAGACGACGGCTCCACGCCGAACCACCCCGACTTTGCGCTGCTGCTTCACCGCCAGGCGTTCGACGCCTCCGGAGATGCGCCCGAGGTCCGCGCCGAGGCGCTGTTCGCGGCCAATGGCTGGGGCGGTTTCTGGCGCGACGGCGTGTACCCCTTCCACCATTACCACTCGACCTGTCATGAGGCGCTCGGCGTCGCCCGAGGCTGGGCGGAGGTGCAGTTCGGCGGCGAGGACGGCGAGACGATCCGGATCGCGGCCGGCGACGTCGCCGTGCTGCCGGCCGGCACCGGCCACAAGCGCGTCGCGGCGAGCGAGGATTTCGAGGTGGTCGGCTGTTATCCGCCGGATCAGCCCTACGACCTGATCCGCTCCGACGAAGGCGATCACGATGCGGCTGCGGCGCGCATCGCCCTGGTGCCGCTGCCGGCCACCGACCCGGTGTTCGGTCCGGACGGCGGGCTGAGGCTGAGGTGGACCGGGAAACGCTGAGATTCAGCGCCCAAGCCGCAGCGAGAGGCGCTTAAGGCCGGCGGCGGCGCCGAGCGCGCCCGCGCCGAGCGCGAGCGACAGCCAGATTGCGCCCGAAGCGCCATATCGCTCGATTGCGGCCCCGTAGGCCACGGGAGCGGCGGCCGAGGCCACGAAGCTCGGGGCGATCAGCCGGCCGACCAGAACCCCGTAACGCGCCGGGTCGAACAGCGCGAGCGGCAGGGTGCCGCGCGTGATGGTCAAGAGGCCGGTCGCCGCGCCATAGATCAGCGAGAAGATCGCCGCCGTCGCGAGCGACGCGCCGCTCCAGAAGCCCAGCACGAAGGACGCGACGACACCGGCCGCGGCGGCAAGGTTGAGGTCGACGGGACGAAGACTGCGCCCGAACAACACTTCGCAGAGCCGCGCGCCCGACTGGCCGACGCCGCGCAGCGCGGCGATCCAGGCGGTCGCGCCCGCGGCGACGCCGAGGCCGCCGAGCACGCCGATGATGTGCGCGGACATGCCGTAATGCAGCGCGTTCGAGAGCGCGACGACGGTCGCGAACAGGATGGCGGCCGGGCGTTCCGAACGCGGCTGCGCCTGGCGCGCGGCAGCGGGTTCGATCGCCTCCGGGAGCCGATCGGGCGCTTCGAACCGGCCCTGCGGGATCGTCCAGTGCAGCGGCGCGGTCAGCAGGGCGCAAGCTGCAAAGACAAGGCACGCGGCGCGCCAGCCGAACACGTCCGCGAGCTCTGCCCCGAGCGGCCAGAACACGGTGGAGGCGAGTCCGCCGAACAGGGTGATCTGCGACATGGCGCGCCGGGCCTCGGGCCCGGCGATCCGCGCCAGAGCCGCGAAGGCGGCGTCGTAGAGGCAGAGCCGCATCGCGACGCCGAGCACGATCCAGGCCGCGCCGTAGCTGATCGGCCCGACCGCGCAGGCGAGCGCGGCGCAGCCGAGGGCCGCAAGCAGCGATCCCGAAACCATCGCGGCGCGGCCGCCATGCCGGTCGATCATACGTCCGGCGGTCGTCGAGACCACGCCCATCGCCAGCAGGGAGATCGAGAAGCCAGCCTGGGTCTCGATCAGGCTCCAGCCGAAATCGGCGGCGATCCGGTCGCCGAAGGCGCCGATCAGATAGAAGGTGGACCCCCAGCAGACGAGCTGACCGACGCCGAGCCGCAGGACGACGCCACGGCTGATCACGCCGCGCCTCCGCCGAGCGAGCGCTGCATCAGGATGGTGTCGAGCCAGCGCCCGAGCTTGAAGCCGACCGCCTCCAGCGTGCCGACCTCGCGGAAGCCGAGACGGCTGTGGAGCGCGACCGAACCGGCATTCGCGGAATCCCCGATGACGGCCACCATCTGCCGCCAGGGTCCCGCCTCGCAGCGCGCGATCAGCTCCGCGAGCAGCGCGCGGCCGACGCCCTGGCCCTGCGCGTCGGCTGCGACATAGACCGAGTCCTCGACCGTGTGACGGTAGGCGGGACGCGCCCGGTATTCGCCCGCATAGGCATAGCCGAGCACGAGGCCGTCGCGGTCGGCGACCAGATAGGGAAGTCCGGCCGCCGCGATGGCGTCGCGCCGGCGCGTCATCTCGGCGACGCTCGGCGGCTCGAGCTCGAAGGTCGCGAAGCCGGAGAGGACCTCCGGTTCATAGATGCGCTGGACCGCCGCCATGTCGGAGGGGAGCGCGTCCCGGACGCGGAGCGCTCCGCTCATGCGCCGCTCTGGCGGCATTTGCCGGGCAGGTTCTGATAGTGGACGTTCTTGAGGCTGGCCTCGAACCAGACCGGCCCCTCCGCCTTCGGCTCGTATCGGTGGAGCTCGATGGCGATGTCCTCCTCGTGCTGCGCCGCCTGGGAGGCGTCGGGCACGGTGATGCGGGAGGAGATGCGGGCGGGCTCGGAGGCGCTGAAGGCCCATTCGGGCCGCGGCTCCGAGACGCCGTCGAAGTCGGCGCGCTCGCCATTGTCTTCGGCGACGTAAATCTGCCGGTAGGCCGGCGCAGCGCCCTCGCGGTCGACCTCGAAGTAGAAGGCGACGCGCGGCCGCTGCTCGGTGAACACGTAGAACTGGCAGTAGAGCCGCGTTCCGCCGGAGTCCTGCGCCTGCCGCGGTTCCGGCGGCGGCGCCTCCTCGGCCGGCCGCAGCAGCCAGGCCCCCGCTCCGGCGAGGATGACGGCGAGCAGGGCTAAAAGGCCAAGTCTGCGCGTCGTCATGCCCTGCGTTGGTCCTTTACGCCCGCTTGTCCATCATCTCGACGAAGCGGTGGAAAAGGTAGTGGCTGTCCTGCGGGCCAGGCGAGGCCTCCGGATGGTGCTGCACAGAAAAGGCAGGCCGGTCCGTGAGTTCGAGGCCGCAGTTCGAGCCGTCGAACAGCGAAACATGAGTCTCGCGCGCGGTCTCCGGCAGAGTCTCGCGATCCACCGCGAAGCCGTGATTCATCGAGGTGATCTCGACCTTGCCGGTGACCAGGTCCTTCACCGGATGGTTCGCGCCGTGGTGGCCCTGATGCATCTTTTTCGTCGTGGCGCCGACGGCGAGCGCCAGCATCTGGTGGCCGAGGCAGATGCCGAAGGTCGGCACCTTCTTCTCCAGCACGCCCTGGATCATCGGCACCGCATAGGCCCCGGTCGCGGCCGGATCACCGGGTCCGTTCGACAGGAAGACCCCGTCCGGGTTGAGCGCCAGCACCTCCTCGGCCGTCGCGGTCGGCGGCAGAACGGTGACCTCGCATCCCGCCTGGGTCAGCATGCGCAGGATGTTGCGCTTCAGCCCGTAGTCGATCGCCACCACGCGCTTGGTCGCGCCGTCCGGCCGTTTGCCATATGCGCCGGGCTCGGCCTGACCCGGCCAGCCCCAGCCGCCCTCGTCCCAGCCGTAGCGCTGGGCGGCGGCGACGAGCGGCACGAGGTCCTGGCCCTCCAGCCCCGGAAACTTCTCGAGCTCGACCTTGAGCTCCGCCTCGCCGACCCGGCCGTCCGGCGCATGCGCGATGACCGCGTTGGGCGCGCCCTTGTCGCGCACCAGCGCGGTCAGCGCCCGCGTGTCGACGCCCGCAATGCCGACGATGCCGCGCGCCTTCAGCCAGGCGTCGAGGTCGCGCGTCGCCCGCCAGTTCGAGGGGGAGGTGATGTCGGCCGCGAACACCGCGCCGCGCACGCCCGAGGATGCGGCTGCATTCACGGTCTCGATGTCGTCGTCGTTGACGCCGACATTGCCGATGTGGGGGAAGGTGAAAGTGATGATCTGGCCCGCATAGGACGGGTCTGTCAGGATTTCCTGATAACCCGTCATCGCGGTGTTGAAGCAGAGCTCGCCGGCCGCGAGCCCTTCGGCCCCGATGCCCTGGCCTTCGATCAGCGTGCCGTCGGCAAGCAGAAGCCGCGCCGTCGGGCGCGCCTCGTCCCAGCCTCTGTCGGCCGTGTCTTGTCCCGTCATGACGATTGCCTTAACCCAGCGCGAACGCCGCGCAGCGCCCGAGAGCGCAGTTGTGGCCGGAAACTAGGCGCCGCCCGGAAGCCCGTCAACCGACGCGCCGGCGCGCCAGCCCTGCAGGCTCAGAGGATCAGACGATGCGCGAGGCGATCAACGCCGCTCTCAAGGAGTCGATGAAGGCCCGCGACGCCGACCGCACCACGACGCTGCGCATGGTCGGGGCCGCGATCAAGGATCGCGACATCGAGGCGCGCGGCGCCGGCAAGGGCGCGGCGACCGACGACGAACTCAAGCAGCTGCTCGCCAAGATGATCAAGCAGCGGCAGGAATCCGCCTCGATCTATCAGGAGAACGGCCGCCCGGAGCTCGCCGAGAAGGAGCGGGCCGAGATCCTGGTCATCCAGGAGTTCCTGCCCGAGCAGATGTCGCCCGAGCAGGTCGCCGCCGCGATCGACGTCGCCATCGCCGAGACCGGCGCGGCTTCCGTCAAGGACATGGGCAAAGTCATGGGCGCCCTGAAGTCCAAATATGCCGGCGTGATGGATTTCGGCGCGGCGAACGGCGTCGTGAAGGCGAAGCTCGGCGGCTGACGCCGCCGGTTCACCTGCCGAGGCCGGAGGCGTCCGGCGTCACCACCGCGAACAGGTCGGCGAGGCCCGCGAGGGCGCCGTCATGCACCTCCTGTGCGGAGCGCGCCGGGCGGCCGAGCACGCCCGGCAGCGGCCGGCTCGCGACCGCGTTCTCCACGATGGTGACGCCGTAGCCGAGGTCGACCGCAGCCCGAGCCGTCGAATCCACGCACATGTGAGTCATGAAGCCCGTGAGAATCAGGTTCTTGCGGCCAAGGCGCTCAAGCGTCCGGCCGAATTCCGGGTTCGTGAAGCCGTTGGGAAGCTCCTTCTTGAACACCGGCTCGCCTTCCGCGGGCGCCGCTTCGGCCGCGATCTCCGCGCCCTCGGTCCCCTCGACGAACACGCCGGCGGGGGCGCGGTGGACGAGATGCACGACCGGCGTTCCGGCGGCGCGCGCCTCCGCCAGCAGCGCCGCGATGGCCGCCAGCGCCGGCTGCACGCCGGGCAGGGCGATCGGGCCGCGGACATATTCGTTCTGCGCGTCGATCACGACCAGGGTCGCGTCGGAGAGCGAGGCCGGGGCGGGCGTCGCGCCGGCGAGTTCGAGCAGCGTCTTGGGGGTTTCGGTCATGCGATCGGGGCTCCTCGGCGGCCAGCGTCGTTCGTCGCGCGGGCGCGGCCATCCTGTCCCATGCCGCCGTTTGCGGAAAGCCGCCGCGGCCGTTCGGCCCGGGATCATTGATCGGCCGTTAACCACATACCTCGCATTTTACGGTTCATGAAAATCCGCATCGCGATCTTTGTCGGCTTTTTCGGCTCGGCCGTGGCGCTTGCAGGCGTCGGCGCCTTTGGCCATCAGGACCGGGCCGCCTGGCGCGGCGAGGCCGAGCAGGCCTGCCTCGCCGAAGGCCGGGTCAAGGCCACGGCCTTCGTCCGCCCGCTCGACGAGATCGTCGATCAGGAGACCTGCGGACTCGAGCATCCCTTCCGCGTGCTGGCTTTGGCGAACGGCGCCATCGGCGTCGAGCCGAGCGCGCGCCTCGGCTGCTCGATGACCGCAGCGCTCGACGTCTGGCTGCGCGACATCGTGCAGCCGGCCGCGAAAGCCCGCTTCGGCGCCGAGGTGGCGGAGATCCGCAACGCCGGCTCCTACGCCTGCCGCAAGAGCAGAGAAGCCGGGGAGCCGCGGCTCTCGGAGCACGCTTATGGCAACGGCATCGACCTCGCGGCCTTCATCCTCGCCGACGGCCGCGAGATTGTGGTCGGCGCCGCGGGCGATTCCAGAGCGGCCGCTTTCCTCGGCGACGTGCAGTCCGGCGCGTGCGGGCTGTTCAAGACGGTTCTGGGCCCCGGCGCCGACAAGACGCATGACGACCACATCCATCTCGACCTCGCGCGCTACGACGTCGACGGCCGCGTGACGCGGTGCGGCCCGCGGCCCGCGGAGCCCGCCCTGCCTGGCCTCGTTCCGCCTGGGGGTGGCGACGCTCCGGCGGTGAGCTTCGCCCCGCCCGCAGGCGTGGAGGTCGCGCGCGCCCGGCCGGCGGCCGATACGGATCTTTCGACCGGCTCTGTCACGCCCGCGCGATCGGTCACGGCAGAGCCCACCCCATAGGACGTCGCGGCTTCGCGCGCGGTCCGTCACGCGCTATTGCGGGCGCTTGCGGTTCGGCGCGCGGGCTCGGCTCATGACCTCACAACCCTGGCAGTTCTGGATCGACCGCGGCGGCACGTTCACCGACGTGATCGGCCGCGCGCCGGACGGGACGCTGCATGTCCGCAAGCTGCTGTCGGAGAATCCGAGCGCCTATCGGGACGCCGCGGTGGCCGGCATCCGCGAACTGCTCGGGCTGCGACCCGACGAGCCGGTCGCGGCGGAGAAGATCGGCGCGGTAAAGATGGGGACCACGGTCGCCACCAACGCGCTGCTGGAGCGCAAGGGCGAGCGCACCGCGCTGCTGATCACCCGCGGGCTCGGCGACCAGCTGCGCATCGGCTATCAGGCGCGGCCGAAACTGTTCGCGAAGAAGATCGAAAAGCCGGAAGCGCTCTACGATCGCGCGGTCGAGATCGACGAGCGGGTGCGGGCGGACGGGACGGTCGAACGCGCCCTCGATCCCGCCGCCGTCCGCCAGGCGCTGGAGGCCCTCAGGGCGGACGGCTATCGCGCCCTCGCCATCGTGTTCATGCATGGCTTCGCGCATCCGGCGCATGAGCAGGCTGTGGCCGCGATCGCCCGCCAGATGGGCTTTCCGCAGGTCTCGGTCAGCCACGAGGTCTCGCCGCTCCCCAAGATCGTCGGGCGCGGCGACACCACGGTGATCGACGCCTATCTGACGCCGGTGCTCGCCCGCTACGTCGCCCAGGTGCGCGACGAGCTGAACCTCACGGATGCCGACGCCGGCCGGCTGATGTTCATGACATCCGCCGGCGGGCTCACCTCCGCCAGCCTGTTTCAGGGCAAGGACGCAATCCTGTCCGGGCCCGCCGGCGGCGTGGTGGCGATGGCCGCGACCGGCGCCGCCGCGGGCTTCGGCCGGGTGATCGGCTTCGACATGGGCGGCACCTCGACCGACGTCGCGCATTTCGACGGCGCCTTCGAGCGCTCTTTCGAGACTCAGGTCGCAGGCGTGCGGATGCGGGCGCCGATGATGCGCATCCACACCGTCGCGGCCGGCGGCGGCTCGATCCTGCATTACGACTCCGGCCGCTTCCGGGTCGGTCCGGACTCCGCCGGGGCCGCGCCGGGGCCGGCCTGCTACCGCAATGGCGGGCCGCTCACCGTGACGGACGCCAACGTCATGGTCGGCAAACTGCAGCCGGACCTGTTTCCGGCGATCTTCGGACCCGGCCGCGACGAGCCGCTCGACGCGGCGGTCGTGCGCGAGAAACTCGCCGCCCTGGCTGAGGAGATCGGCGACGGCCGCAGCCCGGAGCAGGTCGCCGACGGTTTCATCGCGGTCGCGGTTTCCAATATGGCGGAGGCGATCAAGACGATCTCGGTCGCGCGCGGCTATGACGTCACGAGATACGCGCTGAACTGTTTTGGCGGGGCAGGGGGCCAGCACGCGGCGCTCGTCGCGGACGCGCTCGGGATCGACACGGTGCTGATCCACCCCCTGTCGGGCCTGCTCTCAGCCTACGGAATGGGCCTCGCCGACATTCGCGCCAGCCGGACGGCGACGCTGGGCGCGCCGCTTGGCGAGGCGGCGGAGCAGATCCGCGCGGCGGCGGCGGCTCTCTCGGAGGAGGCGCGGGAGGAACTCCGTCGCCAGTCGGTGGCGGACCCGCTGATCGAGACGCGCCTTCACATCCGCTATCAGGGCACCGACTCGACGCTCGAGATCCCGCTCGATTCCGCGGCTGCGGACGGCTCCGGCGACCGAGCTGTTGATCTCAAAAAGATCGCGGCGGACTTCGACGCTCTCCACCGGGCGCGCTTCGGGTTTGTCGACGAGGCCCGCGCGCTGGTGGTCGAGGCCGTTGAGGTCGAGGCCTCCGGCGGCGGCTCGGGGCTCGACGAGCCGGAGCGCGCGCCCGAAGTGAGCGCCGCGCCGGCGCCCGAGCGCGTGACGGCGATGTTTTCCGGCGGCGCTGCGCGCGAGGCCGGGGTGTTCCGGCGCGAAGCGCTCGGAATCGGCCACGTGGTGGAAGGCCCCGCACTGATCGTGGAGCCCAACCAGACGGTGGTGGTGGAGGACGGCTGGAAGGCCGAGCTCAGCCCGCGCGACCATCTCGTGCTCACCCGCGCCCGGCCGCGCGCGCAGAGCCGCGCGGTCGGCACGTCGGCCGATCCGGTGATGCTCGAGATCTTCAACAATCTGTTCATGTCGATCGCCGAGCAGATGGGGCTCGTGCTGCAGAACACTGCGAGCTCCGTGAACATCAAAGAGCGGCTCGATTTCTCCTGCGCGGTGTTCGCGCCCGACGGCGCGCTCGTCGCCAACGCGCCGCACATGCCGGTGCATCTCGGCTCGATGGACCGCTCGGTGGAGGCCGTGCTGCGCCGCGCCGGCGATCGGCTGAGGCCGGGCGTGACCTTCGCGCTCAACGCACCTTACGACGGCGGCACCCATCTGCCGGACGTCACGGTGGTGACGCCGGTGTTCGACGAGGCCGGCGAACGCCTGCTGTTCCTAGTCGCGAGCCGCGGCCACCACGCCGACATCGGCGGCGTGGCGCCCGGCTCGATGTCGCCGCGCGCGACCACGATCGACGAGGAGGGCGTGACGATCGACGTCGTCGCGCTGGTCGAGGACGGGCGGTTTCAGGAGGAGCGCATTCGCAAGATCCTGGCCGGCGCGCGCTATCCGGCGCGCAATCCCGACCAGAACGTCGCCGACCTCAAGGCGCAGATCGCCGCCAACGCCAAGGGCGTCGCCGAGCTCAGCAAGATGATCGCGACCTTCGGGCTCGACGTCGTCGAGGCCTATATGGGCCATGTCCAGGACAACGCCGCCGAGAGCGTCGCGCGGGTCATCGAGCGGCTTTCGGACGCTGAGTTCGCCTGCGCGACCGATCAGGGCGCGACGATCCGGGTGAAGATCACGGTCGACCGTGCGGCGCGGACCGCGACCGTGGACTTCACGGGCACGAGCCCGCAGCAGCCGAACAACTTCAACGCACCCGAGCCGGTGACACGCGCGGCCGTGCTCTACGCCTTCCGCGTCATGGTCGACGACGACATCCCGATGAACGCCGGCTGCCTCCGGCCCGTCCGAATCATTGTCCCGGAAGGCTCGATGCTCAGCCCCCGGTCGCCGGCGGCGGTCGTCGCGGGCAATGTCGAGACCAGCCAGACCGTGGTCGACTGCCTGTTCGGCGCCATGAAGGTCATGGCGGCCGCGCAAGGGACGATGAACAACCTGACCTTCGGCGACGACCGGCTGCAATATTACGAGACGATCTGCTCCGGCGCGCCGGCGGGGCCGGGCTTCGACGGCGCCGACGCGGTCCACACCCACATGACGAATTCGCGGCTGACCGATCCGGAGATTCTCGAGCAGCGCTACCCGGTCGCGCTCGACGAGTTCTCGATCCGCCGCGGCTCGGGCGGCCGCGGAAAATGGTCGGCCGGCGACGGGGTGCGCCGCGTGATCCGTTTCCTGGCGCCGATGGACTGCGCGATCCTGTCCGGCCGCCGGACCACGCGGCCGTTCGGCATGGCGGGCGGCGAGGACGGCGAACCGGGCCGCAATTTCGTGCGCCGCGCCGGCGGCGCCCTAGAACAAGTCGCGGCATGCGACCAAATCAGGGTCGACCCTGGCGACGCGATCGTCATAGAAACGCCCACCGGCGGCGGCTGGGGCCGCAGCGAGGAGTCCTGAGCCTCAATGAGCGCACGTCGACCCACCCCCCTGGAGGGCGGGCGGCCGTCGAAGCCGGTGACGGTGTCGGCGATCCGCAACGCCAAAGGCGGCCAGCCGCTGGTCTGCCTTACCGCCTACACCACCCCCGTCGCCCAGGCGCTCGACGAGTCCTGCGACCTGCTGCTGGTCGGCGACTCGCTCGGCATGGTGGTCTACGGCCTCGACAGCACCATCCCGGTCACGCTCGACATGATGATCGCGCATGGCGCCGCGGTCGTGCGCGGCGCGAAGCACGCGCTCGTCGTCGTCGACCTGCCGTTCGGCGCCTATCAGGAGAGCCCGGCCCAGGCCTTCCGCAGCGCGGGGCGCATTCTGGCGGAGACCGGCTGCGGCGCGGTCAAGCTCGAGGGTGGGGCGGTGATGGCCGAGACCGTCAATTTCCTCACCCAGCGCGGGGTCCCGGTGCTGGCGCATGTCGGCCTGCAGCCGCAATCGGTGAACGCGCTCGGCGGCTATGCGGCGCGCGGCAAGCAGGCGGCCGAAGCCGAGGCGATCGTCGCGGACGCCCGTGCAGTCGCGGACGCCGGCGCCTTCGCGGTGGTGATCGAGGGCGTTGTGGCGCCGCTCGCCGCCCGCATCACCTCGACCATCCGGGTGCCGACGATCGGCATCGGGGCCTCGGCCGAATGCGACGGCCAGATCCTCGTCACCGACGACATGATGGGCGTGACCTTCGGGCATGTGCCGAAATTCGTCCGCCGCTACGCGGAAGTCGGCGCCTCCATGAAGGCCGCCGCGGAGGCCTATGCGGCCGACGTTCGGGCGCGTCGCTTTCCGGGCGACGAGCATCTTTATGGCGCGACCAAGCCGAAGATCGCGGCCGGCTGAGGAGCGTCAGCGGGCGCGCTCGCGCCTGCCGAGCGCCACGACCGCGACCACCGCGACGGCGCAGGCGATCGTCGGCGCGTCGACCGGCTCAGCCAGCAGCAGGGCGGCGATCGCGAGGGTGACGAAGCTCTGCAGCAGCTGCACCTGGCTCACGCGCGCCACCCCGCCGAGCGCAAGCCCCGCGTTCCACGCGAAGAAGCCGACATACTGGCTCATCGCCGTCACATAGGCGAAGGCCGTCCAGGAGGCGGGCGAGACCGTGGCGGGATCGAGCGGCGCGAGCCGCACGGCGAGCGGCAGCGAGACCGGCAGCGACAGCACCACCGCCCAGGAGATCACCTCCCAGCCCGGCATGGTTCGGGCGAGGCGCGCCGACAGCGCGTAGCCGATCGCGGCTGACGCGACGGACGCCAGCAGAGCGAGATCGCCGAGCCCGACGCCCGCCGCGCCGCCGTCGCCGCGCCAGAGGGCGAAGCCCAGCACCAGCGCCGCGCCGAGCGCCGCGAACGCCCAGAACCGTCGGGACGGACGCTCGCCGCCGAGCCAGGCGCCGGCGAGAGCGGTCGCGAGCGGCAGCACGGCCAGCACGACCCCGCCATGGGACGATGAGGCGCGCGTCATGGCGAAGCCGCTGAACAGCGGGAAACCTCCCACCACGCAGATCGCGATCAGGACCAGCACGCCGAGCGTCCGGCCGTCCGGGACCGGCCGCCGCAACGCTGCAAGCGCGGCCAGCGCCATGAGTCCCGCTCCGGCGGCGCGGCCGGCCGCCAGAAAGCCGAAGCCGAGTTCGGGCGTTGCGAGCCGCGTCGCCGGCAGCGTGCCGCCGAAAATCACCACCCCGACAAAGCCGAGCAGCAGTCCCAGCCTCGCCCGATCCACCGTCGGCTCTCCGCTTGTTTGGAGAGGCGGGCGTAATGCGAACCGGAAAGCCGCGGCAAACGACGTTTGGCGATGGGGGCCATCTCACTGATTGATGCGTCGCGCTCTCCCGCCGGCGCCGCAAGCCCGCTAGACTCGCGCCGAACAGGGAGTCGCCATGTCGTTCTGGGGTAAGCTCGGCGGGGCCGCGGGTGGCTATGCCCTCGGCGGTCCGCTCGGCGCGATCGTCGGCGCCTTCGCGGGCCATTTCCTGCTCGATCGCGAAGAGAGCCATCACAAGCCGCCTGCCTCGCCCGAGCAGGACCAGCGCAGCCTCGCCTTCACGATCGGGGTCATCGCGCTGTCGGCCAAGATGGCGAAGGCGGATGGCGTCGTGGCGCCGGCCGAGGTCGCCGCGTTCCGCGAAATCTTCCACATCGCGCCCGAGGACGTCGCCGAGGTCTCGCACGCCTTCGACGTCGCAAGCCGCGATCTCGCAGGGTTCGACAGCTACGCAACCCAGCTCGCGAACCTGTTCCGCGACGAGCCGGCGACGCTCGAGGACGTGCTGCACGGCCTCGCCCACATCGCCGCCGCGGACGGCGCGATTCATGAGGGCGAGATGGCCTATCTCACCGAGATCGCGACCATCTTCGGGCTCGAGCGGTCGCGCCTGCGCCGCGCGCTCGGCTCTTACGTGCGCTTCCCCGACGACGATCCCTACGAGGTGCTCGGCGCGCCGGCCGACGCCTCCGACGCCGAGCTGAAGCGTCGCCACCGGGAGCTCGTATCCGAGAACCACCCCGACCGGGCGCTCGCCCGCGGTCTGCCGGCGGAGGCGGTCCGGATCGCGAGCTCCAAGCTCGCCATGATCAACGCCGCCTGGGACGCCATCCGGGCCGAGCGCGGCCTCGCATGAGCTTTTCGCCGGACAGCCGGTTCGTCCACGAGGTGCGCGCCGCTGCGAACCATGACGAGCGCCGCGACGGCCGCGCGCCCGATCTCCTGCTGCTGCATTACACCGGCATGGACTCCACCGAGGAGGCCTGCCGCCGGCTCTGCGCCGCCGAGAGCGGCGTCTCCTGCCACTACGTCGTGCTGGAGGACGGCCGGACGCTGCAACTCGTGCCGGAGGAGCGGCGCGCGTGGCACGCCGGCGTCTCCTCCTGGGAGGGCGAAACCGACGTCAATTCCCGATCGGTTGGGATTGAGATCGCCAATCCGGGTCATGATTTCGGCTATCCGGACTTCCCTGAAGCCCAGATCGCCGCCGTTGTGGACATCAGCCGCGACATTTGCGCGCGCTGGGAACTGCAACCGGAGCGCGTGCTCGCGCATTCCGATGTTGCGCCGCGGCGAAAGCAGGACCCGGGGGAGAAGTTTCCGTGGGCGCTTCTGGCGGCGTCTGGCGTCGGTCACTGGGTGGCGCCGACCGCGATCCTGGACGGCTCTGAATCGCTGCGCGAAGGCGACGAGGGGCCGCCGGTGGAGGACCTGCAAACCCTCCTGTCGCTCTACGGATATGGGCTTGAGATCGACGGCGTGTTCGGCGCCGCGACCGCCGCCGTGGTGCGCGCGTTCCAGCGCCATTTTAGGCCGGCGCGGGTGGACGGCGTCGCCGATTTTTCGACCGCAGATACGCTCCGCAACCTGCTGCGCGCTTTGCCGGCACGATAATACCCCTGCCGCATTCTCGACACTTCACAGTCAAGTTGCGACCAGACCCTGGTCGATCCGAGGTCACTTTCGCAAGGCTCTGGTCTCCCGGCGCGTAACGCAATCGGGAGTTAAAATATGCGTAGATCGACGATCGTCGTCGCTATGTTCGCGGCGACCGTCGCCTCGGCGGGAGCTACGCCGGTAAAGGAACGACTTGGCGGGGGAGCCAGCGTTCATAACCAAGTCAAGAAGCACTCAGTTTCGACTTCGGCCCAGAAGGGCAGTTCTAAACAGGCCGTTAACGCGGCGCATGCGCCGGTGGTTCCGGTTAGGACGCGATCCACGGCCGCCGCGGCTTTCACCTCGGCCCGCAACGCCGCTCCGGCGGTTGCTCCGGCTCCGGCGCCTGCCGCGGCCGAGAAGGTCGCACAGCGCAAGACGCGTGTGGCGGCCAAGTCTCACGCCGCTCCGAAGCGCGTCGCGATGAGCCGCACGGCCGCGCGTCGTCTGGCGGCCAAGAGCCAGCCTGTCTCGCTCGAGCGAGACGTCGAGATCACGCCCGCGAAGCCGACCGCGGCCGCTGCGGCTCTGCCCACGGGGCCGATCCGGGACATGGTCACCGCCGCCGCCGAGCGGCAGGGCGTCGACCCGTCGCTCGCGCACGCGGTCGTCCAGGTCGAGTCCATGTACAAGCCTAAGGCCACCGGCGCCGGCGGCTTCATCGGCCTGATGCAGCTGAGCTACCGCACGGCGCGCGGCATGGGCTTTCGTGGCAGCCGGCAGGCGCTCTACGAGCCGTCGAACAACCTGACCTACGGCATGCGCTATCTCGCCGAAGCGGTGCGCAAGTCCGGTGGCAACACCTGCGCCGCCGTGTCGAAGTACCAGGGCGGCCACGCCGTGAAGGGCGTGACGCGCGCCGGCGCCGTCTACTGCGCCAAGGTGAAGCGGTTCATGGCCGCCCGCAGCGGCTCCGCGAACCGCCGCGTCGCCTCCAACTAACCGCGACGTCGCGAAGCGGCCGGCGGGCTTGACCTGCCGGCCCGCTTGCCTCCACATCGCTCTGGCCAGCCGGCCGGACGGCCGCTCCGGTTCACGCCGGGGAGGAAAGTCCGGGCTCCACGGAAGCACGGCGCCGGATAACGTCCGGCGGGGGCGACCCCAGGGAAAGTGCCACAGAAAGCAAACCGCCGGCGGCTTCGGCCGCAGGCAAGGGTGAAAGGGTGCGGTAAGAGCGCACCGCGCGACCGGTAACGGGAGCGGCATGGCAAACCCCGCCGGGAGCAAGACCGAATAGGGGCGACACGCGACCGCGCTTCGGCGCAGCCGCAACCTGCTTTCGGGCCGTCGCCCGGGTTGGTCGCTAGAGGCGTTCGGCGACGAACGTCCCAGAGGAATGGTCGTCACGCGCGCGTTGCGGGGAAACTCGTGCGCGCGCCATACAGAACCCGGCTTACAGGCCGGCTGGCGTTCTTGTATTGGCCATCGGCGACCCTGACCGGAGACGGCCGTTGCGCGTGCTGCTGACCGGCGTCGCTGGCTTCATCGGCTTCCACGTGGCCGCCGCGCTCGCGGCGCAAGGCCGCGAGGTCGTAGGCCTCGACCATCTTGCAGAGCCCTACCGGCGGCTGAAGCAGGCGCGCCTCGAGCAGCTCGGCTCTTCCATCCGCTTTGTCCGGGCCGACATCGCCGACTGGGAACAAGTCGCCGCGCTTGTTCGTGACGCCGCGCCCGACGTGATCATCCACTTCGCGGGCCGCGCTGGCGTCAGGGACTCGCTGTCGGCGCCCTTCGCCTATGTCGAGGCCAACGAGATCGGGCATCTGGCGGTGCTCGAGGCCATGCGCCACCACGCCGCCGAGGCCCTGCTCATCTATGCGTCGTCGAGCGCCGTCTATGGCGTGCGCCACGACGGGCCGTTTCGGGAGACCGACAGGACGGACGAGCCGGCCTCGCTCTACGCCGCGACCAAGCGAGCGAATGAACTCGCGTCCGTCGCCTATGCGCGGCTGTTCGGCCTCCGCCAGATCGGCCTGCGCCTGTTCACCGTCTATGGCGCGTGGGGGCGGCCCGACATGGCGCTCTGGAGATTCGCCGACGCGGTTTTGGGCGGCCGCGAGGTGGCGCTTTACGACGGCGGCGCCGCTCGGCGCGACTTCACCGACATCCGCGACGTGGTCGCGGCCGTGACCGCGATGGCGGAACGGCCGGTGTTCGGCGAGGGCGGGTCGCCGCACCGGATCTACAACGTCTGCGGCGGCGCCTCGACCACGGTGGCGGAGCTTCTCTCGATGATCGAGCGGGCCTGCGGCCGCCGGGCGCTCGCCCGTGCAACTGCCGCGCCGCCGACCGACGCGCCTTTTACGGCGGGTGATTCGGGACGGCTCCTGACCGATTACGGGATCGCGACCAGCTCAGACGTGGCGGGCGGGGTCGAACGGTTCGTCGCGTGGCTCCAGAGCGCGCCGGAGGCGATGCGGCTCGCCCGAGAAAGCTGACCTCCGGCGCGACCGCGGATCGGTCGCAAGCCGCTCCGTCGAAACCCCTTCTTAACCCTAAGGAAGTTCTACTCACCGGGTCGCGCAACGGTCGCGAGCGGCCCTTGTCAGGTCACGCGTCCTGGGCCGCGTCGCGCCGGCGACCACGTGTTGGTCTCGTTGACGCCCATAGGGGCCCATGTTATCCCAAATCATCCCGTCGAGACGGCGTAACGACGGCTCCCGAGCAGGATGCTGGTCTTTTTCATCTGCGGCCCAAGCGGCCGGAGAGCCGACGCTCGACGCCCGTCTCGATGCGGAGCCGTTCATGGGGGGCGGCTGGACGGACGCCCGCGCGACGGGCGTGGGGGGCCATGGACCGGTTCGTGTCCAACTTCACCAACCGGCTCGACTCCAAGGGGAGGGTGTCGATCCCCGCGCCCTATCGCGCGACGCTCGCCCGCGACGGCTTCGAGGGGCTCTTCATCCATCCCTCGCTGGAGCTTCAGGCGATCGACGGCGGCGGCAACGCGCTGCTGCGGGAGATCGATCAGCTGCTTGCGACGCTGACGCCCTATTCGGACGAGCGGGACAGCCTCTCGACGGCTCTGCTTGGGGTAAGCGAGGTGCTCAAGATCGACGGCGAAGGCCGGATCGTCCTGAGCGAGAGCGCCAAGACCTATGCGGGCATCCGCGATCAGGTGACGTTCGTCGGCCAGGGCTCAAAATTCCAGATCTGGGAGCCGGAGCGGTTCCAGGCGCATCTGGCGGCTGCGCGCGAGACCTTGCGGGAGCTTCGGCGGCGCGCCTTCGCGCCTCAGGCGCTGGAGCGGACATGAGCCCGCCCAACGGCGCGCAGCCGTCCTCCGACGCTCGGCATCAACCGGTCATGCTCGCGGAGGTGCTCGCCGCGCTCGCGCCGCGCGACGGCGAGATCTTTCTCGACGGCACGTTCGGGGCCGGCGGCTATTCGCGCGCCATCCTCGAGGCGGCCGACTGTCGCGTCGTCGCCCTCGACCGCGACCCGAACGCGGTCGCGGCGGGCTTCGACCTTGTCTCCGAATTCGGCGGCCGGCTGACGGTCGTGGAGGACCGGTTCGCCAATCTCTCCGGGGCGATCGACGATCTCGGAATCTCCGCGCTCGACGGCGTCGTGCTCGACGTCGGCGTGTCCTCGATGCAGCTCGACGAGGCCGAACGGGGCTTCTCGTTCCGGCTCGAGGGGCCGCTCGACATGCGGATGGGGGGCGACGGCCCAAGCGCCGCGGACCTCGTCGCGACCCTGGAAGAAAAGGAGCTCGCCGCGCTCCTGAGGACGCTCGGGGAAGAGCGGCGGGCGAGCGCGATTGCGCGCGCGATCTGCGCCGAGCGGGCTAAAGCGCCGATCGTCGACACGCTCCGGCTCGCCAGCATCGTGGAGCGCGTCATCGGCCGGTCGAACGACGCCATCCATCCGGCGACGCGGACCTTCCAGGGGCTCCGGATCGCGGTCAATGACGAACTGCGCCAGCTCGCCGGCGCCCTGTTCGCCGCCGAGCGCCGGCTCAAGCCGGGCGGCCGGCTGGTCGTGGTGTCGTTCCATTCGCTCGAGGACCGCATCGTCAAACTCTTCCTGAACGACCGCACCCGGACCGCCTCGGGCGCCTCACGCCACCTTCCGGAGGCGCCGGTGCCCCCGGCGACCTTCGAGCCGCTGTCGCACGGCGCCGAGAAGCCGACAGACGAGGAGGTCGCCCGCAATCCTCGCGCGCGCTCCGCGCGGCTTCGCTCGGCGGTGCGGACCAGCGCGCCCGCGCGCGGCGGCGACGCCCTCGCCTTTGGCGTCCCGCGCCTGCCGATCGCGCGGCTGATGGGAGACGCGTCATGAAAATAGCACGCGTCCTCAACGTCATAGCCCTTGGGGCTCTGGTCGGGGCGGCGGTCACCGTCTACCGGATCAAATACGACGCGACGATGTATGCCGAGCATGCCGCGAAGCTGAGGCGCGAGATCGCCTCCGAACGCGACGCGATCCAGACGCTCAAGGCCGAATGGGCCTATCTGGCGCGGCCGGATCGGATCCAGACCTTCGCCAAGCAGCATCTCGAACTTGCGCCGCTGGCCCGTGAGCAGACGGTCATGCTGGCGTCGCTGCCGGACAGGCCGGCGCCGGTGGACGAAATCGGCAAGAAGCTCGAGGCGCTCGGCCTGATGGGCGAGGACGCCAGCATCGCGGTCGAAACGCCCGCCGCGGCAAGCGTCCGCAAGCCGCCTCCGCCGGCGAAGAAGACCACGATCGCGGTCAAACCGGCGACCGAGCTCAAGGCGCCGGCGTCTCGTCCGGCGAACGCGCGGCCGTCGACGCCGAAGACGAACGCGCCGATGAACCTCACGGACTTCCTGAAGAAAATGGGGCTTGCGCGATGACCGGGCAGGAGGTTCTCGACGGAACGTTCCGCAACGGCGCGCTGCTCGGCGCGGCGCTCGGCCGCTTCACCCTCGCGACCGCCCGCCGCCTGTGGATATGGTCGGTGGCCGGCGTGCGGTTCGCCCGCCGCGTCATCCGGCTTCTGGTGGGATCAGGGGAGGGGCTCGGCCTCACCAGCGGCCGGCTCAGGATCGCCGCGATCGCCTTCGGGGTGGTCTATCTCGCGATCGTCGGCCGCCTCGTCCAGTACGCCGTCGCGCCCGGCGCCGAGACTGCGGCGGAGGTCGCCCAGACGGTGGCGGCGATCTCCCGGCCGGACATCGTCGACCGCAACGGCATGGTGCTCGCGACCGACGTCAAGGTCGCCTCGCTCTACGCCGAGCCCAAGAACATCATCGACGTCGACGAGGCCGTGGACCTCCTGCGCCAGGCGCTGCCGGACCTCGACGAGAAGGACCTGCAGGCGAAGCTCTCGACCAAGCGGGGCTTCGTGTGGATCAAGCGGGAGATCTCGCCGCGCGAGCAGGTCGCAATCTTCCGTCTCGGGATCCCGGGCGTGGGCTTCGTCACCGAGAACAAGCGCGTCTACCCGAACGGGCCGGAAGTCTCGCACATTCTCGGCTTCGCCGATGTCGACAACAAGGGCATCGCCGGCATCGAGAAATATCTCGACACCAGCGGCAAGACCGCCGAAGCGGCCGCCGCCGCCGCCAAGGGCGGCCGTCTGCCGCCGGTGAGGCTGGCGCTCGACCTGAAGGTCCAGCACGCCGTCCGCGACGAACTCGTCGCCGGCATGACCAAGTTCAAGGCGATCGCCGCCTCCGCCGCAATCGCTGACGTGCGAACCGGCGAGATCATCTCGCTCGTCTCGCTGCCGGACTACGACCCCAACACGCCTTCCGACGCGCTCAAGCCGGACGCGATCAACCGCGTCAATGTCGGCGTGTTCGAGATGGGCTCGACCTTCAAGGCGCTGACGCTCGCCATGGGTCTCGACAGCGGCAAGGTCAATTTGATGAGCCGCTTCGACGCTCGCGCGCCGCTGCGCTACGGCCGCTTCCTGATCCACGACTTCCACGCCACGCACCGCATCCTGAACGTGCCCGAAATCTTCGTGCACTCCTCGAACATCGGCACCGCGCGGATCGCGCTCGCCATGGGGATCGACGCGCACAAGGCCTTCCTGAAGAAGATGGGCCAGCTCGACCGCCTGAAGACCGAACTGCCGGAGAGCTCGCGGCCGATCTTCCCCTCGAAGTGGGGCGAGCTGAACACCATCACGATCGCCTTCGGCCACGGCATCGCCATTGCGCCCATCCAGTCCGTCATGGCGGTGAGCGCGCTGGTCAATGGCGGCTATCTGGTGAAGCCGACTTTCCTGCACCGCACCGTCGAGGACGCGAAGGCGGCGTCGCCGCAGGTGATCCAGCCCAAGACCAGCGTCGAGATGCGCTATCTGATGAAGCTGAACGCCGAGAAGGGTTCGGCGAAGAAGGCCGACATCCCGGGCTACCGCGTCGGCGGCAAGACCGGCACCGCCGAGAAGGTGGTGAACGGGCGCTACTCCAAGACGAAGAACCTGACCGCCTTCACCGGCGTGTTCCCGATGGACGATCCGAAATACATGCTGCTGGTCGTGCTGGACGAGCCCAAGGCGCTGCCTGAGACGCACGGCTTCTCGACGTCCGGCTGGAACGCGGTTCCGGTCGGCGGCCACATGGTCGAGCGGGTCGCGCCGCTGCTCGGCGTAACTCCGGACTACAACGCGCCGAGCGCCACCGAGCTGCTCGGGAACATCCCGGTCGGCACGGTGATCGGCGAGTGACCGCGGCCGCGCCGACGCTCGGCGACCTGTTCCCGGAGGCGGCGCTCGACGCAGCCTCCGCTGCGCTTCCGGTCTCCGGCCTTACGGCGGACAGCCGGGCGGTGAAGCCGGGCCACGTGTTCGCCGCGCTCGCCGGCGCCAGGACGGACGGCGCCCGCTTCATCGAGGCCGCGATTGCGGCCGGGGCGGTCGCGATCCTGACGGAGGCGCCCCTGCGCGCCAGCGTGCCTGCGGTCGTCGTCGCCGACGCCAGGCTTGCGCTTGCGAAAGCGGCGGCGCGGCTTTTTCCCGGCCAGCCAGGCACGATCGCCGCCGTCACGGGCACCAGCGGCAAAAGCTCGACCGTCACCTTCCTGCGGCAGATCTGGGCGCATGCCGGCCTGGAGGCCGCGAGCCTCGGCACGCTCGGCGTGACGAAGCCGTCCGGCGCGAGCTACGGCTCGCTGACCACGCCGGACCCGGTGTCGCTCCACCGCACGCTCGACGCCCTGGCCGGCGAGGGGGTCAGCCATCTCGCAATGGAGGCGTCGTCCCACGGCCTCGATCAAAAAAGGCTGGACGGCGTTAACCTTAACGCGGTCGGCTTCACCAATCTCTCACGCGACCACATGGATTATCATCCGACGGTCGAGCACTATCGGGACGCCAAGCTCCGGCTGTTCCGGGAACTGCTTCCGGAGGGCGGCGCCGCCGTCGTGTGGGCTGATTCCACCGACGCCGGCGTCTTCATCGAAGCCGCGCGCGGCCGCGGCGCGCGGCTGCTCACGGTCGGGCGCCGGGGCGAGGCGGTCCGGCTCGATGACGTCGCGCGCGACGGGCTCGCCCAGTCGCTGACGCTCACCCACGGCGGCGCGACCAGAAAGGTTCGGCTGCCGCTCGCGGGCGCTTTCCAGGTCGAGAATGCGCTCGTCGCGGCCGGTCTGGCGCTTGCGACCGGCGTCGCGCCCGATCTCGTGTTCGAGGCCCTCGCAGCGCTCCAGGGCGTGCCGGGACGTCTCGAGTTGGTCGGGCAGACGAACGGCGCGGCGGTCTTCGTCGATTATGCGCACAAGCCTGACGCGCTCGCCGCGGCGCTCGCCGCGCTACGGCCGTTCGCGTCCGGGCGGCTGACGGTGGTGTTCGGGACTGGCGGCGACCGCGACGCGGGCAAGCGCCCGCTGATGGGCGAGATCGCCGTTCGGGAGGCGGACCGCGTCATCGTCACCGACGACAATCCGCGCAGCGAAGACCCCGCCGCGATCCGCGCCGCGATCCTCGCGGCCGCGCCGGGGGCGCGGGAGATCGGCGACCGCCGCCGCGCGATCGAGACGGCGATCTCGGAGGCGGGGCCGGGGGATGTCGTGCTGATCGCCGGCAAAGGTCACGAAACGGGCCAGATCGTGGGCGATCGGACGCTCCCGTTTTCGGATCACGAGGTCGTGCGGGCGACGCTCGCCAACAGGGGAGACGCCGCTTGAGCGCGCCCAGCAGTTTCGCCGAACCGCTCTGGTCGGCTTCCGAACTCGCGCTCGCGACCGGGGGGCGGCTCGCCGGCGCGCCGGCCCAGGACATCGTCGGAATCTCGATCGACAGCCGCAGCGTCGCGCGCGGCGAGGCGTTCTTCGCCATCAAGGGCGACCGGCAGGACGGCCATGCCTTCGTGGCCGACGCCTTCGCGCGCAACGCCGGTTTGGCCGTGGTGGATGAGGCGCACGCCGCCGAGTTCGCCTCCGCCGGGCCGCTGCTCGTGGTCGCGGACGTGCTCGACGCGCTGGTCGCGGCCGGCGTCGCCGCCCGCGCCCGCTCGCAGGCGAAGATCGTCGCGGTCACGGGCTCGGTCGGCAAGACCAGCACCAAGGAGGCGCTGCGGATCGCCCTCGGCGCGGACGGCTCGACCCACGCCTCCGCCGCCTCCCACAACAATCATTGGGGCGTCCCGCTGACGCTCTCGCGTCTGCCGAAATCGGCCGCCTACGGCGTGTTCGAGATCGGCATGAACCATCCGGACGAGATCAGGCCGCTCACCCGCATGGTGCGCCCGCACGTCGCGATGGTGATGAATGTCGAGCCGGTGCATCTGGCGGCGTTTCCGAACGTCGAGGCGATCGCCGACGCCAAGGCCGAGATCTTCGAGGGGCTCGTTCCCGGCGGCCACGCCGTCATCAACCGCGACAGCCCGCATTTCGAGCGGCTCTGCGCCGCGGCGCGCGCGTGCGGCGCGGAGATCATGAGCTTCGGCGAGCACGTCACCGCGGACGCCCGGCTGGACCGTCTGGCGCTCAAGGAGACGAGCTCTTGCGTCGCCGCCACGATCCTTGGCGAGCCGGTCACCTTCAAGATCGGCGCGCCGGGCCGCCATCTCGTGCAGAACGCGCTCGGCGTGCTGCTCGCGGCGAAGCTCCTCGGCGCCGATCTCGCGCTTGCGGCGCTCGCGCTGGCCCGGTTCGCGCCGCCCGCCGGCCGCGGCAAGCGGCACGAGCTTGCGACCTCCGCGGGACCGCTGGTCGTCATCGACGAGAGCTACAACGCCAATCCGGCGTCCATGCGGGCGGCGCTCGCGCTGCTCGGCCACACGCCGGTCGGCCCCTCCGGACGGCGCATCGCGGCGCTCGGCGACATGCTGGAGCTTGGCGCGTCCGAGCAGGAGCTGCACGCCGGGGTCGCCGAGGCTGTCGCCGCCTCGAAGATCGATCTCGTCTACACCGCGGGACCCCTGATGCACGCGCTCCACGACGCGCTGCCCGCCCAGCGGCGTGGCGCTTGGGCCCCGACGGCCGCGGAGCTCGAACCCGTCCTGCTCCAGAACGTGCGCGGCGGTGACGCGGTCATGGTCAAGGGCTCCAACAGCTCGCGCATGGGCCCCCTGGTGGCTGCGCTCTGCGCCCGCTTCGCGCCCATCGCGGCCGACGAAACCGTCTCGGCCGAGTGATCCTATGCTGACCTTCCTCGCCGACCTCTCGGGCGTCGTCCCCGGGTTCAATATCTTCCGCTACATCACCTTCCGCACCGGCGGGGCGGTGATGACGGCGACGCTGTTCGTGTTCCTGTTCGGCCCCTGGATCATCGACCAGCTCCGCCTCAAGCAGGGCAAGGGCCAGCCGATCCGCGCCGATGGACCGCAGTCGCATCTGCTTAAGCGCGGCACGCCTACCATGGGCGGGCTGATGATCCTGTCGAGTCTGATCGTCACGACCCTGCTCTGGGGCAACCTCACGAACCCTTACGTCTGGATCGTGCTGTTCGTGACCATCGGTTTCGGCGCGATCGGCTTCTATGACGACTACCTCAAGGTCACGAAGCAGACGCACGCCGGCTATTCGGGCAAGATGCGGCTCGCGCTCGAGATCGGGATCGCGGTCGTCGCGGTCTATCTGATCGCGATCGCGGGCCAGCCGGCGTCGTTCCATTCGCACAACCTGCCATTCCTGGATCTCGGCTTCTCGACCTCGCTGGCCTTCCCGTTCCTGAAGAACTTCCTGCTCGATCTCGGCTGGCTGTTCCTCGCCTTCGGGGCGCTCGTGGTCGTCGGCGCCGGCAACGCCGTGAACCTGACCGACGGGCTCGACGGGCTCGCGATCGTGCCGGTGATGATCGCGGCGGCGAGCTTCGGCTTCATCGCCTATCTCGCCGGCAATGCGGTGTTCGCCGATTACCTCCAGATCCACTTCACGCAAGGAACCGGCGAACTCGCGGTGCTGTGCGGCGCGATGCTCGGCGCCGGCCTCGGCTTCCTCTGGTTCAACGCGCCGCCCGCGCAGATCTTCATGGGCGACACCGGCTCGCTCGCGCTCGGGGGCATGCTGGGCGCGGTCGCGGTCGCGACCAAGCACGAGATCGTGCTGGCGATCATCGGCGGTCTGTTCGTGCTCGAGGCGGTGTCGGTCATCGTCCAGGTCGCGTCCTTCAAGCTGACCGGCCGGCGCGTGTTCCGCATGGCGCCGATCCACCATCACTTCGAGCATCTCGGCTGGTCGGAGCCGCAGGTCGTCGTGCGTTTCTGGATCATCGCCGTCGTGCTCGCCCTGATCGGGCTCGCGACGCTCAAGCTGAGGTGAGGGGATGAGAAGCGAGGCTGAGACGGCGGCCGTTCTTCGAGGGTCGCCGCTGCGCGTCGTTCCGGAGAGCCAGGAACGCGACGGGTGGCGCGAACCTCACGCCGGCGAGCCGTTCGCAGGACGGCGTCCCGCGGCGCGAACCGCCGCGCCCAGCGAGCCCATCTTCCTCTGGATCAACCGCGCACGGCGACGCTCGTCGTGACGCCTGCGACATCGTTCAAGGGCAAGCGCGTCGCGGTGTTCGGCCTTGGCGGCTCAGGGCTTGCGACCGTGCGCAGCCTCGTCGCCGGCGGGGCGGAGGTCACGGCGTTCGACGATTCCGCCGCCAGCGTGGAAAAGGCGAGGGCGGAGGGCCTGCCCGTCGGCGATCTCCGTGAGGCCGACTTCGCGGCCTTCGACTCGCTGGTGCTGGCGCCAGGCGTTCCGCTGACGCATCCGAAGCCGCACTGGACGGTCGAGCGGGCTAACGCAGCGGGCGTCGAGATCATCGGCGACATCGAGATCTTCTGCCGGGAGCGCCGCGCGATCGCGCCCGGCGCGCCGTTCGTCGCCATCACGGGCACCAACGGCAAGTCGACCACCACGGCGCTGACGGCGCATCTGCTGCGCGCGGGCGGCTGGGACGTGCAGATGGGCGGCAATATCGGCGTCGCGATCCTCGATCTCGAGCCGCCGGCGCAGGGGCGGGTTCATGTCATCGAGTGCTCGTCCTATCAGATCGATCTCGCGCCCAGCCTCGACCCGACCGTGGGCGTCATGCTGAACCTCTCGGAGGATCACCTCGAGCGGCACGGAACGATGGAGAATTACGCCGCGATCAAGCGCCGGCTGGTCGCCAGCTCCGGCACGGCCGTGATCGGGCAGGACGACGAATTCTCGCGGGCGATGTCGAGATCGCTTCAGCAGGACGGCGTAAAAGTCGTCCCTATCTCGGAAAACGACGCTCTGGACCTCGCCGGCGCCCGCGCCCTGCGCGGCGCGCACAACGTCCAGAACGCAAGCGCGGCACTGGCCGCCGTTCGCGCGCTCGGAATGCCGGACGACGCCGCCCGCGCCGGACTGCTGACCTTTCCGGGCCTCGCGCACCGGATGGAGGAGATTCCTGGCTCGGGGCGCGCCGTCTTCATCAACGACTCCAAGGCCACCAATGCCGATAGCGCCGCAAAGGCGCTGGCCTCGTTCGAGCGCGTGTTCTGGATCCTGGGCGGCAAGCCCAAGACCGGCGGCATCGACGCGCTGGCGCCGTTTTTCCCGCGGGTCGCGCGCGCCTATCTGGTCGGCGAGGCCGCCGAGGCCTTCGGGCGCACGCTGGCCGCGCACGGCGTGCCACATGTCATGTCCGGAACCATCGACCGCGCGGTGGCCGACGCCACGGCGGACGCAGAGCGCTCAGCGGAGGCAGAACCGGTCGTGCTGTTCTCGCCGGCCTGCGCCTCGTTCGACCAGTTCCGCAATTTCGAGGAGCGCGGCGAGGCGTTCCGCAAGGCCGTGCGGGCGCTCGCCGGCTGAGCGGTCGGACTTCATTAACGCTAACGAATGCATGCTCGCGGAGCGGCCGCCTCGACGGCGGCCGGGCCAATTCTCCCGGAGTGACGGTCGATGATCTCCCGCGCTGAACGCACCGTTTTTGGCGAATGGTGGTGGACGATCGACCGCGGCCTGCTGTTCGCGGTCGGTGCCCTGATGGTGCTCGGCGTCGTGCTGTCGCTGGCGGCGTCTCCGCCCGTCGCCGAGCGGATCGGCGTCGACATGTTCCACTTCGTCAATCGCCAGGCGCTGTTCCTGCCGCCGGCGATCGTGATCATGGTCGGCGTCTCGTTCCTGAGCCCGAGGCAGATCCGGCGGCTCGCGTGGATCACCTTCGGGATCGGGGTCGTTCTGCTCGCCGCCACGCTGTTCATCGGCACCGAGATCAAGGGCGCCCGGCGGTGGGTGAGCTTCGCCGGAATTGTCGTGCAGCCGTCGGAATTCGTGAAGCCGGCCTTCGTGGTGCTCGCCGCCTGGCTGTTCGCCGAGGGCTCGCAGCGCCGGGACGTGCCCGGCCATCTGCTGTCCACCGCTCTGCTCGGCTGCGTCCTCAGCCTGCTCGTGCTGCAGCCGGACCTCGGCCAGACGGTGCTGACGACGGTGGTCTGGAGCGCGCTCTTCTTCCTCGCCGGCCTGCCGTGGATCTGGGTGGTCGGTCTCGGCGGCGTCGGCGCCGCGGGCCTCGCCACGGCCTATGAACTGCTGCCCCACGTCGCGCGCCGCATCGACCGCTTCCTCGATCCCGAAACCGGCGACAATTTCCAGATCCAGAAGGCCACCGAGGCCTTCACCTCGGCCGGCTGGTTCGGCAAGGGGCCGGGCGAGGGCACCGTCAAGCGCATCATCCCGGACGGCCACACCGACTTCATCTTCGCGGTCACGGCCGAGGAGTTCGGGCTGCTGTTCTGCGTCGCGATCGTGGCGATCTACGCCTTCATCGTTATGCGCGGCCTGATGCACGCCCGCCGCGAGCAGGACGGTTTCGTGCGGCTCGCGATCGCCGGGCTCTCGATGCTGTTCGGCCTGCAGTCGGCGATCAACATGGCGGTCAACTTGCACATGATGCCCGCCAAGGGCATGACGCTGCCCTTCATCTCCTATGGCGGCTCCTCGATGTTCGCGCTCGCTCTCGGCATGGGCATGCTTCTCGGACTGACGCGACGCCGCCCGCGGGCGGACACGATCGCGGCCGAGATCGCGCGCCACGCCCGCCACCAGCACGCCGCGCCGGCCGGAGCGCCGGCGTGAGCGGCGACGCGCCCATCCTGCTTTCGGCAGGCGGCACGGGCGGACATCTGTTCCCGGCCGAGGCGCTTGCGGTTGAGCTCGCGCGCCGTGGCGCGGCCGTCGAACTGATCACCGACGAGCGCGCGCTCGCTTACGCCGGACATTTTCCGGCGCGCGCGGTGCATGCGGCCCCGGCCGACACGCTCAGAGGGCGCGGCGCAGGCGCCTATGCGAAGCTCGGCATGACGCTCGGGCGCGGCGTGCTGCAGTGCCTCGGCATCCTGCGCCGCGTGAAGCCGGCCGCCGTCGTCGGCTTCGGCGGCTATCCGACGTTCCCGCCGCTGGTCGCCGCGCGCCTGCTCGGCGTGCCGGTCGTGCTGCACGAACAGAACGCCGTGATGGGCCGCGCGAACCGGATGCTGGCCCGGCTCGCGACCGCGATCGGCACGGGCTTCCCGACCGTCGCGCAGCTGCCCGCGGGGCTCGCCGCCACTCATGTCGGCAATCCGGTGCGGCCGCAGGTGCTGGCGGCGCGCGAGGTGAGCTATCAGGCGGCCACGGAGGGGCAGCCGATCCGCCTCCTGGTGTTCGGCGGCAGCCAGGGCGCGCGCGTGATGTCGGAAGTCGTGCCCGAAGCGGTGCGTCTGTTGCCGTCCGACCTCAGAGGCCGGCTGCACGTGATCCAGCAGGCGCGGCCCGAGGACATCGACACCGCGCGCAAGGCCTATGCGGAATCCGGGGTGTCGGCGGAGCTCGCCTCCTTCTTCGACGACATGCCCGCGCGCATGGCGCTCGCCCATCTGGTCATCGCCCGCGCCGGCGCCTCGACGGTCGCCGAGCTCGCCGTGATCGGCCGCCCTTCGATCCTGGTGCCGCTGCCGCACGCGCTCGACAACGACCAACTCGCCAACGCCAATGCGCTCGCGCTCGCCGGCGGCGCGGTGGTGACGCCGCAGGACCGCTTCACGCCGCAGGCGCTCTCCGAGGAGCTTGGGGTGCGGCTGGTGGATCCGGAAGGACTCGCGGCGGCGGCCGAGGCGGCCAAGCGCGTCGGCGCGCCCGACGCAGCCGCGCGCCTCGCCGATGTGGTATTGGCGGCGGCGAATCGCCGGCTCGCCCCCTATCCCGGGCCCGCCGCTCCCGTGCTCTAGGCTTCCCGAGTCTTCATGAAACTGCCTCGCGACATCGGTCCCATCCACTTCATCGGCATCGGCGGCATCGGCATGTCCGGCATCGCCGAGGTGCTGGCGAACCACGGCTACAAGGTGCAAGGCACGGACGCCGCCGAGGGCGCCAATGTTAAGCGCCTGCGCGAGCGGGGGATCGAGGTCACGATCGGCCATGCGGCCGAGAATCTCGGCGACGCCGAGGTCGTGGTCGTCTCCTCGGCGATCAAGCGCGACAATCCCGAGCTTGCGGCGGCGCGCGAAAGGCGTCTGCCGGTGGTGCGGCGCGCCGAAATGCTGGCGGAGCTGATGCGGCTCAAGACCTGCGTCGCGATCGCCGGCACCCATGGCAAGACCACCACGACTTCGCTGGTCGCGACCCTGCTCGACGCCGGCGGGCTCGACCCGACCGTGATCAATGGCGGCATCATCAACGCCTACGGCACCAACGCCCGCATGGGCGAGGGCGACTGGATGGTGGTCGAGGCCGACGAGAGCGACGGGACCTTCCTGAAGCTGCCGACCGACGTCGCCGTCGTCACCAACATCGATCCGGAGCATCTCGACCATTTCGGAACCTTCGACGCCATCAAGGCGGCGTTCCGCTCCTTCGTGGAGAACGTGCCGTTCTACGGCTTCGCGGTGATGTGCCTGGACCACCCGACGGTGCAGGACATGGTCGGCCTGATCGAGGACCGCCGGGTCGTCACCTATGGCGAAAACCCCCAGGCCGACGTGCGGCTGCTCGACCTCGACCTGCGCGGCGGGACCTGCCGGTTCCGCGTCGTGGTGCGCGATCGCAAGACCGGCCGCGAAACCTCCCTCGACGGCCTGGAGCTGCCGATGGCCGGCCACCACAACGCGCTCAACGCGACCGCTGCGATCACGGTCGCCCATGAGCTCGGGATGTCGGCGGAACAGATCCGCGCCGGGCTCGCGAGGTTCGGCGGGGTCAAGCGGCGCTTCACGCGCGTCGGCGAATGGAACGGCGTCACGATCTTCGACGATTACGGGCATCATCCCGTGGAGATCAGCGCGGTGCTGAAGGCCGCCCGAGCCTCCACCGAGGGGCGCGTCGTGGCCGTCGTCCAGCCGCACCGCTATTCGCGCCTGCACGCGCTGTTCGACGGCTTCTCGAGCTGCTTCAACGACGCCGACACGGTCATCGTGGCCGATGTCTACCCCGCCGGAGAGCAGCCGATTCCCGGCGCCGACAAGGATGGGCTCGTGGCGGGCCTTCGCGCGCGGGGACACCGCCACGTCGTTCCGCTCGAGGGTCCGCAAGCGCTGGCGGGCGTGGTGGCGGGCATCGCGCGGCCCGGCGACTACGTCGTGCTGCTCGGCGCCGGGACCAGCACCAACTGGGCGGCGGCGCTGCCGGAGGAGCTCGCGGCGCTCGGGCCGCAGGCGGCGGCGTGAGCGCGCTCGTCGAAAGACTTGGCGGTCTCACGCCGGAGCTGCGCGGCAAGCTCGTCGCCGGTCAGCGCCTCGCCGACCTCGCCTGGTTCCGCGTGGGCGGCCCGGCCGAGGCGCTGTTCTCGCCTGCCGACGAGGACGACCTCGGCTATTTCCTGAAGCGTCTGCCACAGGACGTCCCGGTCTATCCGATCGGCCTCGGTTCGAATCTGCTGGTGCGCGACGGCGGGATGCCCGGCGTGGTGGTCCGGCTCGGCAAGGCGTTCGCGGGCATCGCGGCCGAAGCGGACGCCAGTCTCAGGGTAGGCGCTGCGGCCGCCGACAAGCGGGTCGCGATCGCGGCGCTGGAGGCCGGGATCGGCGGCTTCGCCTTCTACCACGGCATACCGGGCTCGATTGGCGGCGCGCTCAGGATGAACGCCGGCGCGCACGGCACGGAGACCAGCGACCGGGTCGTCGAGGTCTACGGCGTCGACCGCTCCGGCGCGCGCCGCACCTTTTCGAACGCCGAGATGGGCTACGCCTACCGCGCCTCGGCTGCGCCGCAGGACGTGATCTTCACCGGCGCGCTGATGCAGGGCTATGCGGAGGAGACGGAGACCATCCGCGCCGAGATGGACGCCGTCGCCGAGCATCGCGAGACCAAGCAGCCGATCAAGAGCCGCACCGGCGGCTCGACCTTCAAGAATCCGCCGGGCCATTCGGCCTGGAAGCTGATCGACGCCGCCGGCTGCCGGGGTCTCGCGGTCGGGGGCGCGCAGGTCTCCGAGATGCACTGCAACTTCCTGATCAATGTCGGCGGCGCGACGGGCGCCGACATCGAGGCGCTGGGCGAGGAGGTGCGGCGCCGGGTGAAGGACCACTCCGGCGTGGAACTGGAATGGGAGATCAAGCGCATAGGGGTGGCGGCCTGACTTAGGCCATCAGTCCTGCCGAGCGCGGAGCCGGGACCTTCCCCGCGCGCGTAAACCTCTCCGTCGTCCTCCGGCTCGACCGGAGGACCCATGTCAGGCGTCGAGCCCGACGTCCGACCTGGATGATCCGGTCAAGCCGGACCATGACGCGCCTTACTCGAAGCGATCCCGGCTCTGCGCGGCTGTCGCCGCTCCGGCCGGGATGACGACGCGAATATCCCGGGGGAACGCTGAGCATGTCCAAGCACGTCGCCGTCCTGATGGGCGGTCTTTCCTCGGAGCGCCAGGTCTCGCTCTGGTCGGGAGCCGCCTGCGCCAACGCATTGGAGGCGGAAGGCTTTCGGGTCACACGAATCGACGTCGGCCGCGATCTTCCCGAGATGCTGCTGCGGGTGAAGCCGGACGTCTGCTTCAACGCGCTGCATGGCCGCTTCGGCGAAGACGGCACCGTGCAGGGGCTGCTGGAGGTGATGGGCATCCCCTACACCCACTCCGGCGTGCTCGCCTCGTCGCTCGCGATGCACAAGGAGCGCGCCAAGATCGTCATGGCCGCGGCCGGCGTGCCTGTGCCGGAGGGGCGGGTGGTCACGCGAACAGAAGCGGCCGCGGCTCATGTGCTCGAACCGCCATACGTGCTGAAGCCGGTCGATGGCGGTTCGTCGGTCGGAGTGCTGATCGTTAACGAGGATCATGGCCACCCGCCGCAGGAGCTGACGCGCGACGACTGGGGCCATGGGGAAACTCTCCTGGCCGAAAAATTCATTGCCGGAAAAGAGCTTACCTGCGCCGTCCTGAACGGCGAGGCGCTCGACGTCATCGAGATTCTGCCGTCCGTCGGCTTCTACGATTTCGAAGCGAAGTACGCGAAGGGCGGCTCTCGCCACGTTCTTCCGGCCCAAATTTCACCCTTTGTTTACCAAGAGGCCCGAAGACTGGCTGTCGCGGCGCACCACGCCCTCGGGTGCCGCGGGGTCAGCAGGGCCGATTTCCGTTTCGACGACCGCGACGGCGGAAGCGGCGAACTTGTCTGCCTCGAAGTGAACACGCAGCCCGGCATGACGGAGACGTCGCTCGTGCCGGAACTCGCCGCTTATGTCGGCATGGGGTTTGGTGAGCTCGTTCGATGGCTAGTGGAGGACGCCTCCTTAGATCGCTAGACGAACCTCTTGCCCCGCTCGGCTACGGCCGTCCGGCGCAGAGCCGGCCCCGGCTGGTCTACAAAACCGATCCCAACATGCGCGCGGCCCACGAGCCCGGCCGCCGCTCTCGGCCGGACCTCGATGACGTCGACGAGGTGATCGGCGCGAGCCGCTGGTCAAACGTCCGCTTCAAGTTCGAGCGGCTCGTCCGCAAGCGCCGGCTCGGCGTCGCGCTCACCCTCGGCTTCTACGCCGGCACGGGTCTGCTTGGGATGGTCGAGGGCGGCCACTGGCCGACCGTGCGCTACGAGCTCGAAAATCTCCACATCACCACCGCGAACGCGCTCGGCTTCCGCGTCGTCGCCGTGCAGACCGAAGGGCAGCTCGCCCTCACGGACGACGAAGTCTTGCTCGCGCTCGGCGTGAAGGACGACACCGCGCTGCCCTTCATGGACGTCAAGGCGGCGCGCGAGAGGCTGCTGGCCAACCCGCTGGTCGCCGACGCCACCGTCCGCAAGCTCTACCCCGATCGCGTCACCGTCCACCTGGTCGAGCGCAAGCCGTTCGCGCTGTGGCAGCACGACGGCAAGGTCCAGATTCTCGCCGCCGACGGCACGGCGATCGACGAATTCCGCGACAGCCGCTTCGCGCATCTGCCGCTGGTCGTCGGTCCGGGCGCCAACGACCGGGCGCAGGCGCTTCTCGCGGCGCTCGAGCTCGCGCCGAAGATCAAGGAGCAGACCTACGCCGCGGTGCTGGTGGCTGAACGCCGCTGGAATCTGCGGCTGCGCTCCGGCGTCGAAGTGAAGCTGCCCGAAACGGACTTCTCCGCCGCGCTCGCCCGGCTGGAGACCATGCAGGAGCGCCAGAACCTGTTCGGCAAGTGGATCACAGTGGTCGACCTCCGTTCGCCGGAGCGCACGGTCGTGCAGCTCGCGCCGGAGGCGGCTGACATCATGGCCGAGGCCGACAAGGCCGCCGCCAAGGCGCGTAAGAAGGCGGGCCAGACATGAGCGGCGCCTTTCCCTACGGCGTGGTGCCGAAGATGCGCGCCCTGCCGGCGCGGCGCGCGGTGGTGGTGTCCGTGCTCGACGTGGGCACCTCCAAGATCGCCTGCCTGGTCGCACGGCTGAGGCCGGTCGAGGCCGGCGACGCGCTGCCCGACCGCACCCACACGGTGGAGCTGATCGGCGTCGGGCACCAGCGCTCCCGCGGCGTGAAGGGCGGCCAGGTGGTCGACATGGACGCCGCCGAGCAGGCGATCCGGCTCGCGGTCGACGCCGCCGAACGGATGGCGGGCGTGCAGATCGAGAGCGTGATCGTCTCGGTCTCGGCGGGACGGCTCGCCTCCGAGACGTTCCACGCCGAGGTTCCGGCGTCCGGCCGGCCGATCGAGGACCGCGACATCCGCCGGGTGCTGCAGGCCGGCTGCGTCCATACGGTGCGGCCGAACCGGGCGGTGGTGCACTCGATCCCCACGGGATTTGGGCTCGACGCCACCCGCGGCGTCCGCGATCCGCGTGGCATGGTCGGGCAGAGCCTCGGCGTCGACATGCACATCGTCACCGCCGAAGCCGCGCCGCTGCGCAACCTGATGCTCTGCGTCGAGCGCTCGCACCTCAACGTCGAGACGATGGTGGCCGCGCCCTACGCCTCCGGCTTGGCCTCGCTGGTCGACGACGAGAGCGAGATGGGGGTGACGCTGGTCGATATGGGCGGCGGCACGACTTCGGTCGCCGTCTTCAAGGGCGGCAATTTCGTGCATTCCGACGCGGTCGCGCTCGGCGGCCACCACGTCACCCTTGACCTGGCGCGCGGCCTCTCGACCTCGATCGACGAGGCGGAGCGGCTGAAGACCCTGCACGCCAGCGTGTTCCCCTCGCTGACCGACGAGCGCGAGCAGATCGCCGTCACGCCGGTCGGCGAGAACGAGCTCGACGCCACGACCTACCTGCCGAAGTCGATGGTCGTGAAGATCGTCAAGCCGCGGGTCGAGGAAATCCTGGAGCTCGTGCGGGACCGGCTGAAGGCCTCCGGCTACGCGGCCGAGGCCCGCCGCGTGGTGCTGACCGGCGGCGCCTGCCAGCTCACCGGCCTGCCGGAACTCGCGCGCCGCATTCTCGATCGTCCGGTCCGGATCGGGCGGCCGCTCGGGGCGCGCGGGCTTCCCGAGGCGGCGAAGGGTCCGGCTTTCGCGGCCCCTGTAGGGCTTCTGGTGTTCCCGCAGGTCGCGGGACTCGAGCATGTCGACCCGCGGCGCATGCGGCGCGGCGGGCCGGCGCAGAAGAACACGTACATGCACCGCGTCGGGCGGTGGCTGAAAGAGAGTTTCTGACCGGCGGCGCGGCGGCCGACGGTCGGATGGGGCGAGCGCGCCCCCCGAACGCCGAAACTGAAATGGCAATCGCCGGGATGGCGCGAGAACCTTAGAGGCATGCGATGACGATCAACCTGAAGATGCCGGACATCCGGGAGCTCAAGCCGCGGATCACCGTCTTCGGCGTCGGCGGCGCCGGCGGCAACGCGGTCAACAACATGATCGAGGCCGGGCTCGCCGGCGTCGACTTCGTCGTCGCGAACACCGACGCGCAGGCGCTGACGCTTTCCAAGGCCGAGCGCATCGTCCAGATGGGCGTGCAGGTGACCGAGGGCCTCGGCGCAGGCTCCCAACCGGAGGTCGGCCGCGCGGCCGCCGAAGAGGTCATCGACGAGCTGCGCGATCACCTGTCGGGCGCCCACATGGCGTTCATCACCGCCGGCATGGGCGGCGGCACCGGCACGGGCGCCGCGCCCGTGGTGGCCCGCGCCGCGCGTGAGGCCGGCATCCTGACCGTCGGCGTCGTCACCAAGCCGTTCCACTTCGAAGGCCAGCGCCGGATGAAGACGGCCGAGGCCGGCATCGAGGAGCTGCAGAAGGCGGTCGACACCCTCATCGTCATCCCGAACCAGAACCTGTTCCGGGTCGCGAACGAGCGCACCACCTTCGCCGACGCCTTCGCGATGGCCGACCAGGTGCTCTACTCGGGCGTCGCCTGCATCACCGACCTGATGGTCAAGGAAGGCCTCATCAACCTCGACTTCGCCGACGTCCGCGCGATCATGCGCGAGATGGGCAAGGCGATGATGGGCACCGGCGAAGCCTCGGGCGACAAGCGCGCCGTCCAGGCGGCCGAAGCCGCGATCGCTAACCCGCTGCTCGACGACGTCTCGATGAAGGGCGCCCGCGGCCTGCTGATCTCGATCACCGGCGGCAACGACCTGACCCTCTACGAAGTCGACGAGGCGGCGACCCGCATCCGCGAGGAGGTCGACTCCGAGGCCAACATCATCCTCGGCGCGACCTTCGACGAGAGCCTCGACGGCATCATCCGCGTCTCGGTGGTGGCGACCGGCATCGACCACATCCTCGAGGCGGGCATGCCGAGCCCGGCCGAGCAGCGCATCGCCGAGCTCTCCAACCGCTTCAAGCAGACCCAGCCGGCCGCGACCCGCTCGCCGGAGCCGCAGCCGCTGCCGCAGTTCCGCGCCTCGTCGCCGCAGGCGGCCGAGCACGCCATGGAGGCTCCCGCCGAGGAGAATCACTATGACGCGCAGGTGGTCGCGGCCATCGAGGACGTGACGATCCGGGCCGCCGCCCCGCGCGCTCCGATCGCCGAGCAGCCGATGCAGGCCGCGCCGGCGGTGGAGGAGCACGAGGATCACGAGCAGCCCTTCATCCCGCCGCACGCCGAGCGCGCGCCGTCGCGGATGCCCCGCATGCCGCGCATCGAGGATCTGCCGATGCCGGTGCAGGCGCAGGTGCGCGCCGCGAGCCGCGAGCAGGCCGAATCTGGCGCGCCGGACCGCAAGCGCATGACGCTGCTGCAGCGTCTGGCGAACGGCTTGAGCCGAAACCACGACGAAGAGCCGGCGGCGCACTATCAGGCGCCCCAGCCGGTCGCTCCGCAGGCTCCGCGCCCGCAGGCTCCGCATCCGGACATGTCCCGCCGCCCGCAGGCGCCGGTGCATCGGCATGCGCAGGGCCAGTTCGACGCGCAGGGCCGGGCTCCGGCCCAGCAGCCGCGCGGGCTCGAGGACGATCAGCTCGAGATCCCCGCCTTCCTGCGGCGTCAGGCGAACTGAGGCCTGACCGCTACGACAGCAGCGGGCGCCGGTCCGGACCACGGACCGGCGCCCGCGCGCTTTCACGGCCATGAAACCGACGCGTGACGGCCGGCAGGCCGATCGGCTATAGACATCCGCGTCGGCGGATGTTTCGTGCGCCGATGGTCGGCGGGGCCGATCGGGGGACTTCAGTCCGTTCTAGCGTTCAAGAGGCTCGCGAATGGTCGTGCGTACGCCTTCAAATCGAGCCGCCGCAGGCGCTCTTCGATTCGCCTTGGCGATCGCGATCGCGCTGCCGATGGCGGGCTGCTCGATGTTCGACAAGAAGGAGGACGTCGCGCCCGACGAGCCGGCCGACAAGCTCTACAATGAGGGCCTCTCGGGCGTGAACACCGGCGACTACGCCGCCGCGAGCAAGAAATTCGCCGAGGTCGACCGCCAGCATCCCTATACGGACTGGGGCCGCAAGGCGGTGCTGATGACCACCTACGCGAACTATCGCGCGGGCAAGTATGACGACGCGGTGATCAGCGGCAGCCGCTACGTCCAGCTTCATCCGACCAGCCCGGACGCGGCCTACGCGCAGTATCTGGTCGCGATGTCCTATTACAATCAGGTCCCGGACATCTCGCGCGACCAGGAGCGCACCCGCAAGGCGGTCGACGCGTTCGAGGAGCTCGTGCGCCGCTGGCCGAACAGCGAGTACGCCGAGACCGCCCGCAACCGCATCATGGTCGCGCGCGACCAGCTCGCCGGCAAGGAGATGCAGGTCGGCCGGTTCTATCTCTCCCGGCGCGACTACACCGGCGCGATCAACCGCTTCCGCGTCGTCGTCAGCCAGTACCAGAAGACCCGGCACGTCGAGGAGGCGCTGCACCGGCTGGTCGAGGCCTATATGGCGCTCGGCATCACCGGCGAGGCGCAGACCGCCGCTGCGATCCTGGGCCACAATTACCCCGACAGCGAGTGGTACAAGGCGAGCTTCCAGCTGATCACCTCCGGCGGCCTGAAGCCGCAAGAGAACACCGACTCGTGGATCAGCAAGGCGTTCCGCGGCGTCATCGGCTAGGCGCCACTCAAACCCGCCTGCGCGGGAGATCCCGTGCTCGCAAGGCTCTCGATACGCGACATCATCCTCATCGACCGGCTCGACGTCGATTTCGACGGCGGCCTGTCGGTGCTGACCGGCGAGACCGGAGCCGGCAAGTCGATCGTGCTCGACGCGGTCTCGCTCGCGCTCGGCGGCCGGGGCGATGGCGGCCTGGTGCGACAGGGCGAGCCGCAGGGCCAGGTCACGGCGGTGTTCGATCTCGCGGTGGACCACCCGGCGCGCGTGATCCTGCGGGAGCAGGACATCGCCGACGACGGCGACCTCATCCTCCGCAGGGTTCAGGCCGCCGACGGCCGCACCCGGGCTTTCGTCAACGATCAGCCGGTGAGCGTTCAGGCGCTGCGCGCGCTCGGCGCGACGCTGGTCGAGATCCATGGCCAGCATGACGACCGCGCGCTGGTCGATCCGTCCGCCCACCGCTCGCTGCTCGACGCCTATGGGGGCCTCGCCGCGGAAGCCGATGCGGTCGCAGCAGCGTGGCGGCGTCGCCAGAGCGCCGCGCGGACGCTCGCCGAGCACACGGCGCGCGTCGAAGCGGCTCGGCGCGAAGCCGACTTCCTGAGACATGCGAGCGAGGAGCTCGGCGCGCTGGCGCCGATCGCCGGCGAGGAGGAGGATCTCTCGATCCGCCGCCAGGCGATGATGCGCGCCGAAAAGGCGGCCGAGGACCTCAGCGAAGCCTATGAGGCGGTCGCGGGATCGTCCGGCCCTGGGGCGGCCATCGCGGGCGCGATCCGCCGGCTGGAGCGCAGGGCCGCCGCCTCGCCCGAACTGGTCGAGCCGGCGATCAGGGCGCTCGACGCCGCGTTGGTCTCGCTCGAGGAGGGCGGCGCGCATCTGCAGGCGGCCCTTGAGGAGGCGGCCTTCGACCCCCGCGAGCTCGAATGGATCGAGGAGCGGCTGTTCGCGCTGCGCGGCGCCTCCCGCAAATACGCGACGCCTGCAGACGAGCTCGCGGCGCTCGCGGACAAGTTCGCGCGCGAGCTCGCCACGATCGACGAGGGCGAGGCGCGGCTGACGGTTCTGGAAGAAGAGGTGAGGGCGGCGGAGGCCGCTTACGCGGCGGCGGCAAGCGCGCTCAGCCAAGGCCGCCGCGAGGCCGCGGCGAGGCTCGACGCCGCCGTGATGGCCGAACTGCCCGACCTGAAGCTGGAGCGCGCGCGATTCGTGACCGAGATCGCATCCGACGCCGCGACGGGCGGCGCCGAGGGCATCGACCGCGTGGAGTTCTGGGTGCAGACGAATCCGGGTTCGCGGGCGGGGCCGCTCGCCAAGGTCGCGTCCGGCGGCGAGCTGTCGCGCTTCATGCTGGCGCTGAAGGTCGCGCTCGCGGAGCGCGGCTCGGCCCCGACGCTGATCTTCGATGAGATCGACACCGGCGTCGGCGGCGCCGTGGCGGACGCCATCGGGGCGCGGCTCGCGCGGCTCGCGCAGCGGGTCCAGGTGCTGTCGGTGACCCATGCGCCGCAGGTCGCCGCGCGCGCGGGCAGGCACTTCCTGATCAGCAAGGCGCCCGCCGCCGACGAGGCGCGCGTCTCCACGCGCGTCCATCCGCTCGCCGAAGCCGACCGGCGCGAGGAGATCGCCCGCATGCTGGCCGGAGCCTCGGTGACCGAGGAGGCCCGGGCCGCCGCCGCCCGTCTGCTGGAGGGCGCGGCGTGAGCGCGAAGCAGGTTGACGGCGAGCTGCCGCCGGCGCTCCCGGACGCGGCTCGCGAACATGCCGCGCTCGCCGCCGAAATCACCGAACACGACCGGCGCTATTACCAGCAGGACGCGCCGACGATCTCGGACGCCGCGTATGACGACCTTCGCCGGCGGCTCGACGCGCTCGAAACCGAGTTCCCCGAGCTCAAGACGCCGGACAGCCCGAGCCAGCGCGTCGGCGCAGCGCCGTCGGGAGCGTTCGCCAAGGTCCGGCACGCCGTGCCGATGCTGTCGCTCGCCAACGCATTTTCAGACGAGGAGGTGGCTGAGTTCGCCGCCCGCGTCCGACGCTTCCTCGACCTGAAGCCCGATCAGGAACTCGCGATCGCCGCCGAGCCGAAGATCGACGGTCTGTCGGCGTCGCTGCGCTACGAAGGCGGCCGCTTCGTCCGCGGGGCGACCAGAGGCGACGGCGCCGTGGGCGAGGACGTGACGGCCAATCTCCGGACCATGGACGACGTGCCCGAGCGCTTGACCGGCGACGACGTCCCCGAGGTGCTGGAGGTGCGCGGCGAGGTCTATATGAGCCACGCCGATTTTCGCGCCCTGAACGAGCGGCAGGCGGAGGCCGGCAAGCCGATCTTCGCCAATCCGCGCAACGCGGCGGCCGGCAGCCTGCGCCAGCTCGACCCCAAGATCACCGCCGAGCGGCCGCTGCGGTTCTTCGCCTATGCCTGGGGCGAGGCCAGCGTCGTGCCGGCGACGACCCAGACCGGAATGGTCCAGAACCTCAAGCGCTGGGGATTCCAGACCAACCCGCTGATGAAGGTCTTCACCAGCACGGACGAGCTTCTCGCGCATTATCACGCGATCGAGGCGGTCCGCGCCGAGCTCGGCTACGACATCGACGGCGTCGTCTACAAGGTCGAGCGGCTCGACCTGCAGCGCCGACTGGGCTTCGTCTCGCGCAGCCCGCGCTGGGCCATCGCCCACAAATTCCCGGCCGAGCAGGCGACGACGGTGCTGGAGGCGATCGACATCCAGGTCGGCCGCACCGGCGCGCTGACGCCGGTTGCGAAGCTGAAGCCGGTCACGGTCGGCGGCGTGGTGGTGGCCAACGCCACGCTTCACAACGAGGACGAGATCGCCCGCAAGGACGTCCGCGTCGGCGACACCGTGATTGTCCAGCGCGCCGGCGACGTGATCCCGCAGATCGTGTCGGTGGTGACGGAGAAGCGCCCGAAGGGGGCGCAGCCCTACGTCTTCCCCACCGTCTGCCCCGCCTGCGGCAGCCATGCGGTGCGCGAGGAGGGCGAGGCGGTGCGCCGCTGCACGGGCGGCCTGGTCTGCCGCGCGCAGCAGGTCGAGCGGCTGCGCCATTTCGTTTCGCGCAACGCGATGGACATCGAGGGGCTCGGCGAGAAGCAGATCGAGGCGTTTTATGAGTGGGGCCTCGTCCGGGAGCCCGCGCACATCTTCCGGCTTCGGGACCGGCAGGACCCGCTCACTCCCCTGAAAAACCGCGAAGGCTGGGGCGAGACCTCGACCAACAATCTGTTCGCGGCGATCGAGGAAGCCCGGTCGCGGCCGGCGAACCGTCTGCTCTACGGGCTCGGCATCCGGCATGTCGGCGAGATCAACGCCAAGCGCCTGATGCGCCACTACCGGACGGTCGAGGCGCTGCGGGCCGCCGCCAAGGCTGCGACGCCGCCGGACCCCACGATCAAGAAGGACAAGGGCGACGACGGCTGGCAGGAAATGGTCGCGATCGAAGGCGTCGGCGCGGTCGTGGCGCATGCCGTGATCGACTTCTTCCAGGAGCCGAAGAACGATCCACCGCTCGACGCGCTGCTGGCCGAAGTGACGCCGGCCCCGATGGAGGAAGCGGCGAGCGACTCGCCCGTCGCCGGTCTCACGGTGGTGTTCACCGGGACGCTCGAGCGCATGACGCGCGACGAGGCGAAGGCGATGGCGGAGCGGCTTGGCGCGAAAGTGTCTGGCTCGGTGTCCTCCAAGACGGATATCGTGGTCGCGGGGCCGGGCGCGGGCTCGAAGCTGACGAAAGCCCGCGATCTTGGCGTCGAGGTCCTGACGGAAGAGCAATGGCTCGATCGAGTCGGCGAGGGCGGCTGAGCTCGGCTGAACAAATCGGAACGACCCGCGCCCGCTTCGCGTTATCGTGCCGGGCGATGAGGATCATGCAAGAATCAGGCGGGCGTCTCGACGAGCCCCGAAGCAGCAGACCCGAGGAGAGCGACGTAGGGATGGACGCATGAGCCGCCTGATCGTCGTTTCCAATCGTGTCCCCGCGCCGAAACCCGGAACGCCGCCGGCCGGCGGTCTTGCGGTCGCACTCTCCGGCGCGATGAAGGAGCGCGGCGGCATCTGGTTCGGCTGGAGCGGCCGCACGCTTCCGACAGGCCAGCACGAGCCCGACGCGCCGGAGCTGGTCGAGAGCGACGGCGTCACCTATGCGCTGCTCGATCTCTCAGAAAGAGATCTCGACGACTATTACGCCGGTTTCTCGAACCGGATGCTGTGGCCGCTGTTCCACTACCGCATGGACCTGACTGAGTTCACGCGCGTCAATCTCGGCGGCTACTACCGGGTCAACCGGCTGTTCGCGAAGCAGCTCCTGCCGCTTATCCGGCCGGACGACGTCATCTGGGTGCATGACTATCACCTGATCCCGCTCGCCGCGGAGCTCCGGGCCGCTGGCTTGCGCAACCGGATCGGGTTTTTCCTGCACATCCCGTTCCCGCCGCACGACATCTTCACGGTGCTTCCGAACCACGCCGACATCGTGCGGGGGCTGGCGGCCTATGACGTGGTCGGTTTCCAGACGCCGCCGGACGTGGAGAACTTCGAGACCTACGTCCGCCGGGAGGGCGTGGGGCGCAGGCTGCCGGACGGGCGCTTCATGGTTCATAGCCGCGCGCTCACGGTCGACGACTTCCCGGTCGGCATTGAGACCCAGGCGTTCGCCGCGACCGCGGCGATCGCCGAGCGGCACGCTCTGGTGCGGCGGATGCGGGAGAGTCTCGAGGGCCGCAAGCTGCTGATCGGGGTGGACCGGCTCGACTACTCGAAGGGCATCGCGCAGCGCATCCAGGCCTATGAGACCTTCCTGACGCTGGACGAGAGCTGGCGGGGCCGCTGCACCTATCTGCAGATCACGCCCAAGTCACGCGGCGAGGTTCCGGAATACGCCGCGATGGAGCGGGAGGTCGCGGAGCTGGCGGGACGGGTCAACGGCGCTCACGCGGATCTGGACTGGACGCCGATCCGCTACGTCAACCGGACCGTCGGCCGCAACACGCTCGCCGGCCTCTACAGAATGGCCCATGTCGGGCTGGTGACGCCGCTCCGCGACGGCATGAACCTCGTCGCCAAAGAGTATGTGGCGGCCCAGGACCCGAACGATCCGGGCGTGCTGCTGCTGTCGCGGTTCGCGGGCGCGGCCTGCGAGCTGGACGGGGCACTGCTGACCAATCCTTACGACGTCGACGGCACCGCCGGGGCGATCGTGCGCGCGCTGGACATGCCGCTCGACGAGCGGCTTGACCGCTGGCGCAGGATGTTCGAGCGGATCCGCGACCATGACGTGGGTTGGTGGCGCAAAAGCTTCCTGGACGCGCTGGAGCACACCTCTCCTGAGGCTACCCGCCCACGAAAGATCGCCGTCGTCAGATGATGGCGGCTTAGCCGCCGGTCGTCGACATGTGGCGGCCGACGGCAGGCTTGGCGTTGCGGCGGTCGATGATGAAGTCGTGGCCCTTGGGCTTGCGCCGGATCGCCTCGCGCACCGCCTCCACCAGCAGCTCGTCGTCCGCGCTCGCCCGCAGCGGAGCGCGCAAGTCCGCCGCGTCGTCCTGACCGAGGCACATGAACAGCGTGCCCGTGCAGGTCACGCGCACGCGGTTGCAGCTCTCGCAGAAATTATGCGTCAGCGGGGTGATGAAGCCGATCCGGCCGCCTGTCTCGGCCACCGACACGTAGCGCGCCGGCCCGCCGGTGCGGTAGGGAATCTCGTTCAGCGTGAAACGCTGCGACAGCCGCGCTTTCACCAGGCTGAGCGGCAGATACTGGTCGGTCCGGTCGCCCTCGATGTCGCCGAGCGGCATGGTCTCGATCAGCGACAGGTCCATGCCCTTGGAATGGGCCCAGACCGCCATGTCGGCGATCTCGTCCTCATTGACGTCCCGCAGGGCGACCGCGTTGATCTTGACCTTGAGCCCTGCGGCCAGCGCGGCGTCGATGCCGGCGCGCACCTGGCGCAGGTCGCCCCAGCGCGTCACGGCCTTGAACTTGGCCTCGTCGAGCGTGTCGACCGAGACGTTGATCCGCCGCACCCCCGCCGCATAGAGCTCGCCGGCGTATTTCTCGAGCTGGCTGCCATTCGTGGTCAGCGTGAGCTCCTCGAGCGCGCCGGAATCCAGGTGGCGCCCGAGCGAGCGGATCAGCTTCATCAGGTCGCGCCGGACCAGCGGCTCGCCGCCCGTCAGGCGCAGCTTGCGCACGCCGAGCCGGATGAAGGCCGAGCACAGGCGGTCGAGCTCCTCGAGCGTCAGCAGGTCGCGCTTCGGCAGGAACGTCATCTGCTCGGACATGCAATAGACGCAGCGAAAATCGCAGCGATCCGTCACGGACACCCGCAGATAGGTGATGGCGCGCTGGAAGGGATCGATCAGGGGCGCTGAAGCGACGGCAGGCGGCATGTCCATGTAACGCGGATAGCCTCATGTTTTCCGGCGTCTGGCCGGAGATCTTGACGAGCGCTCTACGAGCGCTTGCGTCAGACGGGAAGGTCGCCCACAAGCTAGGCGCCCGCGCGCCGCCCGTAAAGGCGCCCATCGTCAAAGGTGATCGGATGTCCGACGTGGAGAAGTGGCCGGTCGAGCTCAGGCTGTCGCGCGGCGGCGCGACGCTTGCGGTCACCTGGGCAGACGGCGAGCGGCATGAAATCGCCGCCGAGCTTCTGCGGGTCGAGAGCCCGAGCGCCGAGGTGCAGGGCCATTCGCCGGATCAGAAGACGATCGTGCCCGGCAAGCGGAACGTGAAAATCCGCGACGTCGAGGAGGTCGGCTCCTACGCCGTGCGGCTGCTGTTCGACGACGGCCACGACACCGGCATCTACACCTGGGAAGCGCTCCGCCGGTTCGGCGAGGACGGCGCCGAGATGTTCGACGACTACGAGGCGGCGCTCAGCTCGCTCGGCCTCAAGCGCTGAGGCTTCGCCTCAGTGCGGCACGGGAGGCGAGGCGGGTTGCTGCTTGGCTTCCTGCCGCGAGACCCAGCCGCAGTCGCACATCTTCTGCAGGATCTCTTCAGGCGTCTCCATCACTCCCACGCAGTGCGTGCGGTCCATGGAGCTCGTCAGCATGTCGATCGTCGTCTTGTCGCCGAACCGGCGCATATGCACTGCAAGCGACATGTTGACGAAGATTTCGTGCTTGCCGGGCGTCGTCAGCTGAAGCCATTGCATCGCTGTCCTCCTTCCGCGTCTTGTGCCGACGCGATCAGGAGAGAGTAGCGCGGCTGTCGCAGCGCATCCACAACTTGCCGGCGCCCAAAAAGGCTGACGCATCAGCGCCGGCGCCGTCAGCGCCACATCGCGCGCATGCGGGCGCCAAGGTCGACCTGGCCGACCGGCCGGCGGGCGTGGGATTCGGCGGTGGGCGGCGGCCAGGAGGCGGCCTCGAACCTGTCGAGCATCGCCGCCGTGATGAAGCGGGTGCGCGCCGCGTAGACGTGGCGGTCGCCGCGCGCCGCCTGCTGGTGAACGAAGAAGCGCTGCGGCAGCATGATGCGCAGGTCGTCCTTCGCCCGCGTCATGGCGACGTAGAGCAGCCGCCGCTCCTCCTCGATCTCCGCCGACGAGCCGACGCCGAGATCAGACGGCATGCAGCCGTCGACGCCGTTGAGCACGAAGACCGAGCGCCACTCCTGCCCCTTGGCGGAGTGGATCGTGGAGAGGATGAAATAGTCCTCGTCGAGATGCGGCGGGCCGCTCTCGTCGCTGGTGGCGTCCGGCGGGTCGAGCGTGAGTTCAGTGAGAAAACGTTCGCGCGACGGATAGCCGGACGCGATCTGCTCGAGCTGCAGAAGGTCGGCGCCGCGCATGGCGGCGTCATCATGCACGCGCTCGAGATGCGGCTCGTACCAGCGGCGGGCGAGGCCGATCTCCGCCGGCCAGCCCGCTTGGCCGTTCGCAAGCGCCGCGACGGTCTCGACGAAAGAGGCCCAGTCCTGAGCAGCGCGCGGCGGGCTTGCCGCGGCCACGAGCGCAGCGACCGGATCGGGCGCAGCCGCGACCGTGTCGAGCGCGCGCGCGGTGGCGGCAGGGCCGACTCCAGGCAGCAGCTGCATCACCCTGAAGCCGGCCACCCGGTCGCGGGGATTCTGCGCGAACCGCAGCAGCGAGAGCAGGTCCTTCACATGCGCGGCGTCGAGGAATTTCAGGCCGCCGAATTTCACGAACGGGATGTTGCGCCGGGTGAGCTCCAGCTCCAGCGGCGCGCTGTGCGAAGACGTCCTGAACAGCGCAGCCTGCGCCTTGAGCGTCTGCCCGGCCTCCCGGTTCTCCAGGATCGCCTCGGCCACGTAGCGGGCCTGCTCGCCCTCGTCGCGCACGCTGACGAGCTGCGGCCGACGGTCCGAGCGCTTGTCGCTCCACAGGTTCTTGGTGAACCGCTCCCGCGAGAGGCCGATGACGGCGTTCGCCGCCTCCAGGATCGGCTGTGTGGAGCGGTAGTTGCGGTCGAGCGTGACGATCTCGGCCGGCGGCGAGAAGCTCTTGGGGAAGTCCAGAATGTTCCGCACGGTCGCGGCGCGGAACGAATAGATCGACTGCGCGTCGTCGCCCACCACCGTCAGCCCGCGGCCGTCCGGCTTGAGCGCGAGCAGGATGGAGGCCTGCAGGCGATTGGTGTCCTGGTACTCGTCGACCAGGACATGATCGAAGCGCGCGCCGAGATCCGCCGCGATCCCGGGCTCCTGCGCCATCTGCGCCCAGTAGAGCAGCAGGTCGTCATAATCGAGCACGTTCTGCCGCTGCTTGGCGTCGACATAGGCGGCGAACAGCGTCTTGAGCTCCGCCGACCAGGCGGCGCACCAGGGAAACGCCTGGCCGAGCACCTGCTCCAGCGGCGCCTGTGCGTTCACCGCGCGCGAATAGATCGCCAGACAGGTCCCCTTGAGCGGAAACCGCTTCGCCGTCTTCGACAGGCCGAGCTCGTGTCGGGCGAGGTTCATCAAGTCCGCGGAATCTTCGCGGTCATGGATCGTGAACTGCGGGTCGAGCCCGATCGTCTCGGCGTATTCCCGAATGAGGCGGGCGCCGACGCCGTGGAACGTGCCGGCCCAGGGCAGGGCGTCCGCCATTCCGCCGCCTGCGCCGCCGCGCGCCCGCGCGACGATGCGTTCGGCGCGCCGGATCATCTCGGCCGCCGCGCGGCGCGAAAACGTCATCAGCAGGATGCGCTGCGGATCCGCGCGGTTCACGATCAGATGGGCGACGCGGTGCGCGAGGGTGTTGGTCTTGCCCGAGCCGGCGCCCGCGATGACCAGCAACGGCCCAGACCCGGTCTCCGGCGCGTCGACGCCATGTTCGACCGCCCGCCTTTGTTGCGGGTTCAGCGTTTCCAAATATGCGGCGGCCGGCACGAATCGCCCTTCTCGGAAGATCCTCCGAGGAAGCACGAGTCACGTTTTGTTCGCAACGCGAGGCGGTTCGAAATCGGACTGCGGCTGGCAACGAAGGCGACTTCAGGGCGTTAGGCGTTCGGAACTGTGTCCTAGCCCTCAGTCACTCCGGAGTCCGTCATGGTGATCCGTCTTCTCGCCGTCGCAGCGCTCATCGCTTCCACCGTTGGTCTGAGCGCCTGCGCCAACACCGCCCGCGGCATGGGCCACGACGTGCAGAACAACGCCCAGGCCACCAAGAAGGCCGTTCGGGGCTACTGACCGCCGTATGGCGCTTCCCTGATCGCCGGGCCGGCGCGTCGTCGGACCGGCGATCCGCGTTGCGCGCGCGCGTTATTGGCCGTCCAATGGCTCACCATTCTAAGCTCGTCCAGCGGCGCGGGCGCACACAATTACACAGTCGAGAGCGACCCTGACGCTGCACAGGCCGAGAGATTAACGGGTCGTTACGCAGCTTCAGAAGGTTCTGAGGCAATTTGAGCGGCCGCTGCTTTCTGTTCTTAAAACTCTTTTATGAGGCTCACTTCTTTCAGGATGTTGCCGTGGCGCTACAGATCGCCGCCGCCGATCCTCTTATGACGGCCGGAGCGAGCCGGCGCCTCCGGCATTATTGATTCCGGTGAACCTATGTTCCGACTTTCCGTTCTCGCGGGCGCGGGCGTGGCCGCTCTCCTCGCCGCCGGCGCGGCGCAGGCCGCTGATCTTCCGGCCTATGAGCCCGCTCCGGTCGTGTCCGTCTCCACCTTCAGCTGGACCGGCGCCTATATCGGCGTGCAGGCCGGCTACAGCTGGGGCGACGCCGACTTCCGCGCGCTGGGCGCCAAGCTGAGCACGAGCCCTGACGGCTTCGTCGTCGGCGGATATGCCGGCTACAACATCCAGCTCGACAACTCCCCGGTCGTCTTCGGCATCGAGACCGACTTCAACTTCGCCGACATCGACGACAAGAAGTCGCCCTTCGGCTTCAACGCCAAGACCCGCACCAGGTGGACCGGCGCCACGCGCGGCCGCGTCGGCTACGCGTTCGACCGCTTCATGGTCTACGCCGCGGGCGGCGTCGCCTATGCGGACCGCAAGGTGCGCGTCTCCGGCGTCGACAAGGACAGCAAGACCGCGCTCGGCTGGACCGTCGGCGGCGGCCTCGAATACGCCGCGACCGACAATGTCGCGGTGCGCGCCGAGTATCGCTACAGCGACTTCGGCAAGGACAACTTCCGCCTGGCGGGCGTTCGCGTGCGCGGCGACTATACCGAGCATCGCGTGATGGCCGGCGTCGCCTACAAGTTCGGCTGGTGACGTCTTAGGACGCGGACTTCGGATCGCGTCAGCCCCGCTCGGCTCCGGCCAAGCGGGGCTTTTCTTTTTTGGCGCGAAGCCCGTGCTTCGCCTGGCGAGATGCGATTCTGCACGGGCCTACCGGCGCGCGAACACGCATCCGCCGAGGCGGCAGCGTCTGCGCTGGCCGCCTGGAAATCAGGCTGGAATCACCGGAAGAAAGTGGTGCCCGAAACAGGGATCGAACCTGTGACCCCACCCGTGTGAAGGGTGTGCTCTCCCGCTGAGCTATTCGGGCACGCTGCGGAACGGCCTCTCACTACGCCGGACCGAACCGAATTTCAATTGGGGATGCCGCCATCGAGGCCGAGCATCACCGCGACCACATAGGCGATGACGACGAGCAACGCCAGGCAGGCGCAGCCGGTCCCAAGAAGACCAGCGAGATCGCGCCGGCCGCCCGAGAGCCAGCCCATCAGGCTGACATAGCTGATGAGCCAGCCGATCGAGATCGCCGTCGCTTGTCCTTCGCCGGGGAACAGGTCGAGCAGAACAAGGCCGACGCCAGCCCATACAAGGGAGACGGCGACGATCGCGACCCAGTCCGGCCACCGGCGAAGGCTCACGCGGGCTCCTGTGGAAGGGCGCCGCAAGCCGCCCGGACGGTCGAGTTCATCATCTCTCGTCGGAACGTGGCAACCGGCCGCGCACGCTCATGCGAAGCCAAGCGCCCCGATCACGCCGTCGAGTTCGTCGAAATGATCGATCAGCGCGTCTCCGCCGAGTTCCCGCGGCGGGGTCATCGTGTAGCCGAAGGTCGCCACCACTACGGGCGCGCCGGCGGCGCGCGCCGCGCCTACGTCCGCGGCGCTGTCGCCGACCATGATTGCGCGCGCCGGATCGCCCCCGGCGCGTTCGATCGCGCCGAGCAGCGAGGTGGGGTCCGGCTTGCCGACGCCGAACGTATCGCCGCCGACGATCGCGGCGAACCGCGTGGTCATGCCGAGTTCGTCGAGCAGTTGCGTCGCGAGCCGCTCGACCTTGTTGGTGCAGACCGCGAGCGTGGCGCCGCGCGCCGCAAGCCGGTCCAGGGCGGCTTCGCAGCCCGGATAGGGCAGGGTCTTGGCCGCGATGTGCGCGGCGTAATGATCGAGGAAGAAGGCGTGCAGCTCGTTGAGGCGCTCCGGCGTCACCTGATGGCCGGTGACCTTGAGGCCACGCTCCACCAGCGCCCGCGCGCCGGCTCCGATGAGATCGCGCGCCTGCTCGAAGGGCAGCGGCGCGACGCCTTCTTCGGCGAGGGTGACGGTCAACGCGTCGACCAGATCCGGCGCCGATTCGACGAGCGTGCCGTCGAGGTCGAACACGACGGTGAGCGGCGGCGAGAACAGCATGCAGGGTCCTGGGCTCGGGAAAGGCGACGTGGCGACCGGTGCTTCGCCTGCTAGCCTCGCCGGCGTCAATGTTCGATTCGTTCCGAAGCGACGGAGGCGGGGCCATGAGGACGATCGCATCAATCTGCGCCGCCGCTCTGGCGGCCGGCGTCGCAGCGGCTCCCGGCGCGGCGCTCGCGGAGGACTATGTCTTCCTCGCCTCGCCGCAGACCGACCTCAACCGGATGTTCCGCGTCGAGACCACGACCGGAGAGGTCGGCGCCTGCCAGTACGCCGTGCGCAACGATTCGGTCGGCGTCACGCTCTGCTTCACGCCGGGCGAGGGCGCCGGTCCGCAGGAGCCCGGAGCCTATGCGCTGGTCGCCTCCAATCATCAGCAGGAAGGCGGGGTCTACCGGGTCGAAAAGCGCACCGGCCGGATGAGCGCCTGCTACGTGCTGGGCGACCAGGTGGTCTGCACGCCGCAGGCCCGCTGAGGCGCGCCCGGTCCGAGCCTCGGCCGTCCTCTTTTCGCCCCATGGCCGTCGTGTAGAGTGCCGCAGCCTCCGCGCCCGCGGTCCTGCCGATCATCCGAGGAGACGCCATGAGCACCCTGATCCGCCGGGCGCCGCGAACATCCGGCGCGCGCCGCGCCGTCGCCGCGCTTGGCGTCGCGCTGAGCGTCTGCCTCGCGTCTGCGGCCCCGGTCGAGGCGCGGTCCGCGCCGGACAGCTTTGCGGATCTCGCGGAGGGGCTGCTCGACGCCGTCGTCAACATCTCGACCTCGCAGAACGCCCCGGCCGCCGACAAGGCGGTGCCGGCCCCTCAGGTTCCGGACGGCTCCCCGTTCGAGGATTTCTTCGACGAGTTCTTCAACAAGCGCGGCGAAGGCGGCTCGCCCCGCGGCCGCTCCCGCAAGCAGAGCTCGCTCGGCTCGGGCTTTGTGATCGATCCCAGCGGCATCGTCGTGACGAACAATCACGTCATCGAGGGCGCGGACGAGATCACGGTGAACTTCAACGACGGCTCCAAGCTGACGGCGGAGCTGGTCGGCCGCGACATCAAGACGGATCTCGCGGTGCTGCGCGTGAAGCCGCCGAAGCCGCTCAAGGCGGTGGGCTTCGGCGACGCCGAGAAGCTCAGGGTGGGCGACTGGGTGCTGGCGATCGGCAACCCCTTCGGGCTCGGCGGCTCCGTCTCGGCCGGCATCGTCTCGGCCCGCAATCGCAACATCAACTCCGGCCCCTATGACGACTTCATCCAGACAGACGCCGCCATCAATCGGGGCAATTCGGGCGGCCCGCTGTTCAACACCGAGGGCAAGGTGGTCGGCATCAACACCGCGATCATCTCGCCCTCCGGCGGTTCGATCGGCATCGGCTTCTCGGTCCCGGCGAACGCCGCCAAGCCTGTGGTCGACCAGCTCCTGAAGTATGGCGAGGTGCGCCGCGGATGGATCGGGGTGCGGGTTCAGCAGGTCACTGACGAGATCGCCGAGACGCTCGGCGTCGTCGGGCCCGACAAGGGCGCGCTGATCGCTGGCGTGAACGAGGACGGCCCCGCGGCTGCGGCCGGCATGAAGACCGGCGACGTCGTGCTGAAGTTCGACGGCAAGACGATCCACGAGATGCGCGACCTGCCGCGCATCGTGGCCGACACCGAGATCGACCGCGAGGTCGAGGTTTTGGTGCTGCGCAAGGGCAAGCAGGAGACGCTCCGGCTCAAGATCGGCCGCCTCGAGGAAGAGGACAAGAAGGACGACCTGCCCAAGCCGCCGGCGCCGTCGGAGGAGCCGAAGACCGGCGCGGCGCTCGGGCTGACCTTCACGCCGGTGAGCGACGAGCTGCGGCTGAAGTTCCAGCTGAAGCCGGAGACGAAGGGGCTGGTCATCACCGCCGTCGACGAGGGCTCGAAGGCGCAGGACAGCGGCGTCGAGCCCGGCGACGTCCTGATCGAGGTCGCCCAGCGGGCGGTGGAGACGCCGAACGACGTCACCGGCCGGATCGAGGAACTGAAGAAGGACGGCAAGAAGACCGCCCTGCTGCTGCTGTCGAACCGGCAGGGCGACGTGCGGTTCGTCGCGCTGCCGATCGACTGAAGCGCGACGGTCAGGCGTCGCGGATCTCGTCCGCGGCGTAGCCCTGGAGATAGAGCAGGGCGGTCAGGTCGCCATGGTCGATCCGGACGTCCGCCACGGCCGCCACTGCAGGCTTGGCCCGGAAGGCGACGCCGAGCCCCGCCGCCTTCAGCATCGGAATGTCGTTCGCACCGTCGCCGATCGCGACCGCGTCCGCCCGCGTCAGGCCGCGGCGCCCGAGCAGGTCGTCGAGCGCCGTCACCTTGGCTTCGCTTCCGAGCACGGGCTCGCGCAGCAGTCCGGTCAGCCTTCCATCTTTGGTCTCGAGGACATTGCCGCGGTTCTCGTCGAAGCCGAGATGCGCGGCGACCGGCGCGGTGAAGCTCGTGAAGCCGCCGGAGACGAGCGCAGCATAGACGCCCGCGGCGCGCAGCGTCGCGATCGCTGTCCGGCCGCCCGGCGTGAATGTCACGCGCTCGCGCAAGATCTGCGCGACGGCCGCCTCCGGCGCGCGGCCACGAAACAGCGCCGCGCGCTCGCGCAGCGCCGGCTCGAAGGCGATTTCGCCGCGCATCGCCCGCTGCGTGATCGGCGCGATCTCAGCGGCCAGCCCGAAGGCCTCGGCGAGCTCGTCGATGCACTCCTGCTCGATGAAGGTCGAATCCATGTCGGCGATCAGCAGCCTCTTGCGTCTTCCCTCGGCCGGCAGGACGGCGAGGTCGACGGGGCGCCCGGCGATCGCGGCGGCGAGAGCCGAGCGGACCGCCTCTGGCTCGCCTGCCGGGAGGATGATCTCCGCCGCCACGCCCTCGCGAAGCACCCGCAGGGAGCCCTGCGGCAAGGCCGCGGCGGCGTCGGCCAGCAGGCTCGCGTCGACGGCTGGCGCGGACGGGCTTGCGATCAGGACCGCAGCAAGCTTTGAGGACATCGGAATTCGCCGAGGCTGGAGCCGGGAGGCCCTCATTAGGGCCAGCGCGGCGCCGCAGCAATCGCGCGACGACGCAAGGAAGCCATGACCATCAGAGCCATTCGCGCCGTGCTGATCGCTGGCCCCACGGCCTCGGGCAAGTCCGCGTTGGCGCTCGAAGTCGCGCGGCGGATCGGCGGCGCGGTGGTCAACGCCGACGCCCTGCAGGTCTATCGCGACCTTCGCGTGCTGACGGCGCGGCCAAGCGCGGCGGACGAGGCTGCCGCGCCGCACCGCCTCTACGGCCATGTCGACGCCGCAGAACCCTACGGGGTTGGGCTCTGGCTCGACGAAGCGACCCGGCTGCTCGAAGAGCGTGAGGCGCCGCTGGTGTTCGTCGGCGGCACCGGGCTCTATTTCGAGGCGCTGACCAACGGGCTCGCCCGGGTTCCGGACATTCCGCAGGCGGTGCGGGCGCGCTGGCGCGCCGCGTCATCCGCCGAGCTTCATCGCGAGCTTTCGCGCCGGGACGCGGAAATGGCGGCCCGGCTGCGGCCGTCGGATCCGCAGCGCCTGACGCGCGCCCTCGAGGTGATCGACGCCACAGGGCGCTCGCTTGCGGACTGGCAGCGTGAGACGTCCCGCGGGCCTCTCGACGCCGGCGACGCGCTTCGCATCGTGCTGGCGCCCGAGCGGGCCGCGCTCGACGCCCGCATCGCGCAGCGGCTCGACGGCATGATCGCGGCCGGAGCAGCGGAGGAAGCGGAGCGGCTCGTCGCCCGCGGTCTCGACCCAACGCTGCCGGCCATGAAGGCGCTCGGCGTCGTCCCGCTGGCAGCCTGGCGACGGGGCGAACTTGATCGCGTAGCGGCGGTCGAGCGCGTGCGGCTCGATACGCGCCGCTACGCCAAACGCCAGACAACGTGGTTCAGGAACCGCATGGCCGACTGGCTGCATGTGGCGCCGGAAGATGCGCTTCATCGCGCAGCGTCGGAGATCGAGCGCCGCGGCGTGGCGCGCGGCGCTTCGCCGGCCTGAGCCGGGAAGGCGGCTGTTACGCCGCCTCGGCCTTGCGCTTCGCCTGCTCGCCCTCGACGGCGGCCAGCAGCATGCAGATCGCGATGCCTTCAGAGGCCGCCTTCACGTCGGAGAGCGACGGGAACGACGGCGCAAGCCGCAGATTGGCGTCATGCGGGTCCTTGCCGTAGGGCCAGGTCGCGCCGGCGCCGGTGAGCAGCAGGCCGGCCTCCTTGGCGAGCGTCACGACCCGCGAGGCGGAGCCGGAGGTCATGTCGACGGAGACGAAATAGCCGCCTTCGGGCGTGATCCAGGTCGCCGCGCCTTGGCCGCCGAGCCGGGCTTCCAGCGCCTCGGTGACGGCTGAGAACTTCGGGGCCAGCAGAGCGCGGTGCTTGTCCATATGGGCGATCAGCCCGGCCTCGTCCTTGAGGAAGCGGACGTGGCGCAGCTGGTTGAGCTTGTCCGGCCCGATCGTGCGCTTCGAGGCGCGGGCGACATACCATTTCGCGTTCGCCTCCGAGGAAGCGAAGAAGGCCAGACCTGCGCCGGCGAGGGTCATCTTGGACGTCGAGGCGAACACGAAGGCGCGGTCCGGATTGCCGGCCTCGGCGCAGGCGTCGATCACGTTCAGGATTTCGTGCCGCGTCTCGGTCAGGTGATGCAGGACATAGGCGTTGTCCCAGAACAGCCGGAAATCCGGAGCCGCGGTCTTCATCGCCGCAAGCCGGCGGATGGTCTCGTCCGAATAGATCTCGGCCGAGGGGTTCGAATATTTGGGCACGCACCACATGCCCTTGACCGCTGGATCGCGAACGAGCTCCTCGACCTTGTCCATGTCCGGACCATGGCCGGTGAGCGGCACCGGAATCATCCGGATGCCGTATTCCTCGCAGATCGCGAAGTGCCGGTCATAGCCCGGCACCGGGCACAGGAACGCGATCTCGCTCTCCTTGCTCCACGGCCGCTCGGAGCCCGGGACGCCCTTCAGCAGCGCCCACGCGATCGAGTCGTGCATCATGGCGAGGCTGGCGTTGTCGCCGACGACGATGTTCGTCGGCTTGGCGCCGAGCGTGCCGGAAAACAGCGCACGGACCTCAGGCAGGCCCTGAACGCCGCCATAGTTGCGCGCGTCGTCGCCGGCTTCCGTGAAATGATCGCGGTTGCCCGGCAGCGCGAGCAGCCCCTCGGCCAGATCCAGCTGCTCCGGCGCGGGCTTGCCGCGCGTCATGTCGAGCTTCAGTCCGCGCGCGCGGAAAGCGTCGTAGTCGGCGCGGATCCGCGCGCCATAAGCCTCGAGATCCGCTGCGGAAAGATCGGCGATCACCTGTCAGAACCCTGTCGGTTGGAAAGCGGGCGCGACCTTAGTCGCATGCCGCGCCATGCGCCAGCGTCACGCTGCGCGGTCGGCGGGCGCCAGCCGTGCGGGACGCTCGGCCCTCGGCCGCGCGGGCCCGCGTCGCTGCGCGCCGATGACGCTCGACGCTGCGGCCGCGAGCCCGAACAGCAGGACGATCCAGCACGGCCTCATGCCGAGCCGCACGGAGAAGTTCGCGGCGAGCACGCGCGCCGGATCGACGCCGGTCGCAAGCCCGTACCAGGCGGCCTCGGAGAGCGCGGTCGCAAGCGCTGCGGCGACGGCGAGACCGACCAGCCAGAGAAGGTTGGTGGCGCGCTCGCCCTGGTTCTGCAGGAGGCGCCATCCCATCGCCCACAGGAAGAGGCCCCACATCCAGGCCGGGTCGCTGATGTCGAGCTTCGACTGCATGGTGAAGTGCAGCACCGCGAGGCCGGCGATCGGGTAGGCGAGCTTGTGCAGCCGCCCCCAATTGCGCGCGCCCATGCGCTTGACCGCCCCGTCGGTGGACGTCGCCCCGAGCGCGATCAGGCCGATCAGCGCAACGAAGCCGATCGCAAGGTAGATGCGCAGCGCGATCTCCGTCACGACTTTGGTGAGCATGAGATCCTGGTCGAGGGCGTAGAGCGCAAGGTGGAGCGCGGCGTAGGCCAGCACGGCGAGCCCGATCCGGCGACGCACGAGCACCAGCCGCGGCCAGTGCAGCAGCCTGCGGAACGGCGTCACGGCGAGCGAGAGCAGCAGGAAGCGGATCGCCCAGTCGCCGGTGAAATGTATGGCGGCGGTGATCGGCCGTGCGGCCTGGTCGCCGGCGCCGCCGAACGCCGAAGGCGCAGCGCCGCCGAACGGCGCGGCCGGCGCGCCCGGGGCGCCGGCGAACCCGGGCGGCAGACCAGGCGGCAGCGCGGCGCCGGAGAAGTCGCCATGCAGCGCGCGGATCGCGAGCCAGACGGCAGGGGCGAGCAGACCGAGCAGCGTCAGCGCGAGCAGCGGCGAGAAGCGTCCGGCGCGGTCGTGGAGCAGCGGCATTTGCGTCCTTCCATCTCCTGGCGCCCGGAACTACGTCGGCGGCTGCCGGTTGTTTTACGCCCGACGCCCTCACGAGCCCGTGAAGCTCGTTTCGACCATGAATAATTCGGTCAAATTTGAAGACTTCCGAGAACGCCGACTTAGCGGCGGTGGAGGTAGGCTAGGACGTCCAAGAGGCCGCCATGTTCGCGTACGCCCGTAATGTCATCGCGCCGCTGTTGCGCCGGTTCGGCGCGTTCGTTTCGTCCCAGGCGGCGGCTCTTCCCCTCTGTTACGCTGCCGCCTTCGCCACGGCGCGGCTCTATGGCGAGGGCGCAGGAGACGGGCGCACGCCGCTGGCGCTGGCGGCGCCGGTCGCGCTCGGCGTTCTGCTGCGCTTCGGCCGCGGGCTCGAATTGCGGGATGCGGCGGCGCTTGCGGCGGCCCATGCGGCGGTCGCCACGGCGTGTGGAGACGCTCTGGCCGTATGGCTCCCGGCGCTCGCCCACGCGATCCTGATGATCGCCTCCGGCTCGGCGGCCTTCTTGTGGATGCGCGGATCCGGCCGCCTCACGTCTCCGCTGCGGATCGCGGCTGCGGCCGCCCTGATCGCGGTCATCGCGCCCCTCGCGGCGACGCTGGTGGATCTTGTCGTCCTGCCCGGCGATTGGCTCACGAGGCTGCTGGCCGCAGCCAGCCGCTGGGTTGGAGAAAGCGTCTCGACCGTTTTCGTGCTTGGCGTGATCCTGTCCTATGGCCGGGAAGAAAGCGTAGCGCCAGGAGCTGAATTCGACGTTGAGCCAGCTCCGAGGCTCTGGGAATACGCCGCCGCCGCGCTCCTGACGGCCGCGCTGACGTTCGCGGCGACAAGCCAGGCCAGCGCGATGTTCTCGATCGCGGCCTCGGCTGCGCTGCTGTGGTTCGCGCTGCGCATCGGGCCGTTCGCCACGAACGTGGCGGCGTTCGCGTTTTTCTGCGCGCTCGTCGCCTTCGCAGAGCGGGGCCAGTGGCCGCCGCTGTTCGATGCGAACAGCGTCCTGCGAGAAGATCTGCTGCGCTACTTCTCGCTGGCGCTGCTCGGCGCGCCCAGCATCATCGTGGCGGCGGTCGTGCACGACCAGAAGCGGCTCAAGCGCATGTTCGCCTATCGGGCGATGCATGACGGCCTGACCACCCTCGTCAACCGCTCGCGCTTCGTCGACGCGCTCGACGCCGCGATGGCGGCCGCCCGCAACCGGGGCAAGCGTTTCACGCTGCTGTTGATCGACCTCGATCACTTCAAGGGCGTCAACGACACCTACGGCCACGCCCGCGGCGACAGCCTGCTGATCGAGGTCGCCGACCGGCTGCGATCCTCGGTGCGCGTGACCGATCTGGTGGCCAGGATCGGCGGCGACGAATTCGCCGTCGTCGCGCCGGTGCCGTCGGCCTCGGACGCCGCGAGCCTCGCGAAGAGGCTGGTCGAGATGGTCAACCAGCCCTGCGACCTCGGCGGCGTCGTGGTGACGCCGAGCATCACAGTGGGCGGCGCGCTGGCGCCCGACAGCGCGACCGACCCGCAGCACCTCATGCTGCTCGCTGACGAGGCGCTCTACGAGGCCAAGGCCGCCGGCCGCAATTGCTGGCGGTTCAACGCCTCCGAGCGCGGGGAGATCCCGCAGCCGACCTGGCGGCCCGGCGACCTCGATGCGGCGGCCGAAACGATCTACCTCGACTGAGGTCTTCGCCGGCCGCGGCCCGCCGCGGCCTGCTCGCCTCACACCACGGTGAAATCTGCGGCCATGATCGCCGCATGGTTGTCCAGGATGGCGAAGCGCACCGCGGCGTAGGTCCCGCCGGTTCCGTCGCGGTCGAAGAACAGCGAGCCCGACGCCTGGTCGTAGATGATGCGGTCGTCGGCGTCGTGCGCCGCCGTCCCGGCGTAGAACGCGCCGGCCGTCAGCGCCCCGGCCGCAAGTCCGGTGAACACGCCGTTCTCCAGCCGGATGGTGTCGTCGACCGCCTTGAAGTCCGTGATGGTGTCGACGTTCGAGGCGCCGAGCGCGGTCGTGAACGCGAATGTGTCGTGGCCGTCGCCGCCGGCGAGACGGTCCTGGCCCTTGCCGCCGTCGATGACGTTGTCGCCCGAATTGCCGACGATGCGGTTGTCGAGCGTGTTGCCGGTGGCGTTGATGTTCTTTGAGCCGGTGAGGCCGAGGCGCTCGATATACTGGCCGGCGAGCGAGAAGGACACCGAGGAGTACACCCGGTCGAGGCCCTCGCCCTTATTCTCCAGCACCACGTCGCCGGCGTTGTCGACATAATAGTCGTCGTCGCCGAGGCCGCCCGCCATGCGGTCGGCGCCCTTGCCGCCGTCGATGTCGTTGTCGCCGGAGTTGCCGACGATGCGGTTGTCGAGCGTGTTGCCGGTGGCGTTGATGTCGCCCGTGCCGGTGAGGCCGAGACGCTCGATATACTGACCGGCGAGCGAGAACGACACCGAGGAGTAGACCCGGTCGAGGCCCTGCCCGCTCGCCTCGATCACCCGATCCCCAGCGTTCTGGACATAATAATCGTCGTCCCCTGCGCCGCCCTGCATGGTGTCGGCGCCAGTGCCGCCGTCGAGGTCGTTGTTCCCGGAATTGCCGATGAGCAGATTGGCGAGGCTGTTGCCCGTGCCATTGATGTTGCCGGTCCCGGTCAGGGTCAGGTTCTCGATATATTGCCCGGCGAGCGAGAACGACACCGACGAGTTGACCAGGTCCGTGCCGGCGACGTTGGCCTCGATCACGCGGTCGCCGACATTGTCGACATAGTAAATCTGGTCGCCGGCGCCGCCTTCCATGCGGTCGGCGCCCGTCCCGCCGTCGAGCACCTCAGCGCCGCCGCCGAGCTCGCCGCCGATCGACAGCTGGAAGCGATAGTGCTCGCCGGCGTTGATCTGGCCGTAGAACGAGCGGATCTGGATGTAATAGGTGCCGGCTGTGGTGAACGTGTAGGTGAGATAGGAGTCGAGGGTGCTGGTCGATCCGCCGGCGCCGTCGCTCACCAGGCTGTCGTCGCCATGGGCGACTTCCTGGCCTGCGGAGTTGAAGATCGACACATAGGTGTCGGCGAGCGGCGTGGTGAGCCCCGCCTGGTCGACGTCCACGACGATCGTGGCGCCGGGGTTGTTGATGGTGACGCGGTAGAAGTCGCCATTGGGCGAGGTCGCGCCGGCGCCGACGCCCTGCACCGTGACATGCGGCGTGCTTGTCGGATTGCCGATGTTCGGGTCGTCGGCGAGGCTAAAGCGGCTGCTCAGGTTGATCGCGGTCCCAAGCGAATTGTTGCCGGCGTTGGCGGCCTGATTGAGCTGGCCGGAGCCGAGCGAGATGCCGGAGGGATGCGCGGCCGTGGCGCCGCCGCCGAGCAGCGTATCGTTGCCCTCGCGGCCGTACAGCATGTCATTGCCGGCGCCGCCGCTCAGCACGTTGGCGGCCGAGTTCCCGGTGATGTGGTCGCGGCCCGATCCGCCGATGGCGTTTTCGATCACCGCGCCCATCGCGATCGAGACGTTGCCGGTCAGGCCGCCGACGCTCGAGAAGAAGCCCTGGCGCAGCTCGATCGTCTGATTGTCCGTATAGCCCGAGAAGTCGAACGTGTCGGTGCCGCCGGCGTCCCAGACGGCGAAGATCACTTCGGAAGTCGCCGACGTCGCGGTGTAGAAGTCGCGGTTCGTGTTCGAGTTGAAGCCGTAGACGGAATCGCCGGTGCGGGTCGTCATGTTCGCGCCGTAGAGGCGCTGGACCGCCGCGATGTCGTCGAGCAGCGGCGCCGCGGCGTAATTGCCCTGGAAGTCGCCGCCCGTGTTGGTCTCCGACCAGTAGCTCATGACGGAGTACTGGCGCGTGTCCTCGTAATAGACCGCGTCGTTGTAGGTGGGATTGCCGTTGCCCGCGTTGTAGTCGCCGGGATGCTGGAAGCCGATCGTATGCCCGATCTCGTGGGTCAGGGTCTCCCGGCCGTAGTTCAGGTTGGCCGGGTTCTGGTTGGCCGTCTGCGAGATGTTGACCCACACGCCGCCGCCGTTGGGCGGGTAATAGCCGAACGCGCCGGCGCCGGCGGCGCCGCTGTTGTAGTTGGCGAAGGTGATCTGACCTGCGCTGGAGTAGCCGTCGCCGCCCACGCGCGTGAAGGTGATGTTGGCGAGGTCGGACCAGGACTGCAGCGCCAGCTCCGCCTGGGCGATCTGCTGGGCGCTGAAGGCGCTGAAGCCGCTGGTCCCGTTCGGCATCTGGGCGGGCGCGACGCCCATGAAGGAGTAGGTGACGGAAGCCGCCTGGCCGGTCACGCCGATGCCGTTCCAGCCATAGCCTGCGCGGTTGAGCTGGACCGCCGCCTCGTCGACCGTAAAGGACTCCTTGCCGTTCGGCCCCGTGCCGCCACGGTCGGGGGCGTCGAAGAAGTACTGCGGGTCGTCGCCGCCGGCGGAGGTGGCTTGCGGGTCGTAGGGCATGGCTGGCTCCTCCCGGCGTCAGGGGCGGTTGCTCCGCCGTCGCGCGCTATGATGAGGTGGTGCGGGCGTACGGACAATCCGTAGTGTCACGGAGGCGGAGGCGATGCGACATGGGCCCTGGGCGCTTATTCTGGCGGCCCTCATCTGGTCTGGAGGATCGGCGATGAGCATGCCCGCTATGCCGGAGGTTTCCGATCTCGCCGGCGACTGGACGATCGCCGAGGGCGAGCAAGCATGTCGGCTGACGCTGACATCGCGCCCGCTCAGAAAGGACCTCGCAATCGAAGCAGACTCCGCCTGCCTCGCCCGGATCGGCCTGAGCGGCGTCGTGGCGTGGCGGCCGGCGAGCGACGGGATCGGGCTCGCGGACGCTGGCGGCCGGACGATCGCTTTCCTATCGCGGCGCGCGGACGGGACGCATGGGCTGCGCCGCCCCGGAAGAACCGATCTGGTGCTGACCCGAGGGTGAAAAATTTCGACGCCGTGCAGGGGCTTCGCCCGCTTGAAGCCGGATCGAAAGCGATCCATCTTCTTCTACGCCAAAGGGTGTAGATAGGAGGAGAGATGTCCTACACGGTCATTTCGCAGGCTGAGCCGTCGCCGGTCGCCACTGTCGTTCCCACCGTCATCGAAGCGCTCAGCCTTGCGCGCGAACTCGGGAAGCAGGCGGAGGATCGCATCACGATCGCGACCGACTCCGGCTGGATGCTTTCCCTCGACGAGCTCGAAGAGCTCGTGAAGAACTAAGGCCTGAGCCGGCTCCGCCGCAGCGGAGCCGGCCGTCGCTCAAAGCGGCCCTTTGCCGCCCAGCCTGCCGGTGAGGAACTGGGCCTCGCCTCCGCCGAACGACCAATCCGCGTCGGTGTTGGTCACGAAGTTGACCATTACGTCGCTCGCCGCCATTCCGCAGCGCTCCTTCAACGCTTCGCAGAGCAGCCGGTAGAAGGCCTGCTTCTGCTCGACGCTTCTCGGGCGCGTCGTCACCGAGACGATGACGACCTTGTCGGTGCGGGGGATGTCGAGCCCGGTGTCCTCGATACGGACGCGGCTCGGCTTGTGCTCCTGGACGATCTGGTAGCGGTCACGTTCCGGAACCCCGAAGGCGTCGAGCATGGCGCGATGGGCCGCGTCCAGCAGGGTCTCGATTTCGGCGTCGGTGCGACCTTCAATGAGGTCGAAGCGCAGAAGCGGCATGATCTGACATCTCCTTCGCGCCGCTTTCGGCGCACCAGCGGCAACATCGCGCCGCGCGGCCCGTGGCCGCATGCTTAAACCTAGCGCTCTGGCCGCCATAATCCGACCGCGTTTGACGGGTTCATCGCTGCGCCCGCCGGTCCGCAGGACATCGAGTCGCCGTGAACCTTCCCGCGTCCGCGTCTCTCCAGCTCCGCACGATCTTCGCGCTGATGCTGCGCCGGATCCGCACCAAATATGCGAGCTCACGCGCCGGCTATGTCTGGGCGATCGTCGAGCCCATCATGTGGATCTTCATCCTCAAGTTCGCGATCCGCGGCAAGAACGACCACCAGCCGCCGATCGGCACGAGCTACGAGGTGTTCTTCGCCGGCGGCGTTCTGATCGCGCGTACATGGCGGACGGTGTCCCAGAGCACCTCAAAGGTGCTGCGGCGCAATCGGCGCTCGCTCCCGGCGGTGCAAAGAATGGACGCCGCTTACGCGAACTGGCTGCTGGAGATGGCGACCGGAGCGGTCGCGATGATCATTGTTCTGGCCGGCCTGCAGCTGTTCGGCTTCGACGCCATCCCCGCCGATCCGCTCACCTGCCTTGCCGCGTTCGGCGCGACAGCGGTCTACACGCTGGCGTTCTCGCTGATGCTCGCGCTCGCCATGACGCTCGCGCCGGGGCTCACGCACTTCCAGCACATCATCATGCTGAGCCTTTTCATGACGTCCGGATTCTCGATGCTGATCGACCGGGTCCCGCCAGGGCTTCGGGAAGTCATCCTCTGGAATCCGGTCGTTCACTGCGTCGAGTGGTTCCGCGAAGGTTTCTACAAGGGCTACGTCTGCGCCTCGCTCGACCGCGAGTATCTGTTCACGGTCACCTTGGTGTTCCTGCTGATCGGCCTCGCGGGCGAGCGAGTTCTGCGCCGCCATCGCACCCGTCGGCGCTAGGTTCGACCAGGCTGTCGAGCTTCAGCGGCTCTGGTCGACGTCCCGCACGGCGCCGCGCGCGGCGCTGGTCGTGAAAGCCGCATAGGCCCTGAGCGCCGACGAAACCTTGCGCTCGCGGGCGGCAGGCTTCCACGCGCCCGGTCCCTTGGCTTCCTCGGCCGCCCGCCGCGCGGCGACCACCTCCGGAGCGACCGCAAGCCGGATCGAGCGGCTGGGTATGTCGATCTCGATGACGTCGCCGTCCTGCACCAGCGCGATCAGCCCGCCCTCGGCCGCTTCCGGCGAGACGTGGCCGATCGAAAGCCCCGAACTGCCGCCCGAGAAACGGCCGTCGGTGACGAGCGCGCAGGCTTTGCCGAGACCCTTGGATTTCAGGTAGCTCGTCGGGTAGAGCATCTCCTGCATGCCCGGGCCGCCGCGGGGGCCCTCGTATCGGATGACGACCACTTCGCCCGGCTTGACCTTGCCGGTCAGGATGCCGCTGACGGCGTCGTCCTGACTCTCGAACACCTTGGCGGGGCCGGAGAAGGTCAGAATCGACTCGTCGACGCCAGCGGTCTTCACGATGCAGCCGTCCTGGGCGAGATCGCCCTTCAGGACCGCGAGGCCGCCATCCTGCGAGAAGGCGTGCTCAGCGCTGCGGATGACGCCGGTCTCCCGGTCGACGTCGAGCTCGTCCCAGCGCCGCGACTGGCTGAAGGCGGTCTGCGTCGGCACGCCGCCCGGCGCCGCGCGATAGAAGGTCTTCACCGCCTCGCTGTGGCTCACCGCGACGTCCCAGCGGTCGAGCGCTTCGCCGATCGTCGCGCTGTGCACGGTCGGCAGATCGCGGTTGAGCAGGCCCGCGCGCGAAAGCTCGCCGAGAATACCCATGACGCCACCGGCGCGGTGGACGTCCTCCATATGCACGTCGGCCTTTGCGGGCGCGACCTTGCACAGCACCGGCACCCGGCGGGACAGACGGTCGATGTCCTCCATGGTGAAGGGCACGTCGGCCTCATGGGCGGCCGCCAGAAGGTGCAACACGGTGTTGGTCGAGCCGCCCATCGCGATGTCGAGGCTCATGGCGTTCTCGAACGCCGCGAAGCCCGCGACCGAGCGCGGCAGCACGCTTGCGTCGTCGCCCTCGTAATAGCGGCGGGCGAGATCGACGATCAGGTGGCCCGCTTCGACGAACAGCCGCTCGCGGTCTGCATGAGTGGCGAGCGTCGAGCCGTTGCCCGGCAGTGAGAGGCCGAGCGCCTCGGTCAGGCAGTTCATCGAGTTTGCGGTGAACATGCCCGAGCAGGAGCCGCAGGTCGGGCAGGCGGAGCGCTCGATGATCTCGACGTCCTCGGCCGCGACGCGGTCGTCGGCGGCCGCCACCATGGCATCGACCAGATCGAGCGCGACCTCCTTGCCCCGCAGGACGACCTTGCCGGCCTCCATCGGTCCGCCGGAGACGAACACCGCCGGGATGTTGAGGCGGAGCGCCGCCATCAGCATGCCGGGCGTGATCTTGTCGCAGTTGGAGATGCAGACCATGGCGTCCGCGCAATGCGCGTTGACCATGTATTCGACGCTGTCGGCGATCAGCTCGCGCGACGGCAGGCTGTAGAGCATGCCGTCGTGGCCCATGGCGATGCCGTCATCGACGGCGATGGTGTTGAACTCCTTGGCGACGCCGCCGGCCTTCTCGATCTCGCGCGCGACCAGCTGTCCGAGGTCCTTGAGGTGGACGTGCCCCGGCACGAACTGCGTGAAGGAGTTCACCACCGCGATGATCGGCTTGCCGAAGTCGCTGTCCTTCATCCCCGTGGCGCGCCAGAGGCCGCGCGCGCCGGCCATGTTGCGGCCATGCGTCGTGGTGCGGGAGCGATAGGCGGGCATTTCGGATCCTTTGCCGTCGGTGGTGGGCCGGGCGAGCGCTTCCGGCGCGCGAGACTCTTGAAAAGGCGTTGTGTCGACTGGCGTGCAGGTGATCCCGCGCGCGGGCCGTGTCAATCGCGCTCCGGGCGCATCAGGCGCCCGAAAACTCGGCCCAGCAGTACGGGGTCTCGAAAACCTTCACCGAACTGAGCTGCGGCAGCGCCGGCTTCGATCGCTCCCAGATCCAGACGGCGATGTGTTCGGCCGTCGGGTTCGCGAGACCCGGGACGTCGTTCAGCGTGTGGTGGTCGAGCTGCAGCCGCAGCGGGCCGAAGGCGGCCTCGACGTCGAAGAAGTCGACCACGAAGCCGGTCGCCGGATCCACCTCGCCCTCGAGCGTCAGCTCGACGCGGTAGGAGTGGCCATGCATGCGGTGGCAGCGATGCGTCGCGGGCACGTTCGGCAGCCGATGGGCGGCCTCGAAGGTGAACGCCTGGGTGATCTTCATGGCAGTCCCGCGATCTTGTGCGTCTGGAGGCCAAGCCGCCAGGGCGGGTTGGCGAGGCAGTAGGCGGCCGCCGCCGCTGTGTTCTCGACCCGGCGCGGCCCATCCATCGGCTGCAGCCAGAAGTGCCGGAAGGGCAGCGCCTGGAAGCGCGCAGGGTCCACGCCGTCCTGCGGGTAGACGAGCTTGAGCTCGTCGCCATGCGTCAGCCGGAGCGCAGCGTCGGCCTTGGGACTGACGCAGATCCAGTCCAGCCCGGCGGGCGGCTCGAGCGTGCCGTTGGTCTCCACCGCGCTCTCGAAGCCGCGGGCGCGGATCTCCGCCAGCAGCGCCGCGTCGAGCTGGAGCAGCGGCTCGCCGCCGGTGAACACCACGAACCGGCTGGAGGACGACGGGCCCCAGGCAGCCTCGATCGCATTCGCCAGCCCGATCGCATCGGCGAAGCGGCCGCCGCCTTCGCCATCGATGCCGACGAAGTCGGTGTCGCAGAACGTGCAGACAGCCGTGGCGCGGTCGGCCTCGCGGCCCGACCACAGATTGCAGCCGGCGAAGCGGCAGAACACCGCCGCGCGTCCCGCCTGCGCGCCTTCACCCTGCAGCGTCTTGAAAATCTCTTTGACGGCGTAGCTCACCGCGCGCTCCGCTGACCCGGCGCACCGCCAGACCCGAATGATACCCGACGCTGTCGACCGCAGACGAGGCGTGAGCCGCGCGCCTCGGCCGCATGTCGCGGATGGCTCTCATCTGACGAAGACAAGCGCTCAGCGAGCGGATCGACTGGGAAGTTGGCTGGGGGACGTGGATTCGAACCACGACTAACGGAGTCAGAGTCCGCTGTTCTACCGTTAAACTATCCCCCAGCAGGGGAGTTCGGCCGCCCTTCGTCCAGTCGAGCCGGGGCGACCGCGCGCGAGGCCCGTAAGCGCCGTTCGCAGCGCGTTCCCTCTAACGGGTTCGGATCGCGCGGGCAAGAGGCGCCACGACGCCGAGGCGTCAACGAGGCTCACGGCTCTTGTAGCCGCGAAACCTTAAAATTGGCTGTCCCGCATCATCGACCCTATCGGCCGCGTGGGGAGCTTCCGGCATTCAGCCGCCGGCTGCTAGACCCGGGCTTCACAGGCCATGCAGACTGGGCCGCAGACGGGGGAGTGCAGGGTTGGCGTCAGCAGGACAACTCGGCCAGGTTCGTCGCAGAAGCCGCGGGCTCGGGCGGCCGGCGGGCGAATCATCGCCCCTCAGAAGGCCTTTGCTGAGGCTTCTGGCGGCGGCGCTCGGCTTGTGCCTCGCCGCATGCGCGTCCCGGCCGGACGCCCATGTGCTCGACCCCGTCGCCGCGACCGGGGGAGCCCGGCAGGTCACCGTCTATGTCGCGACGACGCGGGAGCCCGCGGCCGGCTCCGGGACGATCTTCACGGACGGTCGCTCCCGCGGGTTGCACTACGCCCGCTACGTCATCTCGATCCCGCCCAGCCACAGGCCGGGCTCGATCGAGTGGCCGAAATCCGCGCCCGACCCGTCCAGGGACTTTGTGACGGCGTCGGCGGCGCCGCTGTCCGAGGCGGAGTTCATTCAGCAGACGACGGCGGCGGCCGCACGGTCGCGTGGTCCGCGGCGCGGCGCCGGCGTTTTCGTGCACGGCTACAACTACACCTTTCAGGAATCGCTGTTCCGGCTGGCGCAGATGGACGCCGACGCGGATGTCGGCGGCGCGGCGGTGCTGTTCGCCTGGCCATCGCAGGGCTCGTTCACGAGCTACGTAGCCGACAAGGAGTCCGTGACCTATTCGCGTGACGGTCTCGCCCATGTCATCGAGGCGCTGGCGGCGGAGCGCGGAACGGGCGGCGTCACGCTGTTCGGGCACAGCATGGGCGGCTGGCTCACCGTCGAAGCCATCCGGCAGCTGCGGCTCGAAGGCCGCGACCGCACGATCGCGCGGCTCGACGACGTCATCCTGGCCGCGCCCGACATCGACATCGACGTCTTCCGCCAGCAGCTTGCCGTCGTGGGCAGGCTGTCGCCGCCGATCACGCTGCTGGTCTCCAAGGACGACAAGGCGCTCACCGCGTCCCGGTTTCTGTCGGGCGATCGCGGCCGCGTGGGCGCGCTCGACATCGAGGATCCGCACGTCCAGGAGGCGGTCCGGAGCGAGAACCTGCGCGTGGTCGACATCTCGCAGCTGCAGTCCGAGAACGGCACCAACCACGATCGCTACGCCGCGCTGGCCGCGATCTACCCGCAGCTCCAGTCGCAGCTGGGGGCCCGCCAGGGCAACGCCGCGCAGCAGGCGGGGGTTTTCATCCTGGACGCCGCCGCGGCCACCCTCCAGACGCCGTTCCGCGCGGCCGGCGCGATCCTCGGGCAGCGCTGAATCCAAACCGCAAAAACGAAAAGGGCCGGCGTGAGCCGGCCCTTCGAGCTTGGCGCGCAGCGAGCGCCTTATGGCGTGACCGCCGCCGCGGCCGCCGGCGCGTGGATCACCATGTCGGTGAATGGGGGCACGTAAGCCTGCGCCATCACCAGCAGGCCCATCAGGCAGGCGAGCGCGATCGAGTGGAAGAACACGTAGCGCAGGATGTCGCCCTCGTGGCCGTACCAGCGCGTCGCCGTGGAGGCCACGACGATCGACTGCGCGTCGATCATCTTGCCCATGACGCCGCCGGACGAATTGGCCGCCGCCATCAGCGTCGGCGAGAGGCCGAGCTGCTCCGCCGAGATCTTCTGCAGAGAACCGAACAGCACGTTTGACGAGGTGTCGGAGCCGGTGAGCGCGACGCCGAGCCAGCCCAGGAGCGCGCCGAAGAACGGGTAGAGCACCCCGGTCTTGGAGAAGGCGAGGCCGAGCGTGGCGTCGACGCCCGAGTAGCGGGTGACGAAGCCGAGCGCGAGCATCGCCGAGATCGTCAGCAGCGAATAGCGCACGAGATAGAGCGTCCGGCCGTAGACCCGGAGCATGCCCAGCGGCGAGAAGCCCATCACGAAGCCTGCGATGATCGCCGACACCAGGATGCCGCTGCCGGTCGCGGACAGCCAGTTCAGGCTGTAGACCGCCGCCTCGGCCTTCGGAGCCGGCACGACCGGCGGGACGCGCTGGATCAACTGGTCGACATGCGCGACCGGGAACTTCACGAGCGCGAAGCTGTCGAGGAACGCCTTGACCTGGGGAATGCCCCAGCAGACGACCACGACCGACAGGATCAGCCACGGGAGCCAGGCGCGAAGCACGTCGCCGGCAGGATGCCTGTCGAAGACATGCGCCCCGGCGCCGCCGACGCTTGGCGCGGCGCCCTCGGCCGAGGTCCAGATCTCGCGCGGCCGCCAGACCTTCAGGAACATCGCAAGGCACGCGATCGAGACGATCGAGGCGATGACGTCCACCAGCCAGGGACCGTGATAGTTCGAGACCAGGAACTGCGGGATCGCGAAGGCGACGCCGGCGATCAGAATCGCCGGGAAGATCTGCATCATGCCGCGGAAGCCCGCGAAGGCCACGATCAGCCAGAACGGCACCAGCACCGAGAAGAAGGGAAGCTGGCGACCGACCATGGCCGACAGATCGAGCAGCGGAAGGCCGGTGACGGCCGCGAGCGCGATGATCGGCGTGCCGAGCGCGCCATAGGCGACCGGCGCGGTGTTGGCGATCAGCGAGAGGCCCGAGGCGGCGAGCGGCGAGAAGCCGAGGCCGATCAGGATCGCGCCGGTGACGGCGACAGGCGTGCCGAAGCCGCCGGCGCCCTCGAAGAACGCGCCGAAGCAGAACGCGATCAGCAGCAGCTGCAGCCGGCGATCATCCGTAATGCCGGCGATCGAGTCCTGCAGGACCTTGAAATAGCCTTTCTCCAGAGTGAGCTGGTAGAGAAAGATGATGTTGAGGATGATCCAGCCGATCGGCAGGAGACCGAACGCCGCCCCGTAAAGCGCCGTCATGCCGGCTTTGTCGGCGGGCATCCCCTGGCCGAAAACAGCGATGATCAGGGCCGCGGCGAGCCCCAGAAGAGCCGCGACGTGAGCCTTGAGGCTGAACAGGCCGATGCCGGCCAGCAGCACCACGACAGGAATGGCGGCGACGAGGGTCGATATGACCGCGTTGCCGAATGGATCGTAAATCTGTTGCCACATCATTGGCGGTCCCCCCGCGCTTTCTTGTGATCGCCGGGCGAGCGCCCGACCTGTTGGTGTGACGTCGAATCCCCGCAACCTCCGGATCACGGGCAGCTTGGCCTGCGCCTTTATGAACGACGGATCAACAATTTTGCGCGAGCGCAGCCGCCTTGCGACGGCTCCGTTCGCTGTTACACTTCCCTACGAATTGTGTTCACTCGCGCGGCGACGCCCGCCTAGAGCTCCTTGAGCCAGGCCGCGGCGACGCCGAAGGATGCCGGCTTTTGTCCCACTCCGCCGTAACGCTCGCCGCCCCGGGAGTCTCGTTTCCTGTGGCGCGCGGAGCGGCGACCTCGGCTTGCCCCGAACCTCCCGTCCGTCCGCAGCCCGCCACCTATGCGGCGCTCGACCTCGGCACCAACAATTGTCGGCTGCTCGTCGCCCGCCCCGACCGCGACGGCGGCTTCCGGGTGGTGGATTCGTTCTCCCGCATCGTCCGGCTCGGCGAGGGCCTCGCGCATAGCGGCCGCCTTTCGGGAAGCGCGATCGATCGCGCCGTATCCGCGCTCGCCGTGTGCCGGGACAAGATGGAGGCGCGCGGCGTGTCGCGCTCGCGCCTGATCGCGACCGAGGCCTGCCGGCAGGCCGACAATGGCGAAGCCTTCCTCGAGCGCGTGCGCCGGGACACCGGGCTGGAGCTCGAAATCATCGACCGCGCGACCGAGGCGCGGCTTGCGGCCGCCGGCTGCGCGTCGCTCGCCGATCCGGCGGCGGGCGGGGTCATCCTGTTCGACATCGGCGGCGGCTCGTCGGAGGTGGTCTGGCTCGAGCGGCGACGCGGCGGCGGCGCCGGCAACCTCGCGATGCGCGCCTGGGTCTCGCTTCCCGTAGGGGTGGTGACGCTCGCCGAACGCTATGGCGGCGTGAAGGTGTCCACCGAGGTGTTCGAGGACATGGTCGGCGAAGTCGAGCGGCTGCTCGAGGCGTTTCCGGAGCGCGAGACGCTGAGCGCCTCCTTGAGCGACATTCATCTGCTCGGCACGTCCGGAACGGTGACCACGATCGCAGGCGTGCATCTTGGCCTGCCGCGCTATGAGCGCAGGCTCGTCGACGGGCAGTGGATGGCCTCGACGGACGTGACGCGAGTCGTCGAGTCGCTGCGCGAGATGTCCTACGACCAGCGCTGCCAGAACCCCTGCATCGGCCCCGACCGCGCCGACCTCGTGCTCGCCGGCTGCGCGGTGCTGGAAGCCATTCGGCGCGCCTTTCCGGTGGCCCGGCTGCGGGTCGCCGACCGCGGGCTGCGCGAGGGCATTCTGGTTGAGATGATGCGCGCCGACGGCGTCTGGCGCCGTCGCGGCGCGCGCCGTCGCGGGCGGCGCGGGTGAGCGCGCGGTCACGCGGCGGCGGCGGAAGCGACAAGGCTTCGGGCGGCGCGGGGCGGGGCCTTGAGGTCCGGGTGCGCACCGCGCGGAAGCGCAGCCACGCTTCGACGCTCTGGCTGAGCCGCCAGCTCAACGACCCTTACGTGCAGGCCGCAAAGCGCGAAGGCTATCGCTCGCGCGCGGCCTTCAAGCTGATCGAGATCGACGACAAGCACCGCTTTCTGAAGCCCGGCCAGAAGGTCGTGGACCTTGGAGCGGCGCCGGGCGGCTGGAGCCAGATCGCCGCGCAGCGGATCGGCGCGACCGAGGGCAAGGGGGCGATCGTCGCGATCGACCTGCTTGAGATGGAGCCGGTGCCGGGGACGGACTTCATGGTCCTCGACTTCCTCGACGACAGCGCTCCGGACGTCCTGAAGCAGCGGCTCGGCGGCAAGGCTGACGTCGTGCTGTCCGACATGGCGGCCAATACGGTCGGCCATCAGCGCACCGACCATCTGCGCATCATGGCGCTGGTCGAGGCGGCGGCGCAGTTTGCGGCGGAAGTGCTGGCCCCTGGCGGCGCGTTTCTGGCGAAGGTCTTTCAGGGCGGCGCGCAGACCGAGTTGCTGGCGGAGCTCAAACGCGACTACGCCAAGGTCATCCACGTGAAGCCGCCGGCGAGCCGCAAGGACTCGTCCGAGCTCTACGTGCTCGCGACCGGCTTCCGCGGACGCGAGGCCGAGGACTGACACATGGGCGAGCAGGGCGCGGACACGCGCGCCGCCCCGCCGGGTCCGCGCTTCCAGGCGACGCTTGCAGGCCCGATCTCAGGTTCAGGCGTCGGCTTGCACACCGCCAAGCCATCGAACGTCCGTGTGCTGCCGGCGCCGCCGGATCACGGCGTGGTCTTCCGGCGCTTCGTTCAGGGCGTGGCGCATGACGTGCCGGCGCACTGGCGCAACAGGCGCTCAAGGCCGCTCTGCACCGCCCTCCAGGTCGGCGGGGGGCCTCTGGTGCGGACTGTCGAGCACCTCATGGCGGCGCTGAGCGCCGCGCGCATCGACAACGCGCTGGTGGAGATCGACGCCGAGGAGCTGCCGATCTTCGACGGCAGCGCCGAACCCTGGCGGCTGAGGCTCGCCGAGGCCGGCCGCGTCGAGCAGGGCCGCCCCCGCCGTTATCTTCGCGTGCTGAAGCGCGTCGAATACCGCAACGGCCGGCACAAGCAGTCGATCGATCCCGCGGCGGCGTTCACCGTCAAGGGATCGGTGACGCTCAACGGTCTGGGTCAGCTCAGATGGAGCGGCCCGATCGACCCGGACACCTTTGCCCGCGAGCTTGCGCCGTCGCGCAGCTTTGGCCGGCTCAAATGGGCGCTGCTCGCAAAGCTGTTCGGCCGCTTCACGCGCGAGCCTGTGCTGCGCGGCGCGAACCTCTCGAACACTGTGGCGCTCTGGCGGCGCTCCGCCATCGGCGGGTTGCGAATGCCCGACGAGCCGGTGCGTCACCGCGTGCTCGACCTCGTCGGCGACTACGCGCTCGCCGGTCACCCGCTCCTCGGGCGGACCACGGCTGTAATGCCCGGCCACGAGCACAACCACGCCATGATCGCGATCCTGCTCGAGGACGCCACCGCCTGGGACTTGGTGGAGATCGCCGAGGGCGGCGATCTGCGGCCCGTGGCCTGAGCGTCAGGCGCGCTCGCGCGCAGCGGTGACCGGATCGGGCCGAGGGCTGACATGGCCCGAGACCTCCTGGCCCGCCTCCGGCGCCAGCCGGGCGAACAGCAGTACCGACGAAGCCGAGATCAGCCCGATCATCAGGAAGGCCAGGGGGAAGTCCGAGGCGCGCAGCTCGACGCCGCCGCGATGGGCGAGAATTCCCTCAAGTACGAGCGCCGCGATGCTGACGCCGAGCGACAGCGAGATCTGCTGGGCGACGCTCGCAAGGCTCGTCGCGCGGCTCATCCGTCCGCTGTCGATGTCGGCGTAGCTGAGAGCGTTCACCGCGGTGAACTGCAACGACCGGAAAAAGCCGCCGATCAGCAGCGCGATGAGGATGACGGCGACCGGCGTCGTGGCGGTGAACAGGGCCGGCGCCGTCATCAGAGCGGCGGCCACGATCGCGTTAGTCATCATGGTGGCGCGGAAGCCGAACCGCTGCAGGATCGGTTTCGCGGCCATCTTCATGAACAGAGCGCCGAGCGCCGAGGCGAAGGTCAGCATGCCGGACTGGAAGGCGGTCATGCCGAAGCCGACCTGCAGCAGCAGGGGCAGCAGGAAAGGCGCGGCGCCGATGCCGATGCGGAACAGCGATCCGCCCAGGATGGCGGCGCGGAAGCTCGGGACCGCGAACAGCCTGAGGTCGAGAATCGGATGCGTGGCGCGCCGGGCGTGGAGCACATAGGCCGCGAAGGAGACCGCGCCCGCGCCGAGGATCGCGAAGGCCGCCAGATGCGGCAGCGCTTCGAGGCCGAGCGCGGTCGCGCCGGAGACGATCGCGGCGAGCCCGAAGCCGGAGAGGGCGAAGCCCAGCGCGTCGAACGGCGTGCGCTCCTCGCCGCGCACGTCCGGGATGAACAGCGTCGCGAGCGTGATACCGAGCGCCGCGATCGGAAGGTTGATCCAGAAGATCCAGCGCCACGAGAAGTAGGTGGTGATGAAGCCGCCAACCGGCGGCCCGAGCACCGGCCCGACCAGCGCCGGTATGGTGAGCCAGGCGAGCGAGCCGACCAGCTCGGATTTTGGCACCGTTCTGAGAATCACCAGCCGGCCGACCGGCACCATCATGGCTCCGCCGACCCCCTGCAGGACGCGCGCGCCGATCAATTCCGGCATTGTGGAGGAAAACCCCGCCAGCGCGGAGCCGAGCGCGAAGGTCGCGATCGCGGCGCGGAACACCAGGCGCGCGCCGAGCCTGTCCGCCAGCCAGCCCGAGATCGGAATGAAGACCGCGAGGCTCAGAAGATAGGACGTCAGCGCGAGCTTCAGGTCGATCGGATGGATCCTGAGCTCCGCGGCGATCGCAGGCAGAGACGTCGCGAGCACCGTGCTGTCCAGGTTCTCCATGAACAGCGCGCAGGCGACGATCAGCGGGACAAGGATGCGATTGGGAACCGCGGCGTTCGGGAAAGTTGGCATGAGCCTGCCGCATATAGGGGTTGCGGGCGGATCGCACACCGTCATTTGCGTCAGGGCAGGGCCGTGCTAAAGGTCCGCGCCACTTCCCCAACTCGCGCTGCGGCCTGTCGCCGACGCCAAGGGGCCGGACGCCGTCGGGCGGCGCCGGGCGCTCACGCGCACACCCGTTTCAGGAGGTTCGGCATGGAGAGGATCAACAGCGTTCTGGGGAACGAGGCGCTTACCTTCGACGACGTCCTGCTCCGGCCGGGCCTCTCGGAGGTGATGCCTGGCGAGGCCGATCTCCGGTCGCGCGTGACAAGGACGATCTCGCTCAACATCCCGATCCTCTCCTCCGCGATGGACACGGTGACCGAGGCCAGGCTCGCCATCGCGATGGCGCAGGCCGGCGGCATCGGCGTCATCCACCGCAACCTGACGCCCGAGGAGCAGGCCACCGAGGTTCGGCAGGTCAAGAAGTTCGAGAGCGGCATGGTGGTGAACCCCGTCACCATCGCGCCGGACGGAACCCTGGCCGATGCGCTGGAGCTGATGAAGCGCCACGGCATTTCGGGGATTCCGGTGGTGGAGAGCCGCGGCGCGCCGGGCCGCGCCGGCAGGCTTGTCGGCATTCTGACCAACCGGGACGTCCGCTTCGCCACCAATCCGCGCCAGCCGGTCTCCGAGCTGATGACGCACGAGAACCTCATCACGGTCGCCGAGGGCGTCAGCCAGGACGAGGCGAAGCGCCTGCTGCACAGCCACCGCATTGAAAAGCTGCTGGTCGTGAACGACGCCTATGAATGCGTCGGGCTCGTCACGGTGAAGGACATCGAGAAGGCCGTCGCCAACCCGAACGCCAACAAGGACGGCCGGGGCCGGCTCAGGGTCGCGGCCGCGACCACCGTCGGCGACAAGGGGTTCGGGCGCGCCGAGGCGCTGATCGACGCCGGCTGCGACCTGGTCGTGGTCGACACCGCGCATGGCCACTCGCAGCACGTGCTGGACGTGGTGGCCCGCATCAAGCGGCTCTCCAACGAGGTTCAGATCGTCGCCGGCAACGTGGCGACCGGCGAGGCCACCCGCGCGCTGATCGACGCCGGGGCGGACGCGGTCAAGGTCGGCATCGGGCCGGGCTCGATCTGCACCACCCGGATCGTCGCCGGCGTCGGCGTGCCGCAGCTCACCGCGATCATGGAGTCCGTCGAGGTCGCGAAGGCGGCCGACGTGCCGGTCATCGCCGATGGCGGCATCAAATATTCCGGCGACCTCGCCAAGGCGATCGCCGCCGGCGCCGACGCCGCCATGGTGGGCTCGCTGCTCGCCGGCACGGACGAGAGCCCGGGCGAGGTCTACCTCTATCAGGGCCGCTCCTATAAGTCGTATCGCGGCATGGGCTCGGTCGGCGCGATGGCGCAGGGGTCCGCCGACCGCTACTTCCAGGCCGAGGTCAACGACCGGCTGAAGCTGGTTCCCGAAGGGATCGAGGGGCAGGTGCCGTATAAGGGACCGGTTTCGGCGGTGCTGCACCAGCTCGCCGGCGGCCTCCGGGCCGCCATGGGCTATGTGGGCGCGGCGACCATCGAGGATCTGCACGAGAAGGCGCGCTTCGTGCGCATCTCGGGCGCTTCGCTGCGCGAGAGCCACGTCCACGACGTCACCATCACCCGCGAGAGCCCGAACTATCCGGGCATGGTCTGAGGCGGAGCCGGCGCGATGACCATTGCAGCCGTCCTCGCGCCCGTCTTCGCCCAGGCCGCGCTGATCTTCATCCTGTTGTTCCGGATGGGGATCACGCGGTGGGCCGCGGTCCGAAGCGGTCAGGTCGAGGTGCGCCCGGGATCGCCACGGAATTACGGCTGGCCCCGCAACGCGCAACTGGCCGCCGACAGCTTCCACAACCAGTTCGAGCTGCCGACGCTGTTCTTCGCGCTCGCGCCGCTCGTGATCCTCACGCACAAGGCCGATCTGCTGTTCGTGCTGCTGGCCTGGGCGTTCGTCGCCCTGCGCTGGCTGCACGCGCTCGAGCACAATGGGCCAAACCGGCTGAAGCTGCGGTTCCCGCTCTACGCCGCCGGCGCGTTCGTGCTCCTCGTCATGTGGGCCGTCTTCGCGGCCCGCATCCTGCTCGCGCTCTGACGTCATGACGCCAGCCGCCCATGCGCTCGCCGCGATCGAGGTTCTGACCGAGATCGAAGCGCGAAGATCGCCGGCCGCCCAGGCGATCAAGGCTTGGGGCGCCGCGCATCGCTTCGCGGGCTCTGGCGACCGCGCCCGGATCGCGAGCCTTGTCTATGACGCGCTGCGCTCCCGCGCCTCGCTCGCCTGGCGCATGGGCGAGGAGACGCCGCGCGCGCTTGTCCTCGGCGCCCTGGTCTTCGTGCGCCATGCCGATCCGGAGGCGCTCGCCGCCGCCTTTGCGGCGAGTCCCCACGCGCCTGAGCCGCCGACCGAGGCCGAGCGCGCGGCGATCTCCGCCGCCTCCCTGGGAGGCGCGCCGGACCATGTCCGGGGCGATTATCCCGAATGGCTCGACGCCTCGCTGGCGCGGATGTTCGGCGCGGAGCGGGCGGAGGAGGGGGCGGCGCTCGCCGCGCGCGCGCCGCTCGACCTGCGCGTCAACGCTCTGAAGGGCGACCGCGACAAGGCCCTTGCGGCGCTGGCGCATCTGAGGCCGGAGTCGACGCCGCTGTCGCCGTTCGGAATCCGCATCCCGCTCACCGACGACGGTCGCGGCCCTCCGGTGCAGGCGGAGCCCGCGCATCTGAAGGGCCTCGTCGAGGTGCAAGACGAAGGCTCGCAGCTAGCGGCGCTGATCGCCGCCGCGGCGCCGGGCGAACAGGTAATAGATCTCTGCGCCGGCGCCGGCGGCAAGACGCTGGGGCTCGCCGCCGGCATGCGCAACCGCGGCCAGCTCTACGCCCACGATTCCGACATCCGCCGGCTCGCGCCGCTGCACGAGCGCGCGACGCGGGCGGGAGTGAAGAACCTCCAGGTCCGCACGCCGCGCGGCGCCGCGGACGTGATGGCCGATCTCGAAGGCCGCGCCGACCTCGTGCTGGTCGACGCGCCCTGCACCGGGACCGGCACCTGGCGCCGCAATCCCGACGCCAAATGGCGCATGCGGCCCAACGCGCTCGACGTTCGGATCGCCGAGCAGGACGCCGCGCTCGACGACGGGGCGCGACTCGTGAAGCCCGGCGGCCGGCTGGTCTACGTGACCTGCTCGCTGCTCGCCGATGAGAACGAGGACCGGGTGGCGGCCTTTCTGGGGCGCCGCCCGGAGTTCGTCACGGTTCCGGCTGCGGAGGCCGCCGTGGCGGCCGGCCTGCCGGAGCTGGCGCGCTTCGTTCTGCCGTCCGGCGGGTCGATCCTGCTCAGCCCGCGGCGCTCCGGCACGGACGGCTTCTTCATCGCCGTGCTGAGACGCACTTGACCGGCGGTCCGACCGGGCCATTTCGCCGGAGAGGGCGTGGCCACGGCGGGGCAGATGCGGGCGATCAGCGGAATCCTTCAGATCATCGGCCTTCTGGTCGTCCTCGTGGCCGGCTACTGGATCTGGTATGCGAACTGGGGACCGAACCCGAACGACCGGATCGGGACCTCGATCGCCCCAATGCTTCCGGCGCCTTTCCGGGACTGGGGCTGCGGCAAGCTGAACCAGCGTTTCGGCGCCGAGTCGCCGACAGTCTGCAGCCCTGTCGCGGCCGACGCCGCGCCGCCGGCGCCCGGCGCCCCGGACGGCAGCGGCAGGCTCTAGCCTCGCCCGGCGTTTTTTCACTGCGGCTCGGCCTTTTGCGGCGTTGCGGCGCCGCGCCTGTTCGGAGTACGGACAGGCCATGACCGCCGCCACCTCGCACGACCGCATCCTCATCATCGATTTCGGGTCGCAGGTGACCCAGTTGATCGCCCGTCGCGTGCGCGAGGCGGGGGTCTATTGCGAGATCGTGCCCTTCAACCTCGCCGAGGAGGTCTTCCGCGACTTCGGCGCCAAGGGCGTGATCCTTTCCGGCGGCCCTGCCTCGGTGGCGGAGATCGGCACTCCGCGGGCGCCGCAGGCGGTGTTTGAATCCGGCGTGCCGGTGCTCGGCATCTGCTACGGCCAGATGACCATGGCCGAGCAGCTCGGCGGCGCCGTCGAAAGCGGGCACCACCGCGAGTTCGGCCGCGCGGACCTCCACGTCGTGGCGCCCTCGCAACTCTTCACTGGCGTCTGGGAGGACAAGAGCCGCAACCAGGTGTGGATGAGCCATGGCGACCGCATCACGCGGATGCCGCAGGGGTTCCGCATCGTGGGCGTCTCGGAGAACGCGCCGTTCGCCGCGATCGCGGACGAGACGCGCCGCTATTACGGGCTGATGTTCCACCCCGAGGTCGTGCACACGCCCGAGGGCGGCAAGCTGCTGACCAATTTCGTGCGGCGGATCTGCGGCTGCTCGGGCGACTGGTCGATGGCGGCCTATCGCGAGGAGGCGATCGAGAAGATCCGGGCGCAGGTTGGCGACGGCCGGGTGATCTGCGGCCTGTCCGGCGGCGTCGACTCCGCGGTCGCGGCCGTGCTGATACACGAGGCGATCGGCGATCAGCTCACCTGCGTGTTCGTCGACCACGGACTGATGCGCAAGGACGAGGCCCGCCAGGTCGTCGACCTGTTCCGCGGCCACTACAACATCCCGCTCGTGCATGTGGACGCGAGCGACATGTTCCTCGCCGCGCTCCAGGGCGTCGAGGATCCTGAGGCCAAGCGCAAGGCGATCGGCCGGCTGTTCATCGACGTGTTCGACGACGAAGCCGGCAAGGTCGGCGGAGCCGACTTCCTCGCGCAGGGCACGCTCTATCCGGACGTCATCGAGAGCGTCTCGTTCTCGGGCGGCCCGTCGGTGACGATCAAGTCGCACCACAATGTCGGCGGCCTTCCCGAGCGCATGAACATGAAGCTCGTCGAGCCGCTGCGCGAGCTGTTCAAGGACGAGGTCCGCGCGCTCGGCCGCGAGCTTGGCCTGCCGGAGGCGTTCGTCGGGCGCCATCCGTTCCCAGGCCCCGGGCTCGCCATTCGCTGCCCCGGCGAGGTCACGCGCGAAAAGCTCGAGGTGCTGCGCCAGGCCGACGCGATCTATCTCGACGAGATCCGCAAGGCCGGCCTCTACGACGCCATCTGGCAGGCCTTCGCGGTGCTCCTGCCGGTGCGCACCGTCGGCGTGATGGGCGACGGCCGCACCTATGAGAACGTGCTGGCGCTGCGCGCCGTGACCTCCGTCGACGGCATGACCGCCGACTTCTATCCCTTCGACATGAACTTTCTCGGCCGCGCCGCCACCCGTATCATCAACGAGGTGAGGGGCGTCAACCGCGTCGTCTACGACGTGACCTCGAAGCCCCCCGGCACGATCGAGTGGGAGTAAGGCCAGCGGGCCTTTTCGTCGGGACCGCCGGGTGGAGCATTCCGTCCCGATACGCTGCGGCGGCGCCGGGCGCCGGAAGCCACCTCGAGCGCTACTCCCGCGTCCTCAATGCCGTCGAGATCAACTCGTCCTTCCATCGGCCGCACCAGCGCAAGACTTACGAGCGCTGGGCGGGGGCGACCCCCGAAGGCTTCCGCTTTGCCGTCAAGGTCCCGAAGGCGGTCACGCATGAACGGTCGCTCGCCGGTTGCGGCGCTCTGATCGACGCGTTCGCCAGCGAAGTGTGTGGCCTCCGCGGCAAGCTCGCAGCGCTGCTGGTTCAGCTGCCAGGCTCCGCGGCGCCGGAGCCGACGGTCACGGCCCGCTTCTTCGAAGAGCTGCGCGCGGCGATCGACGCCGCGATCGTGTTCGAACCCCGCCATCCGGCGTGGTTCACAACGGAGGCTGACGCATGGCTGGCGGAGCGCCGGATCGCGCGCGTCGCGGCCGATCCGACCCGCGCGCCGGGCGCCGGAGAGCCCGGCGGCTGGCGCGAACTCCGGTATTACCGCTGGCACGGCTCGCCCCGGATCTACTACTCGGATTACGACGCGGCTGCGCTCGCCGCTCTCAAGGCTCGCGCGGACGCGGACCGCGCCGAGGGAGCGACCGTCTGGTGCGTCTTCGACAACACGGCGTCGGGCGCGGCGCTCGGCGACGCGCTCGCCTTTGCGGGGCTCTGAGATGACCACGCTCTACGGCATCAAGAACTGCGACACGATGAAGAAGGCGCGCGTCTGGCTGGACCAGCGCGGCGTCGCTTACGGGTTTTACGACTACAAGACGGCCGGGATCGACCGGGAGCGGCTCGCGCGCTGGGTCGCGGCCGTGGGCTGGGAGACGCTTCTGAACCGGGCCGGAACGACGTTTCGCAAACTGCCCGAAGCCGATCGTCATGGACTGGATGAGGCGCGCGCGATCGCGCTGATGCTCGAGCAGCCGTCCATGATCAAGCGCCCAGTGCTCGAGACGGGCGGCGGCCTGCTGGTCGGCTTCAGGCCCAAACAATACGAAGCGGCGTTCGGCTGACCGCCTAGCCCGAGGACCGTTCGGCGAGCCGGGACAGAAGTTCGACAAGCTCCGGCGCGTTGCGCCGGATCTCAGCCAGGTGCGTCGCCGACAGGGTTCGCAGCGCCGCTTCGCCTTCCTCGGTAAGCGTCAGGAGCACCCGCCGGCGGTCGCCTGCGTCATGCGTGCGCTGGATCAGCCGCGCGCGCCCGAGCCGGTCCGCAAGCCCAACCGCGGTATGCGGCTTGAGCAGCAACTGCCGTGCGAGATCGCCGACCGTGATGCCTGACCGACCGGAAGCGCCACGGATCGCCAGCAGCGCCTGATGCTGCTGCGGGGAGAGGCCCGCCTCGCGGGCGGCGTTCTCGCTGAACGCCAAAAAAGCCCGCAGCGAATGACGGAACGCCGCCAGCGCGGCGTAATCGGCCTCCGCGAGCGGCTCCTCGCCGACACCGTCGGTCGCATGCGTTTGAACCATCGCCTCTCTTCCAAATATATCGTATCACGATATAACGCCGGCTCGGTGCGCTGATCCCTCGGTCTGTTCTCGTACTCAGGATACCTCATGTCCCGCCCTGTTCGCGCCGGCGCGGCTCCCCGGCTCGGCGACTTCACCACCGACCGCAGGGTTCTGGCGCTTATCGTCATGGCGGCTCTGGTCGGCGTGGGCGGGGCCGGCGCCGCCTGGGTTCTCCTGCGGGCGATCGCCCTCGTGACCAACCTCATCTGGTTTCAGAGACTGGACGCAGGCTCCGCGTCCTTGGCCGGCGCTTCGCCTGGGCTCTGGATGGTCGCCGCGCCGGCGCTTGGCGGCCTTGTGATCGGGCTGATGGCGCGCTTCGGATCCGAGAAGATCCGCGGCCACGGCATCCCGGAAGCGATCGAGGCGATCCTGATCGGGGGCAGCCGGATGCACCTCAAGGTCGCGATCCTCAAGCCGCTGTCTTCGGCGATCTCGATCGGCAGCGGCGGCCCGTTCGGCGCCGAGGGGCCGATCATCATGACCGGCGGCGCGATCGGGTCGCTGTTCGCCCAGTGCTTCAGCCTGAGCGCCGCGGAACGCAAGACGCTGCTGGTGGCGGGCGCGACGGCCGGCATGACGGCGATCTTCGGAACGCCGGTCGCGGCCGTCCTGCTGGCGGTGGAACTGCTGCTGTTCGAGTGGAAACCGCGCAGCCTGATCCCTGTCATCACGGCCTGCGTGACGTCGTTCGCGCTGAGGCCCGCGCTCATCGGTTCAGGCGCGCTGTTTCCCTTCGCCGGGGCTTTGGATCTGCCGTGGTGGGGCCCGCTGCTGTGCGTCGTCGTCGGCGTTCTGGCGGGACTTCAATCAGGCCTTCTGACCGGACTGCTCTATCGGGCGGAAGATCTTTTTGGCGGCCTCCCGTTCCACTGGATGTGGTGGCCCGCCATCGGCGGACTGGTCGTCGGCCTCGGCGGCCTGTTCGAGCCGCGCGCGCTGGGCGTCGGCTACGAAGTGATCGGCGATCTGCTCGCGGGCCATGTGACGGCGTCGGCCGTCATGTCCATTCTGATCGTCAAATCGCTGATCTGGATCGTGGCGCTCGCGTCGGGGACATCCGGCGGCGTGCTGGCGCCGCTGCTGATCTTCGGCGGCTGCGCCGGCTGGCTGGAAGGTCAGGTGCTGCCCGGCGATCCTGGCGCCTGGGCGCTGCTCGGAATGGCGGCCATGATGGGCGGCACGATGCGCGCGCCTCTTACCGGGATCCTGTTCGCCGTCGAACTTACCGGGGACCTGCCATTGCTCGGGCCGTTGCTGATCGCGACCGGGGCGGCCTATGCGGTCACGGTTCTGCTGCTCAAGCGGTCGATCCTCACGGAGAAGATCGCGCGGCGCGGCCAGCATGTCGTGCGTGAATACAGCATCGATCCGCTGGAACTGCTGCGCGTCAGCGAGGTCATGGCGACCAAGGTGGACACCTTGCCGGCCGACATGAAGATCGATGACGCCGTCGCGTTCTTCGCCGGACCGGAGCATCGCCACCAATCCTACCCGCTGGTGGGGAGCGATGGCCGGGTCGAGGGAATCATCGATCGTGCGGATGTGCTGCGCTGGAGCGCAGAGCGGGCGCATGGCGAGGAGACGCTGTTCGAGCGCGCCTCCGACAGTTCTCTCACGCTGGGCTATCCGGACGAGCCGCTGTCCCGCCTCGCTGACCGCATGGTGGCGGCGGATGTCGGTCGGGCGCCGATCGTGACGCGCGACGGCGGACGGATCGTGGGCCTGCTGTCGCGGAAGGATCTCCTGCAGGCGCGTGGCGCGGCTCGTGAGGCCGAGACGACCAGGGCCGCCTATCTGGTCGGGCCGCGGAGAAGCCGGCCCCTGCCGGCGGTCGGCGCAGCAAAGCCCAACCGGCCCTGACCAGCCCCAACTCGCAATCGCGTGAGGAACCACTAAAGGCCGGCCGCGTTCGCGTCACGATGGCCGAACGCCTGATGCGCCGGCCCCTTAGTACAGTTGGAAGGACTCGCCATGCTCTGGGCTCTCGCCATCATCCTGCTCATCCTCTGGGCGGGCGGCTTTCTCGTGTTTCACGTCGCTAGCGGGCTGATCCACCTCCTGCTGGTCATCGCGGTGATCGTCGTGCTCGTGCGGCTCTTCACGGGACGCAGAGCGGTCTGATGATCTGAACGCCGCCGGCGGCTCACGCCGGCGACGACCGGACCGCGACGCGCGCGGTTGGAGGCGCAGTCCTCTGGCTCAGCGCGTCGCCGTCCTCTCCGCCGCGAAGCGGCGGAAGCCCTGCGCGCGAAGAGCGCAGGCGGGGCAGGTCCCACAGCCATAGCCCCAGTCGTGGCGCTCCCCGCGCTCGCCAAGATAGCAAGTGTGGCTCTCCTCCACGATGAGCTCGACCATGGCGTCGCCGCCTAGCTCCTCTGCGAGTCGCCAGGTGTCAGCCTTGTCGAGCCACATCAGCGGGGTTTCGAGCGTGAAGCGCCGGTCCATCCCTAGATTCAACGCGACCTGCAGCGCCTTGATCGTGTCGTCCCGGCAGTCCGGGTAACCGGAGAAGTCGGTTTCGCACATGCCGCCGACGATCCGGCGGAGGCCGCGTCGATAGGCGAGGGCCGCCGCAAACGTCAGAAACACGATGTTGCGCCCAGGCACGAAGGTGTTGGGCAGGCCGTTCGCCTCCATGCCGATCGCCACGTCGCGGGTGAGGGCGGTGTCGGAGAGCGCTCCGAGCGCCTCCAGTTCAATCGTGTGATCGTCCCCCAGCCGCGCCTTCCAGACCGGATTCAGCTGGCAAAGGCCGTCACGGAGCCGGCTGCGTTGCGCCAGTTCGATCGCGTGCCGCTGGCCATAGGCGAACCCGACCGTCTCGACGCGCTCATAGCGGTCGAGCGCCCATGCAAGGCAGGTCGTGGAATCCTGGCCGCCTGAGAACAGCACGAGCGCGGCGCGGTCGTCGGTCACTGTCGAACGTCCGTGTGTGCGCTGCGCGAAGGCTCAGCGCGTGATGACGATCCTCGTGTTCCGCAATCCCTGCTCGCGCACAAGCCTGTAGAAGATTGCGGCGTTCGCCGGATGCAGCCTGACGCAGCCGTGGCTCGCCGGTCGTCCGAGCGAACGCAGATATTGCGTGCCATGGATCGCGTAGCCGCCGCGGAAGAAGACCGCGAACGGCATCGGGGACATGTCGTATTTGCGCGAGTACCACATCCGCTCGGTGCGGATCGGCCGAAACGTCCCGCGCGGCGTGACGTAGCCGGGCCGCGCGGTCGAGACGGGCCAGGAATAGACTGGCGTCCCGTCCACCGAGACGTCCATGCGCTGTTGCGAAAGGCTGATCACCGCCAGCGCGCTGGCGAAAACCTTCGTCGAACAGGCCGCCGATCCCCACAAGACGGCGACGAGAAGCAAGGCCACTCTCACAATACGTCCCCCGCGATCCGCTCCCGCCTCGGCCGCGCGGCAAATGTGGCGGCGCCGTGGCGGAGAGTCGAATCGCAAAGCCGCGATGGCGCTCCCTTAGGGCGTCGAATAGTCTGGAGCCGTTCGGGCGGGGGCGTGGCATGCTGGTTCTGGTTGCGGGGCTTCTGGTCTTCCTCGGCGTTCACCTGTCGACCCGCGCGCGCGACAACCGCGCCCGCCTGATCGCGCGCTTCGGCGAGGGTCCGTACAAGATCGCCTATTCGGCGCTGTCTCTTGCGGGACTTGTCCTGATCGTTGTGGGCTGGCGGTCTTCGCCGTTCATCGCCGTCTGGTCGCCGCCCGACTGGACCCGGCATGTCACCATCGCGCTGATGTGGCCCGCCTCCATCCTGCTCGTCGCCGCCTATCTGCCGGGCCACATCCGAGCCAGGGCGAAGCACCCGATGCTGGCCGCCCTGAAGCTCTGGGCCTTCGCGCACCTGCTGTCGAACGGCGACGTGGCGAGCATCATTCTGTTCGGCTCGTTCCTCGCCTATGGGGTCGTCGACCGGATCGCGCTCAAGCGCGCCGAGCGCCGTCACGGTCGTCCGCCGCAACCGGCGTCGGCGCGGAACGACGTCCTCGCGGTCGTCATCGGCACGGCGACCTATCTGCTGTTCGGCATCTTCCTTCATCCGCTCCTGATCGGCGTGCCGGTTTTCAGGCTGTAGCCCGGCCCCAAACCGTTTGCGGGCGCGGAGTCGCGTCGCTATGGTGCCGCCGCGCCCGCAAGGGCGCGCCGCAGGACGAGCGACCGACCGAATGGCCGACATTTTCAATGAAGTTCAGGAGGATCTCCGGCGGGAGCGCCTGAAGCAGCTCTGGGACCGCTATGGCGGTCTGCTGATCGCGCTCGCGGCGCTCATCGTGATCGGAGTCGGCGCCTGGCGCGGCTACGAGTATTATCAGGCGCGCGCCGCCGAACAGGCGGGCGACCGCTACGAGGCCGCCTCCAAGCTCGCGGCGGACGGAAAGAGCGACGAAGCGCGCGCCGCCTTTGCGACGCTCGCCGCTGACGGGCCGGCCGGCTATGCGCTATTGGCCAAGCTGCGCGAGGCCGACGAGGTCGCCAAGAGCGACCAGAAGGCCGCGCTGAAGCTTTACGAGGACGTCGCGAACGGGACCGGCGACGAGATGCTGCGCGACGCCGCGCGCATCCGAGGGGCCTATATCGCGGCCGACATCGGGACGCTCGACGACGTGCGTCGGCTCGCCGAGCGGTTGGCCGCGGGGGGGGCCTGGAGCGCGCTCGCGCGGGAGGCCATGGGACTTGCGGCCTACAAGGCCGGCGACACGGCCGAGGCCCGCCGCCAGTTCGAGGCCGTCGTCTCGCAGGCCGACGCGCCCGGCTCCGTCCGGCAGCGCGCCGATCTCCTGCTCGCTGTTCTGCCGCCGGCGGCGGCTGAGCCTGGTAAGCCGGCGGAGCCGGCGAAGCCGACCGACTGAACCAACCGGCCTGTATCGCCGGCGATACTGGGGGCGCTTTTCCGTGAACGACCGTCGCATCGCAAAATATCTCCGGCTGGCGCTGGCGCTGTCCGTGGTCGGGACGCTCGCGGGCTGCGACACGCTGTCGAGCATGAATCCCTTCGCGGAGAAGAAGACCCCGCTGCCGGGCGAGCGCCATCCGGTGCCGCAGGTGGCGCCGCCGCCGCCGGACGCTGTTCCGCAGCCGCTTTCGGCCCTGCCGGACGCCGGTTTGATCAAGTTCGCCTGACCACCGCCGCACGGCCGCAACCCGGCCTCCCACGCGGTTCCGGCGCCTGGGAGGGCGCCAGCCTGTGACCGAAGCCGCCCCCCGCGTGACCGTGGCGATCGTCGGCCGACCGAATGTCGGCAAGTCGACGCTGTTCAACCGCCTCGTCGGCAAACGCCTGGCGCTGGTCGACGACCGCCCGGGCGTCACCCGTGATCGCCGCGAAGGCGAAGGCCGGCTCGGCGATCTTGTTTTCCGCATCGTCGACACCGCGGGGCTCGAGCATGCCGATGAAGGCTCGCTCGAAGGTCGCATGCGCGCTCAGACCGAGGCGGCGATCGCCGAGGCGGACGTCGTCCTGTTCATGATCGACGGCCGCGCCGGCCTGACCGCCGACGACGAACGTTTCGCGGATCTGGTCCGCCGCTCGCAACGCCCGGTCATCCTGGTCGCGAACAAGGCCGAAGGCCGCGCCGGTATGGAGGGCGCGTACGAGGCCTATTCGCTGGGCCTTGGCGACCCCATGCCGATCTCCGCCGAGCATGGCGAGGGTCTCGGCGACCTCTATGACGCGTTGGTGCCGTTCTTCCCGACGGCAGAGGACGACGAAGACGAGGAGAGCGAAGAGGGCGCGCCGCTCCGGATCGCGATCGTCGGCAGGCCGAACGCCGGCAAGTCGACGCTCGTCAACCGGCTCGTCGGCTCGGAGCGCATGCTGACCGGCCCGGAGGCCGGCATCACCCGCGACTCCGTCTCGGTCGACTGGGAGTGGCGCGGGCGGCGCGTGCGGCTCGTCGACACGGCCGGCCTTCGCAAGAAGGCCCGCGTGATCGACAAGCTCGAGAAGCTTTCGGTCGCCGACGCCATCCGCTCGATCAAGTTCGCGGAGGTGGTGGTGCTGCTCCTCGACGCAGCGACGCCCTTCGAGAAGCAGGATCTGTCGATCGCCGATCTCGTCGCGCGCGAGGGGCGGGCGCTGGTCTTCGGACTCAACAAGTGGGATCTGGTCAATGACCGCGGCCCCGCGCTGACGCGGGCGCGGGAGGCGCTGGACCGCCTGCTGCCGCAGGTGAAGGGCGCGATGATCGCGCCGCTGTCGGCCGAGACGGGCGAGGGCGTCGACCGGCTGATGGGCGCGGTCGTCAAGACCCACGAGGTCTGGAACAAGCGCGTATCGACGGCGGCGTTGAACCGCTGGCTCGAGGCCACGCTGGAGCGTCATCCGCCGCCGGCCGTCGCGGGCAAGCGCATCAAGCTGCGTTACGGCACGCAACCCAAGGCCCGCCCGCCGTCCTTCGTGCTGTTCGGCACAAGGACGAACGAGCTTCCCGAATCCTATGTGCGCTATCTGGTGAACGGGCTGCGCGAGACCTTCGATCTGCCAGGCGTCCCGATCCGCCTCAGCTTCCGCACTTCCGAGAACCCTTACGACAAGAAGTAGGCCCGTTTGGGCTACTCGGGCGCGCGGAAGCTCTGCAGCGTGTCGCTTGGAAAATCATAGAGCTTGCCGGTCTCGTTCCATGCCGGGAGACACAGCTCGAGGATCTTCGGCGCTATGTCGCTCGGCTTCCTGAGCGTCGCCTGGTCCTCGCCCGGCATGGCGCGCGCGCGCATCGCGGTGGCGAGCGGCCCGGGATTGATCAGGTTCACGCGCACCGGCGTGTGGTTGAGCGTCTCCGCGGCGTAGGAGCGCGCAAGCGCCTCGAGACCGGCCTTGGTGACGGCATAGGGCCCCCAATAGGCGCGGTCCTTGTGAACCACGCCCGAGGTCACGAACACCACGCGCCCGGCGTCCGACGCTCTCAGAAGAGGATCGAGGGATCGGATCAGCCGCCAATTGGCCGTCAGGTTGATCGCGATCGCCCGGTCCCAATCCTTTGGGTCGACATGGCCGAGGGGAGACAGCGGCCCCAGCACGCCGGCGTTGCCGACCAGGATGTCGAGCTTGCCGAAGCGCTCATAGAGCGCGCCGCCGAGCCGGTCGATGGCGTCGAAATCCGAAAGGTCAAAGGGCGCCAGCGTCGTCGAGCCGCCGTCCGCCTTGATGGCGTCGTCGAGTTCCTCGAGGCCGCCCTGCGTGCGGCCCGTCGCCACGACGTGAGCGCCGGCGCGCCCGAGCGCGAGCGCCGTCGCGAAGCCGATGCCGCGCGTCGCTCCGGTGACGACCGCCACGCGGCCTGACAAAGGCTTGTCTGCTGACATGAAAATCCCTGCGTCGCTCAAGGCGCCTATGCCTCAGCGGCGCCGCTTAGCGCAATCGTCAGCTGAAAAGAACAGGCTGAGGCGGAATTTTCGCCTCAGCCGAGGGAGACCACGACCCTGATAGGGCGACCGGTAGCGCCGCGTCAGCTCGCTTCCGCGATCAGCGAAAGCTGCCTGGGCGCTTCACCCATTAGGTCGGTGAGCAGGGTGGGGTAGTCGCCCGTGAAGCAGTGGTCGGTGAACTGCGGGCGGGTGTCGTCGCGATGCTCGTAGCCCATCGCGCGGTAGAGGCCGTCGACGGACAGGAAGGCGAGGCTGTCGGCGCCGATGAATTCGCGCATCTGCTCGAGCGTGTGCGTGGCGGCGAGCAGCTTTTCGCGTTCCGGCGTGTCGATGCCGTAATAGTCGGAGTGGGTGATCGGCGGGCAGGCGAGACGGAAATGCACCTCGGTCGCGCCGGCGTCCCGCATCATCTTGACGATCTTCACCGAGGTGGTGCCGCGGACGAGGCTGTCGTCGACGAGCACGATGCGCTTCCCCTCGAGCTGAGAGCGGTTGGCGTTGTGCTTCATCCGCACGCCGAGTTCGCGAACGCCCTGCGTCGGCTGGATGAAGGTTCGGCCGACATAGTGGTTGCGGATGATGCCGAGCTCGAACGGAATGCCGCTTTCCTGGCTGAAGCCGATCGCCGCCGGCACGCCCGAGTCCGGCACGGGAACGATGACGTCGGCCTCGGGCATCGACTCGCGGGCGAGTTCGACGCCCATCTGCTTGCGGACCTCGTAGACCGACTTGCCCTGAACGATGGAGTCGGGCCGGGCGAAATACACGAACTCGAAAATGCACGGCCGCATCTTCTGTGGCGGGAACGGCCTCAGCGACTGCACGCCGCTCTCGGAGATCACGACCACTTCGCCGTTCTCGATGTCCCGGACATATTTTGCGCCGATGATGTCGAGCGCGCAGGTCTCGGAGGCGAGGATGTGGCAGCCGTCCAGCTCGCCGAGGATCAGCGGGCGGATGCCAAGCGGGTCGCGCGCGCCGATAAGCTTGCCCTCGAACAGGGCGACGAGCGCGTAGGCGCCCTCGATCTCGCGCAGCGCGTTGACGAACCGGTCGATGAGACGGGGGCGGCGGCTCTGCGCCACGAGATGGAGAATGACCTCCGTGTCGGAAGTCGACTGGCAGATGGCGCCGGCCCTTACGAGCTCCTTGCGCAGCGTCAGGGCGTTGGTGAGGTTGCCGTTATGCGCCACCGCGAGCCCGCCGGCGTCGAGCTCGGCGAACAGCGGCTGGACGTTGCGCAGGATCGTCTCGCCGGTGGTGGAGTAACGGTTGTGGCCGATTGCGGAGCGGCCCGGCAGCCGGCCGATGACCCTGGCGTCCGAGAAGTGGTCGCCGACCAGCCCGAGGCGTCGCTCGGCGTGGAACCTGGCCCCGTCGAAACTGACGATGCCGGCGGCTTCCTGTCCGCGATGCTGAAGCGCGTGGAGGCCGAGGGCGGTCAAGGCCGCCGCTTCAGGATGGCCGTAGACGCCGAAGACGCCGCACTCTTCGTGCAGGCGGTCGGCGTCGAGATCGAACGGGTCTTCCGCGTCGACCTCTGCCGCAGGCGGGGTTCCGATCATCATGTCCGTCTCCCGGAGGCGGCGTCGGCCGCCTCATTCCCGAACGCGCGACCGCCCTTATTGTTGCGGCTTCGCGTCCTGATCCAGCAGCTTGTTTAAGCCCTGCTTGTCGGCGGGGCTCACGTCCTGACCCTCATCCGGCGCCGGGGCGGCGTCCGCAGGAGGCGGCGCGGCGGTGTTGGCCGCGTCCCCCGATCCATCCGGATGCTTGAGCTTCTGCAGGATCGCGCTCTCGGGATCTTCAGGCAACATCGCCAGAAGCTTCTGTCCTGCGTCCTGCAATATAGCCTTTGACTGGGCCGTCTTGAACCACTCAGGCTGTCCGCTTGCGGGGACCAGCCATGTGAAAAACATGAAGGCCACCACAACGAGCAGCAAGCCGCGCGCGGCGCCGAAGATGAAGCCGAGGACGCGGTCGACCGGGCCGACCCGGCTGTCGAGGATGGCGTCCGAGATCTTCATCGTGATGAAGGACACGACCAGCAGCACGATGATGAACACCGCGCCCGCGCCGATCACATCGGCGATCTGCGCCGGCTTCACGTGGATGAATTCGCGGGCGAGCGCACGCGCCGGCTCGAAGAAATAGAACGTCGCCGCGGCCGCCGCGACCCAGGAGGCGATCGACAACACCTCGCGCGTGAAGCCGCGCACCATCGCCAGAGCCGCCGAGATCAGCATGACGGCGAGCAGGATGAGGTCCAGAAGCGTGATGGTCATACGCGGGGCCGAACTCGCGCCTAGAGCCTGTGCGAAGCCCCGCCGGGGCGGGCGCGGCTCTCTATAACGCGCGCGCCGGCCGCCGTCACGCGCCTTTCATACGCGCGTCGTCCGCGCGGGCGGCGAGACGGGCGACAAGCGCGTCCAGTGCGGGGACCGCGAGGGCGGCGACGCCCGCCTCCTCCGCGGCTTCCGCGGCCGAGGGCGGCAAGGCCGCACGTTTGAAGCCGAGCCGCGCCGCCTCCCTCAGGCGCGGTCCCGGATGCGCCACGGGGCGCACTGCGCCGGTCAACCCGATCTCGCCGAAGAACACCGCGTCCACCGGCAACGGCGCGCCCATTAGGGAGGACACCAGCGCCGCCGCCACCGCAAGGTCGGCCGCCGGCTCCTGCACGCGCAGCCCGCCCGCGACCGCGAGATGCACGTCGTGCTGCCCGAGCCGCACGCCGCAGCGCGCCTCCAGCACGGCGAGCACCATTGCGAGCCGCGCCCCGTCCCAGCCGACGACGGCGCGCCGCGGCGTGCCGAGGCTCGACGGCACGACCAGCGCCTGGATCTCGACCAGCAGCGGACGCGAACCCTCGAGAGCTGCGAGCACGGCCGTTCCGGGCGCGTCCGGCTCGCGGTCGCCGAGGAACAGAGCGGAGGGGTTCCGGACCTCTTCGAGGCCCGCCCCGGTCATGGCGAAGACGCCGATCTCGTCGGTCGGGCCAAAGCGGTTCTTCTGGGCGCGCAGAATGCGGAAGTCGCGCCCTGCGTCGCCCTCGAAAGAGAGCACCGCGTCGACCATGTGCTCGACCACCCGCGGCCCTGCGATCTGGCCGTCCTTGGTGACGTGGCCGACGAGGATCACGCAGGCGCCGGTCGTCTTGGCGTAGCGGATCACCGCCTGCGCAGAGGCGCGCACCTGGGTGACGGTGCCGGGCGCGGACTCGGCCTGGCCGGTCCAGAGGGTCTGGATCGAGTCGAGGATCACGAGCCGCGGCGTCGGACCTTCCTTGAGCGTCGCCAATATGTCCTCGACGCAGGTCTCGGCCGCGAGCGCGACCGGCGCGTCGCCGAGCCCAAGCCGCTGCGCGCGAAGCCGCACCTGCGCCGCCGCTTCCTCGCCCGAGACATAGACGACGCGGTGGCCGGCGCGCGCCAGCGCGGCGCTCGCCTGGAGCAGCAGGGTGGACTTGCCGATTCCCGGGTCGCCGCCGAGCAGCAGGACCGAGCCGAGAACAAACCCGCCGCCGGTCACACGGTCGAGCTCGGTCACGCCGGAGACCAGCCGCGGCGCCTCGTCGGGCGCGCCCGACAGCCCTTCCAGGACAACCACCCGTCCGCGCCCAAGGCTCCGCGACGTCCCGCCGGGCAGCGGAGCAGAAGCGGCCTCCTGGGTGATCGAGTTCCACGCCCCGCAGGCGTCGCACTTGCCCGACCAGCGGTTGTGGATCGCGCCGCAGGACTGGCAGACGAAGGCGGATTTAGGACGAACCATCGGCTCAGACATACCGGCGCGCGTGGCGCCTGCCGAGAGCGGTCAGAACCTCGTAGCCGATGGTGCCGGAGGCGCGGGCGAGGTCGTCGACCCCGACATGGTCGCCGAGGATTTCGACCCAGTCGCCGCGCTTCACCGTGTTCTCGGGCGCGTCCGTGACGTCGATCGCGATCAGGTCCATGGAGATCCGGCCGACATAGGGGCAGCAGATGTCGCCCACATAGGCGCAGGCGCCGGGCGCCCCGTCCGCTCCTCCGGCGGCGCGGAACACGCCGTCCGCATAGCCGACGGAGAGGATCGCAAGCTTCGTCGGCCGCCGCGTTCTCTCGACGCCGCCATAGCCGACCGCGGTGCCCTCGGGCGCTCGGCGGAGCTGGATGACGCGCGCCTCGAGACGCACCACCGGCCTCAGTTTCACGGATCGGCCCCTGAGAGGGTTCGAGCCGTAAAGCGAAACCCCGGGGCGCCGCAGGTCGAAGCCGAGATCGCCGCCCGCGGTCCTGCCCAGCAGGGTTCCGGCGGAGTTTGCGAGGCTTGCGGGAACGTCCGGCGCGAGCCCCCGCAACTCTGCGAACAGCGCTCGCTGGCGCTCGGTCTCCGGACGATCCGGCTCATCCGCGCAGGCGAGGTGGCTCATCAGCAGGGACGGCCGGAAGCCCGGACCGCCCGCGGCGAACAGGGCGCGCGCCTCTTCGGGCGACAGGCCGAGCCGCGTCATGCCGGTGTCGACATGAATGGCTGCCGATTCGGCCGCTCCGGTCGCGGCCACGAAGGCGGCCCACTCGGCGATCTCCTCCGGAGAGCCGAGCACCGGCCGGGCGCCGACGGCCGCGTAGGCGGGGCAGGCGCCGGGCGGCAGGCCGTTCAGCACGTAGATCACGCTCTCGGGCGCGGCCGCCCGCGCGATCGCGGCCTCGGAGAGATGCGCGACGAAGAAGGTCCGGGCGCCGGCCCGCGTCAGCGCGCCAACCGCCTCCCGCAGGCCCACGCCATAGGCGTCGGCCTTGACCACGGCGGCGCATTCGCTGCTTGGCGCGAGCGCGGCGAGCGTCCGCCAATTGTCCTGAAGCGCCCCGAGATCGATGGTGAGACGTCCGCCGGCGCAGCCAGCCGTCACATCCGCTCCGGCATATGGTCGGTCTGCGCCAGATTCCCGAACCGCGTGAACTCGGCCTCGAACTGCAGCTCGACTGTCCCTGTGGGACCATGCCTCTGCTTGCCGATGATGACCTCGGCCTTGCCGTTCACGTTCTCCATTTCCGTCAGCCACTGATCAAACTCTGGCGTGCCTTCGCGCGGTTTCTTGTTCTTCACGTAATACTCTTCGCGGAACACGAACAGCACGACGTCGGCGTCCTGCTCGATCGAGCCGGATTCGCGCAGATCCGAAAGCTGCGGGCGCTTGTCGTCCCGGCTCTCGACCTGTCGCGAGAGCTGCGACAGGGCGATGATCGGCACCGCAAGCTCCTTGGCCAGCGCCTTCATGCCCGTGGTGATCTCCGTCATCTCCTGCACGCGGTTGTCGCCGCGCTTGGCGGAGCCGGACAGCAGCTGAAGATAGTCGACGACCAGCAGATCGAGCCCCTTCGAGCGCTTGAGCCTGCGGGCGCGGGCGGCGAGCTGGGCGATCGACAGGCCGCCGGTCTCGTCGATGAACAGCGGCGCGCGCTGCATCTCGGCGACGGCCTCGGTCAGCTTGAAGAAATCACGCTCGTCGATCGAGCCGCGGCGGATTTTGGACGACGAGATCTCGGCCTGTTCGGCGATGATGCGGGTGGCGAGCTGCTCGGCGGACATTTCGAGCGAGAAGAAGCCGACGATGCCGCCATTGACGGTCTTGGTCCGCCCGTCCGGCTGCGTCTCGCCCTGATAGGCCTTGGCGATGTTGTAGGCGATGTTCGTGGCGAGCGACGTCTTGCCCATGCCGGGACGGCCCGCGAGGATGATCAGGTCGGAGGCCTGCAGCCCGCCCATCAGCCGGTCGAGATCATCGAGTCCGGTCGCGATGCCGGACAGGCCGCCGTCGCGCTTGTAGGCGTTGGCGGCCATGTCGACCGCGGTCTTGAGCGCGTTGGAGAAGGTCTGGAAGCCGCCGTCGTAGCGGCCATTCTCGGCGAGTTCGAACAGCTTGCGCTCGGCGTCCTCGATCTGCTGCCGGGGCGGCATGTCGACCGGGGCGTCATAGGCGACGTTCACGACATCCTCGCCGATGCCGATCAGCGACCGGCGCAGCGCGAGATCGTAGATCGTGCGCCCGTAATCCTCCGCGTTGATGACCGTCGTCGCCTCGGCCGCGAGGCGGGCGAGATACTGAGCGACGCTGAGCCCGCCGAGATCGAGGTCTGGCGGCAGAAAGGTCTTGATCGTGACGGGGGTCGCGGCCTTGCCGGCGCGCACCAGGCTCGCGACGATCTCGTAGATCCGCTGATGGAGCCCTTCGTAGAAGTGCTCGGACAGCAGAAAGTCAGAGACCCGCCAGAACGCGTCGTTGTTGACCAGGACGGCGCCGAGCAAAGCCTGCTCGGCTTCGATGTTGTTCGGCGCCTGCCGATAGGCGGGCTCCGGCTCGATCAGGCGGCGGGCGAGGGAATCAGCGAGGGCCATAGGGTCCGGCTTGGGTGCGACGGAGTTGACGAACTCTTAACAGGCCGCGTCGAGCTCGGATGGCCAGATGCGGCCGGCGATGACGCGGCCCCCGATTCCCACAGGCCGCGAAATGGCGGCGGCGATCGGCGCGCGAATCGCTTGACCGTGGCCAAGCATCGTCGCGCCTCGCGCCATAAACGAAAAGCGCCCGGCGCAAGGCCGGGCGCTTCAAGTCAGCTCGGGGCGAGCCGATCAGGCTTCGGCTTCGTCGCTAGCCGGCTCTTCGTCACGGTCGCGGTCGCCGCGGTTCTCGTCGGCGTCGGGATCGTAGGTCTCGAACGCGGGACCTTCCTCGCGGCGGCTCAGGTCCTCGCCGGCGGCCTGACGCTCGGCCTCGGCCTCGGAGCGGGCGACGTTGACGGTGATCGTCACCTCGACCTCGGGGTGGAGGCGCACCGGCAGGGCGTGCATGCCGATGGTCTTGATCGGCGTGTTCAGCACGATCTGGTTGCGCGAGACCGTCAGGCCGTCCCTCGTCAGCGCCTCGGCCACATCGCGGGTCGAGACCGAGCCGTAGAGCTGGCCGGTCTCGCCGGCCTGCCGCACCAGCACCAGCACCGTGCCGTCGATCTTCTCGCCGACCTTCTCGGCTTCGCTCTTGAGCTCGAGGTTGCGAGCCTCAAGCTGCGCGCGCTGGCTCTCGAAGACCTTACGGTTGGCGTCGTTCGCGCGGAGCGCCTTCCGGTTCGGCAGCAGGAAGTTGCGGGCGTAGCCGTCCTTGACGCGCACTTCGTCGCCCATCTGGCCGAGCCGGGCGATGCGTTCCAGCAGAATCACTTGCATTGGGGTCGTCTCCATTCCGTCGTTTGAGGCGTGATCAGGGAAGAGGGGCGGTCGCCGTGGCCGGCGGACCGCCTGGAGGGGGGCCGAAGCGTCGTCTGACGCCGAAGATCTGCTCGGCGACGCCAAGTCCTGCGAGGAAGAGCAGAATCCAGGGCTGCAGGACGAGCATCGCGTAGACGGCGAACAGGATGAGGCCGCGCGCGGGCGTGGCCTGGGTCATGACGTGCACCACCGCGAGCCCAAGCAGCGCGAACGCCATCAGAAAGGTGCCGGCGAACAGCTCCGCCACCAGTCCCGCGAGATCGGGAAGCAGGGAGCCTGCAAAGCCGCCGATGAGGCCGAGGAACGCCTTGTTCGGGAACGTGATCCGGCGCAGGTCGGGCCATGGCCGGGCAAGACGGCCGGAGGCGCGTACGATCCGCCCCGCAAGCCACAGGTTGAACAGCGACGACGCCGTCCAGAAGCTCGCCGCCATGCTCGGCGCCAGCGCCGTCATCAGCTCGATGAGCGGCTTGGCTTCGTCGCCCGGGACCATTCCGGGCGCGTCGCTGCGCGCCTCGAAGGCTTTGGTGAACAGCTCCCGCAGGGCGGCGCGGTATTCTTCCAGCGACGTCGCCACCAGCGGGATCGAGGCCGCGACCAGCAGCGCGCCGAGCGCCGCGCACCAGATCACGAGGCGGCCCGGAGGGTACCACTCCACTGCGCCCGGCGCGTCGCCCGGCCGGGCCAGCAGAGCCAGATAGGCGAGCCACCAGGAGGGAAGACCGACCGCTATGGTGAAGTAGAGCGCGGTTTTGGGGCCCACCACGAGGGCGAGACAGGCGGCGCCGAACACGGTGGCGACCAGGCCTGCGAGATGCCGCCAGCCCGCCGCGGCGATCAGGATCGGCAGCGGAGCGGCGTAAAGCAGGAGCAGGGCGAGCGGCGAGCCTGAGGCGGCTGCGGCGTAGAGCAGGGCGGAGGTCGCTCCTGCCCCGAGGCCGATCATGATGGGAGAGCCGCGCATTCTTTCGTCCTGCTGTCCCGCGCGAGGCGCGGTTAGAGCCGTTCGGCTCAACGGCCTCGGCCGGAGCCGACGCCTTGGAGAGGGCTTCCGCGCCCTAGCGCGGAAGCGTAATCTTGAGCCTCGGCCTTTCGGCGGCCGGAGCTGCAGGCCGCGGGCTCAGCGCCCGCGAGACGTCACTTGATGACGTACGGCAGCAGCCCGAGGAAGCGGGCGCGCTTGATGGCGCGCGCGAGCTCACGCTGCTTCTTGGCCGACACCGCGGTGATGCGCGACGGCACGATCTTGCCGCGCTCCGAGATGTAGCGCTGCAGCAGCCGCACGTCCTTGTAGTCGATCTTCGGCGCATTGGCGCCGGAGAACGGGCAGGTCTTGCGACGGCGGAAGAACGGGCGGCGCTGGCCGCCGGAAGCTGCGGGAGCCATCAGTTCGCCTCCTGTCCGGATTCACTGCGACGCGGGCGATCTTCGCGGTCACGGCGGAAGCCGCCGTCACGGCCGCCGCGGCCGCCGCCCGGACGATCGTCACGATCGTCACGGTCGCGCCGCTGCAGCATGGCCGACGGGGCTTCCTCGAGCTCGTCGACCTTGATGGTCATGAAGCGGAGAATGTCTTCGGAAATGCCCATCTGGCGCTCCATCTCGGCCACGGCCGCAGCCGGAGCGTCGATGTTGAGCAGCGTGTAATGAGCCTTGCGGTTCTTGTTGATGCGGTAGGCGAGGGGCTTCACGCCCCAGTACTCGGTCTTCTTGACCTCGCCGCCCTGACTGGTCAGGACCTGCGTGTACTGGGCCGTCATCTCCTCGACCTGCTGCGACGTCACGTCCTGGCGAGCCAGGAAGACGTGTTCGTAGAGCGGCATGGGGTCGGGACCTTCGGGTTCAGTTGCGTCAGCCGTTCGGCGCGAAGCCCTCCGAGCCCGCAAAGGCCCGAACGATTTCTCGAAGGCGGAGACACGGGAGGCCGGATCCTGCGATCCTGGCTGGGCGACGCCCAAGCCCCTCCGTTCAGCCCCCAGCCGAACGACGTGAAGCGGCGCGTATAGAGGATCAGGGGCTGCAAGACAAGGCGGCTTGGTGGAGGCGACGCCGCGCTGCGGCTTGACAGGCCGTGCGCCCGCCTGCTTTGCAGCCGCCTCCATTAAACGGGAAACGCGCCTTGAGCATTGCTCTGATTTTTCCGGGCCAGGGAAGCCAACAGGTCGGCATGGGCCGCGCCTTGGCCGACTCCTTCGCCTCTGCGCGCGCGGTGTTCGAGGAGGTCGACGCGGCGCTCGGGGAGCGGCTTTCCGCCACGATCTTCGAAGGTCCGGAGGATAAGCTCACGCTCACTGCGAACGCCCAGCCGGCGCTGATGGCGGTCAGTCTCGCGACGCTGAAGGTGCTGGAAGCCGAAGCAGGGCTGGACGTGGCCCGTCATGCGGCGTTCGTCGCAGGTCATTCGCTCGGCGAATATTCCGCGCTCGCCGCCGCCGGCAGCCTCGCCGTTCCGGACGCGGCGCGTCTGCTCAGAATCCGCGGCGACGCCATGCAGAAGGCGGTCCCGGTCGGCGAGGGGGCGATGGCGGCGCTGCTGGGGCTCGACCTCGACGCGGCCCGCGCGGTCGCCGAGGAGGCGGCGGAAGGCGAGGTCTGCCAGGCCGCCAACGACAACGCTCCTGGTCAGGTGGTGATCTCGGGGACCAAGGCCGCGATCGAGCGCGCCTTGCCAATCGCAAAGGCGAGGGGCGCGAAGCGCGCCGTGCTGCTGCCGGTGTCGGCGCCGTTCCACAGCGCGCTGATGCAGCCTGCCGCCGAGGCGATGCGCGAGGCGCTTGCGGGCGTGAAGATCAACGCGCCGCGGGCGCCGGTGGTCGCCAATGTCACTGCGAGCCCCCTGACTGATCCGGAGGCGATCCGCGCCCGGCTCGTCGAGCAGGTCACCGGCGCGGTGCGCTGGCGCGAGTCGGTCGCTTTCATGGCGGGGGCGGGGGTCACGCGCTTTATCGAAATCGGGGCCGGCAAGGTTCTTTCGGGCCTCGTGAAGCGGGTGGCGGCGGAAGCCTCGGGCGAGTCCGTCGGCTCGCCTGATGACGTCCAGCGCATTCGCGCCGAAGGCCTGTTCGCGTCCGCCGTTTGATCCGGAGAACCCTCATGTTCGATCTCACGGGCCGCTTCGCCCTCGTCACCGGCGCGACCGGCGGCATCGGGGGCGCGATCGCCCGGGCGCTGCACGCCCAGGGCGCGACCGTCGCGCTCTCCGGCACGCGCCGCGAAGCGCTTGAGGGGCTCGCCGCGGAGCTTGGGGAGCGGGCCCACGTGACGTCGGCCGATCTCAAGGACGAGGCCGCGGTCGACGCGCTGCCCGGGCAGGCTGAAGCCGCGATGGGCGGCCTCGACATCCTGGTCCACAACGCGGGCGTGACGCGGGACAATCTCTTCCTGCGCATGAAGGACGACGAATGGTCGGACGTCATCGCGGTCAATCTCGCCGCCGGCTTCCGGCTCTATCGAGCGGCGCTGAAAGGCATGATGAAGCGCCGGTACGGGCGCCTGATCGGGATCACCTCGGTGGTCGGCGTCACGGGCAATCCCGGACAGGGCAACTACGCCGCCTCGAAGGCTGGGCTCATCGGCATGTCCAAGTCGCTCGCCGCCGAGGTGGCTAGCCGTAACGTCACCGTGAACTGCATCGCGCCCGGCTTCATCGAAAGTCCGATGACGGACGCCCTCAACGAGAAGCAGCGCTCCGGCGCGCTCGAGCGCATCCCGGCGGGCCGTTTCGGCGTCGGTCCGGACGTCGCCGCCGCGGCCGTCTATCTTGCGAGCGGCGAGGCGGCTTATATGACGGGCCAGACGCTGCATGTGAACGGCGGCATGGCCATGATCTGACGGGGTCTTCGGCCTTGTCGGCCGTCTGGCGCGGGTGTTTGGATCATGCTACGAACCCGGCCGTCTTGAGGGGATAAAGCCGCAGTCGGCGTGCTTTATTTCCGCGGCCGGGCGGTCGTCTGAACAAAAACGTTGCCCGGATTGCGCTGCGCCTTCAAAAAAGCCCGCCCGGGGGAATCGCGACCGGACTAAACGTCCGGATCGTCTGTCGGCGGGACGATCTTCCGAACGGAACTAAGCCAGGGATTGAGAACGATGAGCGACATTGCCGAACGCGTGAAGAAGATCGTGGTCGAGCATCTCGGCGTGGACGCCGAAAAGGTCACCGAGAACGCCAGCTTCATCGACGATCTCGGCGCGGACAGCCTGGACACCGTCGAGCTTGTGATGGCGTTCGAGGAAGAGTTCGGCTGCGAGATTCCGGACGACGCGGCGGAGACCATCCTGACGGTCGGCGACGCCACGCGTTTCCTCGAGAAGAACGCCGCCCAGGCCTGAGCCTGAGCGAGCGGCGAAGCGCATGACGCTGTACGAGATTCGATCGTTCGGGGCGACGACGTGAGGCGGGTTGTCGTCACGGGTCTCGGCATCGTCTGCCCGCTCGGCGCCGGGGTGAAGACGGTTTGGCGCCGGCTCATCGCCGGAGAGAGCGGGCTCCGCAAGATCGACCAGTTCCAGGTCGACGATCTGCCCGCCAAGGTCGCCGGCGTCATTCCGCGCGGCGACGGCTCCGAGGGCGCCTTCAACGCCGACGCGGTGCTGGAGCCGAAGGAGCAGCGCAAGGTCGACGACTTCATCACCTTCGCGATGGCCGCCGCCGAGGAGGCGCTGGCCGACGCCGGCTGGGCGCCGCAGACCGAGGACGATCGCTGCGCCACCGGCGTGCTGATCGGCTCCGGCATCGGCGGCCTGCAGGGCATCGAGGAGGCGGCCCACATCCTGCGGGACAAGGGGCCGCGGCGGATCTCGCCCTTCTTCATTCCTGGCCGGCTGATCAACCTGGCCTCAGGGCAGGTCTCGATCCGTCACGGGCTGAAGGGGCCGAACCACGCCGTCGTCACGGCGTGCTCCACCGGCGCGCACGCCATCGGCGACGCCTCGCGTCTGATCGCGCTCGGCGACGCCGACGTGATGGTCGCGGGCGGCACGGAATCGCCGATCTGCCGGATCGCGGTGGCGGGCTTCTCCGCCTGCCGCGCGCTGTCCACGGCGTTCAACGACGAGCCGGAACGCGCTTCGCGCCCCTATGACAAGCTGCGTGACGGCTTCGTCATGGGCGAAGGCGCCGGGATCGTGGTGCTCGAGGAGCTCGAGCACGCGCGGGCCCGCGGCGCCAAGATCTATGGCGAGGTCGTGGGCTACGGGATGTCGGGCGACGCCTACCACATCACCGCGCCGGCGATGGACGGCGACGGCGCCTTCCGCTGCATGAAGGCTGCGCTGAAGCGGGCCAGCGTCGAGCCGAGCGAGATCGACTACATCAACGCCCACGGCACCTCGACGCCGCTTGGCGACGAGATCGAGCTCGGGGCGGTGACGCGGCTTGTCGGCAACGCCGCAGGCAAGATCACCATGTCGTCGACCAAGTCGGCGATCGGTCATTTGCTCGGGGCCGCCGGCTCGGTCGAGGCGATCTTCTCGCTGCTCGCCATCCGCGACCAAGTGGCGCCTCCGACGCTCAATCTCGACGATCCGTCGGTCGAGACGGCGCTAGATCTGGTGCCGCACAAGGCGAAGCCGATGTCGATCGACGTCGCGCTGTCGAACTCCTTCGGCTTCGGCGGCACCAACGCGTCGCTCGTGTTCCGGCGCTACGCCGCCTGACGAGCGTCCCAGGCGGACGTGGCGGCTTTCGCCACAATCCCGGGCCAGCCTCGGGCGAGAACCGCGGCGGAGACGTCCCGACGCGGCGAGAGGAGAAACCGACTGTGTCGAGCGAGGGAGCCCCGCCGGATCCCAAGGCAAACACTGAGCCCGCCGCCGGTCGCGACGGCGCCTCTTCGCCTCGTCCGCGGCTCGTCGCGTCGAACCCGTCGCTCCGCGCCGTGGAGCCCGGCCAGCAACCGCCGACGGCCGACTCTGTCGAGCGTCCCACGACGACCGACGCCGCTTCTCCCGCCAAGCCGCGGCGGCGGCGCGACAGCGCGCTCGTCGGCTATCTGAGCGGCCTTTTCACCTTCCTCAGCCTGCTCGCGCTGTGCGCCGGGGGCGCGCTCTACTACGGCAAATCGCTGTTCGAGCGGCCGGGGCCGCTCGCCGCCGACACCACGGTCCTGATCGCCCGCAACCAGGGCGTCGCCGACATCGCCGAGGCGCTTGAGCGCGCGGGCGTGCTTGAGCATCCCAGGCTTTTCGAGATCGGCGTCCGGGCTTACCGCGTCAACGATCGCCTGCGGTTCGGCGAATATGCGTTCCCGGCCCATGTCAGCATGCATGAGGCGATGGACATCATAGCCTCCGGCAAATCGATCGAGCACCCCATCACCATCCCCGAAGGGCTGACCAGCCTCCAGATCGTCGAGCGGCTACGCGATCAGCCGCTGCTGACGGGAGAGATCAAGGAAGTCCCGGAGGAAGGCTCGCTGCTGCCCGAGACCTACAATTTCGCGCGCGGAACCTCGCGCGAGCAGGTCATCGCTCGGATGCAGCAGCACCAGAAGGACGTGCTGGCGCAGATCTGGAAGGACCGGAAGCCGGTGACGGGCGTGAAGACGCCGGAGGACTTGGTGACGCTCGCCTCGCTGGTGGAGAAGGAGACTGGCGTTCCGGAGGAGCGGCCGCGCGTCGCCGCGGTGTTCGCGAACCGCCTGAAGAAGGGCATGCGGCTGCAGTCCGACCCCACCATCGTGTACGGCCTTGTCGGCGGCCGCGGCACCCTCGGCCGCAGCCTGAACCGCGCCGATATCGCCTCCAAGACCCCGTACAACACCTATGTGATTTCCGGACTGCCGGCGGGGCCGATCGCCAATCCTGGACGCGACGCCCTGATGGCGGCGGCGCAGCCGGCGGATACCCGCGACCTCTACTTCGTGGCCGACGGTTCCGGCGGGCACGCCTTCGCTCCCACTCTGGTCGAGCACAACCGCAACGTGGCCAAGTGGCGGAAGGTCGAGCGCGCCCGCGGCGCGCCGGCCGATCGCCTTGCGCCGGACGACGCCGCCGCCGAGGCGGCGCCCGACGCCTCGGCCGACGAGACGGCCGACCCCGGCGAGACCGGCGCGGCGGCCTCTTCCTCCACGCCTCTTCCCAAGTCGAAGCCGAACGAGTCCCGCAAGCCGCGCAGGCAGTAGGCCGAGCGATCCGCGAGCCTAAGGATGTCCGCGACCCGGCCTCGCGGCGGGGCCTCGGCTGTGCTCAAAGGTCGGCGGTCGTCCGCCTCAGGTGATGAAAGGTCCCAAATGGTTCTGGCCAGCATGACCGGCTTTGCGCGCGTTTCCGGCGGGGAGGGCGCCGCGCGCTGGACGTGGGAGCTGCGCAGCGTGAACGCGAAGGGCCTCGATCTTCGGTTTCGCGTGCCGCCGGGCTGCGAGGGCGTCGAGCAGGCGGCCCGCGGAGAGGCCGCGGCCCGGCTGAAGCGGGGCGCAGTGCAGGCCTCGCTCACCCTCGACCGGTCGGCCGGCCGGGCTGAGGTCAGGATCAACCAGGACGCGCTTCAGGCCATTCTCGCCGCCGCGGCCGCTGTCGCGGCGCATGTCCCGGACGCGGCGCCTCCAACGGTGGACGGTCTGCTTGCGCAACGCGGCGTGGTCGAATTCGTCGAGGCCGAGGAGAGTCCCGAGGAGCGCGCTCGCTTCGAGGCGGCGGTGCTCGAGGATTTCCGCAAGGCGCTGGACGCCCTCGCCGCGGCGCGCGCAAGCGAGGGAGCGGCGCTTGCGGTCACACTGGAGCAGCGGCTCGCGACCATCGCGGAGCTTACGATGAGGGCCGACGCCTGTCCGGCGCGCGCGCCGGAGGCGGTGCGTCGCAAGCTCGCCGAGCAGGTGGCGGCGCTGGTCGGAACCGGCGTCGGCCTCGATCCCGACCGCCTGCACCAGGAGGCGGCGCTGCTCGCCACCAAGGCCGACGTGCGCGAGGAGCTCGACAGGCTGGCCGCCCATGTCGAGGCGGCCCGGGCGCTAATCGCCGAAGGCGGCGCGGTCGGCCGCCGGCTGGATTTTCTGGCGCAGGAGTTCAGCCGCGAGGCCAACACCCTGTGCGCCAAGTCGAACGACCGCTCGCTGACTGCGATCGGCCTTGAGCTCAAGGCCGTGGTCGAGCAGTTCCGCGAGCAGGTTCAGAACGTGGAGTGAGCGGGATGACGCCCTCGACCGAGCAGCTTCCGGCGCTTCCGCGGCGCGGCGTGCTGCTGATCCTGTCGTCGCCTTCCGGCGCGGGGAAGTCGACGCTCACGCGAGCGCTGCTCGACACGGATTCCGAGATCACGCTGTCGATCTCGGCGACGACGCGCGCCAGGCGGCCCAGCGAGGCGGACGGCGTGCACTACCGGTTCCTGAAGCAGCGCGATTTCGACGCCATGAAGGACGCCGGCGAACTGCTGGAATGGGCCGAGGTTCACGGCAATTGCTACGGCACCCCGAGGGAGCCAGTGGAGAAGGCGCTGGCCGAAGGCCGTGACGTGCTGTTCGACATCGACTGGCAGGGCACCAAGCAGGTCTGTGAGAAGATGCGGGCGGACGTCGCCACCGTCTTCGTGCTGCCGCCCTCGGCCGCGGAACTGCGCTCGCGACTGGAACGGCGGGCGGAGGATTCGCCGGAGGTCATCTCAAGCCGCCTGCGCAACGCGGCTGTCGAGATCGGCCATGTCGACGAGTACGACTACGCCGTCATCAACGATGATTTCGAACGGTGCCTGAACGAGATCCGCGCCGTTCTTCATGCCGAGCGGGTGCGCCGGGCGCGCCGTCCGGCGATCACCGAGTTTGCGGCTGGCCTGGTGAAGGATCTAGCGGCGCTGCAGCCGTCCTGACGCCCGGCCTGCTAGCGGCGGGCGGCCAGCGCGTTCGCCAGCGCGACAAATCCTTCGACGGGAATCTCTTCGGCGCGTCGGGTCGGCTCGATTCCGGCGGTCTCGAGCAGAGCCGCCGCGTCGCCCAGGCTCTTCAGGCTCTGCCGCAGCATCTTGCGGCGCTGCCCGAAGGCCGCTTGGGTGACGGCCTCGAGGTCGCGGACCGGGCAGGGCAGGGGCGCCTGGCGCGGCGTCAGCCGCACCACCGATGAGGTCACCTTCGGCGGCGGCGTGAAGGCCTGCGGGTTGACGTCGAAGGCGATGTTCGCCTCGCAGCGCCAGCCACAGAGCACGGCGAGGCGGCCGTAGGCTTCGTCCCCCGGCTTCGCCACGATGCGTTCCGCGACTTCGCGCTGAAACATCAGGGTCAGGCCGTCCCACCAGGGCGGCCAGCGGTCGGCCGCCACCCAGCCGGTCAGCAGCGGGGTCGCGATGTTGTACGGCAGGTTGGCGATCACCCGCGCCGGTCCTTCGCCGGCGAGCGCAGCCATGTCGGTCGCGAGCGCGTCAGCCTCCACCACGTCGAGCCGGCCCGGATAGCGCGCGGCGATCTCCGCGAGCGCGCCGAGGGCGCGGGAGTCCTTCTCGATCGCCACCACGCGCTTCGCGCCCTCCGCCAGCAGCGCGCGCGTCAGGCCGCCCGGACCGGGACCGACCTCGATGACGGTCGCGCCCTCCAGCCGCCCGCCGGCGCGGGCGATCCGCGCGGTCAGGTTGAGATCGAGCAGGAAGTTCTGCCCGAGCGATTTCTTCGCCGCCAGTTCGTGGCGGCGGATGACCTCGCGCAGCGGCGGCAGGTCGTCGATCGGGCTCACGCCAGCGCCGGCTCGCGCGACAGCCGCTCCGCCAGCCGCAGCGCCGCGCGCAGGCTTTCCGGATCGCCCGTTCCGGTCCCGGCGATGTCGAACGCGGTGCCGTGGTCGGGCGAGGTCCGCACGAAGGGCAGGCCGAGGGTCGCGTTGACCGCAGTCTCGAAGGCGAGCGTCTTCACCGGTATCAAGGCCTGGTCGTGATACATGGCGAGCGCCACGTCATACCGGGCGCGGGCCGCCGCATGGAACATGGTGTCGGCCGGCAGCGGCCCTTTGGCGTCGATGCCCTCCGCTTGCAGGCGGCGGACGGCGGGCGCAACGACGGTCTCGTCCTCATGTCCCAGCACGCCATTCTCGCCCGCATGCGGATTGAGGCCGGCGACCGCGAGCCGCGGCTGTTCGATCCCGAAGCGGCGGCGCAGATCACGCGCCACGATCCGCCCGGTCTCGACGATGTCGTCCTCCGTCAGCCGAGCCGGAACCTGGGCGAGCGGGATATGGACGGTGACGGGAACCACCGCGATCTCTTCCGACCAGAGCAGCATGACCGCGCGCGCCGGCGCGCCCCACAGCGACTGTGCGAGCGCGCCGAGATATTCCGTATGGCCCGGATGGGGAAACCCGGCGGCGACCAGGGGGGCCTTGGCGATCGGAAGAGTGACGAGAGCAGCGCAGCGACCGCCGTGGACGAGTTCGACCCCCCGGCGGATCGCATCGATGACGGACGCAGCGTCCTCGACGGCGGCCCGGCCGGGCGCGGCCCGGCACGGCGCCCCGACCGGGTAGATCGGGAAACGGTCGTCAAACAGCGCGAGCGCGCCCTCAGGCTCCGTCTCGGCGACCGGCAGGTCAAGGCCAAGCAGCGCCGCGCGGGAGACGAAAACGCCGGGGTCGCCGACCGCCACGAATGCCGGGATCGGCCGGGATCGGCGGGAGGACCAGAGGGCGAGAGCGAGATCGGGGCCGATCCCGGCAGGCTCGCCCATGGAGAGGGCGAGCGGCGCGTCACGGCGGCGCTCGCCCGACATGTTCAGCGGCGGACCTGGATGATCGCGCGCGACTTGATCTGCTCGAGATACTTCTTGGCCTGCTCTTCGACCTGCTTGCCGCTCGCCTGGTCCATCGCCTGCTGGCGGAACACGCTGTCGTCGGCGATGTCCTTGCGGCCGCACACCGCGATCATCTCGATCCCCTCGTCCGAGCGCTGCGGGTCGGTGAGTCCGCCGATCTTGACCTTCGACAGGATGTCGTTGAGCTCCTTGCCCATGCCGCCGCTCGAGCGGACGACGGGATCCTTGACGGCCACGTCGCGCAGCTTCGACGCGAACTCGACCGCCTGATCGCAGCCCGGGAAACGGCCCTTGGCGGCGATCGCTTCGGAGCGGCGCTGGGCGATCTGGGCGTCGCTCGCCCCCTTCGGCAGAACGAACACCACCTGCCGGAGCGTGTACTGGATCGCCTTGTTGTCCGCCTTGCCGGCCGCCTGGCCGATGTAGTCCTGCTCCCGCGACGCGATCTGCGCGGCGAACTTGCGGCGGACGAGCTGCGCCCAGGTGATCTCCGCGCTGATCCGATCCTTGAGCGTCTGGGCGCTCACGCCGCGCTGCTGGATGGCCTGCGTGAACTGCTGCGGCGTGAGCTTCATACGGCCGGCGATCGAACCAAAGGCCGCATCGACCTGTGACTGATCGGCTGAGATGCCGTAGCGCTTCGCTTCCGTGACCTTCAGCTTGTCCTCGACGAGTTCTTCGCGAGCGGCGTCGACGCTCGCCTTGCCGCCCGACAGCTTCATGAGCGCAAGGCGCGCCTGCACTTCGCTGGTCAGGATCGGCTGCCCGTTGACCACGACGGCGATCGACTGAGCGTTGGCCGGCCCGACGCAAGACAGCGCCGCCGCGAAGCCTGCCGCGATGGCAAGTTGAAGGAGCCGAGGACGCGTTAAGCTGGACATGCGGTTCCCGTTGTTTCGATGCCCGCCAGTCCGGGCACGCCGGCCGTTTTCAGTGTTCCGCCGGTCGCCGTCAACATCGCGGAGGCGCTGGAAAGCGCCTCATCACGCGCGCCTCGCGGATTTTTGCGCGCGCTCAGGCGATGTCGTCAGGGAGCGAACGACGCCTGCGAGCCGAACATATCGGGCTCGACGTTGGACTTGCTGCTGGTCGACAGGCCGACCTTGCCGAGGGTCCGGAAATCCAGCTTCACCAGGAACTTGTTGTCGACCTGCGAGAGCCTGATCGAGTCGGCCGTGTTGTCCACCTGGCGGATGTAGCTGAAGCCGAAGGACAGACACTGGCTGATGTCGTTCAGCCCGAAGCCGAGCTGCGTCCGGTCGAACGCGTCGCGGTCGAAATTGTAGCGCGCGCCTGCCTCCACGTAGAAATCCTGCGTGAGGAAGACGCGGGCGCCGCCGAGCACGCCCTCGCGGATCTCGTCATAACCCTGCAGCGGCGCCTGTTCGTAGCGGCCATAGACCAGATTGGCCTGCACCCGCTCGAAGGTCGCGCGGCCCTCGACCTCGGCGCTCCGGAAGGCCCAGCTGTCCTCGTCGAGCCGGATATGGGTCGCAAGCCCGAAATGCTCGTTCGGCACGATGGTGAGGCCGCCCACATAATCGGAGCGACGCGTGTTGAGGCCGGAGCCCGGGCCGATCTGGGTCGGGTCGAGCTGGTTGAACGAGTTCTTGCCGAACAGGGCGAAGGACTGGCCGACCAGCATGCTGACGCTCGCGCCGGAGTTGGTCGTCAGCGTGTACTGGCCGCCGACATTCGCGCGGCTGCCGCCCTCGATCCGGTCGTAGCCGGAGAACTTGTTCCAGGTGAACAGGGTGGTGTCGTCGAACAGCAGGCTCTGGGCGTCTTCGTTTGGGAGCTTGCCGACCTTGCTCTCGTTCGGGCGGAAGATCACCTGCGCGATCGGCTCGATCTGGTGCGTGCCGAACGAGCTCACGGCGATGAACGGGTAGCGGTACTCCATCCCGACGCCGGCCATGCCGCGCAGCAGCACGTCCTGCTCATGATCAAGGAAGGCCGGCATGCTCGAGTCGTAGTCGGGCTTCGTGTAGATCAGGTCGCCGCGCACGAAGGCGAACGGTGTCCACACCTGGCCGATCGGATCGATGAAGCGGCGCCGCCACTCCATGTCGCCCGAGATCCGGCTGTAGGTCCCGGCCGCGCCGATCAGCGCGTTATCGGTACGCGGCTGGGTCCGCTTGAGGTAGCGCGCATAGTCGCTGTCCGAGCGGTAGAGGTTGGTGGCGTTGATGTCGAAGGACAGCTCGCCGCCCGCCACCGGATTTTCGAAGGTGTAGTTGTAGTCGAGCACCGGCGCGACCCACGGCAGGCGATCCTGCTGGTCGTAGCGCGTGAGCCCATAGAACTTGTAGCCGCGAATCTCGAACCAGCTGCGGTCGCCCTGGCCCTTCAGGAAGAGCGTGGAGGTGGCGTCGGTGCGCGAGCCCCACAGGTCGTAGTCGCCGCGCACCCATTTGTCGGACAGCGCGTTGATGTCCCAGCCCCAGGACCACTTCTCGTTGATGTCGAACGAGCCCTTGGTCTGGAACGCCCAGCGGTTGTCTTTGCCGCCCGGCCCGACGCTCAGCCCGGCGTCCGTCATCCCGGCCGGGACCTTGCCGTTGAACTTGTCCGAGTTGAGCTGGTGGATGCCGGCTGCGCGGATCGAATAGGAGCCATCCATCAGCTGCTGGCGGTACTCGCCCTTCAGCATGACGCCCTGCTTGGACGTCGCCATCGCGCTGAGCGTGAGGTCGGATTCGGGCGACAGAACCCAGAAGTACGGAATCTCGATGCCGTAGCCGACCCGGCTCGACCGCGTCAGGTTTGGCCCCAGCACCCCGGACTTGCGCTTCACCGTCGGGTCGGGGCTCGAGAAGTAGGGCAGCCAGGCGATCGGCTTGCCGAACAGCTCGAAGGTCGCGTCGTCGTAGTAGATCGTCTGCTCGTCCTGCCGCCAAATGATCCGCTTGGCGCGGATCTGCCACAGCGGCGGCTTTTCGGGGTTGTTCCGGCACGGCTCGCAGGCGGTGTAGACGCCCCGGTCGAACACCATCAGGTTGCCGTTCTCGCGGCGGCCCTTGGCGGCGGCGAAGTGCGTGCGGTCGGTGGTCTCGACCCGGAGCGGCTCGACGAAGCCGTCCTTGAAATCGGCGGTGACGTCCATGGTGTCGCCATAGGCGACGTCGCCATTGCGCTCCGTGAACTTCACGTGCCCGAAGGCATGGACGCGGTTCTGCTTCTGGTCGTAGGCGACACGGTCCGCCTGCAGGGCGCGGCCGTCATAATAGATGTCGACGCCGCCGACCGCCGTCACGATCTCCTTGTCGTAGTCGTAGACGAGCTCCTTGGCCTCCATCAGCATGCGCGCGTTCGGATCGCGCTGACCGAGGCCGGTCTTCTTGCCCTCGGAGCCCGCAACGACCGGGCTGGACTTCGAGGAGAACAGCTTCGAGCCGTGCTTCTTGTCGGCGTCGTGCGGCTGAGGCGGGATCAGCTCGTTGCTGGATTGCGCGCCCTGCGCGAGCGCGCCGCCGGTCGCGAGCGCGACCGCGGAGGATGCGAGCAACAGGGCGGCGAGAACGGCGCCTGACCGGCGGGAGGCGGCGCGCGGCGCGAGCGTCATCCGTCCTCCCTCGTGGCCTGAGGCGCCGTGTCGCTCGGCGCGAGAAGAGGGCGGAAAACAGAATGACGGCCGACGCCGAACAAACGAGTTCGGCCGCCCCCGATACGCCTGCGAACTCGGTGGCGAGATAAAGCACGAAGGCCGTTCGTGCGCCACTCGAATTCGCCGGCCGCGGCCGCGGCGCTGGAAACCGAGCAGTGCGCCGTCCGCGCGGACCGCAGGACGGACGCCGGGACCCGGCGGCCGGTCGCCGATTCGAAGCCGGACAGCCGTCTCCCGGAGCCCGTTTCGAGCTTCGTTCTGTCCGGACCCACCAGTCTCATGCTGACCCGATGACACGCGCGGCAGCCTGGCCGACCGCGAAACGCTTCCCCGGCGACAGCTTGAGGGCCGCGCAGCGTGCAATGCAAGGTCGTTCCGCCTGCGGGTCCGGCCGAACGCTGGAACGTGACGAACGTGTCGTATAGAGGAAACACCCTTACGTCCGCGTGCTCCGCAGCGACCGACCGCGGCGCCGATCCCCTCCCGCAGGAGCGAGTCCTGATGTCCAAGCATTCTGAGCCGACGACGCAGAACGCCACGCCGCTCAAGATCGGGTTCCAGAAGCTCGACGCGAAGCCCTCTGGCGTGGTCGTCGTCTTCGCCGCGCCGGAACTCGTATTCGGGGCGTCGACCGCGGCGTTCGTCGCGCCCATCGAGGCGGCGCTCGCGCGGGCGGCCTCGGCCGAGCGCTTCAAGGGCAAGGCGGGCCAGAGCTTTGAAATTCTGGCGCCGGCGCTGGCCGACGTCGACCGGCTGATCGTCGTCGGGCTCGGCGACGGCAAGGAGCCGACCGACTGGGTGAAGCTCGGCGGCCAGATCCGCGGCAAGCTGCCCGCGACCGCCGACAGCGTGGTGGTGATGGTCGAAGGGGCCGGCGCGGTCGCCCCGGACCTTGCGGCGACCGCCGAGATCGGGGTCGGACTGCGGCTCCGCAGCTATGTGTTCGAGACCTACAAGACGAAGAAGAAGGACGACGAGCCGCAGCCGATCGCCAAGGTCACGCTTGCGGTCGCCGACGACGCGGCGGCCAAGAAGGCCTGGAAGGCCAAGGAAGGCCTGGCGGAGGGCGTCGAGATCGCCCGCACGCTCGTCAATGAGCCGCCGAACGTGCTGACCCCGAAGGAGTTCGCGAGGCGCGCCCAGGAGCTCGAGGCCCTCGGCGTCGAGGTCGAGGTGCTCGACGAGAAGGCGCTGAGGAAGGCGGGATTCGGCGCGCTGCTCGCGGTCGGCCAGGGCTCCGAGCAGGAAAGCCGGGTGGTCGTGATGCGCTGGAACGGCGCCAAGGACAAGGACGAGCAGCCGGTCGCCTTCATCGGCAAGGGCGTGATCTTCGACACCGGCGGCATCTCGATCAAGCCCGGCGCCAACATGGAGGACATGAAGGGCGACATGGCGGGCGCGGCCTGCGTCGTCGGCCTGATGCACGCGCTCGCGTCCCGCAAGGCGAAGGCCAACGTCGTCGGCGCGATCGGCGTGGTCGAGAACATGCCGGACGGAAACGCCTACCGTCCGGGCGACATCCTGACCTCGCTGTCCGGCCAGACCATCGAGGTGATCAACACCGACGCGGAAGGCCGCCTCGTGCTCGGCGACGTGCTCTGGTACGTGCAGGACCGCTTCGAGCCGAAGTTCATGGTCGACCTCGCCACGCTGACGGGCGCCATCCTGATCGCGCTCGGCATCGATCACGCCGGCCTGTTCTCGAACGACGACGCGCTGTCGGAGAACATCGCCAAGGCCGGAAAGGCGACGGGCGAGACCGTGTGGCGCATGCCGCTGGGCCCGGAATACGACAAGCTGATCGACTCGCGCTTCGCCGACATGAAGAACACCGGCGGCCGCCACGGCGGCTCGATCACGGCGGCGCAGTTCCTCAAGCGCCACGTCAACGGCACGCCCTGGGCGCATCTCGACATCGCCGGCACCGGCATGAGCTCGCCCGCGAGCGACATCAACAAGAGCTGGGGCTCCGGCTGGGGCGTGCGCCTGCTCGACCGCATGGTGAGCGACTTCTACGAGGGGTGAGGCCAGCCAGGCCCGCCCGGCCATGACCGAAGTCCTGTTCTACCAGCTGACCAGCCAGCCGCTCGAAAAGGCGCTGCCGGCGCTGCTCGAGAAGTGCCTGGAGCGGAAGTGGAAGGTCGTGGTGCAGGCCGCCGCGCCGGAGCGCGTCGCCGCTCTCGACGACGCGCTCTGGACCTATTCGGACGACGGTTTCCTGCCGCATGCTGCCGACGGCGACGGGGCGGAGGAGACCATCTGGCTGACCACCACCGAGCTCAACCCGAACGGCGCTCATGTCCGGGTGATGGTCGACGGCGCGCAGCCGCCGGACCTCGCGTCCTACGCCCGCTCGTTGATCCTGTTCGACGGCCATGATCCGGAGGCGCTCGACGCCACACGGGCGCAGTGGCGGGCGCTGAAATCGGCCGGCCATGAGGTGACCTATTGGCGACAAAGCGAGGATGGCCGGTGGAAGCGCGAGGCCTGATCTCCGGAGCGGAGTCGACAAGCGCGTGAAGTCCCTCGTTTCAGAACGCTCGCGCTCCACCTTCCGCGCCATGACCCCTGCGCTCATCCGGGCCGCCGCCGCGGCGCTTCTCGTCTCCCTCTCGGTCGCGTCTCCGCTGCGCGCCGACGACAGCCCGTGGCCGATTCCGGAGCCGAAGCCGGGCGGCCTGCCGGCCGACGTCACCTCCAAGCAGAACGCCGTCATCGGCGGCGATACGCTGGCCTACACGGCGAGCGTCGAAGCGGTGCCGCTCAGCGATCCCAAGGGCGAGCGGCTCGCCGAGGTGGTGGTCACGAGCTACACGCTGATCCGCGAGAATCCCGCCACGCGGCCGATCACCTACGCCTTCAACGGCGGGCCGGGGGCGGCCTCCGCCTATCTGAACTTCGGCGCCATCGGCCCCAAGCGCCTGCCGTTCGGCAATGAGGGCGACGCGCCGTCCGATCCGCCGGCGCTCACCGACAACGCCGAGAGCTGGCTCGCCTTCACCGACCTCGTCTTCGTCGATCCGGTCGGAACCGGCTACAGCCGCGCGCTCGGCTCGGACGAGACGCAGAAGAACTTCTGGTCCGTCGACGGCGACATCGACGCGCTGTCGCGCGTGATCGCCAAGCATCTTGCGGCCAAGAACCGGCTGATGTCGCCGGTGTATCTCGCCGGCGAAAGCTATGGCGGCTTCCGCGCGCCGCGCATCGCCAGAACGCTGCAGACGAAGGAGGGCGTCGGCGTCCGCGGCCTGATCGCGATTTCGCCGGTGCTCGATTTCGGCATTCGGCAGGCCGAGCAGACCTCGCCGATCCCCTGGGTCAACGCGCTGCCGTCGATGGCCGCGACGGCGCGCGAGCGGAAGGCGCCGGTGACCCGCGCCGATCTCGCCGACGTCGAGAGCTACGCGACAGGGCAATTCCTCTCCGACCTGATGCGGGGTCCGCGCGACAAGGAGGCGGTCGAGCGGATCGTGACCCGGGTCTCGCAGCTCACCGGGCTCGATCCGAACTTCGTGCGACGTCTTGGGGGCCGCGTCGACATCCAGGCTTTCGTGCGCGAGCTTGGCCGCGACAAGGGGCGGGTCGGCTCGCTCTACGACGCCAATGTCACGGCCTTCGATCCGCGCCCGCATGAGGCGGAGGGGAACTTCGACGACGCCATTCTCGACGCCTCGCGCGCTCCTCTCACCCGGGCGGCGGTCGATTTCTACGGCCGCGAAATGGGCTACCGGGTCGACCGGCGCTACGAGCTTTTGAACGGCGAGGTCAGCGGCAAGTGGCGCTGGGGCGACCGGCAGCGTCCCGCGGAGTCGGTCGGCGCGCTGCGCGAGGTCCTGGCGCTCGATCCCAAGCTGCGGGTGCTGGTCGCGCATGGCTCGACCGACCTCGTCACGCCCTACATGGAATCCAAGATGGTCCTCGACCAGCTTCCGGCGTTCGGCGATTCTGAGCGGGCGGCGCTGAAGGTCTATCCGGGCGGCCACATGTTCTACACGCGGGACGCCTCGCGCGCGGCGTTCGAGAAGGACGTGCGGGCGCTCTACGAGGCGACGGCGCGCTAGGGCGCGAACGGATCGGGCGCGTCCTCCGGCGGCGCTTCGGTCGCCGGCTCCGGATGGGCGACGGGCGCGCGCCGGTCGAACTGCAGCGCCAGCGCGACGCCGAGCGAGGCGGAGACGAAGAAGCACCAGCCGGAGGCCGCGCCGACCGCGACGCCCGCGACCGCTTCGCCCGTCAGGCCGCCGAGGGCCGTCATCGCGCCCCAGCCGACCAGCAGCCCGCCTGCGACCATCTCGACGACGTCGCGAAAGGTCGCCGTCGCCGGCGCGAACCGGCCGGAGGCGAGCGCCGCCGCAAAGGCTCCGGCCAAAAAGCCGAACAGGACGAGCACGTCGCCGGTCAGGCCGAAGCCTGCAGGCGGCAGTTCGAAACCGGCGATCCCGTCGTCGAGTCCCGGCAGCGCGTCCGGCAGGAGGCCGAGGCCCGCGCCCATCCGGCGCGCCATCGCGGCGCATTCGCCGATGAGGCCGAGCGGCTCGCCGACCGCATAGCTCGCGGCCACGAGGCCGCCCAGAACCGCGCCGGCCGCGGCGCCCGGCCATGGTTCGACCAGCACCCGCACCGCGACCGTCCGGCGCGGCGCGTCGCGGCGCGGGCGCCAGCGCCACAGCGCCGCCGCGCAGAGGCCGAGCGCGGCGAGTTGCAGGGCGAGCGTCGGCGCCAGTCCAAAACTGTCCGGCAGCCAGGGCGAAGGCGCGGACGCTATCGCGGTCCGGTAGGCCCAAGGCCAGGTCGCGAGCCCGGCGATGAAACCCACGAAGATCGCCAGCAGCGCCGGCGCTGCGACCAGCGAGCCTTCGCTCAGCCGCCGCATGTGGACCATCACGCCGCCGCGGGCGATCACCGCGCCGACGCCGAACACGAGGCCTGCGACCGGCAGCAGCCAGCTCACCGGCCCGATCCGCGCCGCCTCAGGCGGCGCAGCATGGCCGACGAGCGCGAGGCCGCCGAGCGTCAGGCTCGCGGCGACGGCGAGCGCCGCCAGAAAGCCGAGCAGCTGGCCGGAATCGCCGAGTATCAGCAGGTCGCGCCAGGCGCGCACCAGCGACAGCTCGCCGCGCTGCAGGGCGATCCCGAACACGATGCCCGCGGCGAGCGCCCAGGCGCGCGGCAGCAGGCCGCCGTCGTGCAATGCAAGGGCGGCGGTCGCGACCAGCGCCGCGAGGATCACAAGGCCGGCGGCCCGCGGCCGTGGGACCGAAAGGTGCTTCGGGAGAAGCGGCCGCGTCACGCCGCGGCCGCCTCCTCATAGTCGGCGCTTGCGGCGAGCCAGGTCTCTTCCGCCTCGGCGAGCGCCCGGGCGACCTCGTCGCGCTTGCGGCCGAGCTCGGCCGCCTTCTGCGGCTTCGACGGGAAGCCGGCGCCCGCCGCGAGCTCGCCGTCGATGCGCGCAAGCTCCTGCGCGCACTGGCCCATCAGCTCCTCGAGCGCGGCGATCTTCTTCTTCAGCGTTCCGGGATCGGTCCGCCTCGCCGCCGCCTCCGCCGACTTGCCGGTGCCGCCGCCCGGCTTCTTGGAGGCGCGCCCCGAGCCCTCGGCCGAGAGGATGAACCGGCGGTAGTCGTCGAGGTCGCCGTCGAAGGCCTGCACGTCGCCGTCGGCCACCAGCCACAGCCGGTCGGCGGTGGCATCGAGCAGATGGCGGTCATGGCTGACGAGGATGACCGCGCCCGGGAACTCGTTGAGCGCCTGAGCGAGGCTCTCGCGGCTGTCGATGTCGAGATGGTTGGTCGGCTCGTCGAGGATCAGCAGATGCGGGCCCTCGAACACCGCGAGCCCGAAGGCGAGGCGGGCCTTCTCGCCGCCCGACATCTTGCCGACGACCGTGTTGGCGCGGTCGCCCGTAAAGCCGATCTGCGCGACCTTGGCCCGCACCTGGGCCTCGTTCGCGGCCGGCATGCGGGCGCGGATATGGTCGTAGGGCGTGGCCTCGATGTTGAGGTCCTCGACCTGGTGCTGGGCGAAGAACCCGACGAGGATCTTCTCCGACTTGTTGACCCGGCCGGAGCTCGCCTGCAGGCGGCCGGCGAGCAGCTTGGCGAAGGTCGACTTGCCGTTGCCATTGGCGCCGAGCAGCGCGATGCGGTCGTCGGGGTCGATGCGCAGCGACAGCTTGTGCAGGATCGTGTGGTCGCCATAGCCGACCGAGACGCCGTCGAGCGCGATCAATGGCGGCGCGAGCTCCCGCTCGGGCTCCGGAATCCGGAACGGCACGACGCTGCGCTCGATCACCGCCGAGATCGGCTGCATCTTGGCGAGCCGCTTGACGCGCGACTGTGCCTGCGTGGCCTTCGAGGCCTTGGCCTTGAAGCGTGCGATGAACGCCTCGAGTCGTGCGCGCTCGTCGGCCTGCGCCTTGGCGGCCTTCTGGTCGAGCGCGAGCTTCTCGCGGCGCATCCGGTCGAACGCGTCGTAATTGCCCTTCCACACGGTCAGCTTGCCGTTGTCGAAGTGCAGGATGTGGTCGACCGAGGCGTTCAGCAGGTCGCGGTCATGGCTGATGACCAGCACCGTGCGCGGATATTTGGCCAGATAGTCCTGCAGCCAGAGCGTGCCTTCGAGATCGAGATGGTTCGTGGGCTCGTCCAGCAGCAGCAGGTCGGGCTCCGAGAACAGCACGGCCGCGAGCGCGACGCGCATTCGCCAGCCGCCGGAAAAGTCCGAGCAGGGCCGCTGCTGCGCCGCCTCGTCGAAGCCGAGGCCGGAGAGAATCTTGGCGGCGCGCGACGGCGCCTCATAGGCGTCGATGTCGATCAGCCGGGTGACGATGTCGGAGATGCGGTCCGGATCCGTCGCGGTCTCCTGCTCCTTGAGCAGGGCGGCGCGCTCGAGGTCGGCGGCGAGCACCACGTCGATCAGCGCCTCCGGTCCGGAGGGGGCCTCCTGCGCGACGCGGCCGATGCGCGTCCCCTTCGGGATCGAGACAGAGCCGTCGTCCGGGTGCAGGTCGCCGGCGATCAGTTTGAACAGGGTGGTCTTGCCGGTGCCGTTGCGGCCGACCACGCCGACGCGCGCGCCGTCCGGAAGCGCGGCGGTCGCATGATCGATCAGCACGCGTCCGGCGACGCGGCAGGTGAGGTCGTTGGCGTGAAGCATGGCGCGCCTCTTGTGCCGCGTGCCTTGCTGCGCCGCAAGAGGCGCAGGCGCAGGGCCGGTCTGTGGGGGAGGCGAGGGGGCTTTCGCCGCCGCCTACTCTCCCGTCATGCCCGCCTTCGCGGGCATCCACGACTTACCTTCAGCTGCGCCGGTTCGGCCCCAAGTCGTGGATACCCGCGCGAAGGCGCGGGCATGACGGTCGAGGGTCGGGCGCTTCACGGCGGACGCGCGCCATCAGCCGGGTCGCACGGCGCAAAATCCTCATCCGGTTCAAACAGCGACAGCGGAAGGCGCGGAGCGCCGGGCCACCGTGGTTTTACGCGTAATCTTTGCCGGTCGCCCGGCGCTCCACGCGCGGCGGCTTGTTCATCGACTGCGGAAGCCGCGCTCCGGTCGCGGGCGGCCCGTAGCCCCGCGAGGGGCCGGTCCCTTTGCGGATTCTGGCCTCGCCGCCTCCGAAGAAGCGTCTTGTCCAAAACCCATCCCGCGCCTTAAGGCGCTCGA
>Ga0180219_1000061_pt1 | contig 156444 bp, 93 predicted proteins | sample eDN3rd30CBELigMG_FD_151338 | JGI IMG/M metagenome (GOLD analysis project Ga0180219, IMG submission 151338) | Enriched Miracle-Growth compost microbial communities from Emeryville, California, USA - eDNA 3rd pass 30_C BE-Lig MG (version 2)... ...
CGGCGCTCATGACCCGGCGCGGCGGGAAGCATAATTCCCGGCAGGCCGGCGCCAGCACCCCGGCCAACGCAGGAAGAGCGGAAATAAATTCCCGTTATTGGTTCACGGGAATTTCGTTAGCACTTTGGCGCAAACCGGGGCTTTGCGGCCTTCCGTGTCGAGCATCTGTGGCCAAAAACAGCGGATTTCCCGTTATATTCCCGTCAAAACGGGAAAGGCCCACCAGAGAGCGGTTCGCAGGTGACTGGCTCCACCGCCATCCTGCTTCGCTCTGCGAGGTTCGCAGGACTGCAGACTTCGCCGCGCTTGCCGTCGTCGCATCATCTGCTACCATGGGCGCGGGGGCGAACTCGCGGCAGCGAAAATATTCGCGACACACAAGGAGTCTGCGCCCTTTGCCCGTGGGCAAATTCGCCGGGTCGCATCGTTGAAGCTCGGACAATCGCCTGCCCGGCGGTTGGGGCTTCGCAAGATCGACACGGAGGGATCTGTTATGCCAAAATGGGCGAAAATCATACTGGGCATCATTGTCGTGATCGCCGCGATTCTGGTCGCCGTCTTTTCCTTTACGGCGGGGATGACCAAGACCGCCGATGAATTTTTCGCCGCGGCGCGAAGCGGGAATATCGAGCAGGCCTATCGCTATACATCGGCCGATTTCCAGGCGGGTACGAGCCGGGAGGAACTGGCCGCCTTCCTGAAGGCCAATGCGCTCGACAAGGTGACGGACACGAGTTGGAGCTCGCGCGCGATCAACGGCCGCACCGGCAAGCTCGAAGGGTCGCTGGCCATCGCGACAGGCGGCGTCGTCCCGGTCGAGATCGACCTGACCAAGGGGGACGACGGCTGGAAGATCCAGACGCTCCGCAAGGCGGCGGCGGGGCTGCAGAGCGGGGATATCGACCTGCAACTGCCATCCGAGCAGCAACAGGTCGCGATGGTCCGCCAATCTATCGCCCAATTCACCGACGCCGTGGCGGCCGGGAGCATGGCGGAGTTTCACAAGCATATCGCGGCCATCTGGGCCGGACAGGCGAGCGTCGCCGATCTGGACCGGGCCTATGGGTCGCTCTACGCCACCAGGTCCGCATTCCAGGTCCTGCAAAGGCTGACGCCGGCGTTCGACAAGCCGGCCGCTATCTCTGATCAGGGGATGCTGGTCCTGACTGGCCATTATCCGACCACCCCCGAACGCGCGAATTTCACGCTGAAATATATCTTCGAGGGTATCGGCTGGAAACTGGTCGGCCTGTCGGTGGAAACCGAGACCGTGGCGGCCGAATAAGGCGAGCGAGGAAGCTGTCCCGCCGGCACGCCGGCGGACGGGTCCGCGCGGCATGCTCCACCGGGGGAACGAAACGCCCGCGTCCCGCTTATAGAAGGGAAGGAGCATGAAGATGTCGAAGGCATTCAAAGTCGGCGACCATGTGCGCTGGAATTCCGAGGCCGGCCGCGTCTCGGGCCGGATCATCAAGGTTCACACGCGCGATTTCGACTATAAGGGGCATACCCATCGGGCATCGGACGACGAACCGCAATATGAGATCAAGAGCGACAAGACCGATCATATCGCCGCGCACAAGGGCAGCGCGCTTGAACCGATCCCGCCAAGCCGTTAAACGCCGATGAGACACGGCGCGGGTCGAGGGAGCAGGGTTGAACAACGCCGCGACACGCGCTTTTGGTTGCGCCGGTTTCGGCGCTCTGATGCTGTTCGTGCTGCCGGCAGGCGCGGCGGCTGAGGAAACGCCGATCGTCGTCACCGGCACCGGGCTTCCCGATACCCCGGCGACGCCCGCCTATAACATGCAGATCATCGACCGCGAGCAACTGACCGCCACGGCGTCGGGCCGGATCGAAGATGCGCTCGCCTCGGTCGCGGGATTCCAGCAGTTCCGCCGCACCGACAGCCGCGCGTCGAACCCGTCGGCGCAGGGGATCACGCTGCGCGCGCTCGGCGGCAATGCGACGAGCCGCGCACTGATGCTGCTCGACGGCGTGCCGGTCGCCGACCCCTTCTTCGGCTATATCCCGCTGTCGGCGCTCGCCCCTGAGCGGCTCGCGAGCATCCGGGTCACGCGCGGCGGCGGGTCGGGACCGTTCGGCGCCGGAGCGCTCGCCGGGACGATCGAACTGACCAGCGCCGATGCCGCGACGCTCGGCCCCGTGAACGGCCGGTTGCTGGTCGACGATCGCGGCGAGACCGAGGCGGGCGCGACACTCGCCGCCCCGCTTGGCGGCGGCTTCGCAGCGGTGTCGGGGCGCTGGGACCGCGGCCGAGGCTTCTACACGACGCCGGTCGATCAGCGCGGCCCGGCGACAGTGCGTGCCGCCTATGAAAGCTGGTCCACGCAGATCCGCCTCGTCGCCCCGCTGACCGAGACGGTCGAATTGCAGGCGCGGGCGCTGGCGTTCGACGACCGCCGGACGCTGCGCTTCGCGGGCGCCGATTCGACGAGCGAGGGGCAGGAAGCGAGCCTACGGCTGGTCGGGCGCGGTGACTGGGCCTTCGACCTGCTCGGTTATGCGCAGGCGCGCAATTTCACCAATATCGTCATCAGCTCGAGCAGTTTCCGCCCCGTGCTCGACCAGCGCAACACGCCGTCGACCGGGATCGGCGGCAAGTTCGAGCTGCGGCCGCCGGTCGGCGGCGCGCATGTGCTGCGCCTCGGCGCCGATTACCGGCGGTCGGACGGCGAATTGTTCGAAACCGCGCTCAACGGCATGACCGGCACCGTCACCGCGCGGCGCAACGCCGGGGGCACCAACAGCGACCTCGGGCTGTTCGTCGAGGACGACTGGACGCTGGGGGCGCTGACGCTGACCGCGGGCGCGCGCGGCGACCGTTATGTCATCGCCGACGGCTTTTACAGCGAGCGCGACGGGGCGAATCTGCCGCTGACGGACGACCATTTCGCGAACCGCTCGGGCTGGGAAGGCTCGTTACGCGGCGGCGCAGTGTGGCGCGTGACGCCGGCGCTGCGTCTGCGCGCCGCCGCCTATAGTGGGTTGCGGCTGCCGACGCTCAACGAGCTTTACCGCCCCTTCGTCGTCTTTCCGGTCACCACCGAGGCCAATGCTGCGCTGCGCAACGAACGGCTGAAAGGCTATGAGGCAGGGGTCGATCTGACGCCCGCGCGCGGCGTCGACCTGGCGCTGACCCTGTTCGACAACCGCGTCGAACATGCGGTCGCCAACGTCACCCTGACCCCGACGCTGCGCCAGCGGCAGAATATCGACGCGATCGAGGCGCGCGGTGTCGAGCTGTCGGCGGGGATCCGGCGCGGGATCGTCCGCTTCGACGGGTCGGCCGCCTATACCGACGCGGTCGCGCGCGGCAGCGGGGCGGCAGCGGCGCTCGACGGGATGCGGCCGGCGCAGACGCCGCGCTGGGCGGCGAGCGCGACGCTGAGCCTGGCGCCGGCGACGGGCTGGACGCTGGCGGGAACGCTGCGCCACGTCGGCCGGCAATATGAGGACGATCTGGAAAGCGACGCGCTGCCCGCCGCGACGGTACTAGACCTCTATGCCGGGGTGCCGCTCGCGGGCCGGGTCGGGCTGGTCTTGCGCGGCGAGAATGTGACGGGGACCCGCGTCGTCACGCGCAACCAGGATGGGTCGATCGACCTGGGAACGCCGCGCACCTTGTGGGTCGGACTGCGGGTCGGATATTGAGCAAGGCGCCCCTCCTTCACTTCCGCCCGAACAGCTTCTCCACATCGTCCATCGCCAGTTTCACCCAGGTCGGGCGGCCATGGTTGCACTGGCCCGAGTGCGGCGTGACCTCCATCTGGCGGAGCAGCGCGTTCATCTCGGCGACATTGAGCGTGCGTCCGGCGCGGACCGAGCCGTGGCAGGCCATCGTCGCGGCGACCAGCTCCAGCTTTTCGGAGAGGCCGAGCGCGGCGTCGTAGCCGGCAAGGTCGTCGGCGATGTCGGTGACAAGCTTGCGGCAATCGATCGCGCCGAGCATCGCCGGGGTCGCGCGCACCATCACCGCGGCGGGGCCGAAGCGTTCGAGCTCGACGCCGAGCGCCGCGAGCTGGTCCGCCGCGGCCTCGAGCCGGTCACAGGCAGGCTCGTCGAGCTCGACGACCTCGGGCAACAGCAGGCCCTGCGACGGCACCGCCTGCCCCGCCATACCGTGCCTCAGCGTTTCAAGCACCAGCCGCTCGTGCGCCGCATGCTGGTCGACGATGACGAGCCCGTCCTCGGCTTCGGCGACGATATAGGTCTTCGCAATCTGCCCGCGCGCGATGCCGAGCGGGTGCGCCTCGGCCTGCGGCGGCGGCGCATTCGCCATTTCGGCGCGCCCGGAGAGCGGGGCGGGAGCGAAGGGCACCATATGGTCGTAGACGCGCGCGGTCGCCGCGTCCGGCACCGGCGCCTGTCCGGCGCCGAACAAGTGCGCGGCGGGTGCCAGCGGCGCGGCCTGACCGAAGAGGAAGCCAGTCGCCGGTACGGGCGCGACGGGCTCCTGCTGCCACGCCGCGAGCGCCGCCTCGGCAGGGCGCTGGACGCTGCGGAAGCCATGCTCGTCGAGTGCGCGGCGTAGCCCGCCGACGATCATCCCGCGCACGAGTTGCGGGTCGCGGAAGCGCACCTCGGTCTTCGCGGGGTGAACGTTGACGTCGACCTCGCTGGTCGGCAGGTCGAGGAACAGGGCGACGACCGGATGGCGATCGCGCGCGAGCAGATCGGCATAGGCGCCGCGCAGCGCCCCGACGAGCAGCCGGTCCTTCACCGGTCGTCCGTTGACGAACAGATATTGGTGATCGGCGATGCCGCGGTTGAAGGTCGGCAGACTGATGACGCCGCCCAGGTGCACCTCGCCACGATCGAGGTCGACGCCGATGCCGTTCGCCGCCAGCTCGCGGCTGGTCAGCGCGGCGACGCGCGCCAGCCGGTCCTGCCCGCCCTGCACGTCGAGCACGCGGCGCCCGTCATGCTCGACCGCGAAGCCGATGTCGGGGCGCGCCATGGCGAGCCGCCGCACGACGTCGAGGCAGGCGGCATATTCGCTCTTCGCGCTGCGCAGGAACTTGCGCCGCGCCGGCACGCGCGCGAACAGATCCTCGACCAGCACGCGCGTCCCCCGCGCAAGCGCCGCCGGCCCTTCGGCGATCAGCGCGCCATTGTCGATAACACGCCGCCAACCATCGCCGTCCAGCGTCCGGCTGTCGAGTGTCAGCCGCGCGACGCTGGCGATCGACGGCAGCGCCTCTCCGCGGAAGCCCAGCGTCGTCACCGATTCGATCGCGTCGTCGGGCAGCTTCGACGTCGCATGGCGTTCGAGCGCGAGCGCCATCTCGTCCCGCGTCATGCCGCAGCCATCGTCCTCGACCTCCAGCCGCAGGATTCCGCCCTCGGCGATTCGCACCGCGATGCGAGTCGCACCGGCATCAATGGCGTTTTCAACCAGTTCCTTGAGCGCTGCGGCGGGTCTTTCGACCACTTCACCGGCTGCGATCCGATTTACGAGCTTTTCCGGCAGGCGGCGTATTGACATGGACGCTCTCCTAGCGCAGTCGGACGCAAATCGCGACCCACCCGCACAGCCTGATCGCCCTGTCCAGCCAGCCGCCCGCGGACGAGCCGGAATCTCCCCTAGATTTGGTCCTGTCGCCGGAGAGGCAAGCGGCAATGACAACGACAGGGGCGTCCTCCAGCCGGGGGGCGGCTTCGATGACAGGAAGCAGTATCGATGTCCTTCTTTTCTCGCTGGTTCAAGTTCAATTCCCAGGACATGGCAATCGACCTCGGGACCGCGAACACGGTGGTCTATGTCCGCGGCAAGGGCATCGTGCTCAACGAGCCGTCGGTGGTCGCGGTCGAGACGCTGAACGGCATCAAGCGGGTGAAGGCGGTCGGCGACGACGCCAAGCTGATGATGGGCAAGACTCCCGACACGATCGAGGCGATCCGCCCGCTGCGCGACGGCGTCATCGCCGACATCGACGTCGCCGAGCAGATGATCAAGCATTTCATCACCAAGGTTCACGGCGGCAAGCCCAACGCCTTCCGCAGCCCCGAGATCGTGATCTGCGTCCCCTCGGGATCGACCAGCGTCGAGCGCCGCGCGATCCGCGACGCCGCCTCGAACGCCGGGGCGAGCGAAGTGTGGTTGATCGAGGAACCGATGGCGGCCGCGATCGGCGCCGACATGCCGGTCACCGAACCGATCGGATCGATGGTCGTCGATATCGGCGGCGGCACCACCGAGGTCGCGGTGCTCTCGCTTCGCGGCCTTGCCTATACCACGTCGGTGCGCGCCGGCGGCGACAAGATGGACGAGGCGATCGTCTCCTATGTCCGCCGACACCATAATCTGCTGATCGGCGAAGCGACCGCCGAGCGGATCAAGAAGGATTTCGGCATCGCGCGCGTCCCCGCCGACGGCACCGGGCTGACCATCCACATCAAGGGCCGCGACCTCGTCAACGGCGTGCCCAAGGAAATCTCGATCAACCAGGCGCAGATCGCCGAGGCTTTGTCCGAACCGATCGGTACGATCGTCGAGGGCGTCCGCATCGCGCTGGAGAATACCGCACCCGAGCTGGCGGCCGACATCGTCGACCAAGGCATCGTGCTCACCGGCGGCGGCGCGCTGATTCGCGAGCTCGACGAGCTGCTGCGCGACGCCACCGGTCTGCCGGTCACCGTCGCGGAAGACCCGCTGACCTGCGTCGCGATCGGCACCGGCCGCGCGATGGAGGACCCCGCCTTCCGCGGCGTGCTCCAGCAGGCCTGATCGAGCGGTAGCGCCTCGTCATGGTCCGCCCGGCACATCGTCGTCCGGGACAATCCCGAAAGGCGCAGTACAGTCTGTTCGTCGCTTACGTCATCGCGGTGACGGGGGCGATCGCCGGGCTGTTGCTCGCGCTGCTCTCGGTCGTCGACCCCGTCGGCTTCGCCCAGCTCCGCGTCGCCAGCCAGGAGGTCGCGGCCCCGGTCGCGCGCGTCACCCGTTCGATCACCGGCTCGATCTCCGGGGTCGACGATAGCATCTCCGCCTATGTGAAGGCGGGGACGCAGAACCGGCGGCTGCGCAACGAACTCGCCGACGCGCGCCGCAAGCTCGTCGCGACGAGCGCGCTGCAGGAAGAGAACCGCCAGCTCAAGGGCCTGCTCAAGCTGCAGCAGACCGACAAGGCGGCGCTCGCGCACGGCTATCTCCTCACCTCGACCTCGACCAGCAGCCGGCGCATCGCGCTGCTCAGCATCGGGCGCAACCTCGGCGTCGCCTCGGGCCAGCCGGTGCGCGGCGCCGACGGGCTGATCGGGCGCGTGCTGTCCGCCGGGCCGTCGGTGTCGCAGGTGCTGCTGCTGACCGACGTCGATAACATCGTGCCGGTCCGCCGCGCCCGCGACGGGCTGCCCGCGCTGTCGTCCGGGCGCGGCAACGGCTTCCTCGACGTGCGCACGCTCAACATCGCGAACAATCCGTTCAAGCCCGGCGACATCCTGGTGACCTCGGGCACCGGCGGCCTCTATCCGCCCAACATCCCGGTCGCGATCGTCGTCAGCCGGCAGGACGACGGCGCGCTGGCCCGGCCGCTCGCCGATCCAGGGCGGGTCGATGCGGTCGCGGTGCTGCGCCCCTATACGCCCGACAATATCGAGGCGCAGGCGACCCTCGCCCCCAATCCCGACGCGGCGCCATGAACCGCGCGGCCCCTCGCCTCGGCGAACCGGCGTCACTCTGGCGGATGCGGATCGTGCCGATCGCCAGCGTGATGATCGCATCGGCGCTGCCGCTGATGCTGCCGGTCGTCGCCAGCTCACCGGCACTGCCGCCGCTCGGCCTGCTCTTCTTCCTCTGCTGGCAGCTTCTGCGCACCGAAATGTGGCCGGTGTGGATCGGCCTGCCGCTGGGCCTGTGGGACGACCTGTTCAGCGGGGCGCCGATCGGCAGCGCGGTCGCGCTGTGGACCGCGGCGAGCATCGCGATCCACTATATCTCGCAGCGCATCTATTGGCGCGGCTTCTTCCACGACTGGGGAATCGCGGCGCTGCTGGTCGCGGCGGTGCAGGCGGCGGCGGCGCTGATCGCGCATCCGGGCTCGCCGCCCGGCCACCTGCTCGGCCTCGTCGCGCCGCAGATCGTCATTTCGATGCTGCTCGTCCCGCTGTTCCTGCGCCTGACCGGACAGTTTGACAATTTCCGCCTGAAACGCCGATAGTTACCCACCGATGCCGCGCAGAAAACCGCCCATTACCGAAGCCTGGAGGGGCATCACCTTCACCCGCCGCGCGCTCGTCGTCGGTGGCGCGCAGGCGTCGCTGGGCGTCGCGCTCGCCGCACGCATGGCCTATATATCGGTTGTCGAGAACGACCGCTATGCCCTTGAATCCGAAAGCAATCGTGTCAATCTGACGCTGATTCCGCCGCGGCGCGGCTGGATCGTCGACCGCAACGGCAAGGCGATGGCGAACAACCGCGTCTCACTGCGCATCGACATCATTCCCGACCGGCTGCACAGCAAGGAGCTGGTGCTGGGACAGCTCAAGACGCTGCTGAAGCTCGACGGCGACGCGATGGAGCGGATCAACCGCGACCTCGACGCCGCATCCGGATTCCAGCCGGTCGCGGTCAAGGAGGATATCAGCGAGGCCGAATATGCCTCGGTCCTCGTCCGCCTGCCCGACCTGCCCGGCATCGCCCCGGCGCGCGGCTTCGCCCGCTATTATCCGACCGGCGCGGCGGTCGGCCATCTGATCGGCTATGTCGGCGCGCCCAATGCCGAGGAATATCAGGAGGCGAAGGACCCGCTCTACATCACTCCCGGCTTCAAGATCGGCAAGCAGGCGCTCGAGAAATATTTCGAGCCGGTACTGCGCGGCAAGCCCGGCGCGCGCCGCGTCGAGGTCACCGCACGCGGCAAGGTGGTGCGCGACCTGTCGACCCAGCCCGACGTGCAGGGCAAGACGGTCCACCTGACCATCGACGCCGAGCTTCAGCATTATGCCGCGCGGCGCATTGGTCCTGAATCGGGGTCGGTCGTCGTAATCGACTGTCTGACCGGCGACGTGCTGGCGATGGCGTCGATGCCCAGCTTCGACCCCAACAGCTTTTCGAGCGGGATCGGCGTCGCCGAATATAAGTGGCTGAGCCAGAACGACCATGTGCCGCTGCGCAACAAGACGCTGAGCGGCCTCTATCCGCCGGGCTCGACGGTCAAGCCGATGGTGGCGATGAGCTTTCTCGAGGCCGGGCTGCCCGCCAGCGCGACGACCTTCTGCGGCGGCGGCCTGCGCGTCGGCAACCGCGTCTTCCACTGCTGGCAGCGCCGCGGTCACGGCCAGGTCGACATGGCGAAGGGCATCTATCAGAGCTGCGACGTCTATTTCTATCATTTCGCGCAACAGATGGGGATGGACGTCATCGCGGCGATGGGCAAGCGGCTCGGCCTCGGCCAGAAATTCCCCCTGCCCGTCCCCAGCCAGAGCTATGGCACCGTGCCTAGCCCGGCGTGGAAGCAGGAGAAATACGGCCGCCCCTGGGCCGTCGCCGACACCGTCAACGCGACGATCGGCCAAGGCTATATGCTCGTCAATCCGACCCAGCTCGCGGTGATGGCAGCGCGGCTCGCAACCGGCAATATCGTGATGCCGCACCTGACGCAGGACGCCAATCGCGCGCCGATGCAGAGCCTGGGCTTCGCCGCCGACCATATCGGCGTGGTGCGCGAGGCGATGAACCAGGTCGTCAACGGACTGGGCACCGCCGGGCGCGCACGGCTGCCGGTCGAGGACGTCAAGATGGCGGGCAAGACCGGCACCGCGCAGGTCGTCAGCCTGAGCAAGGGTAGCGGCAAGGGTGGCCTGTGGAAATATCGCGACCACGGCCTGTTCATCGCCTTCGCCCCCTTCGACGCCCCGCGCTACGCCGCCGCGGTGGTGATCGAGCATGGCGGCGGGTCGGGCGCCGCCTATCCGATCGCGCGCGACGTGATGACCTTCCTCTTCGACCGCGAAAAGGCGATGGCGGCGCTCGAAGGCTTCGAGACCGGCTGGGGCGGCACGATCGAGGAGCGCATGGCGCGCGATTTCGCGGCTTGGAAGGCGGGCGCCAACCGTCCGCCGCCGGAGGGCGCGGCATGATCCCCGTCCCGCCCGCAATCCAGCGCATTCCGTGGAAGCTGATCGCGCTGCTCAGCGCGATCACCGGCTTCGGCCTGCTCGTCCTCTATTCGGCGGCGGGCGGCAGCATGACCCCGTGGGCGTCGCTGCAGGGTGTCCGCTTCGTCGCCTTCCTGATCGGCGCGCTGATCCTCGCGCGCTTTCCGATCAAGCCGTTCGAGGATTTCGCCTACCTCGCCTATATCGGCGTCGTCGTCCTGCTGATCGGGGTCGAACTGCTCGGCTTCGTCGGCGGCGGCAGCCAGCGCTGGCTCGACCTCGGCGTCGTCAATCTCCAGCCGTCGGAGCTGATGAAGATCGCCATCGTCCTCGCCCTCGCGCGCTTCTATGCCCAGTTGCCGCCGGGCAACACCCGCACCTGGACCGCGCTGTGGCCGGCGCTGGTGATGATCGGCGTCCCCGCCGCGCTGGTCATGCTTCAGCCCGACCTCGGCACCGCGCTCGCCATCTGCGCGGGCGGTGCCGTCGTCATGTTCCTGTCCGGCCTGCCTTTGTGGTGGTTCGGCAGCGCGGCGCTCGCCGGCGCCGCGGCGCTGCCCATCCTCTTCTCGATGCTCCACGATTATCAGCAGAAGCGCGTGCTGATCTTCCTCGATCCCGAAAGCGACCCGCTCGGCGCCGGCTATCATATCAGCCAGTCGAAGATCGCGATCGGATCGGGCGGCATCGGCGGCAAGGGATTCCTCAACGGGTCGCAGAGCCACCTCGACTATCTGCCCGAGGGCCACACCGACTTCATCTTCGCGACCATGGCGGAGGAATGGGGGCTGATCGGCGGCCTTGCCCTGCTCTTCGCCTTCTTCCTGCTGCTGCGCTGGTCGACCCGCGTCGCGCTCAACGCGCGCACCCGCTTCGGCCAGCTCGCCGCGGCGGGTCTGACAATGACCATCTTCTTCTATGTCGCGATCAACCTGATGATGGTGATGGGCCTCGCGCCGGTGGTGGGCATCCCGCTGCCGCTCTTCTCCTATGGCGGCTCGTCGATGCTGACGGTGATGACCTGCGTCGGCATGATCCTGGCGATCGAGAACGACAGCAAGACGGGCGCTCGCCGCTTTCATTGACCGGGGCGATAGCGGTCCCGTGCCGGCGCGCCATCGCCGTCCCATGAAATCCTTGTGTGTCCCCGCGAAGGCGGGGACCCATAGAGGGTTGGTGCGAGGCCGCTATGGGTCCCCGCCTTCGCGGGGACACACGGCTTTTTTCGGCACGGGCCGGGATTCCTCAGGATGAATCCCCACAATCCCTAAACCCGGTCGATCGCCCCCGCGTCGAGCAGCGGCGCGGCGTCCATGTCGCCGGCGCCCAACAGATCGGCCAGCCGTTCGGCCGCCGCGAGGATCATCGCCTGCTCCCACGCGGGAAGCGCGCCGAAACGGGCCGCGAACGTCTCCTGCAGCATGTCCGGCGCCTCGACGAGGCAGCGCCGGCCCTTCGCCGTCGCCTCCAGCAGCACGCGACGCTTGTCCTGCGCGCTGCGCGACCGCGTCGCGAGGCCGAGGGCGACGAGGCGGTCGACGATCGCCGTGATCGTCGCGTGGCTGAACTGCAGCCGCTGCGCGATCAGCCCCGGAGTCACCTCCGCACCCGCGTCGATCTCACGCAGCACCAGCAGTTGCGACGGCGTCAGCCCGGTCGCCGCGGCGAGCCGCCGGGTGCCCCCCTCGGTCGCGCGCAGCACGCGGCGCAGGGCCTTCAACGTTGCATTGGCTATCGCGGAGTCCATGTCCGACCGTTAGCGGCCCGCAAGGCCCGCGCCAAACCCATATTTACGCGCGAAGCGGTGTCAAATGTTTCGATATATGAAATATATATCCGGTGCCGGGGTTGTGTCGTTCGCATACATCCCTATATTTCCGCCGAATCATGGCTCGGCAGACCCGCGCCATTCGATAATTGTTTCAGGAGATGAAAGATATTTGATCGGCAAAAGGACGCAGAGCCCTTGCCTTCAGGGAAAGATTTGGACACGCACCCGGCCGCGGCGGCGGCCGACATCCGGTTCCGTCGCCCGCGCGCGGACGACGGCCCTGCCGTCACCGCGCTGATCGCGGCCTGCCCGCCGCTCGATCGCAATTCCCCCTATTGCAACCTGCTCCAGTGCGAGCATTTCGCCGAGCATTGCATCGTCGCCGAAAAGGCAGGGCGAATCGTCGGCTGGGTATCGGGCTATCGCCCGCCGTCGGACCCCGACGGCTTTTTCGTCTGGCAGGTCGCGGTGGCGGCGGAAGGGCGCGGGCAGCGGCTGGCGAGCCGGATGATCAACGCCCTGCTCGCGCGCCCCGCGCAGCGCGGCGTGACCCATCTGGTCACCACGGTGACCGACGACAATCAGGCGTCATGGGCCTTGTTCCGCGGCCTCGCCCGCGACTGGGGCGCGCCGTTCGGGCGCGCGCCGCTGTTCGAGCGCGACCGCCATTTCGCCGGCGCCCACGCCACCGAACATCAGGCCCGCATCGGCCCCATCGATCCGGGCAGGATTCAGACAGAACAGGGATGAACCAATGATTACGACACCCCAACCGTCCGGCGCGATTCCGGACCGGAAAATCTATGAGCGCCGCGAATCCGCGGTCCGCAGCTACGCCCGCTCGATGCCGCGCCAGTTCGGCCGCGCCGAGGGCGTGTGGATGCACGACGATCAGGGCGGGCGCTATCTCGACTTCCTGTCGGGCTGCTCGACGCTCAACTACGGTCACAACCACCCGGTGCTGAAGCAGGCGCTGCTCGACTATATCGCCGCCGACGGCATCGCCCACGGGCTCGATCTGCATACCGACGCGAAACGCGATTTCCTGGGTGCGCTCGAAACGCTGATCCTGAAACCGCGCGGGCTCGACCATCGCGCCATGTTCACCGGCCCCACCGGCACCAATGCGGTCGAGGCGGCGATCAAGCTGGCGCGCAAGGTGACCGGGCGCGAAATGGTGATCGCCTTCACCAACGGCTTCCACGGCATGACGCTCGGCGCGCTCGCCTGCACCGGCAACGCCGCCAAGCGCGGCGGCGCCGGCGTGCCGCTCAGCCATGTCGCCCACGAACCCTATGACGGCTATTACGGCCCCGATGTCGACACCGCCGACCTGCTCGACCAGAGGCTGTCCGACCCGTCGAGCGGCCTCGATGCGCCCGCGGCGATCCTTGTCGAGACGGTCCAGGGCGAAGGCGGACTCAACGCTGCGTCGCCCGAATGGCTGCGCCGCATCGCCGCCATCGCCAAGGCGCATGGCGCGTTGCTGATCGTCGACGATATCCAGGCCGGCTGTGGCCGGACGGGCGGCTTCTTCAGCTTCGAGGACATGGGGTTTACCCCCGACATCGTGACGCTGGCAAAATCCTTGTCGGGCATGGGCCTGCCCTTCGCCCTGACGCTGCTGCGGCCCGAGCTCGACCAATGGGCGCCGGGCGAGCACAACGGCACCTTTCGCGGCAACAATCATGCGTTCGTCACCGCGGCGGCGGCGCTCCGCCATTTCTGGAGCGACGGCGACTTTCAGCGCGACGTCCGCCGGCGCGGCGACCTGCTCGAAGCGCGGCTGGCCCACATCGCCGCCGAGCATGGTTTCGAGACGCGCGGCCGCGGCATGATGCGCGGCATCAACACCGGATCGGGCGAGCGCGCCGCGGCGATCACCGCCGCCTGCTTCGACGCCGGGCTGATCATCGAGACGAGCGGCGCACACGACGAGGTCGTCAAGGTGCTCGCACCGCTGGTTATCGACGACGGCATTTTCGAGTCCGGACTCGACATCCTCGAAACCAAAACCCGCGAGGCGATGGCCGCCGACTACGCCGTCGCCGCGGAATAAAGACAGGAGACATCAATATGATCGTTCGCACGCTTGGCGATATCCGCAAGACCGACCGCAACGTCCGCTCGGACGGCTGGGCGAGCGCCCGGCTGCTGCTGAAGGACGACGGCATGGGCTTTTCCTTCCACGTCACCACCATGTTCGCCGGCACCGAGCTGAAGATGCACTATCAGAACCATCTGGAGGCGGTGCTGGTGCTGAAGGGCAAGGGCACGATCGAGGATCTCGCCACCGGCGAAATCCACGCGTTGCAACCCGGCGTCATGTACGCGCTCAACGACCACGACCGGCACATCGTCCGGCCCGAGACCGACATATTGACCGCCTGCGTCTTCAACCCGCCAGTCACCGGCAAGGAAGTGCACGATGAGAACGGCGCCTATCCGGCCGAGGCCGATCTCGCCGCCGCCGAGTGACTCCGCCAACCACGGAGGGACGTCCCGTGAAAGACCTCTACCCATCGCGGCAGGCGGCGAATGCCGAGCTGCTGCCGCGTCTCGACCCCGTCGTCCATGGCGACTGGAACCCGAACGCCCCGATCGGCGAGGCGCAATGCGCGCAGTTCGACCGCGACGGCTATCTCGTGCTCGAAGACATTTTCTCGCACGCTGAGGTCGCGCATCTGCAGGCAGCGGCGCGCACGCTGCTCGCCGATCCCGCCGCGCTCGACGCGGAGACGATCGTCGCCGAGCCGCAGAGCCGCGAAATCCGCTCGATCTTCGAGATCCACCGCCAGAGCGACGCGATGGCGCGCCTCGCGTCCGACGCGCGGCTCGCCGACGTCGCGCGCTTCCTGCTCGGCGACGAGGTCTATATCCACCAGTCGCGGCTCAACTACAAACCCGGCTTCAAGGGCAGGGAATTCTATTGGCACAGCGACTTCGAGACCTGGCATGTCGAGGACGGCATGCCGCGGATGCGCGCGCTGTCGATGTCGGTGCTGCTCGCCGAGAACACGCCGCACAACGGGCCGCTGATGGTCATCCCGGGGTCGCACCGCTCCTATCTCACCTGCGTCGGCGAGACGCCCGACGACCATTATCTGAGCTCGCTCAAGAAGCAGGAATATGGCGTCCCCGACGAGGACCACCTCGCCGAACTGGCGCACGACCATGGCATCGTCGCACCGACCGGCAAGCCCGGCACGGTCATCCTGTTCGACTGCAACCTGATGCACGGGTCGAACGGCAACATCACCCCCTTTCCGCGCGCCAATGCCTTCCTCGTTTATAATGCGGTGAGCAACCGGCTGGAGGCGCCCTACGGCGTCGACAAACCGCGCCCGTGGTTCCTCGCCCATCGCGGCGATCCCGAGCCGCTGGCGGTCGCGCGCGGTCCACTCGCCGAAGCGGTGCCGGCATGAGCGGTCGTCACAGCGTCGAGAAGATCGGCGGCACTTCGATGGCCGCGACCGCGACCCTGTTCGACAATGTGCTGATCGCGGGACGCTCGGGCGCCAATCTCTACAACCGCATCTTCGTCGTCTCGGCCTATGCCGGGATGACCGACCTGCTGCTCGAGAACAAGAGGAGCGGGGAGCCCGGCGTCTATGGCCATTTCGTCGACGACGATGATTCCGAGGCGTGGCGCGAGGCGATGGAGCGGGTGCGCGCGGCGATGCGCGCGCGCAATGCCGAGATGTTCGCGCGCACCGAAAGCCGCGCCGAGGCCGATCGCTTCGTCGACGCGCGCATCGACGCGGTCGCCGCCTGTCTCGACGACCTCGCGCGGCTGCGCAGACATGGGCGCTTCAGCCTGAAGGACCAGCTCGTGACCGTGCGCGAACTGCTGGCCGGCATCGGCGAGGCGCACAGCGCACACAGCACCGCGCTGCTGCTGCGCAATCGCGACGTCGACGCACGCTTCGTCGACCTGACCTTGTGGGACGAGGACGACATGCGCAGCCTCGATGCGCGGATCGAGGAGGCGTTCGCCGCGATCGACCTTGGCGCCGTGTTGCCGATCGTCACCGGCTATGCCGGCTGCGAGGGCGGCATGGTGCGCCGCTATGCGCGCGGCTATACCGAAATGACCTTCTCGCGCATCGCGGTGCTGACCGGCGCGCGCGAGGCGATCATCCACAAGGAGTTCCACCTGTCGAGCGCCGATCCCAAGCTGGTCGGCGAAGACAGGGCGCGCAAGATCGGCCGCACCAATTACGACGTCGCCGACCAGCTCGCCAATCTGGGCATGGAGGCGATCCATCCGGGCGCCGGGCGCGGCCTGCGCCAGTCGGGCATCCCGCTGCGCGTCCGCAACACCTTCGACCGCGAGGATGCGGGAACGCTCGTCACCGGCGACTATGTCTCCGACGTCCCGCGGGTCGAGATCGTCACCGGGCTGCGGCAGGTGCAGGCGCTGCAATTCTTCGAGCAGGACATGGTCGGGGTGAAGGGCTATGACGCCGCGATCCTCGACGCGCTGACCCGCCATAAGCTGTGGATCGTCAGCAAATCGTCGAACGCCAACACCATCACCCATTATCTGTCGGCGAGCGCCGCCGCGGTGAACCGCGCGGTCGCCGAGCTGCAGGACCACTATCCCGACGCCTCGATCACCGGACAGCCGGTCGCGATGGTGTCGGTGATCGGCAGCGACATCTCGCGCCCCGGCCTCGTCCCCGACGCGCTGCGCGCGCTGGGCGACGCCGGCGTGCCGATGATCGCGATGCAGCACCAGATCCGCAACGTCGACGTGCAGTTCCTCGTTGCGCCGCGCGATTTCGACGCCGCGGTCCGCGCGCTGCACAAGGTGCTGGTCGAGGATGAGGCGGCACCCGCGGAGGATCGGCGCGCCGCCTGACGCCGCCCATGCTCGCCTCGATCCGCCCGGTCCAAAGCCTGCTGATCGCCATCTTCGTGATGATGGCGGGCAGCGGCTTCCTGTCGACGCTGATCGGCCTCAGGCTCGAACGCGCGGGCAGCGGCACCATGGTCATCGGCCTGGTCGCCACCGCTTATTTCGTTGGCCTCGTCGTCGGCGCGCTGCGCGCCGGGGGCGTGGTGCGGCGGGTCGGCCATATCCGCGCCTTCGCGGCCTTCGTCGCGTTGCTTTCGGCCAGCACCCTCGCCTATGCGCTGGTCCGCCATCCGCTGCCGTGGGGCGCGCTGCGCCTGATCGACGGCATCTGCGTCGCCGGGGTCTTCGTCTGTCTGGAAAGCTGGCTGGGCGACCGCGCCGAGGCGGGCACGCGCGGCACCATCCTCGCTTCCTATATGGTCGCCCTCTATTCGGGGCAGGCGATCGGCCAGTTGCTACTGCGCTCGGGCGGCGGCGTCGCGCCGCATGTGCCGTTCGAGATCGCCTCGATCCTGATCTCGCTCGCCATCCTGCCGGTCTGCCTGACGCGCAGCGCCGCGCCGACCTTCGCCGAGGCCGCCTCGCTGCCGCTGCGCCGCCTGTTCGCCGCCTCGCCGCTCGGCGTCGTCGGCGCCGGGATCACCGGACTGCTGCTCGGCGCCTTCTATGGCCTCGCCGCCATCTATGCACGGCGGCTCGGACTCAGCCTCGCCCAGACCGCGACCTTCATGACGGTGGTGATCCTCGGCGGGGTGGCGCTGCAATGGCCGCTCGGGCGTCTGTCCGACCGCTACGACCGCCGCCGCGTCATCGTCGGCGGCTTCGCGCTGACACTCGGCGTCAGCATCGCGCTCGCGATGCAGCCGACGGGCGCGCTGCTGCTCGCGCTCGGCTTCGTCTTCGGCGGGCTCAGCTTCGCGCTCTATCCGCTCAGCGTCGCGCACGCCAACGACCGGCTGCTGCCGTCGGAACGGGTGACCGCGAGCGGGCAGCTCGTCCTCCTCTATTCCGTCGGCGCGGCGCTCGGCCCTCTCGGCGCCGCGGCGACGATGACACAGGCAGGTACGGGCGGACTCTTCCTGTTCATCGCGCTCGCCGCCGGCGTGATGCTCGGCTTCAGCCTCTGGCGCCTCGCGGCGACCGAGGCGGTGCCGGGCGAGGCGCAGCAGGATTTCCAGATTCTGCCGCGTACGACGCCGACCGCGGCGCTGCTCGATCCCGCCGCCGACCCCGACGATTCCCAGCAACAGGTGACGACATGACCATGGAAACCGCTTTGCCCTCCGACGCCGCGCCGGTCTGCGCGCCTGCGGCCGATCCTTCGACGCTGCGCCGCGCGATCGCTGCCTCGGCGCTGGGCAATGCGACCGAATGGTTCGACTATGGCATCTATGCCTATGGCGTGACCTATATCTCGGCGGCGCTGTTTCCGGGCGAGACCGACGAAGCGGTGCTGTTCGCGCTCGCGACCTTCGCCATCTCCTTCCTCGTCCGGCCGTTGGGCGGCCTGTTCTGGGGGCCACTGGGCGACCGCATCGGACGCAAATCGGTACTCGCGCTGACCATATTGCTGATGGCCGGGGCGACCTTCGGGGTCGGACTGATCCCCTCCTACGACCATATCGGCTTCTGGGCACCGACGCTGCTGATCCTGCTGCGGATGGTGCAGGGTTTCTCGACCGGCGGCGAATATGGCGGCGCCGCGACCTTCATGGCCGAATATGCGCCCGACGACCGCCGCGGCTTTCTGGGCAGCTTCCTCGAATTCGGGACGCTCGCCGGCTTCTCGCTCGGCGCGGCGCTGATGCTGCTCTTCTCGCTGACGCTCGGCGATGCGGCGATGCACGACTGGGGCTGGCGCATCCCCTTCCTGATCGCCGCGCCGATGGGGCTGATCGGTACCTATCTGCGCTCGCGGATGGAGGACACGCCGATCTTCCTCGAAGAGTGCGTGGTCGAGGAGGCACGCCGTTCGCCCGGAATCGGCACGCTGATGCGCGACCATTGGCGCCCGCTGCTCGTCGTCGGCGGGCTGGTCGTCGCGCTGAACGTCGTCAACTATACGCTGCTCAGCTACATGCCGACCTATCTTCAGCGCCGTATCGGCCTGTCGCCCGACCAGGCGCTGATCGTGCCGATCATCGGCATGCTCTTCATGATGGTCTTCCTGCCCTTCGCTGGCGCGCTGTCGGACCGCATCGGGCGGCGGCCGATGTGGCGCGTCTCGCTGATCGGGCTGCTGGTCGGGGTCGTGCCGCTCTATATGCTGATGGGCACCGGGCTGGCGGGCGCGACCGTCGCCTTCATCCTGCTCGGCCTCCTCTATGTGCCGCAGCTCGCGACCATTTCGGCGACCTTCCCTGCCCTGTTCCCTACCGCGGTGCGCTTCGCGGGCTTCGCCATCGCCTATAATATATCGACGTCGATCTTCGGCGGCACCGCGCCGATGATCGGCAGCGGCCTGACCGGCGCGACCGGTGACCCGCTGATGCCGGCCTATTATATGATGGTCGCGTGCCTGGTCGGGCTCGTCGCGCTGCACTACATGCCCGAAACCGCCGGGCGCTCGCTGCGCGAAAATCCCTTCGAGCGGTCGGGATCAGGACCGTAGCCGGGTCTTTTCGGTGACGTCGATCTGGACGACGCGGTCGTTGTGGACGGTGACGACCACCGACCCGAAGCTGAGGCTCAACAGGCCCTCGCGTATCTTCGCGAGGCTTTCCTCGATCTGTCGGCGCTTTTCGGCCGGCACGTCGGTGACGGCGGGATCGCTGGTCATGGCTGCTCTCCTGTCTGGAACAATCGGGCGCGCTCGATCCGCAGGCCAAGGCGGGTTCCGATTTCGGGGGCGGAATGCGCGGCGCTGACGTCGATCTCGATCGTCCGGTCGATCCCCGCCACCTCGCCTTCGACCCGCCATTCGCCGCCGCGGCGATAGACGCCGGTCACCAGCAGCGGCAGACAGCCCGCCTGCTCGTCGCAGACCGACACGTCATGCGGGCGGAAGTCGAGCCGCCCCGCACCGTCGGCGGCGCCGTTCAGCGCGACGTCGATCGGGCGATCGAACAGATGGGCGCGGCCGCCGGTGACGGTGACCGGCAGGCTGTTCGATTCGCCGACGAAATCCGACACGAAGGCGCTTTCGGGCCCCATGTAGATCGCCTCGGGCGTCCCGACCTGCTCGATCGCGCCCCGATCCATCACGACGACCCGGTCGGCGAGTTCGAGCGCCTCCTCCTGATCGTGCGTCACGAAGATCGAGGTCAGCCCCATCCGGGCGTGAAGCTGGCGCAGCCAGCGGCGCAGATCCTTGCGCACCTTGGCGTCGAGCGCGCCGAACGGTTCGTCGAGCAGCAGCAGTTGCGGCTCGACCGCGAGCGCGCGGGCGAGCGCGACGCGCTGGCGCTGCCCGCCCGAAAGCTGCGCCGGATAGCGATGGCCGAGGCCGCCGAGCTGGACGAGGTCGAGCAGTTCCTCGGCGCGCGCCCGAATCTGCGCTTTGGGCGGCCGCTGGCCGCGGCGGCGCACGCTGAGACCGAAGGCGACATTGTCGGCGACCGTCATATGGCGGAACAGCGCATAATGCTGAAAGACGAAGCCCACCTTACGGTCGGCGACCTTGAGGCCGGTGACGTCCTCGCCGTTGAATTCGACGCGGCCGGCGTCGGGGAATTCGAGCCCCGCGATGATGCGCAGCAGTGTCGTCTTGCCCGATCCCGACGGGCCGAGCAGCGCGAGGAATTCGCCGTCGCGCACCTCGAGGTCGATGCCCTTGAGCGCGGGAAAGGCGCCGAAGCGCTTCGACAGGCCGTGTACCGTTATCAATGTCCCGCGCCCCCGCGCTGATGGTCGAACCGCCATTCGACGATGGATTTGAGGATGAGCGTCACCAGCGCGAGCAGCGCGAGCAGCGACGCGACCGCGAAGGCGGCGACGAAATTATATTCGTTGTAGAGGATCTCGACATGCAGCGGCATCGTGTTGGTCTGTCCGCGCAAATGGCCGGAGACGACCGACACCGCGCCGAACTCCCCCATCGCGCGCGCGTTGCAGAGCAGCACGCCATAGAGCAGCCCCCAGCGGATATTGGGCAGGGTTACGCGCCGGAAGGTCTGGAAGCCCGAGGCGCCGAGCGACAGCGCCGCCTCCTCGTCGTCGCGCCCCTGCTCGCTCATCAGCGGGATCAGTTCGCGCGCGACGAAGGGAAAAGTAACGAAGACGGTCGCCAGCACGATCCCCGGCACCGCGAAGATGATCTGGATATCGTGCGCGCGCAGCCATGGTCCGAACCAGCCCTGCGCCCCGAACAGCAGGACATAGATCAGCCCCGCGACCACCGGCGACACCGAAAAGGGTAGGTCGATGAAGCTGGTCAGGATGGCCTTGCCGCGAAAGTCGAACTTGGCGATCGCCCAGGCGGCGGCGATGCCGAAGACGATGTTGAGCGGCACCGCCATCGCCGCGACGAGCAGGGTCAGCCGGATCGCCGCCAGCGCGTCGGGCTCGGCGATCGCAGCGGCATAGGCGCCGAACCCCTTTGCCAGCGCCTCGGCGAACACCGCGACCAGCGGCAGCAGCAGGAAGAGCGCGAGAAAGCCGATGGCCAGCGCGATCAGCGCGAAGCGGGCGCCGCCGCCGGGTGCGGGACGGCTCGTCATCCGTCGACCCGCCGCCGGCTCCACGCCTGGACCAGGTTGATCGCCAGCAGCAGTGCGAAGGACGCGATCAGCATCACCGCCGCGATCGCCGTCGCCGCGGCATAATCATATTGTTCGAGCTGGGTGACGATCAGCAGCGGCGCGATCTCCGATGTGAAGGGCATGTTGCCCGCGATGAAAATCACCGAGCCATATTCGCCGACCCCGCGCGCGAAGGCGAGCGCGAAGCCGGTGAGCAGCGCGGGCAGGATAGCCGGCAGGATGATGCGCGCGAAGACCTGCCACGGCCGCGCGCCGAGCGACAGCGCCGCTTCCTCGACCTCGGCGCTCAGGTCGGCGAGCACCGGCTCGACCGAGCGGACGACGAACGGCAGGCCGATGAAGATCAGCGCGACGGTGATCCCGACCGGGGTATAAGCGACCTTGATCCCGAGCGGTTCGAGATATTGCCCCACCCAGCCGTTGCCGGCATAGATGGCGGTGAGCGCGATGCCCGCGACCGCGGTCGGCAGCGCAAAGGGCAGATCGACCAGCGCCCCGACGATGCGGCGCCCCGGAAAATCATAGCGCACGAGCACCCAGGCGGTGAGCAGCCCGAACAGCGCATTGACGAGCGCCGCGATCAGCGCCGTTCCGAAGCTGACCCTATAGGCCGCGATCGCACGCGGCGAGAAGCCGGCGGCGACGAAATCGGCCCACCCCATGCCCGCGGCACGCAGGAAAATGCTGCTCAGAGGGATGAGCACGATCAGCGACAGCCACGCGACGCTCAGTCCCATCGTCAGGCCAAAGCCGGGAATGACCGATGCCGTCCCGACGCGCCGGTCGGTAGTGGCGGGATCGGGCCCATGCAGTCGTCTGCCGGGGGCGAGCGTGGCCATCGGCGCTATCGCTTCGTCTTCGCGAAAATCCGGTCGAATATCCCGCCGTCGGCGAAGAAACGCTTTTGCGCCGCCTGCCAGCCGCCGAAATCCTCATCGATAGTGACGAGCTTCAACCGGGGGAACTGGGCGGCATATTTCGCCGCCGCCGCGGGATTGTTGGGCCGGTAATGATTCTGCCCGACGATGTCCTGCGCCTCCGGCGTGTAGAGATATTTGAGATAGGCCTCAGCCACTTCGGCCGTGCCGTGGCGTTTCGCATTGCCGTCGAGCACCGCGACCGTCGGTTCGGCGAGGATCGAGATCGACGGGACGACGATGTCGAACCTGCCCTTCCCCAGTTCCTCCTGCGCCAGGAACGCCTCATTCTCCCAGGCGAGCAGCACGTCGCCGATGCCGCGCTCGACGAAGGTGGTCGTCGCGCCGCGCGCGCCGCTGTCGAGCACCGGCACATGGGCGAAAAGCCGCCGCACATAATCCTCGGCGCCCGCGTCGCTGCCCGACGCCTGACGGCCATAGGCCCAGGCGGCGAGGAAGTTCCAGCGCGCGCCGCCGCTCGTCTTGGGATTGGGGGTGATCACCTCCACCCCCGGCTTCACCAGGTCGCCCCAGTCCCGGATTCGCTTCGGATTGCCGCTGCGCACGAGGAAGACGATCGTCGACGTATAGGGCGCGCTGTTGTTGGCGAGACGCGTCTGCCAAGGCGCCGTCAAGGCGTCGGAGCGCGCCGCGATCTCGTCGACGTCGTAGGCGAGCGCGAGCGTCGCGACATCGGCGTCGAGCCCGTCGATCACCGCGCGCGCCTGCTTGCCCGATCCGCCGTGGCTCATCGTGATCCGGACCGTCTGCCCTGTCTCCGCCTTCCATCTGGCGGCGAATTTCGGGTTGATCGCGGCATAAAGCTCGCGCGTCGGGTCATAGGAGACGTTGAGCAGTTCGACCGTCGATCCCTTCGAATCTCCGCTCCCCGAGCAGCCGACAAGGGCGGCGAAAGCGAGGGAGAGGGCCGCGATGGCGGCGTTTCGGCGCTGGATCATGGGCGAACTCCTTGGGCCGGCTCAGGCCGGATCGTCGTTCCCCTATTATCTCTATCAAGCTAGTAGGTTTTCAAGCCCAAAAAATCTTTTCTAGCTCGCAGCGCGGCTTCGCTCGGCCGGAATCGCCTCGAACGGCCGGCGATCGAGCGCGTCGGCGATGGTGCGCGCCTCCAGTATCCGCCGGCTTGCTTCGTGTGCGCGGGCGAACTCGCGGCGGATTTCGCACTGCGCCTCGCTGACGCAATCCTCGCACGGGCGATAGGACTGGCGCGACAGGCAGGGCAGCGGCGCCAGCGGCCCGTCGAACAGCCGCAGCACCTCGGCAAAGCTGACCGTGTCGGCCGGGCGCAGCATGATATAGCCGCCGCTCTTGCCGCGCCGGCTCTCGAGGATTCCGGCCTTTTTCAGGTCGAGCAATATCTGTTCGAGGAATTTGTGCGGAATGCCGTGGCGGCGGGCGATCTCGGCGCTGGTCAGCGATTCGCCCTCGGGCGCGGCCGCCACCGCGAGCAGGGCGCGAAACGCATATTTGGCCTTGTTCGAGATCATGGCGCCCTCCTAGCATTTCCCCCACGCTTTGGATAGGGTTTCACGCCGGCAGTACCGCCAGCACTGCGATCGCCACGATCAGGCATATGCCCAGCAGCGGCGCGCCGAGGCGCGGGAAATCAACGAAACGATAGCCCGCGGCGCCCATCACCACCGCATTGTTGTGATGGCCGAAGGGGGTCAGGAAGTCGAGCGAGGCGCCGACCGCCACTGCCATCAGCAGCGGCTCGACCGGCACGCCGATACGTGTTGCCAGCCCCGCCGCGATCGGGCTGAGCACCGCGGCGGTCGACACATTGTCGATGAAGGGCGTCATCATCGCCGCGAGCAGCAGCACCAGCGCGGCGACGCCCGCGGGGCCGGATACCGGGATATGATCGGCGATCAGGTCGGCGATGACGCGCGCGGCGCCGGTCTGCTCGACCGCGAGCCCGAGCGGGATCATGCAGCCGAGCAGCAGGATGATCGGCCAGTTGAGGTCCTGAAGCGCGGTGCGCAGGTCGACCGCGCGCGCCATCGCCATCGCGACCACGACGCCGCCGAACGCCAGCTCGGGCGGCACCAGATCGAGCGCGGTGACGAGAACACCGACGGCGAAGATGACGAGGCTCGGCGCCGCGGGCCGCGGCGCGCGCTCGGCGCGGCGCGGTCCGAGTGCGAGCAGCCCGCATTCGGCGACGATCTCGCGCAGCGCCTCGCGGTCGCCCGCCAGGATCAGCACGTCGCCCATGCCGATCTTCAGATCGTCGAAGCGCCCCTCGACGCGGTGGCGGCGGCTCGCGAGTCCCTGCACCGTAATCGCCCGCTCCGCAAAAGCCGCGACGTCACCGACGCGCGACCCGAGCAGCAGGCTGTCGGGCATCACCACCGCCTCGATCTCCTCCGCATCGCGTGGAGCTTCCGCCGCGGCGAGTTGGCCTTCGGCGGCCATCTGCTCGAGGCCGGCAACGTCGCCCTCGACGAGCAGGATGTCGCCGGCCGCGATCACGATATCGGTGCGGCGCGCGAACACGTGCGCGCCGTGGCGAAAGACGCCGTGGACGTGCAGCCCGCCCGCGCGCTCGGCGTCGGCGAGGTGCAGGCCGACGAGCGGCGAGCCGGCGGGCACGGTGCGCTCGGCGAGGAAGTCGGTCGGCCCGGCCTCGAAACGCCCCGGTTGCGCTGGACGCGCCGCCGCAAAAACGCGCGGCGCCGCGAGGACGATCCATGCAAGGCCCGCAAGCGTCACCGGCAGGCCGACCCACGCCAGCTCGAAATAGGCGAAGCCGACGCCGGTTTCCGAAATCTTCCACCCGTTGACGATCAGGTTGGCAGGGGTCCCGGTCAGCGAGCAGAGACCGCCGAGCAGCGTCGCGAAAGACAGCGGCATCAGCACGCGCGACGGCGCGATGTCGAGCCGCGCACAGACCGAGAGCGCCACCGGAAAGACCAGCGCCAGCGCGCCGATATTGTTCATGAAGATCGAAACGAAGGCGGCGGTGCCGCACAGGATGACCAGCACTCCACGCTCGCTGCCGGTCCGGTCGGTGATAGCGCGCGCGAAGCGGTCGACCGCCTGCGTCTGCGCGAGCGCCGCGACGATGACGAGCACCTCGATCACCGTGATCACCGCAGGACTGGCAAAGCCGTCGAAAACCCCGCCGATCGGTACGACGCCCAGCAGCACGGCGGCGGCGAGCCCTGCCATGGCGACCATCTCGACGCGAAAGCGCTCTGACGCATAGACGAACAGCATCGCCGAAAGAATTCCGACGATGGCATATTGATCGAATGTCATGGCCGGCCCCGTGCTGCTCGCGCGAACCTAGGGTCGCAGCCGCCATCCGGCAAGCCGCCCGCCGATCATCCGTCGCCCGGCCAACGCGCCCGATGATCAGACCAGCGCTTCGGCAATGGCCTTTCCGCATTCGACCGTTCCCGCCGCCCCCCCGAGATCGCGCGTCCGCAATTTGGGCTCGGACAATATGGTCTCGATGGCGGCGACCACGGCCTTTGCCGCACCGAATTCCCCGAAATGCTCCAGCATCAGGGCGGCCGACCATATCTGCCCCACCGGGTTCGCGATCCCCTTACCCGCGATATCGGGGGCCGAGCCATGTACCGGCTCGAAAAGCGAGGGATATTGCCGCTCGGGATTGATGTTGCCCGCCGGCGCGATACCGATGGTTCCGGTACAGGCCGGCCCCAGGTCCGAAAGAATGTCGCCGAACAGATTGGATGCGACCACGACGTCGAACCAATCCGGATGTTGCACGAAATGGGCGGTCAATATGTCGATGTGATATTTATCCCAATGAACGTCGGGATAGCTCGCCGCCATGGCTTCGACCCGCTCGTCCCAATAGGGCATGGTGATGGAAATGCCGTTTGATTTGGTGGCCGAGGTCAGGTGTCTTTTCGGCCGACGCTGCGCAAGGTCGAACGCATAATGGAGGATACGGTCGACACCCACGCGCGTCATGACCGTCTCCTGCATGACGATTTCGCGCTCGGTCCCCGGAAAGAGTCGGCCGCCGATCGACGAATATTCCCCTTCGGTGTTTTCGCGCACGACATAGAAATCGATATCCCCCGGCTGCCGGTTGGCCAGCGGGCTCGGCACGCCGGGCATCAGCTTGACCGGGCGCAGGTTCACATATTGATCGAATTCGCGCCGGAACTGGATCAGCGAGCCCCATAGCGAGATATGGTCGGGAACCGTCTCGGGCCAGCCGACCGCCCCGAAGAAGATCGCGTCATGGCCGCCGATCTGGTCCCGCCAGTCTTCGGGCATCATTCGGCCGTGCTTCAGATAATAGTCGCACGATGCAAAATCGAAATAATCGAATTCGAAGCCGCAATCATAGCGCGCCGCCACCGCTTCCAATACCCGAATGCCTTCCGGGACGACCTCCTTGCCGATCCCGTCCCCCGGAATCACCGCGACGCGATGAACTGTTTTCGTCATGCCCTTGGGCCTCCCTGTATCTGCGGCCGTTCGATCAGGATCGCACGGAAATCATTCACATTGGTCATGGTCGCGCCGGTCACGACGAGGTTGCCGGTGCGTTCGAAAAAGGAATAAGCATCGTTGCGAACCAGGCTTTCGCGGCCCTGCAGCCCGAGCGCATGGGCGCGTTGCAGGATATCCGGTCCGATCACCGCGCCGGCATTGTCTTCCGTCCCGTCGATCCCGTCGGTATCCGCCGCCAGCGCATATGTCGCGCTCGCCCCATCGAGCTCGATGGCGAGCGCCAGCAGAAATTCGGCGTTGCGCCCGCCGCGGCCCGAACCCGACACGGTGACCGTTGTCTCGCCGCCCGACAGCAGGATACAGGGCGCCGGCAAGGGCTGGCCATGTTGCCGCACCTGCAAGGCGATGCCGGCATGGAGCTTTGCGATCTCGCGCGCTTCGCCCTCTATGGCGCTGCCCAATATCAGCGGCGCATAGCCAAGGTCGTGCGCCGCGGCCGCGGCCGCCTCGATGGCTTTCTGCGGCGTTGCGATCAGGTGGCATTCACCATCGTCCAGCGTCCCCGGCTTCGGCGTTTCACTGGCCGGGTCCGCCAGCCACCGCACGATCGAAGCCGGAGCGGCCAAACCATATCGCGCGAGGACAGCCATCGCATCCTCGCGCGTCGTCGGGTCGGCCATCGTCGGTCCGGACCCGACGGTCGACGGATCGTCCCCCGGAACATCCGAGATGATCAGCGTCACCACTCGCGCGGGCGCCGCGGCCGCTGCCAGCCGGCCGCCCCGGACGGTCGACACATGTTTGCGGACGCAGTTCATTTCTGCGATCGTGGCGCCCGATCGCAGCAGGTCCCGCGCGAGCCGCTGCTCGTCTTCGAGCGATACGCCGGGCGGCGGTGCCGCGAGCAGCGCGGATGCCCCGCCGGAGATCAGGCAGATCACCAGATCGTCGGCGGTCAGGCCGCGCACTGCGTCGAGCATCCGTTCGGTCGCGCACAGCCCGGCGCGATCGGGGACAGGGTGCCCCGCCTCCGCCACTTCGATGCGCCGACACGGCACGACATGGCCATGACGCGTGATCACAAGCCCGGACAGGGGCCCGGACCAATGCGCCTCCACTGCCTGCGCCATCGCCGCAGCAGCCTTGCCGGCGCCGATCACGACGGTACGCCCGGTCGGGGCCGGCGGCAGCCAGCCCGGAATGCAGCGAGCGGGACGCGCGCTATCGACCGCAGCGTCGAACAGGTGCCGCAAGACAGCTTCCGCCCCTCGCGCGGCGGATCGGGGCCGGGCACCGGCCTCGCTATCGGTCACGCCTGCCGTCCGCGATCACACATTCGGCAGGAAGATCTCCACCGTCGAGAACGGCGACCACGCAGCGCGCGGCGACCATATTCGTGCGGTCCAGCCCTTCACGGGTCGAAGCGCCTGCATGCGGGGTGGCGATGACATTCGGCAGCGCGACGAGCTGCTCCGTCACTTCCTTGTAGGTGGGATCGCTTTCGCTCATGAAGACATCGAGCCCGGCCGCCGCGATCCGCCCCGCCCTCAGCGCATCGAGAAGCGCGCGATCGTCCACCAGACCGCCCCGCGCCGTATTGATCAGGATCGCTCCTGGTTTCATGCGGGCGAGCGCCGGCGCGTCGATCAGAAATCTGGTTTCGGGAGTCAACGGGGCATGCAGCGAAATATAATCGCTGCGCGCAAGCAATTCGTCCATGTCAACGAGCCGGATGGCATTTGCCTGCGCGAACGCAGTGCTGTTCTTCGTACCGACGGCCAGAATCTCCACCTCGAAGCCCTGCAACCGCTTCACGAGGCTGCGTCCGATGCGTCCCAGGCCGACGATCCCGACCGTCTTTCGATAAAGATCGGTCCCCATCAGGATGGACCAGTTGCCGTCGATCATATTCTGCTGGGTTTCGCGAAAGCGGTGTCCCGCCGCGAGCATCAGGGCCATCGTATGATCGGCGACCGAGGCGTCATTGCCGCCCGCGGCGATGCACACGACCTTGCCCAGTTCGGTAGCCGCGGCGGTATCGACCCGTTCATAGCCGACCCCGCGCCGCGAGATGACGCGCAGTTCGGGCAGCGCCTCCTGCAATTCGCGGGTCACGCGCGCATGGCCGACGATCCAGCCCGCGGCGCCGTCCAGCATCGCAACGAGTTCATCGCGGCTCAGATTACCGTCGGCCTGCCCCGGGGGCAGATCGGCCTGCACGACCTCGCAGCCCGCCTGCTCCAGATAGGCGACCGTCTTTTCGTCAAAGAAGCGCTGGGTCACGACGACACGACGATTTTGCACAATTCATCCTTCTCGCGATCGGGCCTTCCGGCTTCGGGTATCGGGCGCACCGTCCAATCTCAATCACGCACAGGCTATGAAATCATTCGTCACCGGACGGATGGCGGAATCCACGCATTCGCCGCTTTTTTAATATATTGATTATTTTCGTACATCTTGACGATCATCGAATCGCCATGAACACAGGTCGCGTGACAGCAAGGAGACAGCCATGAAACCGACCTTGAAGGAGCCGGTCGTCATTCTCGTTCCCACCGGCTCGCTCGGCGCGGGGGCCAGCGAAGCCGAAGTGGAATATGGCATTGCGCGCGGCGCCAGCGTGATCGCGACCGATGCCGGATCGACCGACAGCGGCGCCGCCTATCTTGCGCTGGGCCATTCCAAGAACAGCCGCTCCGCGGTGAAGCGCGATCTGACGATCATGATGCGCGCGGCCTCCGGAGCCGGCATTCCGATCATTATCGGAACCAGCGGCCAGGCAGGCGGCGACATCAATCTGGACTGGACGCGCGATATCGTGGTGGAGGTCGCGCGCGAACTCGGCATCCGGCCCAGGATCGCCTGTCTCTATTCCGAGCAGAGCCAGGAGGTCATCAAGGCCAAGGCCGCTGCCGGCAAGGTGCACCCGCTGCCCCCGCTCGGACCGATCGACGATGCGACGATCGATGCCTGCGACCATATCGTCGCCGCGATGGGGCCCGAACCCTTCATCGCCGCGCTCGATGCCGGCGCGGATATCGTGCTCGGCGGCCGCACGACGGATACCGCCGCCATCTGCTGCTTCGCGCTGTGGAAGGGCGCGCCGCTCGGGCCGAGCTGGCACGCCGGCAAGATCGGAGAATGCGGCGGTCAGGCGTCGATCAAGGAGGTCGAAGGCCGCGGAATCCTGCTGCGGATCGACCGCGACGGTTTCGAGGTCGAGGCGCTCAACGACGTCAACAAATGCACGCCGAACAGCGTATCGGCGCACATGCTTTACGAAAACAGCGATCCCTTCCTGCTCGTCGAGCCGGGCGGCGTCCTCGACGTGACCGGGGCGCAGTATAAGCAGATCGCGCCGCGCACGACCCGCGTCACCGGCTCGGTATGGAAAGAGCGGCCCTATACGATGAAGCTCGAGGGCGCCTCGGCCGGTCAGTATCAGACGGTCATGCTGATCGGCATCCAGGACCCGGTCGTGCTGAAAGACCTTCATACCTTTGAGGACAAGATGACCCGCGCCCTTTATGAGCGGGTGCATATGACGATGGGCGACGGCGCGGGCGATTTCCACATTTCGCTCCGCATCTACGGCTGGAACGGGACGTCGGGCGAGGTCGTCCCGAAGGGCACGCCCGCACCCAGGGATGTGGGCGTCCTGTTCGTCGCGACCGCCGACACGCAGGAACTGGCGGACCAGATTGCGCGGGCGTGCAACCCCCTGTTCTTCCACATGTACATGCCGGGCCACAACGGACAGATGCCCAGCTATGGCTTCGCCTTCAGCCCTGCCTATATCCCGCGCGGACAGTTGTATGAATTCCGGCTCAACCATGTCGTCGAATGCGATGATCCGCTGGAGCTGGTGCGGACCGAATGGATCGACCTGAAGCTGGAGGAGGCTGCATAATGGCAACGGTTGGCGAGATTTGCCGCTATGTGCGGTCGAAGAATGCCGGGCCCTTCTGGGTGACCTTCGATCTCTTTTTCAAGAATCGCGGGGATTACGAACGCTATGCCGAAAGCCCGGCGATCGGCCCCGAAACCTTCGAGAAGCTGTTCGGCGTCGACCCCGCGCTGGTCAAGCGGTTCCCGGTCGACACGCTGGAAATGGTCAAGATTTCCTGCGTGCGGCCGACCCCTTCGGGCTCGCGGGTCGAGCGCGACCTGCACAGCGGCCAGATGTTCGTGCGCCTTCTCGATATCGAACTCGACTGATGCCTGACGGCTTGGTACCTGTATCCGGGAGAGACACTCTGTTTCGTCAAGATTGACAACCATCTATCAATATGGAAGGTCGAGGCATGGACGACGAATATGTCTCGGCAGAGGACGCGTCCCGCCTGCTCGGCGTCTCACGTACCACCCTCTATGCCTATGTCAGCCGCAAGGGCATTCGATCGAAACCGGTGCCGGGAACGCGCGAGCATCGTTACCGGCGCACCGATGTCGAACAGATCAAGGCGCGGCGATCGAAAGCATCGGCACCAGGACTGCGCGATGAGCCGGCAATCGACAGCCGAATCACAATATTGCGCGAGGACGACCTTCTCTATCGCGGACGAAGCGCCGCCGAACTCGCCGAAACGGCAAGCTTCGAACAAGTCGCGGCCCGGCTTTGGGATGTCGAGTCGTCGGTCTTCGACCAGCCGCCGCCTCGCGGTTCGCGGTTGTTCGATACGCTCGACGCCTTGCTCGCCGGCGAAGCCGGGGTCGACCGCGCGCTCGCGCATATTCCCTTTCTGGAACAGGCGAATCCGCGCGCCTACGATCTCAGTCCATCCGGCATGGCGGCGACCGGGGTCGATATCGTCCGCTGGCTCACCGCCATCATCCTGTGCAGAAGCAGCGCGTCCCCGGACCCCATCCACCTTCAGTTCGAGCACGCGCTGGCTTTGCAGCCCGAGCAGACCGAGCTTCTTCGCCGGGTGCTGATCCTCGCCGCCGATCACGGCGTCAACGAGAACACCTATGCTGTTCGCATGGTCGCCAAAACCGGGGTCACGCCCTGGCGGTCGGTGTCCGTCGGCCTCGCGCTCGCGGTCGGGCGGCAGAGCCGGTTCGGCCAGAATGAATCGCTGCGCCGGTTCGTCGCCGAGATCTTGGCGGCGCAGGACGCCGAAGCCGTGGTGACGCGGCAGTTGAAGGCAGGCGGGGAATTGCCCGGCTTCGGTAGCCTCGTCTATGCGCGGGGCGATCCGCGCGCCACCGCCCTCCTCGATTTCTGCGAACGTGCGCTGCACGACCATCCCGGCTATCGCAAGCTGCGCCGCGCGGTCGAACTGGCCGAGGAATTTCGGGCGCTGCGGCCGAATTTCGCCTTTGTCAGCACCTTTGCCGAGGCCCTGACCGGCCTCCAGTCGCGGCGCGAGCTTGTAGGGCTGAGTTCGAGCGAAGCGCCCTATCTGGTCGGCCGTTCGGCGGGCTGGGTCGCCCACTGCATCGAGCAACTGGCCAGCAGCGGTGGGCGGACGGCGGATTCGGGCGATTGACCGGCGCAGCGCAAACGACGCTCGGCGACGACGACCGCTGGCTCTCGCGTCTGCCGCAGTCAACGCGCGACTTCATCCGCGCCGCCGCGCGGCTTCGCCGGTTCACCGATCGCGCGCACGTCTATGCGGTCGGCGACGAGCCCGACGGCTTGTACCAGATGGTCGAGGGCGAGGTGCGGCTGATGGCCTACCCCGCCGCCGGCCGCCAGATATTGACTCTGGTGGCGAGACCCCGGCATTGGTTCGGCGAGCTTTCGGTCATCGATGGCGGCCCTCGTCCCCACGATGCGATCTGCCAGGGGCCGGTCCTGCTCTGGCACCTGCCGCTGCGCGATATCGTCGCCTTCTCGGGAAACCATCCCGAAATCCACGGGCAGATCGCCCTGATCGGATGCGCGCACCAGCGCACCGCCCTGTCTTTCATCGGAACCATGCTCGCGAAATCGGGCCGGGCACGCCTCGCCGAGACGATCCTGACGATGGCATCGCGGGTTCCGGGCTCCAATCGGCCTGTGCTGCGGATCAGCCAGGAGGATCTGGCCGGACGGATCGGGGTTTCCCGCCAGCATCTCGGCACGCTGCTGTCCGATCTCCGGGCCGCAGGCACGATTACGACCTCCTACGGCCGGATTCATCTTCTGGACCGCCAGGCACTCATCGCTCTGGCGAACTGACGGAGGGTTGACCTAAAAGGCAAAACGCCGAAAGCTTCCGTCGACGGGAAGCACGGCGCCGGAGATATAGGCCGCGTCCGCCGAAGCGAGGAACAGGACGGCCGCTGCCAGTTCGCTTGCTTCGCCCAGCCTTCCCATCGGCAAGCCCTCCGCATAGGCTCGCTCGTCTGCGGGGGTCGGGAATTTGCGCATCAGCTGCTCGCTGCGAATGCGGCCCGGCTGGATGCAGTTGACGGTGACGCCGTCGCGCGCGACTTCGAGCGATATTCCTTTCGACCACACGTGCAACGCCGCCTTGGCCGGCGTCGAGGCGCTCAGAAACTGCGGCTCCGACGTGCCCGTGACGGTGATCACCCGCCCCCAGCCCTTTGCGCGCATCGCCGGCAACAGCGCGTGAGTCAGTTCGCGCGGCGCCAGAAAGCCGATCCGCATCGCTTCGCCCCACAGTTCGTCCGGACTGTCCATCGCGACCGGCCGGCTCGCCCCGCCCGCATTGACCAGGATATCGATCGCGCCGCCGGCGACCGCCTCCGCCGCAGCGGCAAGGGCGCGCGCGGCACCCGGCACCGCCATGTCGAACGGCAGGCTGGCGATCGGCGGCGCCCCCGCCGCGACTGCCTCCGCAGACAGGGCATCGATCAATCCGGTCCGCCGCGCGGCACCGATGACGCGAACTCCCGCCTTGGCGAGCGCGAGCGCCGAGGCACGCCCGATCCCCTGACTGGCGCCGGTCACCAGCGCGGTGCGACAGGTCATGACAGCCTCGATCCTTGGGTTCCGAAAACTCGGACTCTTTTCGCGGGATACGCTTTTGCGTTCAATGCGATCGACAGCATCGATCGATCCGTCTCCGCTATCGGACTCCCCCGTCCGGAATTGCCAGGAAGTTGACAGACTGCCCGCCCCGGAAGGCTTAGGCTTCGTCGGGAAAGGAGGAACGGCAATGGCTACCACGGCACGAGCGACGAGCAATATTCCAAGCGCGATTTCAGAGGAGGAATGGGCGATCCGGGTCGATCTGGCGGCGGCCTACCGCCTCGTTGCGCTCTATGGATGGGACGATCTCATCTTCACCCACCTGTCGGCGCGCATCCCCGGCCCCGAGCATCATTTCCTGATCAACCCCTATACCCATATGTTCGAAGAGATAACCGCTTCGTCGCTGGTGAAGATCGACGTCGAGGGCAACAAGGTCGACGACAGTCCCGCCCCGGTGAACCAGGCCGGTTTCGTGATCCATTCGGCCGTTCATATGGCGCGCGACGATGCAGCGGCAGTGCTCCATCTCCATACGCCACACGGCCAGGCGGTGTCGGCGATGGCATGCGGACTGCTGCCGCACAGCCAGACCGCGATGATCGCCCACCACGACCTCGCTTATCATGACTTCGAAGGCATCGCGACCGACCTCGACGAGCGCGATCGACTCGTCGCCGACCTCGGCACGAAACACATGATGATCCTGCGCAACCACGGCACGCTGACCGTCGGCGCCTCGGTGCCGCAGGCCTTTTTGCGCATGTATTTTCTGGAGCGCGCCTGCGAGGCGCAGGTGATGATGCTCGCGGGCGACGGCCTCGCCGGCCTCAACAACCCCAATCAGGGCGTCGCGGACAAGGTAAAGACGCAGTCGGGCGGCGAAGGGATGGGCGCGCTTGCCGAGCGGCTCGCCTGGCCCGCCCTGCTCCGAAAGCTAGACCGGATCGACCCGAGCTATCGCGATTGATGTCCCGGCGCCGCGCACCCCCACGAGTGCGCGGCGCTTTCCCTTGTCTTCAATCGAGATCCACGTCGAGCAGCCGGACATATTGCTGACCCGAGTGCATGTCCCGCTCCTCCATCCCGCCTTGCGGTGTGGCGCGTGGGTAGGATATCTTGACCATGGCCAGATTTTCGACCGGGATGGCCTTCACCATCGCCGGATCGGTACCGTAAAGGCGTGCGAACAGATCGGGCGACAGCGCCGGACTCGCATGATATTTCCGGTAGCTCTCGGGCCCGTCGAAGAAGATGTCGAAGGTCACCCAGAAGGGACCCGCCTGCTTCGACCGGATATGACGGCAGACGTCGCGTAGCTTAACCACAGCGCACCTCCACAGCATCCCGGGATTCCGTTTCCGACAGATCGATCCATTCGGTGCGGATCAGTTCGAGCGGGTCGCTTACCTCGACGACGTGGTTGAGCTTGAATTCGAACACCTGCCCTCGCGGCACGTCCGCCGGGCTGAACGCGAAGCCGTAGCTCGGCAACTCCTTGTCCATCACCGCGGGATAATGGAAGAAATAGGGATTGCAGGCGTGCGCGATCGCGTCCGCGATCGCCTGGCTGCGCGCCGTGGCGACGAACAGCATGCCGATTTCGGGCGGCGGCGGCGTTCCGGGCGGCAAGGGCCTGCCCGACACGGCATTCCATCCGTACATGCGCACCGAAATGTGGAAATCGCCGAGATCCTCCGCCGGAATCGCGCTGCGCGTGCGCTGATAGAGCGCAGCAAGGAAGCGATCGTGGAAGCCGTCGATGTCGCGCAGCACGTCGGGGTTCTGGACGCCGACCAGCATCAGCGTCTGATATTGGCCGCCCCCGGCCCCCTCGAGCTTCATCGTATAGGGCCGCGGCTCCCACCGCGACCCGGTCACGCGGACGGTGCGCTCGTCGAGCTGCGCATAATGCGCGTCGGTGACGTCGAGCAGCCCGCCGGGTTCGGTAAGACGGAACGGATCGGTGTTTTCGTAGAGCATGTGCGCCGAAACGCTCTCGATCGTGCAGCGATTGTTCCGCGCGAGCGGCTCGACCTCGAACCCGTCCGGCCCGACGGTCAGCAGCACGCCCGCCCCTTCGCGCTCCTCGGCGCATTGCGCTCCGCATTCGCCGGTCTTGCCCGCATGCCACGACGGCCCCCACGGGGCGCCCTTCCAGACCGGAAAGGACGCGAGCACCGCAGGATCGGTCGCGCGGCCGCCGAGAATGATGTCCGCCCCCGCTTCGAGCGCCGCGACGAACGGTTCGACGCCCATGACCGCAACGATATGATCGCAGGCATCGACCGTGGCGTCGTCGAGCGCGCCGAGCGGCGGCAACGGGCGGATGCGGCCGGCGGCGTTGGAGCGCTTCACCGCCGCCTTTTCCTGCTCGCAGCGCAGCAGTGCGATCTTCGGCCGGACGCCGAGCTCGCGCGCCACCTCGACGACGATGTCGCGCGTCCATTCGAGGTTGCGGTCGCCGCCTGCCTGACCCGCGGTTCCAACGATGATCGGAATGCCGGCTTCGGCCTGCGCCTTCATCAGCACCCGCAGGTCGGCCTTGACCGCGCTACGGTTGTTCTTCGACTTGCCGGTCGCGAGATAGGCGGCGCCGCTATCGGTCGATCCGGCATCGGTCGCGATCGCCTGGCCGCCACGCGCGAGACCATAGGCTATCTCTTCCTCGCTCACCCCTACCCCCAGCGATCCGCAAGGCACGATCACTTTGACGGGCTCGGCGACGACATCGGTCATATTCACTCCATTTCAATCAGGGAGCATCGGACCGCGTGCCGCCGCCCGATGCTCCGCTCTTTTTCCGGTGGCTTCAATAGGACCAGCGCGCGGTGACCCCATAGGTTCGCGGCGGGCTGTATGCGCCGAAATTCGCGCCGAGGAACACCGACTGGAACGTCCGGGTCCGCTCGTCGGTCAGATTCTTGCCCCAGACCGACAGCGTGAAATGATCGGCGAGTCCTTCGAGCACGAGCCGGGCATCGACGAAATCGCTGGCCGGGCGAATCTCGGGCGGCTGGTTGCTGTTGTCGTCGTAGATCTTGCTCTCGTACCGATAGTCGACCGCCGCCGTCAGGCTTGCGCCGCCCGCGAAATTATAGGTGTAGGACGGCGAAAGCGTGACCTTGTGCTTCGGCGTGCGCGAAATCCGGTTACCCGCGAAATCGACGCCGTTCTCGACATATACGTCGAAGGTCGCATCGGTATAGGCATAGGCGGCCGACAGGGCGAAACCCCCGAGCCGGGCCGACAATTGCGTTTCATAGCCCTTGATCGTCGCCGCACCGGCGTTGGTGGTGAAGATGCCGCCGGTGTCGGGGTCGGTCTGGCGCGTCTGCAGATCGTTGTAGTCGAGATAGAAGAGCGTGTTGTTCCAGATCAGGTGGCCGTCGAAGAAGCTGCTTTTCTGGCCGATCTCATATTGCGTCGCGGTTTCCGGGTTATAGGGCGTGGCGGCATCGACCGCCGAACTCGGCGTCTCCTGAAAGCCTCCGCTCTTGAAGCCACGCGACACCATCGCATAGAAAAGATGATCGCGGCCCGGCTTGAAATTGAGACCGGCCCGCCAGGTCACCGCATCGAAATCGGCCGAAGTGGTGACGTCGAAGAATTCGTCGCCGCGCAGCGGCACATCGCTGCGCAGATTGCCGATATGATAGCTTTTCCTGTCCTTGGTGTAGCGCACCCCGCCGATGATCGAGAGGCGGTCGGTCAGCGGCACGGTGACGTCGCCAAAAAACGCGATGCTGTCGAGCGAAGAAATCTGGTCGTAGATTTCGGTGAGCGGGATCGGCGCGACGACGGGCGCGTCGAGATCGAAGATGTCCTCGCGCTGCACCTGCTGATTATAGTGGTAGAAACCGGCAACCCACTCGACGGCGCTGCCGGGAAGCGAGGAGAGCCGGATTTCCTGGCTGCTCAATTCGGCCTGCTCATTCTGGCCGCCGCTGATGTTGACCTGATTATAGGCGGGGGACGCCGGATCGGCGCTGCCGCCGTCGAAATCATAACCGACGCCATAGTCGAGATCGCGGTACGACCCCAGGAAGGTCAGCGTCGCGAATGCCGTATCGTAGCTGATTTCCGCCCGCACGCCGACGGTGTCGCGATTCTGGTAACCGGCCTCGGTGCCATAGGTGACGTCGGGGTCCCGGCTGACGGTATAGAGCGCCGACATCGGATCGCTCGTGTCGAGATCGAACACATGGTTCGCGGGGCCGGTCGCCCGGTCGCGCGTGCCGTCGAGGGTGAAGAGGATGCGAAGCCGATCGGTGGGCTCGGCATAGACTTGCAGGCGTCCGCTCAGCGTTTCCTGATCGTCGACCTTCGCGCCGATAGTAGGGTTGCGGACATAGCCGTCGTGGCTGCGATAGGCCGCGCTCGCACGGATGGCGCCGCTATGGCTCGCAAAGGGAATATTGATGAAGCCCGCGGCGTCGAACCTGTCGTAATTGCCATGGGTCGCCTCGACCGAGGCGTCGAAGCCCGACAGATCGGGCTTGTGCGTGATCACGTTGATCCCGCCGCCCACGACGTTGCGGCCGAACAGCGTGCCTTGCGGCCCCTTCAGCACCTCTATGCGCTCGATATCGAAGGCATCGAAGGCTATAGCGGCCGGGCGGCCGAGATAGATATCGTCGAGAAAGACCGCCGAACTCGGATCGCCCGCCGCGCCGCGATCGGAAGACCCGATGCCGCGCACGGCCAGGCGCGGCTGCGATGCCGGAAAGGCGTCGAAGGTCAGGCCGACGGTGCGGGTAACCACATCCTCGACCTGCTGGATGCGCGCATTCTCGATCTCGTCGGAGCCGAACACGGTGACCGTGACGGGCACGTCCTGCAAGCTCTGGCTGCGCCGCTGCGCGGTAACGATGATCTCCGGCGCGGCTGACGAATTCGCCCCGTCGCCGGGCTGGACAGCGTCGTCCGCTACCGGGCCGGAAGCCACTTCCTGCGCGGCGGCAATCTGAGCTCCGCCGACCGCGACCAATGCCGCGCTCAGCAGCAAAAAGCGTGATTGCACCCTCATGATCATCCTCCCAGGCGTCGCTGCATTCAGCATTGCCCCATGGCTAAACCATGAATTCATCTTGTCAATAAATTGGATGCAAATAATTTCATTCGCGCACTGAAACTACGGTATCGGCCCGCCTGCGAGGGCGGACCGGCACATAATCCGGGCGTATGGAGTGGCGGAATTCTACCAGATCATCCCGATCTGAAGCCAGTCTTCAGATAATGAATTCAATATTAGCTTGACTGCATGCTCTCAGCCGTCAATCATCTATCGACGCGTGGCGACGGCGATCAGCCGTTCGCGCGACTTCAGCACATGGGCCAGCATCGCCTGCTCGGCCCGCACCGCCTCCTCCCCTTCAATCGCTTCGAGGATCGATTCATGATCAGCTTGCGACGCGAGAATATGGTCGGGCGGCGTGTCGGGTATCGTCCGGTACCGCTGCGGCACGAAGGGCGCGACCGCCGGGCAGATGCGGGCAATGTCACCGAATACCGGATAGATCAGCGAAACGCGCACCGCATTGCGGATCGCGGCGTTGCGCGAAACCCGAACGACCAGCGAATGAAAGTCGCGGTTGAGCTTGTACCATTGGCTTTCGATCGCTTCGGACCATGCACCGCGCGACAGGATCGCCCGGCCCTCGCGGACGGCGCCGCGCAGCATATCCAGTTCGCTCGCCGCCCAGCCGTAATCGACCGACAGACCGCACGCACGGCTTTCCAGCACGGCGCGCGCCTCTATGGCGTCCAGGATGTCGCGCAGCTTGATGTCGCGCACCATGTAACCGCGGTTGACGTGATAGGACACGAGCCCCTCGGCCGTGAGGACCGCAAAGGCGCTCCGCACCGGTGTCCGCGACACGCCCAGATCCTTGGCGATCGCCTCGGCGGTCAGGCGGGTGCCGGCCGGAATCCGGCCCGTCACGATCAGTTCGCGAACCGATGTGAGGACGGTAAGGGTCGCGGGCTCGGCACGCTGGCCGGGATCGCTCGCGAAATGGTCGCCGGGGTCGCTCTTCGTCATCGCGCGAGCTTTAGCATCCCGAAGCGCCGCCGCAATCGGCTGTTTTGCATCCACTTGCTTTTGCCGTTTCCAGTCTTGTCTGCAACCGGGGAAATCCGATCATGACCCTTGCCTTGTTGGGATTCGCCACCGTGGCGACCTTCGTCACGCTCATCATGACGAAGCGAATGTCCGCCATGACGGCCCTGATCGCCATTCCCATCGTCTTTGGCCTGATCGCCGGCGCCGGCGCCGGGCTCGGGCCGATGATGCTCAAGGGCGTGATCGACGTCGCGCCCATCGCGCTGCTGCTGGCGTTCGCGATCCTCTATTTCGGGCTGATGATGGATGCGGGGCTGTTCGACCCGCTCGTCCGGCGCATCCTGCACGCCGTCGGCAATGATCCGATGCGCATCGCGATCGGCACGGTCGCCCTCTCCGCGCTGGTGTCTGTCGACGGAGACGGCACGACGACCGCGCTCATCGTCATCACCTCGCTCCTGCCCGTCTATCGTTCGGTGGGGATGAATCCGCTGATCCTCGCGACGCTGCTGGGGCTCAGCAATGCGATATTGAACTTCTTGCCGTGGGGAGGACCGAGCGCGCGCGCCGCGGCGGCGTTGAAGGTCGACCTGGTATCGCAGGTGTTCCTCCCGCTGCTGCCGGCGATGACGATCGGCCTCGCCTCGACCTTCGCTCTCGCCTGGTATCTCGGCCGGGCGGAGCGGCGGCGACTGGGTTGGACGCACGATGCGATGCGACACGGATCAGCGGTCGAACTGGCAGTCCCTGCCGAGCGCCGCCCACATATGTTCTGGCCGAACCTGATCCTCACCCTCGCCCTGATGGGCGGCATGTTCGGCGGCATCGCGCCGCTGCCGCTCCTGATGATGGGGGCCTTCGCGATCGCCGCGACGATCAACTATCCGGCGGTCAGAGACCAGCGCGACCGCGTTGCCTCCCATGCCAATAATGTCGTGATGGTCGTGCTGCTGATCTTCGCGGCGGGCTCGTTCACCGGCATCTTCGAAGGCACGGGGATGCTCGATGCGGTGGCGCGGTCGCTCCTTGCCGCAACCCCCGAATGGATGGGGCCGCACATGGCCGCGGCCATGGCCGTGCTCAGCATGCCGCTGACCTTCATGATGTCCAACGACGCCTATTATTTCGGTATCGTCCCCATCATCGCCCAGGCCGCGGCATCGCACGGCATTCCGCCCGAGGTCATCGCCCGCGCCTCGCTGATGGGGCAGGCGGTCCACCAGCTCAGCCCGCTCCTCGCCCCCGTCTATCTGGCCTGCGGCCTGCTTGAAGTGGAGGTCGGCGACGTTCAGCGCTTCGCGCTCAAATATGCGATCCTGCTCTGCCTGGTCCTGTTCGCCGGCGCGGTGCTGACCGGGGCGATCCCGCTGGGGACCTGAGCCCTTGCCCGCCCCATTTTCGATCGACGGCTTGAAAGAGGTCCCGATGCCGAACGAAACCCTTGCTGCGCGGCTCGCGCGCTATGCCTGCGATCTCGACGCGGCGTCCTTGCCCGAAACCGTGCTCGCCTGCGTGCGCAACCGCTTCGTCGACAGCCTTGCCTGCGCCCTCGGCGCCTATGATGCCGCGCCGGTAAGATCCGCCATCGCCATGGCGGGCGCCGTGCCGGTCCCGCTTGCCACCATATTCGGAACCCGCTTGCGCACCACGCCGGAGCTGGCGGCCTTCGTCAACGGCACGATGGTGCGCTTCCTCGACTATAACGACGGATATATGGGCCGCGAGCCCGGCCACCCCAGCGACAATATCTTCGCCTGTCTGGCGCTGGCCGAAGCGGAAAGGCGGGACGGGCTCGAGTTGATGGCGGCAATCGTCGTGGCCTATGAGATCCAGATGCGCCTGCAGGATGCCACCGCGCTGAACGATCGCGGCTGGGATCATGTCAATTATGTCACGGTCGCGGCGGCCGCGGCCGCGGCGCGCCTGTTGCGGCTGACCGTCGCGCAGGCCGGGCAGGCGATCAACATCGCGCTGAACGGCCATATCGCGATGCGCCAGGTCCGCTCGGGCGCGCTCACCGACTGGAAGGGCTGCTCGGCCGCGAATGCGGCGCGAAATGCGATCTTCGCCGCGCAGCTCGCCCGGCACGGGATGACCGGCCCCGCCCCCATATTCGAAGGAAAAATGGGGTTCTTCGCACAGGTCTCAGGGCAGTTTTCCCTGGATGTGGACGGCTTCGGAACCCCCGAGACAGGCGATTACGCGATCCTGCGATCGCTCACCAAGATGTTTCCGACCAACGGCGAACTGCATACCGCCGTATGGGCGGCGATCGAGTTGCGATCGCGCCTGCCCGACCTCGACGCCATTTCGGCGATCCATATCGAGACGACCGATTTCAATTGCCGCGTGCTCGCCGACGCGGAAAAATTCCATCCCTCGACCCGCGAAACCGCGGACCACAGCCTGCCCTACAATGTCGCGCGCGCGCTGATCGACGGCGACGTCACGCTCGAAACCTATTCGGACGCGGCCATCGCCGATCCGGCTGCCGCAGCCTTGATGGCCAGAACGCGCGTGTCGGCGGACCCCGCACTGACCGCTATGTTTCCCCGGCATCTTCCCAATCGGATCACGATCACCCTCGCCTCCGGCGAGACGATCGCCAGCGAGGTCGTCAGCGGCCCCGGCGGGCCGGGCCGGCCGATGACCGGCACCGATTTCGAGCGGAAATTCCGGCGCATGGCGGCGCCCCACCTTTCCGACGCCGCACAGGATCGGGTTCTCGCCTTCGCGGCCCGGCTCGAACGGCAATCCGGCTATGAGCCCCTGTTCGAGGATATGACCCGTTCCGGTCCGCGAAGCTAGGCGGCGTAGTCGATGGCAACCACCAGATTGGCATGCTCGTCGACGCAGACGGTCGCATCGGGTCCGACGGCGAAGGAGGTTTCCCGCTCCTCGAAGATCGCCGGACCGGCGATCTCGTCCCCGGCCTTGAGCGCGTAGCGGTCGAAGACACGGGTCGGAACGCGCCCGAAACCGGGGAAAGCGACATCGCGAACGGTGCGTTCGGCCGGTCCGTCGATAGCCGCGTGCGCGAGGCTGATAGATTGGGCGGGCAGCGACGCGGTCAGGCGCCAGTTGACCGCCTCGATCGGGTGATCGCGCACGACGCGATCGAACATCTCGCGATAGGTCGCCTCGAAAGCAGCGCGAACCGCGTCCATGTGACCGGGGCCGAGCGGGCCGGTCGGGAGCGGGACGGTAACCTCGAAGCCCTGACCGAAATAGCGCATGTCGGCCTGCCACTGATAGCTGATGTCGCTGCCGCGCGCGCCGACGCCGGCAAGCCGTGCCGTCGCCGCTTCGGCCATCTCCGCGAACAGCCGGTTGACCTGATCCCAGTCGATCCGGTCGAGCCGCGACAGATAACCCCGTGCGTCGTCGACCGACGGCGCCGCGACGAGAAAGCCGAAGGCCGAGATCACCCCCGCCCCCATCGGCACGATCAGTCGCTCGACCTTCAGCAGCCTGGCGAGACCATAGGCGTGAACCGGACCGGCGCCGCCGAAGGCGAGCATCGCATAACGTCGCGGGTCCTTGCCCTTCTCCGCCATGTGCATGCGGGTTGCCGCCGCCATATTTTCGTTGACGATGTCCTGTATCCCCCGCGCCGCCGCCTCCGCATCGATCCGCAGCGGATCGCCGAGCCGGGCGGCCATCGCGTCGCGCACCGCATCGGCAGCGAGTGCCATCTCGCCGCCCAGAAAGAATTGCGGATCGAGATAGCCGAGCAGCAGGTCGGCGTCGGTCACCGTCGGTTCGGTACCGCCGCGCCCATAGGCGACCGGTCCGGGCACCGACGACGCACTGCGCGGTCCGACCTTCATCAGCCCGAGTGAGTCGATCGCGGCAATCGAGCCGCCGCCGCCGCTGATCTCGATCATGTCGACGACCGTGACCTTCAGCGGCAGGCCCGACCCCTTCTTGAAGCGTTCGAGGCGGCCGGCCTCGAAATCATGCTTCACATGCGGCTCGCCGTCCTCGATGAGGCACATCTTGGCCGTGGTGCCGCCCATGTCGAACGAGATCAGGTGATTCTCGCCCGTCTGCCGGGCGATATAGGCGGCCGCCATGGCGCCGGCCGCAGGGCCGGACTCGATCAGGCGCACGGGAAATTCCTTGGCGTCATCGATCGTCGTCAGGCCGCCGCTCGACAGCATGATCGACAGGTCGCCCGAAAAGCCGAGATCGGCGAGCTCGTCGACCAGCCGGTCGAGATAGCCGTGCACGCGCGGCTGGACATAGGCGTTCACGCAGGCCGTGTTCGTGCGCTCATATTCCCGGATTTCGGGCGCAACCGCCGACGACAGGGTGACGAGCAGATCGGGACAGGTCCGGCGGATCGCTTCCTTCGCCCGCACCTCATGCGCCGGATTGCGATAGGAATTCATGAAGGCGACGGCGAGTGCCTCGATCCCCTCCTCTTCGACGAGGCTGCGCACCTCGCGCTCGATCGCCGCGATGTCGAGCAGTTCGCTTTCGATTCCGTCGGCACGTATCCGCCCGCGCACCCCGCGTCGCAGGTTGCGCGGCACGATGACGGGCACGGCGGGCTGAAACAGATCATCGACGTCGTAACGCGTCTCGTGCCCCATCTCGAGCGCGTCGGTGAAACCCGCGGTCGCGATCAGACCGACCTTCGCGCCGGTCCGCTCGAGCACCGTGTTGGTGATCAGCGTCGTCCCGTGAACGATGCTGTGGATCTGCGCCGCCTGCGATCCGGTTTCGTCGAGCAGACGCCGGACGCCTTCGATGATCGCCCGGCCCGGATCGTCCGGCGTCGTCAGCCGCTTGCCCGTGCGCGTGATGCCCCGCGCCTCGTCATGGAAAACAAAGTCGGTGAAGGTGCCGCCGATATCGACGCCGATGCGAGCCGTCTTGTCCATGGATCAGGCCGCTCCGTAGTCGCGCGCCGCCGCATCCGCGGATACGAAGCCGAGTGCGACGTCGCGTGCCAGCGCCGCCGGCGCGCGTTCCTTCGGATCGCCGAACCCGCCCCCGCCCGCGAAGTGAAAGGTCACGCTCTCCCCCGGCGGCAGGACGCCGCGCGATTTGAGTTTCAGCGGCGCCCCGCCGATCTCTGCCCACGCGCACGCCCCCGGCCCGCCGCCCGCCAGCCCATGCGCGGGGTTTTTCTCACGGTCGCCGACCGCGAGCACCTGCATCGGCATCCGCGCGATATTCCGGATCTCGCACGTCTGGCCCAGGCCGCCGCGATGGCGCCCGATGCCCCCCGAATCGGCGCGGAATTCCTTGCGGACGAACTGGATCGGCGCGACGGCCTCCAGCACTTCGAGGCTGCCGGCGCCCGAATTGGTCGGAAAGGCGGTGGTCGACAGGCCGTCGCCTTGTGAGGTCGCCCCCATGCCGGCACTGGCGAACAGCATCGTTCCGAACCGCGCTCCGTCGTCCTGAACCCCGTTGATGCGAACCCGGAGCGCCGGCGCGCCGCCGCTGTCGGCCATGATGCGATCGGGGATCACTTCGGCAAGCGCCTGATAGATCGCGCAGCTCAATACATGACCCGACAGGTGCCGCAGCGCGACCGCCGAAGGGAATGTGGCGTTGATGATCGACCCTTCCGGCGCGACGACCTTGATCGGACGATACGAGCCCTCGTTGCGCCGCGTATGCGGATCGAGCACGCATTTGAGCGGATAGATCGAATAGGCCTGGGTATAGTTCATCGTGCAATTGGTGCTGCGCTGGTTCTGTGGCGAACTCCCGGCGTAATCGACCGTCATCTGGTCCCCGGCGACGGTGATCGCGCATTCGATATGGGTGGGGTGATCCTCCCAGCCGTCGAGGTCGATCGCCGACCGATAGGTGCCGTCCGGAATGTCGGCGATCGCCCGGCGCATCGCGCGCTCGGACATCGCCTGCACCTCGCGCGACAGATCGACCAGGTCGTCGAGCCCCGTGTCGACCAGAAAATCGACGGTGCGGCGCCGGCACACTTCGTTCGCCGTCACCTGCGCCTCGAGGTCGCCGAGCAGCAATTCGGGATATCGGACATTGGCGAGGAAAAGCTCGAGCATCGTCTCGCTGCGCTCGCCCGCGCGATAAAGATGGATCGGCGGGATGAGCACGCCTTCGCCATAGATCTCGCGCGTCTCGGGACTGAGCGCGCCGCCGATGTCCGGCGTATGCGCCGCGCTGCCCGAAAAGGCGACCAGCTTGCCGCGGTGAAAGATGGGAACGATCATCGCCACGTCGGGCAGGTGGCCGGTCCCGATCCACGGGTCGTTGGTGATCACGACATCGCCCTCGCGCCAGCTTTCGACCGGATATCTGGCAAGGCAGGCGCGCGCCGTCCGGCCGAGCAGTCCGGCAAAGGTCGGGATGCCGCCGCTGCATTCGCCCAGCGTCTCACCGTCGGCGTTCATCAGGCAGGTCGCGAAATCGTTGGATTCGCGAATGATCGGCGAAAAGGCGGTGCGGAGCAGCGTCGTTGCGGCTTCGTCGGCAACGGCGACGAGCCGGCTCCAGAGTATTTCCAGCGTGATCGGGTCGAAGCGTTCAGTCATCCCATCCTCATCGTCGCGCATTCATCTCGGCTTGCAAACGCCGTAGCGCCCCGCGCGCGATGCCGCCAATTCGCAGTCCGCATGATTTCATCCATTCGGCTTGCGGCCTCTTGTATAGCGATCCACTCTGTGCGGAACCGGTGCAGCGCCATTTGCGAAGGAGGCAACCCGATGGATTCCGACTGGCTGGAGGATTTCCTCGCGCTGATCGATTGCAGCAACTTCTCGCGCGCCGCCGAACGGCGGGCGGTGAGCCAGCCCAGCTTCAGCCGACGCATCCGCTCGCTGGAGGGCTGGGTTGGGGCGACCCTGATCGATCGCAGCACGCATACGGTGCGGCTGACTGCGGCCGGGGAACGCTTTCGCGCCACCGCCGAAGAGACGTTGCGGCGTTTGCAACTGGGCCGCGAGGACGCCCGCGCCGTGGCCAAGGCGACATCGGAAACGCTGCGCTTCGCCTCGACCCATGTCCTGTCGCTGACCTTCTTTCCCAGCTGGCTTCGCAATCTGGAGGCCGATGCGCCGACCCATGCGACGATCGAACTGATCGCGGACAATATGGTATCATGCGAACGGTTGATGATCGAAGGCCGGGCCCAGTTCCTGCTTTGCCATCATCACGAAGCCGCCAACGTCCGGCTCGGATCGGATTTTCGTTCGCTCCGGCTGGGAAGCGACATATTGCTGCCGGTCGCCGCGCCCGAGGTCGCCGCCGCCGGCATCACTCCCGACACGCCGCAACTCGCCTTCACGGGCGATTCGGGCATGGGCCGTATCCTTGCCGCCGCCTGGGCCGCCAAGGGATTGCCGCCCCGCCTACAGCCGGCCTTCGCATCGCATCTGGCGAGCGTGCTGACCGCGATGGCGCGCGACGGCCGCGGCATCGCGTGGACCGCACTCAGCCTGGTCGAAAACGACCTGGCGTCGGGACGCCTCGCCCGCGCCGGCACCGCGCAGGACGAGGTGCCGATCGAAATCCGGCTCTGGCGCCCCAAGGCCCGGCAATCACCCGCCGCCGAAAGCTTCTGGAGCCGGCTCAAGGCGGCGCAGCGAGGTTGAGCGCGGACCGGTCCGCTATCCGACCCCGAGCCCGATCCTAGAAAACGGCCTTCGCCGACACATAGAAGCGGCGTCCGATCAGGTCATAGCTATAGGGTTCGGTTTCGAGGACGCCGGTCGGATTGGTATAGAGAATGGGCGGTTTCTTGTCGAAAAGATTGACCGCGCCGATGCTGAGATCGAAGGTGTCGGAGATTTTCGTCCCGATATCGAGATCGAAATAGCTGACCGCCTTCACACCAGTGGCGGTGCCGCCGGTTCCGGCATTCGCCGCGTTGTCCATCTTGTCGAGGAAACGCCAGCGAAGCGCCACCGACGTGCCGCCAAGGGTCAGGGTGCCGCTGGTGGTCGCCTTCCAGCGTGGATGCGCAGTGGCGAACAGGTCTATCTGCTGGTTGCCGATCGTGCCCGCATATTCCAGCGTCGGCGCGCCGGCAAGATTCTGGATCTTGAAGCTGTCGAGATAGCTGACGACCGAATGGATCGCGAAGCTGCCGTCGCCGCCTAGCCCGATTTCGCCGAAATCGACACGCCAGTCGAACTGCGTGTCGATTCCCGACGAGGAATAGGTGGCGAGATTGAGCAGCGGATTGCCGATCTGCGACAATTGCCCGTTCGTAGGATCGCGGGTCAGCAGCGCGCAATAATAATTGTCGGTCGACAGTCCGGGATTCGCGGTCGGATCGAAACATTGCGACAGCGCGACATTGTTCGTGATCTGGCCGATCGCCTCCTCGATCGCGATCTTGTAATAGTCGACCGACAGGCTGAGCCGCGACAGCCACGGCGATGCGAATTTCGGATTCAGGACGACGCCGACCGAATAGGTATCGGCCTTTTCGGGCGCCAGCCCGGTATTGCCGCCGGCCTCGAAAGGCACCCGCGGATTGATGTTGGTGAAGCTGTCGATCAGATTGGACGGAACGCCCTGCGCCAGGCAGAGATCGCGCACCGCACCCGCGATCGACGATCCGCTCGCGCGATAGGCGCCGCGGACGTCGCAGGGGTCGCCCAGTCCGATCAGCCCCGGAGATCCGATGGGCGCCTGCCCCAAATTGGTCGCCGCGAACAATTCCCCGGCGCTCGGCGCCCGGGTGGCGCGCGAATAGCCGCCGCGCACGCGCACGCCTTCGGTCACCAGCCAGTCGGCATCGATCTTGTACGTCGAAATACCGCCCACCGTATTATAGTCCGAATAGCGATAGGAGGGCGCAAGGTTGAATTCGCGGATCAGCGGCAGATCGTGCAGAACGGGGATCAGCAGCTCGACATAACCCTCGAGCGCCTTGGTCTTGCCGCCCGAGCTGAACACCGGCAGGAAGTTCGCCAGTTCGCCGTTCGAGATGAGCGGGTCGGCATCGAAGGAATAGCTGTTTTCGCGATAGGCAGCGCCCGCGGCGAATTTCAGCGTTCCGGCCGGCAGGTCGAACAGGCCGCCCGACAGCGTTCCCTCGACGATCGTCTGACCGAGTTCCGTCCGATTGTGTGCGGTTCGCGAGATATAGGCGACGCACGCGTCCGATACGGGCTGCGCGCCGAAGAGATCATAGCCGCCGTCGCACAGGCTGCGGCCGCCGTCGGGAGCGCTCAGCAGGTCCTGCATCGCAACCGTGCTCGGATAGCCCCGATAAGTCGTCGCCTGGGTCGTCTTGCCATAGCTGCCGACCAGACTCCAGCTCAGCCCGTCCGCGATGGTCCCGTTCAGACCGGCCGTGATCTGATAGACATCATATTCGTTCCGTTCCTCGCGCGGGCCGGCCTCGACCGTGAAGCGGGAGACCCGGAACGGAGCGTCGGGGTCGGGCCGCGACGCCAGATAGATCCGAAGATCGTCGGGAATGAAGGGATTGGTCACGGGCACCGACAGCGGCCGCCCCGACGAGGAACCGGCGTTCGCATAGGCGCCGCCGGTGACGACCGAATAATTGGTATAGAGTCCCTCGACGAAAAGGGTCACCGAATCCGCAAGCTCGAAATCGACATGCCCGAAGCCGGTGATGCGTTCGAGCGGGGTTTGCGCGGTATAGGTTTCCGACACCGCATAGTTCAACGTGCCATTGTTGAGCCGATAGGGAAGATCGAGGCTGCCGCGGTAGTTCACGGCGCCCGGCGGGGCGAACAGCGTCCCGTCGCGATTGAACGAAAGCTGCGTGGTCGGCGAAACCGTTCCTGGGGCGGCGCCATAGCCCGCGAAGATGGCATCCAGCGCTGCCTGGCTCGGCAGGTTCGCGGCCGACACGCTGACCAGCGTATCGGGAATGGCGGGCACCAGAACCTGGCCGCGCAGGTGCGGCCGGTCGGTGAAGGGCGCGTCGTCGCGCCGGGAATAGCCGAAGGACGCGATGATCGACCCGCGCCCTCCCGCAAATTCGGTGCCGCCAAGCAGGTTGAAGTCGCGCGTACCCGCATCGCCGCGCTCGCTGACCCCGAATTTGGCGCTGGCCTCGATCCCGTCGAGATCGCGGCGCAGCTTCAGGTTGACCACGCCGGTCACGGCATCCGACCCATAGATGGCCGACGCGCCGCCCGTGATGATTTCGACATTGCCGACGAGCGCCGCCGGCACGATGTTGAGGTCGACCGCGCCGTCGGGCGAGGACGGCTGGATGCGCCGGCCGTCCAGAAGGACCAGCGTCCGCTGCTGGCCCAGCCCGCGCAGGTTGATGCTCGCCTGCCCGCCGCGCGCCTGCGTGTTCGTCGACGAACTGGCCGATGCGGCGATCTGCGGCAACTGGTTGAGGCTCGTTTCGAGCGTCGAGGAATCGCTTCGGGCGATGAAATCCCCGTCGACCGTGGTGATCGGGCTCGTCGAGCTGTAGTCGCGCCGCGAAATGCGTGAGCCCGTCACGATAATCTCGGATTGCGGTGCCGCTTCGGCGGCGGAAGCCTCCGACGGGGCGGGGGCGGATTGCGCATGCACCGGCACGCTCCCCATCGCCGCTGCCAATACCCAAAGCGCGCAAGACGTTCTTCTCTGCATGATCCCTCTCCCGTTCACCCGTCGTCCGCGGGACTTCGTTGCCAAGGAAAGAGCCTCGCGACCCGAGGTTCAACGCCGTTTATCGGAACATAGCATTCGCGATCCGAATAACCGTTTCGAATCGGTCACTTGCAAGCCGTTCAGGGCTCGTTTGCATCGACGGCGGCACGCAAGGCAGGCAGGCAGAGGCGCATGCAGACGATCGCGGTCGGGATCATCGTCGACAGGACGACCGCGAGCGACCACCCCAGTCGCGCCTCGTCGCGAAAGACGAAATCCGTCAGCGCTCCCACGATCAGCGGCCCCATGCTGCCCACGAGCGCGAGGGGTATCGACGTGAGCGCCGTCACCCGTCCGCGCAGATGCGTCGGGGTGACCATCTGCACCGCGGTGGTGAAATAGGCGATCAGCGGAATGGTGACGACCGCAACGATTGCATAAAGGGTCAGGAACAGGGTGCCGTTGCGGATGAGGAACACGATCATGGCGAGCGGCAGGGTTCCGATCAGAAGCCATGTGTAGAAGCGGATCGGCGCGTCGCGAACCCCGCGGCTGAACAGCCAGTCGATGATCATGCCCTTCGGCACCAGCGTGGCCGCGCCCGCGAGGCTGATCGCGCCAAGGATCGGGCCATAGACCGCCGGAGACCAGTCATATTGGCGATGGATGAAGGTCGGCACCCAGGCGATCAGGCTTTGCCCGCAGATGATGACGCAGCAAAAGCCGGCGATCAGCGGTATCATCAATCGCCGCGAGGCGATGAAGAAGGCCACCGCCCCATCCTCGCCTTTTCCCATAGGGCGCTTTTGGCGCCGCGGCTCGGAAAAGGTGAAGACGAGGAGCGCGGCAAGCACCGACGGGACCGCCGCCACCGCAAGGGTCAGGCGCCAGGGTTCGTGCAGGTTCAACTCCGGCATGGCCTGCTCGATCATTCCGGCGGCGATCAATGCGACGCCTCCGATGGCATAGGCGGCCGACGAGCCGATTTTAGGCCCCATCGAAAAGATGGACACCGCCGTCGTCAGCCGCTCGCGCGGCATCTTGTCGGCGATCAGCGACATGGCGGCCGGCGTGAGCGAGGCTTCGCCGATGCCGACCAGTATCCGCATCGTCAGCAACGCGCCAAAGGACATGGCGAGACCGGACAGGCCGGTGGCGATCCCGAAGAGGATGGCGCCGACCACGATGACCCACCGGCGCGAATAGCGGTCGGCCGCCCATCCCAAAGGTATTCCGGCCGCCGCGAATATGATTGCGAAAGCGGGACCCAGGATGACTCCCATCTGAAAATCGCTCAAATGAAGGCTGGCCTTCACGCTCGGGACCAGCATCGTCAGGATGAAGCGATCGAGATAGGAAAAGACATAGAGAAGCGTCAGCACGATGACCGTCCACCAGGCATCGCGGCCCGCCCGGGGCCGTCGGACCGGTGTCGCGGGGACGGCAGCACCGGATGTCTCGTCGATCGACGGCGTCATGATCTCCATAGTCCCGCCATAGCCATCCGCTTCATCACTCCTGCAACACACCGGTTTGCTGATGCCACAGAAGTGATTTCATGGGCCGCATAGATTGTTGCGGCGGATGACTAAGGCGGCGGTGCCGGCCGCGGACTCACGCGTGCCGGTTCGCGATCAGTTCGTCCACCACCGCCGGATCGGCGAGGGCGCTGGTGTCGCCGAGGTTCGCGATGTCGCCTTCGGCGATCTTCCTCAGGATACGGCGCATGATCTTGCCCGAGCGCGTCTTCGGCAGGGCCGGCGCGAACTGGATGGCGTCGGGCGCCGCGATCGGGCCGATCTCGCGGCGCACCCATGCCGTCAATTCGGCACGCAGCGCCTCGCCGGCCGGGCATCCGCCGCTCAGCGTGACATAGGCATGGATTCCCTGCCCCTTCACGTCGTGCGGTACGCCGACCACCGCGGCCTCAGCGACTTTCGGGTGAAGCACCAGCGCGCTCTCGACCTCGGCGGTGCCCATGCGGTGACCCGAGACATTGATGACGTCGTCGACGCGACCCGTAATCCAATAATCCCCCTCCGCGTCGCGGCGACAGCCGTCGCCGGTGAAATATTTGCCGGGATAGGTCGTGAAATAAGTCTGGAAGAAGCGCGCGTGATCGCCCCAAACGGTGCGCATCTGGCCCGGCCAGCTTCGCGCGATGACCAGATTGCCCTCGACCGCGCCGGACAGGACGCGGCCCTCGCCGTCGACGAGTTGCGGATCGACCCCGGGCAGCGGCCGGGTCGCGCTGCCGGGTTTCAGGTCGGTCGCACCCGGGATCGGCGCGATCATCGCGCCGCCGGTCTCGGTCTGCCACCAGGTATCGATGATCGGACAGCGGCCGCCGCCGACGACCTGATGATACCAGCGCCACGCCTCGGGATTGATCGGCTCGCCGACCGTGCCGAGCAGCTTCAGCGATTGGCGCGAGGTTATCGCGACATTCTCGTCGCCCTCCTTCATCAGCGCGCGCAGCGCCGTGGGGGCGGTGAACAGCGTGTGGACCCGGTGACGGTCCACGACGCGCCAGATGCGGCTGGCGTCGGGCCAGTTGGGCACGCCTTCGTACATCAGGGTCGTCGCGCCATTGGCGAGCGGGCCATAGAGAATATAGCTGTGCCCCGTCACCCAGCCGATATCGGCGGCGCACCACCAGACGTCGCCGGGGCGATAGTCGAAACAGAGTTCGTGCGTGAGGCTCGCCCAGAGCAGATAGCCGCCGCTGGTATGGAGAACGCCCTTGGGCCTGCCGGTCGAGCCGCTGGTGTAGAGGATGAACAACGGATCTTCCGCGCCCATCGCCTCGGCGGGACAATCGGCGGAGACCCCGGCCGCGGCCTCGTGATACCAGATGTCGCGGCCGGGGCTCATCGCGACATCGCCGCCGGTCGCCCGGACGACGATCACCTTTTCCAGTCCCGGCGCGCGCCTGGCCGCTTCGTCGACATTCGCCTTCAGCGCGATCCGCCGGCCGCCGCGGCGCCCCTCGTCGGCGGTGATCACCACGCGGCTGCCGCAGTCGGCGATGCGACCGGCCAACGCTTCGGGCGCGAAGCCGCCGAAGACGACCGAATGGATCGCGCCGATCCGCGCGCAGGCGAGCATCGCGAACGCCGCTTCGGGAATCATCGGCATATAAAGAGTGACGCGGTCGCCCTTGCCGACGCCCTCGGCCTTCAGAACGTTGGCGAAGCGGCAGACCTCACGGTGCAACTCGCGATAGGTGAAACGGCGCGCCTCGTCGGTTGGGTCGTCGGGCTCCCAGATGATCGCGACGGCGTCGCCACGGTCGGCCAGATGGCGGTCGATGCAGTTGGCGGCGACGTTCAGCTTGCCGTCGGCGAACCAGTTGATCCGGAAATCCTCCGCGTCGAACGACCAGTCGCCGGCGACCGTCGGCCGCTCGATCCAGTTGAGCCGCCCGGCCTGTTCCAGCCAGAAGGCGTCGGACCCGGCGATCGAGCGGGCATATAGCGCGCGATACTCCGCCGCGCCGACGGTCGCCCGTTCCTTCCACTCGGCCGGGACCGGATATACGTCGGACACAGTCTTCTCCTTTGCCGCAACAAGCTCAACGGCCACGCAGCGGCAGTGGAGGCATCGTCGCGGACGGAAGCGCGACCTTCAGTTCCTCGGCGAGGGTCGGAGCGATCCGCCGCATGTCGATGGTGCCGAGATTGGCCCCGGCTGCGATCCCCGGCCCCGTGATGAAGAAGGACGAGTGCATGTCCGGACGTACCGTCTGCGTCGAAAAGGCGCCGTGCGCGCCGCCCGTGGACGCGATGCTCAACGGCCCGGTCATCGCGTTCCCCATGCGATATCCGGTTTTGAAGGCCACGACGGACTCGGCATTCGGCGCAAGGCCCATGTCGGCGATCTCGGCACGCGAATAGATGCGCTCGATCCCATTCTCCGGATTGCTCGCCAGCTTCCGCAAAAAGGCCTCGAGGCGCGCCCTGGTCTGCCGATCCCGGGGATCGTGCAGCACCATCATCGCCGAACCCCCGACATACCAGGCAAAGGCCGTCCACGACGTGACCGTCTGGTCGGCTCCCTCGCCGCCGAGCGTGATGAAGCCCGCCTCGACGAGCGCTGCGTTGAGATTCACCTGATGCGTAACCTCGAAGAAGCCATGATCCGATGCGATCGCGATGACCGTGTCGGGATGGATCCTCCGCTGCACCGCCACGATCCGGCCGATGACCGCATCGATCCGTTCGAGCGCGGCCTTGCCCTCGACGCTGAACGGGCCGGTCTCATGCTGCCGATGATCGAGCGACACGAAATGGATCGTCAGCAGGTCGGGGCGTTGCTGCTCGATCAGGCCGACCGCGTCATGTTCGATCTTGTAGTCGTTCTCGTCGTCGCCCTCGACCAGATTGAAATCGATGTCGGCCGCCTCGCGGGTGACGGGCCAGAAGATGCTGGCCGTCGTCAGGCCGGCTTCTTTCGCCGCGCGCCAGAGCGTCGGCGCCTTGATCTGCGAATAGAGGCTGTAGGATTGCGGCAGCTTCGCGGTGGGAGAGAAGGGCCGGTTGTTGTAGATCCCGTGCGCGGCCGGCAATACCCCCGTCACCAGCGTCGTATGGTTGGGATTGGTGACGGTGGGATTCACGTTCATCACCTGTTGCGCATGGCTGCCTTCGGTCAGGAAGCGGCGCAGCACGGGTATCTTGAGCCCGTGCCTGTCGGCCTCCAGCACGGCATCGGGCCGCATCCCGTCGATCGAGATCAACAGGACCGGATGACGGCCGGAGGTTTCGGGGGCGTCCGTCGCGGCCGCGGGGGCCGTCTGGGCGCTCGCCGGGCCGGTCGGCAGGATCCCGGTCAGCGCGAGGATGATCGAGAACTGGATGATGCGCCATAGCTTCATGACTGGCTCCTCATGGGTTCGGATGTGTGACGAACGGGCGGGCAAGGCGGCCACCCGCTCAGAACTTATGCTCGATCCTCAGCTTGAACTGGCGTCCCCGCGGATTGACCGTGCCGACGAAATAGCCCTCGTCTTCGTCCGCGACCGGCGGCCAGGTGTCGAAGACATTGTTGACGCCGAAGGTCACGCGCGTGCCCTCGTCGCGGCCGAAGGCATAGGATATGCGGAAATTGTGCAGAACTGCCGGCTTGATCCGCAGATAATAGCGGTTGATGCCGTTGTCGTTGAACACCATGATGCTCTTGGGTCGGCCCAGCGCCTCGTAGATCGCCTCGGTGGTCGAAGCGGAGGTGTCGGCATAGGGGCCGTAATAGCTTGTGAACCAGCCGGCCGACCACGGGCCTTTCTGCCAGTTGAGGGTGAGATTGCCCTTCCATTTGGCACGGCGGTTCTTGCCGAGTTCGTCGACCACCACGCCGTCGTCGGCGAGTTCTTCCTTGCGCTCGAGGTTGCGTGTCGCCTCGACCCGCAACGAGAAGCGGCCGATGCCGAAGTCCGGCACGCGATACTGCAGGCCGAAATCGATCCCGGCGAGCCGGCGCGAGCCGAGATTGATGTAATCGTTGATGAGGCTGCTGATCTCGCCGACCACTGCCCGCTTGGTGGCATTGGTGGGCTGCGCGGCGTTATAAGCGGCAAAGGCGACGCGATCGGCCTCGGTCGGGGCGCGGCGGGTCACGCGGCCGTTGCCGGCATAACCGTCGGTGCCCGAACCGAGATCGATCTGGTCGATCGACTGGCCGTTGGCGAGCGCGGCCTGGGTCGCGAGATCGAGCGCGAGTTCGTCGAGCGCCAGCACCTCCGAATTGCCGAGCGCCGTGATCGCATCGCGCTGGTGCAGCTTCCAGTAATCGACCGTCAGCGACAGGCCGCTGACCCCGGGCACGTCGAGGACGAGGCCCGCGCCGAAGTTCTTGGCGCGCTCGGGCTCCAGCCGGTCGTTGCCCTGGCGGAAGGTGCGGCGCGGACCGCTGTTGTCGGCGGCGGCGTTGGTGACGTCGGCGCGATAGGGGTCGGCGGTATAGTTAACCCGCAGAAGCGGCGTGGTGTTGGTCTGAGCCAGATTGGGCGCGCGGAACGATTCATTATAGGACGCGCGCAGCTTCAGCCATCGGGTGGGGGCCCAGAGGACGCTGAACTTGGGCGTGGTGCTCGCGCCATGGATCGAGAAGCGCTCGTGCCGTACCGCGGCGCCGAGCTCGAAATGCTCGAAAAGGGAGAAGCGGTTGTCCTGCGTGACCAGCGGCAAGGCGATCTCGGCATAGGCCGACTGGACATTCTGGCTGGCATCGATGTCCGAATTGGGGCTCATCGCGATGAAATCGTTGTCGTCGTCGCGCAGATAGGGGAAATAATTGCCCGACCCCGGCGGGTTGAGGCCGGCGAACGGCGCTTTCCACGCATGATAGCTCTCCCAGCGCGCTTCGGCGCCCGCGGCGACCTGGATGCGGCCGCCGCCGCCCGGAAGCTGCCAGAGCTCGCCGTTGATCTTGGCGTCCCAGACGACGATCCGCGTCTTGCCGTAGCGGTTGTCGGTATCGTACATCGGATCGGTGACCGAGGCGGGGTTCACATAGGGCTGGTCCACGACCACCTTGTCGCCGACCACCTTGAAGGTGACGGGGAACGGATTGTAGGCGGTCGCGTCGGTGCGATCGAGGGCCATGCGCAGCAGCGATTCGCGATAGATGTTCTGCTCGGTCTCGTGGCTGTAGGCGCCCGAGACGAGCAGGGCGCTTTCCCACGACCAATGGCTGCCGACCCGGCCGCGCAAGCCGCCCATCGCGCGGTAGAAGGTGGAATCGACCTCGATATAGCGGTCCCGGGTGCCGGGCGGGATCAGGCCGGAGACGATGGTGACGTCGGCCGGCGTGCCCTGAATACGCGGGGTGCCGTCGGCGTTCGGCGCGCCGGCCGGATCGTAGAAGCGCACGCCGAAGGGATTGTAGGGATTGGAGGCCGGGATATAGAGGCCCGGCTCGTTGACGTTCTGCATGTTGGCGGCTTCGCGCTGGCTGTAGGCGCTCGAACCGGAAAACAGCACATCGCCGAACAGGGTCAGGCTGTCGCTGAACTCATGCTCGACGAACATGGCGAGATTGACGCGCTTCTGCCCGGGCAGCAGCGCCCGGTGCGGCAGGCGGTTGTCGTAATATTCGTCCTCGGGACCGCCGAGGTTGCGCGACGGCGTGTTCTGCCGGAAGTTCACCGCGCCGTCGGCGCCGGGATAGAGGAAGAAGGTCCCGTTGGCGGCCATGGTGGCGACGCCGCCGGCCGGAGCGGTCTCGGTCGAGATGCCGCCGTTGCCATCGGGCCGGCCGCTGTTGAAGGTCAAATAGTCGGACTGGATGAACCCGCGGCGATACTGGCCATAGTGGGTGATCGTGCTGCCGTTATCGAGATCGTTGTCGAGCGCGAAGGGCTCCCCCGTTTCGGGGTTGATGACGGGCAGGCCGTTCCACGGCGCCGGCAGGTTGCGGGTCCGCCGAAGGTCCGATTGGCTGCCCCACTTGCGATCGGCGAAGAGCAGCTTGTTGCGCCGGAAATAATCGAGCGAGATGCCGATGGACGTGCTGCCGAACCGAAACGCCTTGCCGGCGGTGACGCGGAATTCCTCGGCACCGCCATGCTGCGTGACCGCGCTTTCCATCGCCAGGCGCCCGCGATCCTTCGCCGGCGAGATGAGCGTGTTGATCACGCCCGCGGCGGCATCGGCGCCATAGATCGCCGAGGCTCCGTCGCGCAGCACCTCGACGCGCGAGATCAGCGCGGTCGGGATGACATTGGCGTTGGGCGACAGCGCGGGGACGCCCTGGTCGGTGCCGGACAGCGGGTGCGGGGCAAGACGGCGCCCGTTGACGAGCAACAGCGTGCTGCCCGCGCCGATGCCGCGCAGATCGGGAGAGGAAACGTCGCCGCGCGCGCCTTGCGACGCGATGGTCCCCTCGTTGATCTCCGGCGGCGCGGCGGAGGACAGCGTCTCGAACAGGTCGGCGCCGGTCGATCCGCCGCGCAGGTCGATTTCCGATTCGTCGATGACGGTGACCGGCAGCGCGCCTTCCTGGGTTCGCCGGAGATTGGAGCCGGTCACGACGATGTCTTCGGTCGCGGCCGTCGCCGTTTCCGGCGCGGGAGCATCGGCGGGCTGCGAGGCGGTTTGCGCGTGCGCGATCGAGGATGCGGCCAGAGCGGCCATGATCGCGGTTCCGCATAGAATCGAATGACGAGTCATCATCTTCCCTCTCCCTTTTGAACGACTATCTTGCTTGCTTTTGGCCGGAGCGGCCGCCCATGGGCGGCCGCGTCCCGCATCGGTCTATCGGCGAATGAACAGGGCCACGGTCGCACTGGCCGCGCTCGCTGCGGCGACGATCAGGAACACCAGCGACGTATCGTGATGGGTGTCCATGAAGCCGCCGATCAGCGGCTCGCCAAGCCCCGCGAACAGATAGGCGAAGAAGTTCATCACCCCGATCGCGGTCCCCGCCCGCTTGTGCCCGACAAGGTCGGGGCAAAGCGCCCAGAAGGAGGATTGCGGGCCATAGACGAAGAAACCGCACAGGAAGAGCGCGGCAAGGCCCAGATAAACCTCGCCGACCGGGATCGTGTACATCAGAAGCGAGGTCGCGGTGGCGAGCGCCATGTAGAGCACGATGGCCAGATAGCGCTTCGATCCGAAGATATTGTCCGACACCCAGCCGTTGGTCGCGGCGCCGATCGCCATCCCGACCGGCAAGGCGACGCTGATCCATTTCGGGTCGATGATCGCGCCCGACGCCGCCTCCCCTGCCCCGCCGGCTCCCAGGAAATGAACGGGAACCCAGACGAGCAGGCCGTAGCGGGCGGAATTCTGGAAGCCGATGGCGATGCCGCCCAGCAGCAGCCGCCAGTTGGAAAGCACGGCCTTGTATCGGTCCCACGAACCTTCGTCGTCGGCGACGGCCGCGGCGCTTTCCTCGCCGGCGACATCGTCGTGCGGCGATTCGAAACCCATGTCCTCGGGGCGTTCGCGCGCGACGAGATAGAAGGTGATGCCGCCGACCAGCATCAGCAGCACCGGCAGGCGGAAGATCCATCGCCAATCGAGATGCAATGTATGCACGACGATGATCGAGGTGACGAAGGACAGCACCGACGCCATGCCGGCAGCGAATACGTAGAACCCGAAAACCTTGCCGCGCTCATGCTGTCCGAACCAGTTCGACAGCAGCCGGCTGCCCGGCGCCCAGCCCATCGCCTGGAAATAGCCGTTCAGCCCCCACAGCGCGCCGAGGCTGACGATGCTCGTCGAGAAGCTGACCGCCCAGTTGGTCAGGCAGGACAGGATGGCGCCCGCGCTCATCACGCGCCGTCCGCCGAACTTGTCGCCGATATTCCCGTTGATCGCCTGACCGATCGCGTAGCACCAGAGGAGCGCGGCGCTGGCCCAGCCCAGCGTCTCCTTCGACACCCCGAATTCGGCCTGGATGCCAGGAATGGCAAAGCCGAACGTTTGGCGGCCGGTATAAAAGAAAAGATAGCAGAACATCGCCGCGAACAGCATTCTATGCTGCGCCTTACGAAATAATATTCCGCTATCTTCTGAGTTACGGAGAACCGTAACGCCTTTTTGAACGGAGTTCATTTGCATCTATCCCATGAATAGGCATTTTTAATGCTCTATCTTTATTTTTTTATTATAAAACTTTTGTGACATATTCAGAAATTTTCAGACATTCCATGGCAAGGACCATGTTCGGACATTGGTGAAACCCTTCATCGCTTCGACGACGCCTTCCTTGTCGCCCAGCCCCGAATCCTTGATCCCGCCGAAGGGCGACATTTCGATCCGGTATCCGGGAACTTCCCAGACGTTGACGGTGCCGACCTCGAGCTCGGCGACGAAGCGCGCGATATGGTCGAGGCGATTGGTGCAGACGCCCGACGACAGGCCATAGGCGGTCGAGTTCGATATCCGGATCACCTCCGCAATATCGTTCGGACAACGGATGATCGGAATCACCGGCCCGAACGTCTCCTCGAACACGAGTTCGCAGTCGGGCGGCACATGATCGACGACGGTCGGTGCGAACAGGGCGCCGCGTCGCGGAGCGCCGTGCAGAACCTCCGCGCCTCTCGCCACCGCATCGTTCACGCGCTTTTCGAAGAGAATCGCCGAACGCTCGTTGATCACCGTGCCGACGTCGGTCGCCGGATCCATCGGGTCCCCGCTCTTGAGCCGCTTTGCCTTTTCGGCCACCAGCCTGGAGAAATCGTCCGCGACGCTATCGACCACCAGGATGCGCTTCACCGCGGTGCAGCGCTGCCCCGAATTCTTGGTCGCCCCGGCAACCGCGAGCTCGGCGGCCTTGTCGAGGTCGGCATCGTCCATGACGATCAGCGGGTCGTTGCCGCCGAGCTCCAGAACCACGCGCTTGTATCCGGCGGTGTTGGCGATGTGCTTGCCGACGCGCACCGAGCCGGTGAAGGTCACCAGGTCGGCGTCGGGATCGGTGATCATCGCGTCGCCCATCGTCGCCGGATTGCCGGTGACGACCGACAGCATTTCGGGCGGCAATCCCGCTTCATAGAGCACATCGGCCAGGGCGAGCGCGGTTAGCGGGGTCAGCTCGGTCGGCTTCAGCACCACCCGGTTGTTGGTCGCGATCGCCGGCGCCAGCTTGTGGCTGACCATGTTGAGCGGGTGGTTGAACGGCGTGATCGCCGATACGACGCCGAGCAGCGGCAGGCGGGTCGTGAAGATCTTCCGCTGCTTGCCCATCGGCGAGATGTCGCAGGCGAAGACCTCGCCGTCGTCCTTGATGGTGAGCTGGGCCGCGAAGGACCAGACATCATAGGCGCGGCTCGCCTCGTACAAACCGTCCTTCCAGCACAGCCCGGTCTCCGCGACGATCAGCCGGGCGAATTTTTCGCGGCGGTCGCGCAGCAGTTCGGCGGTCCGCTGCAGAATCTGCTGCCGCTCATAACGGCTGAGCTTGGGCTTGAAGGCCTTGGCCGTCCGGAAGGCGTCGCGCACATGTTCGGCCCGCGCCGCCGGCACGGTGCCGACCAGCGAATCGTCATAGGGGTTCCGGACCTCGATGACGTCGTCGGTCTGGACGAGCTTGCCCGCGATGCGCATCGATTCCAGGCGGACCGGCTGGCTGGGACTGGTGTGAACGTTCATGATCAGCGCACCAGGTTTAGCGCGATGTCGAACGCATCGAAGTTGCGCAGGACGCGCCCCGGTTCGATGTCGGCGACGCGGTTCGAGATCAGCGGCACGCGCTGCTCGGTCAGTCCGCCATGGCTGCGCAGCGGCTCGGTCAGCCCCGAAAAATCATGCCGCGCGGCCGTCGTCCCCAGCACCTTGTGGCGGTCGCAGATGACCACGACGTCGCCGATGCGGTCGATCGGCAGCTCGAAGCGCTCGCCGGCTTCCGCCGCGGGGATCGCGACGGTCACGCCGTCGATCGCGCACGCCGCGTCGATCACCGACGGAACCTTGTCGGCATCGACATAGACGGTCGCGAACGAGCCGAGCGCGCCGTGATGCGCGACATAGGGATCGGTGATCGGCAGGATCACGCGGGTGACACCCGCGCCGAGCGCCTCGTCCAGAATATCCTGAAGATAAATGACGGCGGGCTGCCGGTCGGCGTCGTGCTTGTCGTTCATGCCGTGGTCGGCGGTGATGACGATCGTGCAGCCCGCGGCGTCGAGCTCGCCGATGTAGCGGTCGAACATCGCATAGAACTCATTCGCGGCTTTCGCCCCCGGCGCGGCCTTGTGCTGCACATAGTCGGTCGTCGAAAGATACATGAGGTCGGGGCGGAACGCCTTCAGCAGCTTTACTCCTGCGGCGAACACGAACTCCGAAAGGTCGGCCGAATAGACGTCGGGCAGCGGGAGGCCGACGAAATCGAGCACATTGTCGATCCCGTTCTCGGCCCTGGTCGCCTTGTCCGCCTTTTCGGACGAAAAGGCGATCGCGGTCCCGTCTGCGAAATCGAGCCCCTTGCCCAGCAGGGTGCGCAGCTTGTCCTTGGCGGTCACCACCGCGACCTTCAGCCCGGCCTTCTGGGCTTCGGCGAATATGGTGGGGACGCGCAGGAATTTGGCGTCGTTCATCATCACTTCGACGCCCGCCTCGCGGTCATAGAAGAAATTGCCCGATATGCCGTGAACGGCGGGCGGACGCCCGGTAACGATCGACAGATTGTTCGGGTTGGTGAAGGTCGGGACCACCGACAGTCCGGTCGTGTTCGTCCCCGTCTTCATCACGCGGTCGAGATTGGGCGCGACGCCGGCCTCGATCGCCCGCTCGATATATCCGGGCTCGGACCCGTCGAGGCAGACGACGACGACGGGCCGGTCGGGGCGGCGATAGGCGCGGCCGTTGACGATCAGGTCGGCGGAAGTGGTGGCGGGCATGGTCATGGAAATTCCTCCTCAGGCCGCGGTGGACAAAAAGGCATCGCGGGTGCCGATGAAATTGCGGCCCCGCTCGCCGTCGAGGGCGTCGTCGATCGCCGCGAGCCAGTTTTCCCGGGTGACGCCGTAGTCGGTCGCCCGGGTCGATATGCCGAGATCGGCGAGAAATGCGTCGAGCCGGTCGGCTCCTGCGGCGAGATCGGGGCCGAAAATCCGCCCGAGCGCCAGATCGCAGGCCGCATTCTGACCGATCACGCTGCGCATCACGGCGGGCAGGCAGAAGGAGCAGGCGATGCCGTGAACCGTGCCGTGATGAAGCGTCAGATAATAGGAGAGCGAGTGCGCGAGCGCCGTCTTGGTGTTCGAGAAGGCAAGCCCGGCGAACAGGCTGGCCCGTGCCACGCGCGCGCGCAGTCGTACATCGTCCAGGCGCTCGGCCAGCCGCGGCAGCGTGTCGATGAGTTCGGTCGCGGCGAAAACGGCATGGTTGGTCGAAACCGGGTTGGCATTGACGTTCCAGATGCTTTCGAGCGCGTGCGACAGGGCATCGAGCCCCGTGGCCACCGTCAGGCCCCGCGGAACCCCCAGCGAGGTCCGGGGGTCGATGATCGCGTGCTCGGGAAAGAGGTCCGGGCGATTGAGCGAATATTTCCTGCGAGCGTCGGTATCCCACATCGTCGCCCAGCTGGTCACCTCGCTTCCGGTGCCAAAGGTCGTCGGCACGGCGATGATCGGCGTCGCGGTCATGGTCCGCGCCCCCGTATGCCCCTCCAGAATCGCCCGGACATTCGAAAAGTCGCCGGCGGAAACGGCCAGTGCCTTCGCCGTGTCGATCACCGACCCGCCTCCGAAGGCGACGATCACCCCGGGTGGATTGGTCGCGGAACCGAAGGTGCGGCAGGCGACTTCCAGCCCGTGGAAGCTGGGATTGGCTTCGACGTCGCGAACGACGACCGCGGGCGTTCCGGCCTCGGCCGAAATCTCCGCGACCATTTCGTCGAAATAGGGATGGTCGTTATAGGTGACGAGGGCATAGCCGCGGCCCGCGATCCGCTCGCGGATCGCGGGCACGGCATCTTCGCCGAACGTCACCTCGACGGGATTTCCATATTTCCACGAAACGGCCATCCGTGCCTTCCCTCCCACTGCATCCTGTTCGTGGGACGATAGAAGGCCAGGACGACAAAATTATCCAATTGATAGTTTGAACCCAATCTATATAAAAAATCTATGCGATATACCCAGCTTCGATCGTTTCACGCCGTGGCCGGCACGGAGAGCGTGACGGCGGCGGCGGACCAGCTCAACATCAGCCAGCCGACGCTGACCACGCAGATCCGCCAGCTGGAGGAGGAATATTCGCTCGAGCTCTTCGTGCGCACGGGCCGGCACGTCCGGCTCACCGACGCGGGCCGCCAGCTCCAGCAGATCACCCGGCGCCTGTTCGCCGACGAGGCCGACGCCCGGCATTTTCTGACGGAGAGCCGGGAATTGCGCACCGGCCATCTGCGGGTCGGGGCGGTCGGCCCCTTTCACGCGACCGAGATGCTGGTGGCGTTTCACGCCCGCTATCCGGAAATCGAACTTTCGGTATCGGTCGGGAACTCCAATGTCGTTTTGCGCAATCTTCTGGAATTTCAATCCGACGTCGCGGTGCTGGCCTTCGTCGAGGACGACGAGCGCCTCTGGTCCTCGCAATATAGCCGCGACCGGATCGTGGCCTTCGGCCGGCGCGACCACCCGCTTTTCGCGCCCGGCCGCGACGGCATAAGCATCATCGAACTGGACGGAATGCCGATAGTAACCCGCGAACATGGCTCGAACACGCGCCGGGCCAGCGACGCGGCGATGGCCAGAGCGAACGTCCGCCCGAAGATCGTGATGGAGATCGGGAGCCGCGAGGCGGTGCGCGAAGCAGTGGCGAGCGGCGTTGGTTTCGGCTTCGTATCGAGCGCCGAATATATCGGCGACGATCGCATCCGCAGCCTGCCCGTCATCGACGCGGACATCTACAACTATGCCCATATCGTATGCCGACGCGATCGCCTGCAGTCCCGTCTGATATCGGCCTTTCTGGACGTCACGCGCTCGCTACGCTCTGGATGAGCAACCGCAGATGGCCGGGCGGCCCAGATTCCCGGCGATCTCTTACAGCCGCTGCGAATGCTGCATGCTTGGTTGCGCGATGTCGCCCAGCGCGTCGCCGGCCGCCGGCGCCGCGCCATTCGTCGCGAGGTCGCTGAGCGAGACGACGCCGACCAGCCTCTTGTCGCGGTCAAGCACCGGAAGCCGGCGCACCTGCAGCAGGCCCATGGTTTCCAGAACCTTGTCGACCTCGTCCTCGGCGAAGCAATAGCGCACTTCGTCGCTCATCACCTCCTCGATCGCCGCGGAGGGCGAGAGGCCGAGCGCAACGCCGCGGATCGCGATATCGCGGTCGGTGACGATCCCGATCAATTCGCCATCCTGGGCGACGGGCAGGAAACCGGCGTCCATTTCTCCCATCAGCTGGGCGGCGGACTGAAGCGAATTGTCGAGCGAGGCGACGCAGACGTCGGTGCTCATGCAGTCGGCGATCTTCATACGGAGCTCCTTTCCATTCCCCCAAAGATCATTGCACGCCAGCCTCCGTCCGGGCGGCGACCGGAACAATAACCTGGGCGATAAAAGCGAATAAAAAGCTGACGGCTATGATAGGAGTTGAACCGACGGGACGCGGTCTCGGGTCGGCAGAACTCCGGGGAATATCGGAACCTCGGCCGTGTCGAAGAGCGGGGCGACCCGCTCGACGCCCCCACCCGCTTCGCCGAAATGCAGGTAATTGGGGTTGAAGGCGGCCAGCGAGGCAAGCGCCGCGAAATCGGGAATCCGCAGACATTGCTGGCGAAGCTCGACGCCGCAGCGCCGGCGCAGTTCCTGGATCGTGCGGTTGACGTGAACCTGGGTCAGGCCGGTCGCTTCGGCGATCTGCCATTGGGTCAGGAAGAAGTCGCATTCACCGTCGTCGGGGTCGGGCATGCCCCGCTGGCGAACATAGAGCTCGCACAGCAGATGGGCCACGCGCTCGATCGCATTGCGCTGTCCCACGTTGATCGTCCATTCGCGCTGGATCGCCGCCCCGACCAGTTCGCTCCAGCAGAATATCCGCGAAATATTGGGGCAGCGGCGCAGCAGTTCACAGGCGTCGGCGCGACCGATCTCGGCAACGCTCGCGGCGCGCACCGCCGCCAGCGAATGATCGCTGCGGCCCACGGTGAACAGGTCGAGATCGCAAAGCTGACCGGGCAGATAGAGGGCGAGAATCTGGCGGCGTCCGTCGGGAAGCTGCTTGTACTTCTGCGCCCAGCCAGCGAGCACGACATAAAGCACCCGCGGCCGCTCGCCTTCGCGGATCATGTCCTCGCCCTTGCGATAGTCGCAAGCGTTTCGCGCCAAGCAGGCTTCCCAGACCACCCGCTCGCCGGGCGTCAGCAGCCTGTTCAGGATTTCGCGAAAGGGCATGGGGAAGCAACCTTCTTGGAATGCCCCCGATGATGAACCTCAGATGTATGGGAGTCCTTGACCCATGTTAGGTGCGCGCATCGCTTCGTCGCGTTTCCGCCCCTCCGTTCGACGGACAGAGCCTAAGGCAGGACGGCCATGGCCGCCCTGCGAAGGTTTGTGGTGAGCACCCACCGTCAGCGCGGCGGCGTCGTGTCGGCGGGGGCCGCGGGGGGCGTGGCCCCGGGGGTCGAGGTCGCGTTGCCGGCCGCGGCAGCGCCCGGCGCCGGAACGTCGATATCGCGCAGCATCGCCTGATGCCCTTCGACGACCGTCGCAGTGGTCATGGCGAAGTCGCGCAGCGCGCCCTGCGCCCCGCTGCCGGCAAAGGCGCGCAGTTCGGAGAGCGCGGCTTCGTGCGCGCGCCGCTGCTGCTCGAGATAGAGGCTGTCGAAATCATCGGTCGCCGCGCGCAGCGCCGCCAGATCGGTCCGCTGCTGTGCCGTCGGCGTCGTATCGAGCGTCAGTCCCTGTTCGGTGGCGGCCGCCTTCAGCTTGGCGCTCGAGGCCGTATGGTCGGTAATCATCTTCGCGGCGAAATCGCGCAGCGCCTTCGACTTGGCCTTATTCTGTGCAACCTTTGCCGAGTCGATCTCGAACTGATCGCTCGCGGCGATGCGGTTCACGAAGGTCTGCGGATCGACCGCTGCGACGGCGCTGTCGTCGACGGGAGCCCCCATCTCTCCGGGGATCGTGCCATCATTAGCGGTCTCGCCCGTCGTGCTGTCGGGGCTGTTGCAGGCGGCGAGGAGGGTCAGGGCGGCAAGCCCTGTCAGGCGTGAAATCATCATGATCGGTCTCCCGTGTCTCATGGGGCTTCGACGCCATGGGCGGAAGGAAGTTCCCGATATGGAATGTTTATGTTTTTCAAAAAGTTGATCCAGATTATAGGATCGCGTCATCACCCGCGCGGACGTTGCCGCAAGCTCCTGAATCGCATCTCTTTTTCACTTCCTCCGGTTCCTTGCCCGCTGCGGAACTTCACTTGCCGCGAGCGGTTTTCCGAGGGACAGCAGCAAGGAGAGCGACCATGCCCCGAGGCGACAAGTCGAGCTATACCGACAAGCAGAAACGCAAGGCCGAGCATATCGAGGAAGGCTATGAGGACCGCGGCGTCAGCCACAAGGAAGCCGAGCGCCGCGCCTGGGCGACGGTGAACAAGGAATCGGGCGGCGGCAAGAAAGCGGGCTCGGGTCGCGGCAGGAAGGAAAGCCATGCCTCGTCGCGCAAGGGCGGCCGCAAGAGCGGGTCGAGCCAGAGCCACGAGAAACGCTCTGCTGCCGCGAAAAAGGGCTGGGAAACGCGCCGCCGCCGCGCCGGCCACTGAGCCCCGGCCATGGCCACCGCGATCGAAGTCGTTGACAGCGCGGACCGGCGCCGCGCGATGGTCGCCGACCAGATCATCGCACGCGGCATCCTCGATTCGCGGGTGCTGGGCGCGATGCGCGAGGTGCCGCGCGAGGCCTTCGTCCCCGCCGAGCTCGCCGAATTCGCCTATGAGGACCGCCCGCTTCCCATCGAAGCCGGGCAGACGATCTCGCAGCCCTATATCGTCGCGCTGATGCTCGAAGCTGCGCGGATCGGGCCCGACGACCGGATATTGGAGATCGGGGTCGGCTCGGGCTATGCCGCCGCTCTGATGAGTCGCCTCGCGCGGCGGGTCCACGCGATCGACCGGCACGCGCAGCTCGCCGACAGCGCTCGCACGCGCATGGCGGCGCTCGGTTACGACAATATCGTGATCCGCACCGGCGATGGGACGCGCGGCTGGCCCGAGAACGCGCCGTTCGACGTGATCCTCGTCGCCGCCGGCGGCCCGCTGGTGCCGCAGCCGCTGCTCGATCAGCTCGCGGTCGGCGGCCGTCTGGTCATTCCCGTCGGTTCCGCCGACCAGCAGCAGCTCGTCCGCGTCACGCGTAGCGGAGACACTGCCTTCGAGACCGAGGACCTCGGCCCTGTGCATTTCGTGCCGCTGATCGGCGAGCACGGCTGGACGGGCGGTATCCGCGACTTGCCCGCCGGCGACGCGGCGCCCGCCGACATCGTCGCCGCCGCATCGGAACCGCTGCCCGCGATCGACGATCCCGCCTTCGCCGAGGCCTTCGACCGCTTCGCGGGGGCGCGTATCCTGCTGCTCGGCGAGGCGAGCCACGGCACGTCCGAATTCTACCGCGCGCGCGCCGCGATCACCCGGCGTCTGATCGAGCGGCACGGCTTCACCATCGTCGCGGTCGAGGCCGACTGGCCCGACGGCGCGGCGATCGACCGCTATGTCCGGCATCGCCCCCGGCCCGCGTCCGCCGAGCCGCCCTTCCAGCGCTTTCCGACCTGGATGTGGCGCAACCGCGAGGTCGCGACCTTCGCCGACTGGCTGCGAGACCATAATAGGGACTGCCCGGCCGAGGCGCGCGCCGGCTTCTTCGGCCTCGACCTTTATAGCCTCCACGCCTCGATCCGCGCGGTGCTCGCCTATCTCGACCGCGTCGACCCGGAGGCCGCACTGATCGCGCGCGAGCGCTACGCCTGCCTCGGCCCCTTCGGCGCCGATCCGGCGAGCTATGGCCGCATGGCGGTGAGCGAGGGCTATGCCCGGTGCGAACAGGCGGTGGTCGAACAGCTTCGCCACCTGCTCGAAAAGGCGCGTGACTATCGCGCCGCCGATGGCGAGGATTTCCTCGACGCGGCGCAGAACGCGCGCCTGATCGCCAATGCCGAGGCCTATTACCGCGCCACCTATTATGGCGCGGCCGAAAGCTGGAACCTGCGCGACCGGCATATGTTCGAGACGCTCGGCCTGCTGCTGGACGCGCGCGGCGAAGGTGCGAAGGCGGTGGTGTGGGCGCATAACAGCCATATCGGCGACGCGCGCGCGACCGAGATGGGGCAGAGCCGCGGCGAGCTCAACATCGGCCAGCTCTGCCGCGAACACTATGGACACGAAGCCTGCGCGATCGGCTTCGGCACCCATGGCGGCACCGTCGCCGCGGCGACCGACTGGGGCGGCGCCATGGAAATCAAGCGCGTCAACCCATCGCGCCCCGGCAGCTACGAGGCACTGTTCCACGCCAGCGGGCATGCGCGGGCGCTGCTCGACCTGCGCGAAGGCGAGCGACCCGACGCGCGGGCGATCCTTATGGAACCGCGCCTCGAACGCTTCATCGGCGTGATTTATCGCCCCGACACCGAGCGCTGGAGCCACTATGCGAGCGCCAGCCTGCCGGAGCAGTTCGACGCCTGGGTCTGGTTCGACGAAAGCTCCGCGGTCGCGCCGATCGGCGACGCACGCGTCGCGGAGGACCTGCCCGACACCTGTCCCTTCGGCCTCTGACCATGCGAGTTCCTGTCATGACGAAAGATTTTCGATGATCGATGAAAGCGACGCCCACACGCTGATGCCCGACCTTCGGGGCCGCTGCGCCATCGTCACCGGCGGCACGACCGGCATCGGCCGCGCGACCGCCGTGCTGCTCGCCAGCCAGGGGGTCAAGCTGTTCGTCTGCGGGCGCAACCCCGCACATCTGGACGACGCGCTGCAACGGATCGGCGAGGTGGGCGAGGGCAGCGGCATCGCCGTCGACCTGTCCGTCGCGAAGGATGTCGACCGCCTCTTCGAGGCCGCGGACCGGTTTCTGGGGCGGATCGACATCGCGGTCATCAATGCCGCGATCCCTGCCGACGCGCTGGCTGACGCCGGCGAATGCGAGGCGCGTTATCAGATCGGGACCGATTTCACCGCCTATCTAGCCTGCGCGCAGGAAGCCGCGCGGCGAATGGACGGCGGCAGCGACATCATCTTCATCGGATCAATGTCGGCGGTGTCGAAAACGCCGGGCAGCTCGCTCTACGTCGCGGCGAAGGCCGGCATCCAGGGCTTCGTCCCGGCCTTTCGCAAGGAACTGGCCGAACAGGACATCAAGGTCGGGCTGATCGAGCCCGGCTTCACCGGTGCCGATTTCCAATATCCCGACGTCCCGCCGGACAAGCAGAGAGAGCTGATCGGCCAGGACCGGATGCTGCGCGCCGAGGATATCGCCGTCGCGATCCATTTCATGCTGAGCCAGCCGCGCCGCACCGCGGTGTCGCTGATGCGCGTCGAACCGCGACGCGACCATAAGTGAATCAAAGGCTTCGCCGCGACGCAAGCGGCGAAGCTCCGGGGCGCCGCCCAGTCGTCCCTCCCCGTGGCGCCCCCTCCCCATCCGGCCTTTGCAACGAAAAGACGCCGAGTGACGTTCCCGCTACAGGCATCCGCCGTGCGGATGGGGCGAAAGGACAGGGGTGTGAGCCGGGATTTATCTCCCATCGTTCCCGATATGGCGCCGGCGACGATCGCCGACATCGAGCGGCTGGACATCGTCGTCCGCAAGCTGCTCGGCCACAGCCGGCTCGAATCGGACGATCGCGATGCGCTGCGCTCGCTCCCGCACGATCTGCGGCGGCTGGAGGCGGGCGATTATATCCTGCGCGAAGGCGAACGATCGGATTGCTGTCCGCTGCTGCTGTCGGGCTTCGCCTATCGCCACAAGCTCGCCGCCGACGGGGGACGCCAGATCGTCGCGCTCAAGATTCCCGGCGACGCGCTCGATCTCCAGTCGCTGTTCCTGCGGGTCGCCGACCATAACCTCCAGACACTGACCCCCGCCGAGCTGGCCATCGTCCCGATCGCAGCGCTGGAAGCACTGGTGAAGGCGCGCCCGGCGGTCGCTCGGGCGCTGCTCGTCGACATATTGATCGAGGCGTCGATCGGGCGCGAATGGCTGCTCAACATCGGCCGCCGCAACGCGCTCGCCCGCCTCGCCCATTTCCTGTGCGAGCTCACCTATCGAATGCACCAGACCGCGCTCGAACCGCCGGCCCGGATCGACGTGCCGATCACGCAGGAACAGCTCGCCGACCTGCTCGGCCTGACCCCCGTCCATATCAACCGGACGCTGAAGACGCTCGAGGGCGCGGGCGCCATCGAGCGGAGCGGCCGGCGGCTGACGATCGGCCAGATCGACGTGCTGCACCGGATCGCCGACTATTCCGACATCTACCTCCACCGTGGGGCCCAGTCCGCCTGAGATCAGATCATCAGACTCAGCAGCTCGTCGATCGCGGTGGTCGCAAAGCCGATCGCGCTGTCCGAAATGCCGTAGGGGATGAACAGCTCGTCGCCGACACGCATCGCGCCGCAGCTATAGACGACATTGGGAACATAGCCTTCGCGGTCGCTTTCGGCCGCGGCCAGGATCGGGCAGGCGGTACGTCCGATGACTTTCGACGGATCATCGCGGTCGAGCAGCGCGGCGCCGAGACTGTATTTGCGCATCGCGCCAACCCCGTGGGTCAGCAATATCCACCCCTCGTCGCATTCGATCGGGCTGCCGCAATTGCCCATCTGGACGAACTCCCAGGGAAAGGCGGGGCGCAGCAGCATCGCGCCCTCGTCGTCCCAGTGGGTCAGCGCGTCCGACGCCAGCAGAGTGACATTCTTGCCGTCCTGCCGCCCGATCATCAGATAGCGGCCACCAACCTTGCGCGGGAACAGTGCCATCCCCTTGTTGCGTGCCGCGCGTCCGGTCAGGGGTTCGAGGCAGAAGCTCGAAAAGTCGCGGGTGCGCAGCATTTCGGACCGGATCTCGCGCCCCGAGTAGGCGGTATAGGTACCGATATAATCGTGGGTGCCGTCGTCGTGGGCGAAACGGACGAGACGCAGGTCCTCGAGCCCGTTGCGCTGCGCCTCGGTCACCGGGAACAGCACGCTGTTCGATATCGCGCTGTCGGGCTGGCGGTGCAGCGTCACCGCGCCGTCGGTCCCCATATGATGCCGGTCGTCGACAACCCCCGCCATCGCCGGCCCCGATTGCGGCCACAGCCGGAAATCGCCGCCCGCCCCGATGATCCCCTCGCGAAAGGCGATCGAGCTGATATGCCCCTCACCGACCGCGCGCAGCGACATCAGGAAGCGCTGCTGGCCGGCGCCCAGCCCGCTCTGGTCGGGATGCGGCACGACGCTGGGGTTCATCAGCGCCGCCGCGGCATAGCTGTATTCATGGCAGAAATAGGCACCGATCAGCCGCTTCTTGACCGGCGACACCGATCCTTCGGCCAGCCGGACGTCCTCGGCGATCTCGGCGAAGCGCTCGTCGAAAATCCGGCCGATCTGCCAGTGGCGTTCCGAAAAATCCTTCCAGACGAGGTCGAGCTCAGCCTCGGCCTGGTCGTCGCCCAGCGTCAATATGTCGCCGACGAGCTGCGCCGCGCGCGACGGCTCGGACACGCTCGCCTGCCAGGCGAGGTGAAAGGGCCGCAGCACGACCCGCGACGGATCGGCGTTCAGTTTTTCCTTGAGGATGCGCAGCGGCGATTGGTCAGGTCTGCATATCAGCATGAGCGAAGCCGACGTCCTTCCTGGTCCTTTTCGGCCAGACTAGGTTGTCCATCGCTTGGTACGCAAGGTGAAAAGCCAGCGTCGATTCGGCCCCGGCATTCGCGTTGACGCCCTGCGGGGTCAGTCCGTCGCAGCAGCGGCCCGTATCGAGGCTCGCCAGCGCTTCGCCGCGATCGTTGGCGCCGAGGAACCAGCGCCACGCGCGCTCGGCATGGCGCCGCCAGCGCTCGTCATGGGTGACGGCGAACGCCGCGCCGGATGCGGCAATCGTCGCCCAGGCTTCGAGCGGCTGCTGATCGAAGGGCAGCATATCGTGCACACCCCCGAAGCCGTCCGAACCCGCAGGACGGAAATGCCCCGCCGCCGCCGTCTGCCGCTCGCACAGCCACGCGAGCGCCGCCAACCCCGCCTCCTGCCACGCGCCGACACCGAGCGTGCGGCCCGCGCGCAGCAGCGCCTCGGGCAGCCGCGCATTGTCATAGGCAAGCACCGGTTCGAACCAGGTCCAGTCGGGCCCGTCCGCCTCGTTTCGCAACCGATCGAGGAAGGCCGCGCCGCAGCCCAATATCTCGCCCGCGACCGTGTCCGACGGAAAGCGACCGAGCAATTCGTCGGCGCCGAGCATCGCGAAGGCGACCGCGCGCGGGCTGCGGACGTCGACGACGCTCCGTGCGGCGCGGCCGAACCATTCGCGCGCCCAGCGGGCGAGGTCGTTCGACCGGGCATGGGCGGCACAATGGCCCAGCGCCCAAATCGCGCGGCCGTTGCTGTCGTCCGATCCGCGCTCCTCGATCCAGCGGCGGTCGTAACCCATGAAATTCCGGAACGCCTGCGCCTCGGGATTCCAGGCGTGCTGGATGAAGGCGGCGAAGCGCAGCGCCTTTTCCTCATAGGCCTCGGTCGTGTCGAAAGCCGCGCAGTTCGCCAGCATCAGCGCCCGGGCGTTGTCGTCGATGCAATAGCCGTGATCGCGGTCTGGCACGATGCCGCGGCCGTGCTGGAGAATGCCGGTCGCGTCGCACATCGCCCATACCCCCGCGAGCGCGGGCGCGCCGCGCGCACCGGATGCGATGCGCGGCGGTTCGGCGACCGCGCGTTCGATCAGCGCGGCGCTCTGGCGCGCGATCTGCGGCCAGGCAGTGCGCCGCCCGCGTTCATAGGCGCGCATCTGGAGCGCGCGCCGCTCGCCGGGGGCCGCGAGCAGCCCCATGACCGCCTCGGCGATCGCGGCGCTGTCGCCTTGCGGCACGAGCAACCCGACGTCGTTCGCGAGCAGTTCGCGGGCGTGGACGAAGGGCGTCGAGACCACGGCGCGCCCCAGCGCCACCGCATAGGCAAGCGTGCCCGAGGTCACCTGCGCGAGATTGGGATAGGGGGCGAGATAGATGTCGCACAACTCGATCTGGTCGAGCAGCTCTTCGGTGTCGAGAAAACGGTTCTCCCACGCGACATTCGCCCCGACGCCGAGCGTTTCGGCCAGCGCTTGCAGGCTTTCGCGATAAGCTTCGCCCTCAGCGGCGACCAGATTGGGATGGGTCGCGCCGACGATGCGATAAAGGGCATCGGGATATTGCGCGACGATAGCGGGCAAAGCCCGGATCGCGGTTTCGAGTCCCTTCCCCGGCCCGAGCAGCCCAAAGGTCGACAGAATGGGACGGTCGCCGAGACCGAGGGCATCGCGTAGCGGCGACCGCGCGACGAAGGCGCGCGCGGGCGTGCCATGTTCGATCAGCGCGATCGCATCGGGCGGCGCGCCATAGGTGTCGATCAGGACGTGGCGCCCGTGGTCGCTCATCACCATCAATCGCGGTGCGCGCGCCACCAGCCGCTCCATCACCCGCCGCTGGTCTTCGGTGGGCTTCGCCAGAACGGTGTGCAGCGTGACGACCAGCGGCGCCGCGATACGCTCGATCAGGTCGAGCAGCATCGCACCCGCGGGCCCGCCGAAGATGCCGAATTCATGCTGGAGCCAGACGGCATCGGCGCCGCTCCGGTTGATCGCCGTCGCCGCCGCGCGATAGGAGGCGGGGTCGTCGGCGTCGATGCGGGCCGCGATATCCGGGTCGTCCGCCTCGGCCGGGTCGGCGCGCATCGCATAGACGTCGATCGCGAGGCCGGGCTGCGCACGCTTCAGATGATCGTGAACGTCAGCAGTATAGGTGGCAATGCCGCAGCGCCTGGGGCGGAAGCAGCCGATCAAGGCGATATGGCGGGTGATCGAAGGCGCCGAAAGCGCGAGGGTGGTTGTCGGTTGGTCGTCGGTATCGGAACCGTGAGGAAGAAACCTGTCTTCGGCGTCATATTTCATGGCGGGCCTTCTTGTCCGTTCCCCGGCACCCCGCCCGTCTCGGAAAACGCCGTGGAAGGCGAAGCGGTTGCGCGATCCCGCATCGCGGCGCCGACCATTTTTCGCCTTTTCTAACCCATGTTGCAAAAGGCGAAAAAGGACGCGCGCGATTCTCCGCGAAGGGGGAACCGCGGCGCCCCGCAAGGCGTCGATGGCAGGTCCACCGACAAAGGAGCCGTGCCATGCCGACGATGATCGATTCCGACGCCACCCATATCCTGGCCGCCGACCACCGGAAGGTCGAAGGCCTCTTTGCCGATTTCGAAAAGGCATCCGGCGCAAGCCGCAAGGCGAGTCTCGCCCATGAAATCTGCACCGAGCTAAAAATCCATGCACAGGTCGAGGAGGAGATTTTCTATCCCGCACTGCGCGGCAAGATCGACGACGATCTGTTCCACGAGGCCTTCGTCGAGCATGACGGCGCCAAGACGCTGATCAACGCGATCGAGGCGAGCAGCCCCGAGGACGAGTTCTTCGACGCGCGCGTCACCGTGCTCAAGGAAGAGATCGCGCACCATGTCCGCGAAGAGGAAAAACGGCACGACAACATGTTCCAGCAGGCGCGTGCCGCCGAGGCCGACCTCGACGCGCTCGGCGAGCGAATCCTCGCGCGCAAGGAGGAGCTGATGGCGCAGGCGAAGGAAAGGGGTCTGCCCCCGGCGCAGACCGTGACCATGTAGCGGACCAGAAGCGCTGCTGCTGGTCCGATATCGCCTCAATCCCGTTCGTGTCGAGCGAAGTCGAGACACCTAATCGGCTTCGCGCTACACCGATGGGTGCCTCGACTTCGCTCGACACGGACGGGAAATGGATTGGATTTAACGCGCCGCGGCTCAAACGATTGGCGGCGGCGACCTGTCCGGTGCGGGCGCTACCGACGGGTCGGATGGATCGCGAACCGTGCCCGCCCGCCTGGCCGTTCCCGGGTAGCGGATCGCGTGCAATTCGGTCAGGCATTCGGCGACCTGTTGCCAGAAACCGGCCTCGATCGTGTCGCCAGCCTCCCGGAACTGCTCGATCTTCGCGGCGATCACCTCGGGCGCCTTGTCGCCATATTGCGTTTCGAACGCGAGCGCCTGACCCCAAAGGTCGTGGTCGGCTTTGGCTCCCATGTCGCGACTCCTTTATCTTTTCTCCGAGTCTTTCGGTTCGTTCAGGATAGGAGGCGGCGGAACCGCGTCAATAACAAGGGTTAGGTTCGCGGCCAGCGTGCCCGATCGAGCGCGTCACATCATCCCGGTCCCTGCCCCTTTTCCATGATCTATCTTCCATGACCGGCCTTCGCCATTTCCAGCTGGCACATTGCGGAGGGAACGATCGGCAGCCTCGCCGAGTCTGACCTCCATGGCCGATGCAACACCCGCCAGGCAGGTGCCTGCCGCGATCGGACGCTTCGCGCCGATAACGAGGCGGCGATGAGCGAAGGCGGCGCGATCGGCCATATCAAGGCGAATATCGTCCTGTTCGGCGCGCTCTTCGCCAATCTCGGCATCGCGGCGGCCAAGTTCGTCGCGGCCGCGATCAGCGGCTCCTCCTCGATGCTGTCCGAAGGCGTGCATTCGCTCGTCGACAGCGGCAACCAGTTGCTGCTGCTGTACGGCCAGGCGCGGGCGAAGCGTCCCGCCGACACCGCGCATCCCTTCGGATACGGGCGCGAACTCTATTTCTGGGCCTTCATCGTCGCGATCCTGATCTTCGCGGTCGGCGCGGGCGTGTCGATCTACGAGGGCTGGGTCCATATCACCGATCCCGAGCCGCTCGGCGACCCCACGATCAACTATATCGTGCTCGCCGTCGCCTTCGCACTCGAAGGGGCGTCCTGGGTCATCGCGGTGCGCGCATTCGACGCGGGGCGCGGCAACGCCGGCTGGTGGCAGGCAATCCGCCGCTCGAAGGACCCGGCGGGATTCATCGTGCTGTTCGAGGACAGCGCGGCGCTGCTCGGGCTCCTCATCGCGGGCGCCGGCGTCTGGATCAGTCATCATGTCGGGGATGCCCGCATCGACGGGGTCGCCTCGATCGCGATCGGCCTTATTCTGGCTGCCGTCGCGGCGCTGCTCGCGCGGGAGGCGAAAGAGCTCCTGATCGGCGAAAGCGCCGACCCCGCACTCATCGCGACGATCTGGCGCATCGTCGAGCGCCGCGGTGAAATCACCGCGGTCAACCATGTCCGCACGATCCATAGTGCTCCCGATGCAATCTTCGTCGCGATCAGTGCCGACTTCGAGGACGGCCTGAGCATGGGCGCGGGCGAATCGCTCATCGAGGCGGTCGAAGCGGAGTTGAAGGCAGCGGTGCCGCAGATCAGTTCCATCTACATCCGTCCGGAGAAGCGCGGCGACGCCGTCGTCACGCCGCGGCCGCGCGCCGGCGTCAGCGGGGTTTGACGTCGCGCGGAGCGGAGGCGGCGATCGGCCGTGCCCTATCCCGGCACGCCGAAGACGAAGCGCAGCGTGTCGGGCACCGCGCGGACGGGAACGGTGATGTGCGTTTCCTCTTCGTAGCGATGAATGCGCGCGCGCAGGCCATAGCCCGACAGCCGGTCGAGGCGGCGATACAGGGCTTCGGCGAGATCGGGCTCGTCGTCGACGTCGCGCCCGCCGACGAGGAGCATCAGCCGGCTGGTCTTCCCGACCTGCCCCGCCTTCAGCCGCATCGTGAAATCGCGCTCTTCGGCGAGCACGCCCTGTTCGTTCCATTCCATCGACGGGCTGGCCGCGATGATCGAATGAAAGGCCTGCGGGCGCGTATAGAGCGCGTAAAGCCCGAACAGGCCGCCGAGCGAATGGCCGAACAGCGACTGCCGGTCGGGATCGACGCGGTAGCGCCTCGCGATGTCGCGCCGCAGCTTGCCGGTCAGGAAATCGAGGAATTTTTCACGGCCGCCGCTCTTGTATTTCGCAAGGTCCCGCCACAGCGGCGGCGGCGGGTCGAGAAGCGGCGGCGTCAGATCGTCGAGCCGCCGCGCGTCATAGGCATCGTCCCCCGGATAGCCGACGCCGACGACGATGCTCTGCCCGATGTCGTCATATTCCTGAATCCGGCGCGCCTCGGCGAAGGCGGCGAACATCGCATTACCGTCGAGCACATAGAGCACCGGATAGCCGCGCGCGGGCGGCTCGCCGGTGCCGGGAAAGGACACGAAGATGCGATAGATCTGGCCGTTGTCGGCCGCCATGTCCCACATATGGGTCGAGGGCATCGCATAGCGAGGCGGCGATACGGCCGGCTGCGCCTCCACCGTCGGGGACAGGATCGCCATCCCGATCATCGCAGCGACCGCCGCCCATTGTCTCCACAGTCTCACCATCGTCATCCCTCCCCGCTCGTCATCCCTGCCATGCCGCTGGCCGACGCTTCAAACGGTCGAGCCACAGCTTCGAACGTGGCGGAATCCCCAGTATCGTTTCGACGACCCCGACAGCATCGAGCAGCATGCCCATGTCGACGCCGCTCCGCACCCCCAGCGCGCCCAGCATATCGACCAGATCCTCGGTCGCCAGATTGCCGCTGGCCCCGGGGGCATAGGGGCATCCGCCCAGCCCGCCCACCGCGCTGTCCACTACCGAAATCCCCTCTTCCAGACAGGCGCGGACATTGTCCAGCGCCCGGTCGCCCGTATCGTGAAAATGGACCGCGAGCATTTCGGCGGGCACCGCGCGAGCGACCGCGCGCACCATCGCCCGCGCCTGCTCGGGCCGCCCGGCGCCGATCGTGTCGCCGAGCGAGATTTCATAACAGCCCATCGCCGCCAGCCGCTCGGCGACCCGCACGACCGCCGCCAGCGGCACGTCCTTTTCGTAAGGACAGCCGAGGACGCAGGAGACATAGCCGCGCACCGGAATACCGTGCTGCCGCGCGCCGTCGATGACGACGGCCGCCCGATCGAAGGATTCGGCGATCGAGCAATTGATGTTGTGCCGGCTGAACCCTTCGGTCGCCGACAGAAAGACGGCAACCTCGTCGGCGCCCGCGGCGACCGCGCGCTCCATCCCGATCGCATTGGGCACCAGCACCGGATAGCGAACCCCGGCGGCGCGTCGGATTCCCGCGAGGACGGCGTCCGTATTCGCCATCTGCGGGACGTGGCGCGGCGAGACGAAGCTGCCGGCTTCGATCGCGGACAGGCCGGTCTTCGAGAGCGTGTCGATCAGCAGGACCCGCTGTCGCGCGGGAACGACCCATTTCTCGTTCTGCAGGCCGTCGCGCGGCCCGACCTCGACGATGCGGACGTCCGCGCCGCCGGTCACGGCTGCGCGCGCAGTTCGGCAAGCGCGGCGCCCGCGGCGGCCTCGCTGATCGAGCGGCTTTCGACGATCCGCCGCGCGACCTCGCCCACCTCGTCCCCGACCGCGCCGACGGCGAAGGCGAGATTCTGGGCATGGAGCGACATATGCCCCCGCTGGATACCCTCGGTGGCGAGCGCCTTCATCGCGCCGAAATTCTGCGCCAGCCCCACCGCGGCGATGATCCGCGCCAGTTCGCCTGCGGTCCCGACCTGCAGGATCGCCAGCAGCGCGCGCGCCGTCGGATGGATCTTCACCGCGCCGCCGATGAGACCGACCGCCAGCGGCAGCTCGATCGTGCCCGAGAGATCGCCTTGTACCGTGACCTCCCAGTTGGTCAGGCTACGATAGCGTCCGGTGCGCGCGGCAAAGGCGTGCGCGCCCGATTCCACCGCGCGCGTGTCGTTGCCGGTGGCGAGGACGACGGCGGAGATGCCGTTCATGATGCCCTTGTTGTGCGTCGCGGCGCGATAGGGATCGTTGTCCGCGAAATGATAGGCGGCAACCATCGCGTCGCGGACATCGGCGCCGCCGATCGCCTCGCAGCTCCAGCTCGCCCGCGCGCGCACGACGCGGCGGTCGGCGAGGTTCGACAGGATGCGCAGCAGCGTCCGGCCGCCGGTCCAGCCCGCGATGTCGGGCGCCAGCCGCTCCGCTATCGAATTGACCGCATTGGCCCCCATCGCATCACGCGTGTCGACGACGATATGGGTGATCACCATACAGCCGGCCGGCGTGTCGACGAGGCGGACGTCGAGATCGCGAAAGCCGCCGCCCAAGCCAACGAGCATCGGGTCGCACGCGTCGCACACCCGCGCGATCTCCGGCCGCCGCTCGAGAATCAGCAGGCGCGCGCGCGCCGGATCGGGCACGTCGAGCAGTTGAATCTGCGCGATCATCTCCGTCCCCGACATCGAGGTCGTGAAGCCGCCGGACTCATAGCATTGCCGCGCGGAGTTGCCGACCGCGGCGACGACCGACGATTCCTCGGTCGCCATCGGAACCAGCACGTCGCGCCCGTCGACCCGCATGTTCGTCGCGATCCCCACCGGGATCGCGATGGTCGTGACCATATTCTCGATCATATGGTCGGCCAGATGGATATCGATGTTGGACGGCAGAGCGAGCTGGCGCCGATGCCCCTCGTCCAGTGCTGCAAATTCGGCCACACGATCGATGCGCTGCTCGACGTCCAGCTTGTGAAAGCCGGGAATCCGGGATGTCTTTGGGGTCGTGTCGTCCGTCACGGTCACTCTTTCATTTCCATTGTCGCACGAGGGCGGGACACCATGCCGCGCCGCGTTGGAAAAGCGGCCGGACGCCCCATTTATCGATAGCGATGTCGACAGACATGATGCAGGTACAATTCAGGACGATCTGACGGGAACGTAGCCGGAGCGGGAATACGCGCGATGCCGTCGCCATCAGGGGCAGCACCTGCCCCCGATCCGCGACGAGGCGCAGCGCCTGGGCACCGGCAAGAGCGAAGCCGGAGGGCATCATCGCCGCCATCGCGAGCGTAACGAAGCAACCCGGAACTGGCGCAAACCGACCCGCATTGCTTCGCTGCGTTCGCAATGACGCTTCGACCCCATATCCTTCTAAAAGGCGATATCGAGGCCGAGCCGCACATAGCGCGGGCGCTGATAGCCGATCGGCAGGCCATATTCGGGCCGGATCGCGTCGCTGTTGAAATCGAGCTCGCCGATCTGATCGACATCGGTCACGCCCTTGAAGTTGAAGAGGTTGAAGACGTCGGCGCGCAGCGTCGCTTTCCCGTTTGCGGGCAAAGCGATGTCGTAGCGCACCGACAGGTCGAAAGCCTTCACCCAGTCGCTTTCGAGCCCGGCGCCGTCGAGACCGGTGCCGCGCGGCTGAAGGCGACCGAGGCAATATTGCGACCAGGCGCCATAGAAATAGCCAAGGTTGGTGCCGTCGAACTCGCCGCGGCTATTGCCGATGCAGCCGAATTTGCGCGGCGACGACAGCGAGGCGTTGAAACCGACGAGCAATTGCTTCATCACCTGATAGGAGCCCCACAGCTTGAACTGGTGGGCGCGGTGGTTGGGCAGCTTGCCATAGGCGCCTTCCATCAGGTCGGGCTGGTCGAAATCGCGGGTGATGCCGGCGATGTCCTGGCTGAAGTCGGACTGGACGAAACCCTCGGTATTGCCGCGGCTGTTCGACCAAGTGTAGCTGCCCTGCAGCGACCAGACGCCGTCCCATTCGCGCGCGAAGGTGAATTCTACCGCGTCATATTTGCGCGACGCGCTGGGGAATCCGAGCTCGTCGGCCTTCAGCGTCACCGTCCGCGGCGCCGCTTCGCCGTCGATCGGATTGCTCAGCGTCACCACGATGTCGCGATTGGGATTGGCGATCACATATTGGTTGAAGCCGGACCAGATGTCGTCGCAGCCCGCTATGCCCTCCGCCGTGCAATAGGCGCGAACCCCGGCGTCGATCGAAATATCGTCCGCGTTGGCGAGCAGGCGCCGCCGGGTATAGGTCAGCCCCACGGTCCAGCGGTCGTTCAGCTTGTAGGACGCGCCCAGGATGATCTCGTCCTCCTCGCTCGCCTTCAGATTCTGCGACACGACCTGCGCCGGATCGCGGACGGCGCCGGTCGCGATCACATTGCAGTGCAGACCGCCGACGCCGAAGATCGGCGCCGGACAGGTCTGGCCGCCTTCCCAATCGGTGATCTGCGTCGTCAGATTGGGTATGTTGTTCGCGTCGAAGCTGCCGTCGGTCTGCCAATATTCGGTAAAGCTGATAGGCTGACCGAAGCTGGTGTAGGAGGTGTTCGAGGCGATCGGCAGGAAATAGCGGCCGTAATTGCCGAACAGCTTCATCCGCCCGTCGCCGAAGACGTCATAGGATGCGCCGATGCGCGGCGCCCAGGCATTGTCGAGATCGACCCATTTCGTGCCGTCGCCGCTGTAATTGGCGAACTGGTCGAGCCGGACGCCGAGATTGAGCGTCAGGTCCGGTGTCGGGCGCCATTCGTCCTGCAGATACCAAGCCTTGTTCTTCGCCTTGAAGACGCCGCCCGCGCTCGCGAAGCCGACCCCGACATAGGTCGCCCCCGGCGCCAGCCCCGCCGCCAGGCATTGCGGCGTGTCGGCGCCGCATGTGTTGACGAAATAGGAAACGCCACCCGGCGCGACCGCCAGGCCGTTCGCGTCATAGCCGTCGGTGCCGGTGGGTATTTCAATCTTTTCGAGGCGGTTGTTCTCATTGTCCATGCCGAAGCGGATGTGATGCTCGCCGAGCAGCGAGACATAGACGTCGGCATCGAACCGATAGAATTGGCGCCGGGTGTTGTAGGGGCTCGAAAGGCCGGCGAGTTTCTGCTCGCTGAGCACGGTGCCGTTCGCTTCGTCGAACACATAATTGCCGTCGTTGTCGGTCAGGATGTCGAAGCGTTCCTTCGACACGCCATAGGCACCCGACAGGGTGAGCCAGTCGGTCAGATTGCCCGTATAGCGCGCGATATAGCTCGGCCCGCCCGCGCGGGTGCGCGTCTCGCCGAGAGCGGCGCCGACGGTATCGGTGGCGCTGTCATAGGCGAATGCCGTCCGGACCCGTTCGGTGCCGGTGTCGAAATAGGTGAACTCCAGATGATGATCGTCGAGCGGATAGGCGTCGAGCTTGATGCCCCAGATCGGATCGTCGTCGCGGTCGACATAGCGCGCGCCGTCCTCAATGCTGCTGTGCCCGGCCTTGATGTCGCGATATTCGACCAGGCCATAGGCGAACAGCCGGTCCTTGATGATCGGGCCGCCGGCCTCCAGGATGACGCTGAAATCATGACCTTTGTCGGTGCGGTTGCGATCGCGATAGGTGTCGGGCGCGGTCGAGGCGAGCCCGTCCGGCTCCCAGTTCAGATGAAGACCGACGGTCAGGTCGTTGGTGCCCGCTTTCGACACTGCGTTGATGATGCCCCCCGTCGCGCGCCCATATTCGGCCTGATAGCCGCCGGTCTTGACCTCGACCGAGCGGAAGAATTCGAACGGGACCGGCGCCGACCCCAGATATTTGTCGAAATTGGTGATGTTGAGACCGTTGATATAATAGGCGTTTTCCGCGACCGACGAACCGCCGAAGGACGGCAGGTCGCCGAAGGTCGAATCCCCCGCGGTCGCCGTCGGCGCGAGCAGCGCGGCGCTGGTCAGGCTGCGCCCGAGCGGCATCCGCGCGACGAGATTCTGCAGATCGATGGCGATACCTGTGGTGGTGCTGGAGAAATCGAGGTTCTGCCGCGCCGCGCCGGTCACCACGATCTCGCTGTCGGCGGCGCCGACGACGAACGTATAGTTGGCGGTGGCGGACGCCGCGATCCGCACATTGCGCTCGCTCGCATCGCCCGAGGACGACTGCACGGCGACGCTGTAGCTGCCCGGCGGCAGCGCCGCGAAGCGAAAGACGCCCCCGTCGCCGGTGGTTGCGGTCCGCGAAAAGCCCTGGTCCTCAGAGGTCAGGGTAATACTCGCTCCGGCGACCGGAGTCCCCGCGCCGTCGACGACGCTGCCGGTCAGTGCGCCCGACGTATAATCCTGCGCCGCCGCGGGCGTGGTGACCGCCAGACCGAGCAGCAGCGGCGCGGCCGAGAGCGCCAGCACGGCAGCCGAAGCCGACCCCAAAAAACGCGACGATGATGACCCCATTTCTCCGCTCCCCGTTCAACGCCGCCCCTTGCATCGCGGCTGGCCCTGCTCATTTCGGGCGGAACACTCAGTAGAGCATCGATTTCCAAAGACTGAGGGATGATTCCAGGCTTATGCACGGCTCATGTTCTTGCTTCGAAGCAGGTACGATTTGCCCGCCCGGCGGTTTGCACGCACCGCCGCACGGAGGTTACCGATCGCCCCGCAAGGCCGGCCATCGCCGAGTGGGCCAGCCGCACCTGTCGATGCGGGAACAATTGTACCGACGCGATCGCCACGGATGATGAAGGAAAACATGGCCGTCGACCGGACACCATAAGCAGCCGGCATCCGCTATTCGGTACGGCCGGGCCTCGTAGGGATCGCAGGGGCGATCCGATTTCCCGAAATAATACGCTACCAAAAGGGTAAGGCGCACGAAGAGCTTGCTTGCCGCGCAGCATTGCTCGACAAGGCGGAGGGGCGCATTGGAGGGGGCCATGCGAACAGTCACGGGCGACCAGACGGCCAGCGGGGACAGGCCGGTCCGGCGCATCGCTCATGCGGCAGACTATCGTGAATGATCCGTCGATCGAGCGGGAAGCGCTGGCGCTGTTCGAGGCGCTGCTCGATATTCCCGAACCGGAGCGCGACGAATGGATAGCCGAGCGCACGCGGGGACGTCCCGAACTGCTCGAGCGCCTCGATGCGATCCGTGCGGCCGACCGCGACGCGCTGGTACGGACGGGCGCGGCCACCGACGCTCTCTATGAGGAAACGGCGCCCGAGCGGATCGGCGCCTATCGCATCGTCACGCGCATCGGTCGCGGCGGCATGGGGTCGGTCTATCGCGGCGAACGCGAAGCCGGCGACTTCGCCCATGTCGCAGCGATCAAGATCATCAAGCCAGGCCTGCTGTCCGAAGCGCTGGTCGCGCGCTTCGAGCGCGAGCGCCAGACGCTCGCTGCCCTCGCCCATCCGAACATCGCGCAGCTCTATGACGGGGGCGAGACCGAGGGCGGTTCGCCCTATATCGTCATGGAATATGTCGACGGTCTGCCGCTGCTCGAATGGGTCGAGACGCACGCGCCCGACGCGGCGACGCGGCGACGGCTTTTCCGCGACACCTGCGCCGCGGTCGCCTTCGCGCACCGCAACCTGATCGTCCACCGCGACCTGACGCCCTCGAACGTGCTCGTCACGCAGGACGGCACCGTCAAGCTGATCGATTTCGGCATCGCGCGCCCGGCCGATGCGCTCGCTGCCCCGGCTCCCACCACCGGCCCCGCCTCGATCGCGAGCCTCAGCCTGACGCCGGGCTATGCCGCGCCGGAACGGATGACGAGCAGCGAGGTCACCACCGCCGCCGACATCTATTCGCTCGGCCGCCTGCTCGAAAAGCTGATCCCGTCGGACGGCGACCGGGAACTGCGCGCGATCGTCGCGCGGGCAACCGCCGCGGATCCCCTCGACCGCTATCCCACTGCCGAGGCGCTCAGCGCCGATGTCGACGCCTGGGGCGACGGCTTTCCCGTCGCCGCCATCTCCGGCGGCCGCGCCTACGCCGCGCGCAAGTTCGTCCGGCGGCATCGTTTCGGCGTGTTCGCGAGCGGCATCGCCGCCCTCCTCCTCCTCGGCGCCTTCGGCCTGACCCTGCGCGCCTGGCACGGCGCCGAAGCCGCGCGCGCGGCCGAAACGATGCGCTTCAACCAGCTTCGCGACCTCGCCAACTACATGCTCTTCGACCTCAACGACCGCATGGGGCGCGTCATCGGCAATACCGAGGCGCGCGTCGACCTCGCCCGGCGCGCCCAGACCTATCTCGCCGCGCTCGCCGCGTCGCCCGGCATCGGTGACGACCTCCGGCTCGAGGCGGCCGAGGGCTTCATCAAGCTGGCGCGCATCCAGGGAGTGCCCAACGAGCCGAATTTCGGCGAACGCGAGGATGCGAAGAAAAGCCTCGATCAGGCCGAAGCGCTACTGCGGTCGATCGGCGACGCCCCCCTGCCCGCCCACACGGCGCGCGCGCGACTGTTCGCGCACCGTGCGGTCATCCAGATTCATGGCGACAATGACGGCAAGGCGGCCACGGCCTCGATCGCCGCCGCGCTCGCGGCGCTCGACAAGGTGCCGGCGGGGCTGCGCGATCTCGGCTGGTTCCAGGCGCGCGGCACGGTTCGCAAGGCGCAGATCGAGGTCGCCGACATGAGCGACGACATGAAGGCGGTCGCCGCGCACGCCGCCGACATGGAACGCGAGCTCGACGAATGGCCGGCGGACGCGCGAAGCTCCCACGAAGCGAAGCTCGACCGCGCCTACGCCTTCTACTACCGCGCCTATGCCCGCTCGTTTGACGAGGCGACGCTGAAGAGCAGCCTGCCGCTGTTCCGCGAAGCCGAAACGCGGTTCCGCGACCTCGAAGGACAGCGGCCGAACGAGCCGGTCGCGCTCTATATGCTGGCCTGGACCGGCTATAATGGCTTCGCCGCTGCCTCGCAGATCGGCGATACCGCACAGTCGGCACATTTCATCGAACTCGCGCAGACGATGATCGACCGGCTGCTGGCGATCGAGCCCCAGGACAACGCGCTCAACACGCTGTCGAGCGGCATCCGCGAGGCGCAGTCGCAATGGCTTCGCGACCAGGGGCGCTTCGGCGAAGCCATCGCCCGCCAGCGCGAGGTGATCGCGATCCATCAGGCGGTGCTGACACCGGCCCGTGGCGCAAACACGCTCGGCAGCCTTGCCTTTTCGCAGATGATCCTGGGGGTCATCGCGCGCGACGCCGGCGACCGCGATCTCGCCTGTTCTTCATGGAAGGACGCCGAGGGCCATTTCGCCGAACTCGAGCGGCGCGACGAGCTGGCGGGCTTCATGGCGGGATTCCTGCCCGGCCTCCGCAAGAATCTCGGCAAATGCGCGGCGGGGCGGCCGGTTGGCGAATTCGGCCCGATGCGCTAGGCTAGGTTATTCGGGGTCGATCGGATTGGCGATCGCGTCGGCCAGCCAGGCGCGCGCCACCATCCAGCGGCGCTTTACCGTCGGCTCCGAAATCCCCATCACCTCGGCGACGTCGGCGGTGGTCATACCGCCGAAATAGCGCATCTCGACCAATTCCATCAGCTTTTCGTCGAGCGCGCGCAGGCGGATCAGCGCGGCTTCGAGGACGTTGAGGTCGATCCGCTGCGGCCCATCGATGCGGGTCGATATCTCGACCTTGTGATGGCGCCGCTTCGACGAGGATTTCGACCGTGCATGGTCGATCAATATGTGGCGCATCATGCGCGAGGCGAGCGCGATGAAATGGGCGCGGTCGGCGAGCGAAATCCGCTCCATCTGCACCAGCCGAAGCACCGCGTCGTTGATGAGGTCCCCGGTCGACAGCGAACTGTTCTGCTCGCGGCGCAGGCGTGCCGCCGCGATCTCCGCAAGCTCCGGATAGAGCCGGGCGATCAGCCGGTCCCGGGCGTCCGATCCGCCCCGCTGCCAGTCCTGCAGCGCCAATTTCGTCTCCGGCTCCCCCACGTTGCCGAATCTCCCGAAGCCATTACGCTAAGCCTCGCAAAGCTATGGCAGAATCCTGCCGCATACAAGCCGCCATGCTCGACCACACCGCGCGATCCTGTTTCGGCGCGGCACAAGTCATGCGTGTGACCATCCACGTGATCCGGAATCGCGCCTTTCCCCGCTTATCCAGAAGAGGACGGATTTTGCGCCGCGTCGCCACGCGGCCCGGCGCGGACAGCCTCCACTAGCGCAGGGGGGACCGGCGGACATGGACAGAAAGCGGCTTTTCGTCGCAGGCGGCGCGGTTTTCGCCCTTCTCGGCGGCCTCTATCTCGCCGTCGCTGACACCAGTGCCGACAGCCGCACCCAAGCGCCACGCCCCGCCGCCGCGCGGCCGGCGGCCGAGGCGCCTGCGCCGGCGCCGCTCGATACCGCCGCCATCCCCACATCGCTCGACACAGCGCGGCCCGAGGATTGCCTGATCGAGCCGAGCCGCCTCGTCCACGTCAACAGCGGCGTCGAAGGCGTGATAGAGGCGATCCTGGTCGATCGCGGCGACGATGTCGGCAAGGGTCAGGTGGTTGCGCGGCTGCGTGCCGACGTCGACCGAGCCGGCGCCGCCGCGGCGCAGGCGCGCGCCGCCAATGCCCATGCCGTGCGCGCCGCCGACGCCCGCGCCGCCTATCTCGATTCGGTGCGCCGCCGCAGCGAGGAGGTTCGCGCCCACCTCGCGCGCGACAAGGTCGAGGAGGCCGAGGCCAACGCCCAGGCCGCCGCCGAGGAAAAGCGCGCCGCCGCGCAGGACCAACGCGTCGCGCAGCTCGAATATCTCCGCTCGCAGCGAATCCTCACCGAAAAGACGGTGCGCAGCCCGATCAACGGCGTCGTCACCGAGCGCGCGATGTCGGTCGGCGAATATCGCGGTCCGAGCAGTTCGCACATCCTGGCCATCGCCCAGCTCGACCCGCTCAATGTCGAGGTCTTCGCGCCGATCTCGCAGCTCGGCACGGTGAACGAGGGCGACTGGGTGGCGATCTTTCCCGAGGAACCGGTCGGCGGCGAATATCGCGCGCAGGTCAAGGTGATCGACCGCGTCTTCGACGCCGCCAGCGGCACCTTCGGCATGCGCCTAGAATTGCCCAATCCCGGCAACAAGCTGCCCGCCGGGCTGCGCTGCCGGATCGCGATCGACGGCACGGCGTCGGCAGCGACGCCATCGCCGCCCCGCAAAAGCTGAGGAGTATCGACGCATGAAGCCAAGATTTGCCCTTCTGAGCTGCACGGCGATGCTGCTCCTGCCCGGCACGGCGCTGGCCGACACGCTTCAGCAGGCGCTCGAAGCCGCGTACAAGTCCAATCCGACGCTGACGGCGCAGCGCGCCAATGTGCGCGCGGCGGACGAGAATGTCCCGATCGCGCGCGCCGCGGGCCGCCCGAGCCTCGAAGGATCGGCGGTTTATCAGGAGAATGTCCTGCAGGGCAACCAGCCGCCGACCCTGTTCGCTTCGGACCCCGACCGCCAGCTTGTCGCGACGCTCAACCTCGACGTGCCGCTGGTCCAGTTCGGCGCGGTACGCCACTCCGTCGGCGCCGCGGAAGCGCGCGCCGACGCGGGGTGGGCCGGTCTGCGCGGGACCGAGGCCGAACTGTTCGCGCAGGTCGTTGCCGCCTATATGGACGTGATCCGCGACGAGGCAGCGGTGCGGCTCAATCAGCGCAATCGCTCGGTCATCGGCTATACGCTCACCGAGACGCGCGACCGGTTCGACGTCGGCGACCGCGGGCCGACCGACGTGGCGCAGGCCGAGGCGCGCGTCGCGCTTGCCGACAGCCAGCTCGAAACCGCCGGAGCGCGGCTGATCGCGAGCCGCGAGAACTATATCCGCCTCGTCGGCAATCCGCCCGGCGAGCTCGCGCCGCCGCCACCGCTGCCGCCCTTGCCGGCGAGCGCGGCGGAGGCTGTGACGACGGCGCTGGAGAATAATCCGGACCTGCAGGCGGCACGCGCCGAAAACGCCGCCGCGCAGCACGACATCACCGTCGCTCAGGCCGAAGGGCTGCCGCGTCTCAGCGCGATCGGCGGCCTCAACCGCTATAGCTATCTCGGCTCGCTCTCGGCCGGCACCGGCCCCCGCAACCGCGACCAGGGGACGACCGGCTATGTCGGGCTGCAATTGAAGATTCCGATCTATGAGGGCGGGCGGGTCAATGCGCAGACGCGCCAGGCGCGAGAGAAATATGGCGCTTCGCTCGAACAGATAGCCTTTGCAGAGCGCGAAGTGGTCGCCGAGACGCGCTCGGCCTTCGCCAACTGGCGTTCGGCCCAGCGCGTCATCGACGCAGCGCGGAACGGCGTCGCGGCCAATGAGCGCGCGCTTACCGGCATCCGCGCCGAGACCAATAACGGGCTGCGGCCGCTGCTCGACCTGCTCAACGCCGAGCAGGAACTGCTCAATTCGCAGGTCACGCTGGTGACGGCAGAGCGCGACGCCTATGTCGCCGGTTTCGCCCTCCTCGCCGCGATCGGCCAGGCCGAGGCGCGAAATCTGAATTTCGATTCGAGCCTGCTTTACGATCCGATGGTCCATTATCGCGACATCGAGGGCCGCCTCTTCGATTTTCGCGATCCCCCAAGGCCGCAGACGGTGGCGACCGGCACCGCGCAAACGCCGGCACAGGACGCCGCGATTCAGGGACCGCCGAACGAATGACCGGCTGATCCTGTCCGTTCGGGGGGCATCGACGTTCAACCCCGGCAATCTCACCCAAATCCGCTCGTTCCGGGTCGCCGAAAGGCACTCGGTCAGGCGGGCCGGATGTGACGATGCCCCCCGGGGGCGGTGGGAGCCCGAAGCCTTGCACAAGGCCGACGGCTCCCACCGCCTTTTTTTTGAAATGGCGCTGATGGAAACGGACCTGGAGCGTGACTTCAGATTGACCCACTTCGTCATTGCGACCCTGGCGAAAGTCGGGGGGAAGCAATCTCCAGCCATCGTCCTGAAGGAACGCGCGCTGGAGATTGCTTCGCTCCGCTCGCAATGACGATTCCAACCAATGGCATCACGCTCTAGCTCCGCCCGCTGAACGCCATCGATTTCTGAAGCCGCTCCTCGGACAATTCGGTCTGCCGCCGCACCGCGGCGTGGCGGCGTTCGGCCGCCGCCTGCGCCCAGCGCCGCAGCAGATCGGCGGCGGCACCCTCGACCGGCCATTGCTTCGTCGATGCGGCAAGCGCCTTTGCAGCCCGCGGCGCGAAGAGCGTGTAGAGTTCGTCGTCGATCGCGGTGATCGCCTGCGCGCTGCCGGGATCGCCCTGGCGTCCCGCACGCCCCTCGAGCTGGCGGTCGATGCGCGACGTTTCGTGAAAGCTGGTCAGGATCACGTGCAGCCCGCCCGCCGCGTGAGCGTCCTTCGACAATTCGATGTCGGTGCCGCGTCCCGCCATATTCGTCGCCACGGTCACCGCGCCGAGCTCGCCGGCGGCGCCGACGATCGCGGCTTCCTCTGCATCTTGCCGGGCGTTGAGGATGCGATAGGCGATGCCGCGCCGGTCGAGCGCCGCAGCGACCGCTTCGGAATCGCCTACGGAGCGCGTGCCGACAAGCACCGGCCGCATCTCCTCCCCCGCGCGTACCGCCTCGACCGCCCCGGCCACCGCCTCCCATTTGGCGGCGGCGTCCGGGTAGAGGCGGTGACCGCGATCCTCACGCCGGTTGGGCCGGTTGCGCGGCACCAGCGTGACGCGCAGGCCATAGTCCGCCCACAGCTCGGGCGCCGTCTCGCGTACCGTGCCGCTCATGCCCGAGAGGCGCAGATAGCGGCGGAAGAAGCGCTGATAGGTGATCCGCGCCATCGTGTTGCGCGTTCCCGACAGTCCGACCTCCTCCTTTGTCTCGATCAGTTGATGCAGCCCGCCCTCCCATGATCGGTCGGCCATCACGCGGCCGGTCGATTCGTCGACGATCTGCACTTTGTCGTCGGCAACGATATAGTCGCGGTCGCGCTGATAAAGCCGCAGCGCGGCGATCGCCTGCGACGCCAGTTCCTCGCGCGCCTGACGGATGCGCCAGCGGGCGTGCGGCAGCCCCTCGCTCCGCTCGGCGACCGCGCGGCAGCCGCGCTCGCTGAGTTCGATGGCGCGGTCGGCCTCGCGGATGCGGTAGTGGCGTCCTTCCTCCAGCCCCCGCGCCAGTTCGAGCGCCGAAAGATAGAGGCCGTCGTCCTTGGCCGGCAGTTCGGCGGACAGGATGAGCGGCGTGCGCGCCTCGTCGATGAAGATCGAATCGGCCTCGTCGACCACCGCGAAATGCAGGCCGCGCATGAATAAGGGGGCGCCCCGGCGCCCGAACAGTTCGCCGAGCAATCGCCGCGCCGCGCCACGTTCGGGCCCGAGCGCGGTCTGGTCGCGCAGATAGTCGAAGGTGATTTCCTTGTTGGTGCCGTACACGATATCGGCGCGATAGGCGGCGCGGCGCTCGTCCGCTTCCTGGTCGTGGATGACCAGCCCGACCGTCAGTCCGAAGCGGCGATAGACGGGCATCAGCTTTTCCGCGTCGCGCGTCGCGAGATAGTCGTTCACGGTGAACACATGCACCGGCATCCGCGCCATCGCTGCGGTAACCGCGGGCAGCAGCGCGGTGATCGTCTTTCCCTCTCCCGTCGCCATCTCGGCCAGCCCGCCGTCCAGCATGATCAGCCCGCCCATCAGCTGCACCGCGAAATGCCGCATGCCGAGCTCGCGCCCCGTCACCTCGCGGATCAGCGCGAAACATTCGTCGACGAGGGGCTGGTCGAGCCCGCGCCGCATCAACCGCGCGCGGACGTCGGCGCAGCGCGCGTCGAGCGCCGCATCGTCGAGCTCGCGCAGCACCTCCGACGCCGCGACGATCGCTTCGGCTCGCGCGAGCAGCGGATGCGCGCGCCGCGACGGCGCCGCCATCAGCCGGCCGAGCAGCAGGTCAACGGGACGGTCCCATTTCCATGCCTTCGCCGGTCCACGTTCGGCATAGGGCGCGATCACCGGGCGCGCGTCGCTGCGGACCTCTCGCCACACCTCGCGCGCGCGGTCGCGAAGGGCGGCGAGATCAGGCATCGAATTGCGACAGGAAGAGCTGCCGCACCCGCCGTCCGACCTGCCAGCCGAGCGGTTCCCATGCGAGCTGGAGTCGGACGTGGACACGGGTACCGAACGGAACCTGCTCCAGTTCGCGCGGCAAGCTGACGTCGAACAGAAAGATGCGGTTGAGCGCCTTGCGCCCGCTCGCGTCGGTCGGATCGACCGCGATCGTCCCGCCCCCCGCCAGCCCCAGCGCCTCGCTCGGCAGTTCGCGCGTCCCGCCGGGGACCTCGCGCACGATGCGGCCGGCGAAGCTCCGCCCCGGCAGCGCCGCGATCCGATAGCGCACCCCGCGCAGTTCGCGGCGGACGAGGTCGATATCGTCCTGCGGCACGACGATGCGCACGACCTCGGCGTGGTCGGGGGCGACATAGCCGATCAGCTCGCCCTGCTTGACATGGCGGCCCGGCAGGTCGCCCGCGGGTGCCATCACCGGCAGGAAACGCCCCGGTGCTCCGGCGACGAGCTGCAGTTCGGCGGCGCGCTGGCGCTGGACCGTCAGCTTTTCCGAGGCCTCGGCGATGGCGAGCTGGCTGATCTGGCGTTTGACCAGATCGCCGGCGAGTTCGGAATCGGCCTCCGCCTGCAATTCGCCGACGCGCCAGCCGAGCTTCGCCACCTCGGTCTCCAGCGCCGGCTGGACGGTTTCGACGAGCAGGGTGCCGCGCCGCACCGCCGCCCCTTCCGCGACCGCGACGCGCGTGATCAGCCCGTTCGTCCCCGCGCGTACATGCGCCTCGTCGGGCAGCCACACCACGCCTTGCGCGTTCACATGGTGCGGCGCCGGGACGACGAAGAACAGCAACAGCAGCGCCCCCACCCCGCCCAGCGTCACCTGCACCGCGAAACGGCGGTTGCGGTGAAGCCGCGGGCTGGTGACGACGTGCGCAGCCATCTTCCACAGCGGCAGGCCGATCCCGGTCCACAGCGACCAGAGCGCGATCAGCACCCCGACGACGAAGAATTTCTGCGCGACGAGCAGCGCGATGCCGAGCAGCATGACCATGCGCGCGACAAAGGCGGCGGGCGCATAGATCAGGAACCAGCGCTTCTCTCCCGGCGTCGCGGCGAAGGGCTGGGTATCGTGGGTGCGGAACAGGTGGCGGTCGACCAGATGGCTCCAATATTGGTTGGCGCGCGAACCGAGATTGGGAATCTCGATGAGGTCGGCGAGAATATAATAGCCGTCGAAGCGCAGCAGCGGATTGCCGTTGACGAGCAGGGTCGAGATACCGGCGACCAGCATGGCGTTATAGGCGAAGGCGCGCACCACGCCGGGCTCGAGAAGCACCCACGCATAGGTGGCGAGCGCGGCGACGAACAATTCGGCGATCATCCCGGCGGCGCCGACCAGCGCGCGGTGCCATTTGCCGGGCAGCGCGCTCGCCGCCGAAGCGTCGACATAGGGCACCGGAAAGAGGACGAGCAGCATCACCCCCATCTCGCGCACCTCGCGGCCATAGGCCTTGGCCGCAAAACCGTGCCCGAGTTCGTGGACGATCTTCACCAGCGGATAGCAGAGCGCCATGATGAGGAGATTGTCAGCGGCGAGCACCTGGTCGGCGAGGTTATGGGTCAGCTCGGGCCAATGCGCCCCCGCGATCAGCGCCGCGGGACCGACCACCGCCAACCAGAGCAGCAATCCCGCCAGGCCGAACAGTGGCTGCAGGCGCGGCATCGCGAGGGTCAGGAAGGCGTCGGGATCGACGAGCGGAAAGCGCAGCGACATCGGCCCTTTCAGATTCTGCATCCAGAGCTGGCGGCGCTGCTTCTTCTGCCGCTCGATCATCTCGCCCGTGTCGGGCAGCATGTCCGACGACAGGAGGTCGGCGCCGTGAAGCTGGCCGAGCGCGGCGATCACATCGTCCTGCGTCGGCGCATCCTCGCCCAGCTCGGCGACCAGTTCCTCCCATAGCTCCTCGACCCGCCGCTCGCCGTCGAGCCGCCCGATGAAGCGGTAGGCCCCGCGCGCGAAGCGGTGCGCGCGTCCCGCCGCCCCGTCGTCGATCACATAGGATATCGTGCCCCGGTAACGATGCCGCCGCACCCGCACATGCGAACGCAGCCGCGGCCGGAGCCGGGCGACCTGGAACCAGGAGGCGCTTTCGAATGGGCTCGCCACCTATGGCATCCATTTCCAGAAGAAGAGGCGCAGCCAGTTGCGCAGGCCGCGCGTCCAGATCCAGAAATTGCTGCGCCGGTCGATTGCGACCTTGGCGACGCCCTCCATGCCGGGGCGCATCACCGCGTGCCGGTCGCCGGCCAGTTCGGCCTCGACGCGGAAACGGTTCTGGCCGTCGACGCTGGAGGTAACCGAGGTGATCCGGCGCACCGTGAAGGGTACGGTGTCGCCGGCAAGGCCGGTCGGCGCGAAGCGGCCGGCCTGGCCGGGCTTCAGATAGTTGACGTCCTCTTCGGCGACGTGGAGCACGACGCGGAAATCGCCGAGCGGCGCGACCTCGAACAGCACTTCGCCCTCCTCCACCGGGGTGCCGACGCGCTGGCTGAGATCGCCCGAGACGAGCACGCCCGCCAGCGGGGCGACGATGCTGGTGCGCGCGAGCCGATAGTCGATCAGCCGCAGCGCCGCCTCGGCCTGGCGAAGCTGCGCGCCGGCGAGGCCCATTTCGGCACGCTCGTGCCGCGCGAGCGCCTCGCGGTAGCGGCGGTCGAGCTGCTGCACCTCGCTGGCGGCGCGGGCGCGGTCGATGCGCAGGTCGCGGTCGTCGAGCGTCGCGAGCACCTGCCCCGCGCGCACCACGTCGCCCGCGCGCGCGCGCGCCCCTTCGATATAGCCTGAAAAGGGCGCCGCCGCCGCGCGCTGCACCCGCCCCTCCAGCTCGGCATCGGCGTTGACGCGAAACTGGGCGAGCGGCACGAACAGGATCAGCGCCAGGATCAGCGCGCCGATGCCGAGCGCCTTGGCGAGCGGCCGGCGCGGGCCGAACAGCGCCTTGGCGCCATCCATTCCGTGACGACGGATACGGCCGCCGATCCACCGCTCCTCGCGCTGCTTGAGCGCGATGGTCGGCGCGGCGAGCGCCGCGATCGTCTCGGCGATCAGCAGTTCGCGCTCATCGAACCCCTCTTCGTCGATGCCGCGCTCCAGCGTCAGCACGCCGACCGGCAGGCCGCGGTCGAGCATCGGCACGCTGGCGACGGCTCCCCGCCCCGCGACGGTCATCAGCCGCGCCTGTTGCAGCATGACCGGGTTGCCTTCGCGCACCGCGGGAAGCGCCAGCGACGTACCCTGGTCCATCGCCTCGTCCATAGCCGCCTCGATCGCCTCGACGAGGTCGGAGCGCTTGCGGAACCAGGCGCCATGCGACATCGCCGCGAGTTTCACCGCCTCCTTGCGGATCAGTCCCAGCGAGGCGCGCTCCGCCGACAGCACGGTGGCCAGCGCGTTGCACAGCGCCAATGCCGCCTCGGCGAGCGTCTCCTGTTCCTGCACTGCGGCGAGCACATCCATCGCGGCGACCGCAGCGGCGCTCTTGTCGTCTGCATCCGCGGCGCGGTGCTGCCACAGGATCGAGTGGATCCAGCCGACGCCCCAATGCAGCTCGCGCAGCAGCAGTTGCAGTTGCGGCGTCGACAGGCCCGCGACCGACAGCAGCACGACACCGCGCGTCCGTCCGTCGGCGCCGATCGGATAGCCGATGCCGGTCGCGCCGGGATGCTCGGCGTCGGCCTCGACCACCACCTGCCCGCCGGCGAGCGCCGTCTCGGCGATATGGCGCAGATGCGGCCGGTCGTGCGGTCCCGCCGGCCAGGCGGCGGCTGGGGCGAAACTGCCGCCGTCGCTTTCGAGCAGGATCAGTCCCGCCGCCGCCCCCGCGACCCGGTTGCATTGCAAGTCGAGCCATGCCTGGCAAAATCCGCCCGCCCCGCGCGCCTGCGCCAGCGACGCCCATAGCCGGGCCTCGTCGGCGCCCGGAGCGGCGACGGACGGTCCGGCTTCGGCGGCCATGCTCATCGCGCCCACCTCATTGCTCAGGCGAGCTTCCCGTAACGCTGCTCGTAATCGCGCATCAACTGCGCCAGCGCGTCCGACAGGCGCCGGGCGGCGAAGGGGCTGAGGATCACGCGATGCTGGATGTCGACCTCCAGCTCGCGCGTCGGGTCGGCCGGCTGATCCCAATTCTGGTTGACCCCGAAATTGAGCACCACCTCCTCGCGGGTCGAGGTGACATTGGCCATGTTGCAATAGCTGCTCTTCAGATTTTCGGTCCGAAAGTGCAGACGTTGCTGCCGCGCAGTCGCCTTGGCGGGCGACGATGCCCGGGCCGGCTCCACCGTCGTCGCGGGCGGCGGCGAAGCCTTAAGCGGTGCGGCGGCCGCCTTGCTCGTGCCCTTTTTGCCTGTCATCGTCCGTCCTCCTCTTTCCTCATGACCGTTTGCGCCTGCGTTTCACGCGCGGCCGGGCGCGCTCGTCGAGCAGCAGCGCCGGCAGCATCACGGGCAGCAGATCGAACCCGCCGGAGGGACCGGCGAGCAACTCGGCGAGCCCGGTATCGGCCGGCGCCTCCCCGGCCTCGACCGGCTGGGCGAGCGCCGCCGGCACGGCGTCGAAGTCGAGCAGCGCCGCCGGCGCGCCCTCGGCCTGCTTGCCGCGCGTTGCGGGCTTGTCCGCGGCGGCCTCGGACCGGCCCGCCTGTTTCGCCTTGGCGGCAGCGAGTTCCTTGGCCTTCCTGGTCTTGCCCGACGCGGTCGCATGGATGTCGCCCGCCCATTTTCGCACCGCCGCCTCGGTGCCATAGGCGATCGGGTCGAATTCGGGCCGCTCGGCCGCCACCGACGGCAGGACCGGCAGCCCCATCGCACTGCGCCCGGCCTCCCACAGGCTCGTGAGCAACGGCGACGCCTGCCCGTCATCGAGGAAACCGACGAGCTGCATGGCTTCGTCGGTCCGCGTCGAGGACGGCGGCGCGGCGTTGATGCTGTTGACGATGACCGTCAATATCTCGCTCGCCCCATAGGGCGCGCTCGCCGGCACCTCGGCATCGAGGCTGAGCAGCCAGCGGTCGCCCGCCGCAATCGGCGTGTCGCTGACGACGGAGACGATCGCGACCCGCTTGCCGCCCGCCGCCGCCTCGGTCCGGAATTCCACCGTTGCATCCGCGGGCAGGTCGGCACCGCGCAGCACTCCGTCGACGCGCAGCAGCGCCGGGTCGTAAGTGACGCGGAAGGTCAGCGTCTTGACCCCGCCCTCGCTGGTGAAGCGCACCTGCAAGCCCGCCGCATCTTCCAGCGGCACATCGACATGCTCGCCCGGCCCGCGCATGAAGTCGGGCAGTTCGGCCGTGCCCGGCGCGGGGCGTGCGAACAGGATCGAGCTGCGATAATCGCCGCCGTCGATGCCATCGGCATCGCCATCGAGCAGCGCCCCGTCGGCGCTGACGAAGCCTCGGTCGTCGATCAACAGGCTGTAGCGGTCATATTGCAGCGGCTTGCCGTCGGCGCGCGTCAGGACGAAACCCCGGCCGTCGGCATCATAGGCGATGGTCGCCGCGACCAGCCCGAAGCGCTCGCCGCTCAGCGTCACGACACGGCCCGACGCATTCTCGGCGAGCGCCGCCGAGAAGCGCACCACGAGCGCCCCGTCGTCGATCGCCGCCTGCGTTACCCGCAACGACGGCGCCGGCGGCGCGGCCGTCACCGCGACGGTCAGCGGCACCGAGGTAAAGCGGCCGTCGTCATTGATCAGCGTCGCGCGGACCGTGAAGTCGCCTGCGGCCGCGAAGCTGTGGCTCGCCGCCGTCGCGTCACCCGCGACGCGCGTCGGCACGGTGCCGTCGCCCCAGTCGATCAGCCACTCGATCGGCGCGTCGTCGCCCGGATCGGACGCGCCGAGCAACACCATATAGCTGCTGCCGGCGGTCGCGGCCGCCTCGCCCTCGACGATCAGCGTCGGGGCGACGTCGGCAACGGTCACGGTGAAACCGCCCTCAGCCGCAGCGCCTTCCGCATCGGTCACGCGCACCCGGAAATCGGCGGCCGCGTCGCCATCAACGGCAAACCAGGTCAGCAGTCCTGTCTCCGACAGCATCGCGCCCTCGGGCGCCGACACCAGCGCCCAGCGCAGTGCGTCGGCCGGCCCGTCGGGATCGTTGGCGGTCAACTGGACGCTGACCATCGATCCTTCGTCGACCGTGCGATCGGCGAGTGTCCCCAGCACCGGCGCCCGATTCGGCGCGGCGCTGACGACGATGCGGAAACTGCGCTCGGCGCTGAGCCCACCGCTGTCGGTGACGCGCACCGTTACCATCTCTTCGCCCGCATCCGCGCCGGCCTGCCAGCGGAAGCCGCCATCAGCCGACACTGTGGCGCCTGCCGGGCCTGCGACCAGCGAATAGATCAGCGTGCCGGCCTCGTCCTCGGCGTCGCTGCCGCTGAGCGACAGGGTCAGCACCTGGCCCGCGGCGGCCGCCTGATCGGCTATCGCGGCAAGCGACGGCGCATTGTTTGCGGGCGCCAACGTGACCGCGACACGGAAGCTCGCCTGGTCGAAGCCGCCCGCGGGGTCGGTGACGCGTACGACAACATCCTGGAACGCGGCATCACCGGTGGCGGTCCAGGTGAAACGGCCGTCCGCGCTGACGGCCGCGCCGGCAGGGCCGGAGATCAGCGAATAGACCAGTTCGTCGGCAGCATGGTCGGCGTCGCTGGCGGTCAGCGCGATCGTCAGCAGCGCACCCTCGTCGACCGACGGATCGGCGATCGGATCGAGGACCGGCGCGACATTGCCCGCCGCCGTGACGGTGATGGTAAAGCTCGTCTCCGCGGTGGCGCCAGCCGCGTCGGCGACCTGCACGGTTACCGTCTGCGGTCCGCTTCCCGCCGCGGTCCAGGTGAAATGCCCGCCCGGCGACAGCGTCGCGCCCGCCGGACCCGACAGCAGGGTGAAGACCAGTTGGTCGGCACCGTGATCGACGTCACTGGCCGTCAGCACGATCGACACGGCATCGCCCTCAGCGCTGCTGCGGTCGGCAACTGGTGCCAGGATCGGCGGATCATTCACCGGCGTGACGGTGATCGACACCGTCGCGACCGCAGGCGGGTTGAGGCCGTCGCTGATCGAATAGGTAAAGCCGTCGCTGCCGAAGAAGTCGGCCCCGGGCGTATAGGTCCATTGCCCGTCCGGCATGTCGGGCGGCGTCAGCGTGCCCGCAGCCGGCCCGGTCACGATCGTCACCGTCAGCGGATCGCCATCGACATCCTCGTCATTGGCCCGCATGTCGAACGCGATCGATCCGTCCTCGACCACCGTCAGATCGTCGTCGCGCGCGACCGGCGGACTATTGATGGTTCCGCCGAACGCGATGTTGTCGACAGTGACGATGCTGTCGCGCGCGCCCTGCCCGATCAGGTCGAAGGACAGCAGCACGCCCTGGCTCGTATCGACCCCGGCCAGCGACACCGTCACGGTCGCCGACCCCGCCAGCGGATCGCCCGAAATCGTGACACCCGGCGCCAGATAGAGGGTCCCGTCGGCCTGAAGGTTGAGCATGGCGTCGGACAGGTCGAGCCCGCCCAGCGCGCCGAGCAGCGAGGCGCCGGTGACCGGATCGAGCAGCGCCACCTCGAAGGCGTCAGGCGGCATGTCGGCCGTCGTGCCCAGCGCCGCGGTGACGATGGTGAAGATCAGGCTCTCGGCGCCCGCCGGCACCGCGAAACCCTGCCGCAGCGCGGTCAGGACGCGGTCGTCCTCGGCCAGTCGTCCGACGCCGTCCGTCACGACAGCGCCGCCGACGGCCGTCCATCCCGCCGCATCGGCGAAATCGCCGTTCGCGAGCGGCGTGGTTACGGCAACGCCGCCCGCCGCGGCGAGCGTCGCGACCGCCGCGGGCAGAACCGGCGCATCGAGCGCGGAGATCAGGCGGCGCTCGCCGAGGCCGATCGTCTCGCTCATCAGCCGCGTGCTGACGAAGCGGCTGGCGTCGCCGAGATCGAGCGCGTGACCCAGCTCGTGCATCAGCACGGTGAGCAGGTCGACGCGGCCCACGGCGTCGCTGTCGCCGCGCGCGGTGAGCAGGAAGCTCTCCGCGCCGCGCGCGAATTCGGCGTCGCTCGCCGGCGTGATATCGACATACCAGCCGTAACCGGCGGCATCCGCATCGACCAGGATCGTGCCGGCGGTATATTGCGCCAGCTTGCCGTCGGGCAGGTCAACCAGCTCGATCGCGATGCCGGCCAGATCGCCGGACGCCACGGTCACGAAGCCGTTCGCCCGCCAGCGGGCCACCGCTTCGTCGAACAGTTCCTGCAGCCGGGCCATGGTCAGCCCCTGCGCTGGGCCGAGGGGCACGGTGCCGGGCTTGACCTTGAGCGTCAGATTGTCGCCCGCGACGTCGAGGGTCACGCCGTTCGATTCCTCGGACTTGTCGCCTTCCGAGTCGATCGCGCGCGCCGTCAGCGTCGTCTCGCCCTCGGGCAGCGCCAGCGTCACGCTATAAGCGCCGCTGGCGTCGGCATAGGTATAACCAACCACGCTGTTGTTGGCATAGATCACGATTGTCGTGCCGGGATAGGCCGTGCCTGACACTGTGACGCCGTTGCCGGTCGACGAGGCCGAAAGCATCGGTGCCTCAGGTATCGGTGGCGGCGGCTGAAGCGGCGGAGTCTCCGGGCCTTCCGGCTCGTCGGGCGGCGTCGGCGTCGAAGGCGGGGGGACCGGCGTCGGCTCGGGCGGCGTCGGCGGCTCCGCCGGCGTTTCGGGCGGCACCGGCGTGGGTGTCGGCGTCGGAGTGGGCGTAGGCGTGGGCGTAGGCGTCGGTGTGGGCGTTGGTGTCGGCGTCGGCGTTGGTGTCGGCGTGGGTGTCGGCGTCGGCGTTGGAGTGGGCGTCGGCGTTGGCGTTGGAGTCGGGGTGGGAGTCGGAGTCGGCTCCGGTGGTTGCTCGGCTTCCACTGCGGAGAAGGCGATATCGTCGAGCAGGAAAATCTGGCTCAGCGGCGTGACGTCTCCGCCCTCCTGCGCCGCACCGCGGTCGTTGCCGACGCGGAACACCGACTGGTTGTTGTAGTGAATATAGTCGTTGGTTCCGGGGATGAGCGCGGGGTCGGGCGTGCCATAGGTCTGAGCCGGCTCGATCCGCGAGACATCGTCCTGATAGCTCGCCAGATAGTCGCGGAAATAGTCGGTGATCGCCATCGCGCGCAGCAGGCCGCGGGTGTTCGCTTCGTCGGCGGACTGCCCCGCGTCGCCATAGCCGAACACCGTGACCTTCAGCGTCGGATTCTGCCGGATCCATTCGGCCTGCCGGGCCAGCGCGTCGCGCATGCCGGACGACAGCTCGTCGATCTCGAACGCGCCGTCGGGCCACTCGATCACATTGTCGATCTCGTTCGGATCGGGATTGACGAACGGGATCGCGAAAGTCTCGTCGACCTCGAAATTGACGTGCTCGAAGCGGATGTTGACCACCCGGTTCGTCAGCGCCGACGGGATCAGGATGGAATGATTGGTCGATTCCAGGAAGCCGGGCGTCAGCTCGACCAGTTCGGTATAGGCCGCGGCGGGATCGTCCACCGGTTCGATGATGACCTTCACCCCGACATATTTATCGACCAGCCAGGGCGAGAAGGTGTTGAAGGTCAGGTAGAGCGCCTGCTCGGGGACGTAGAGGCGGTTGTGCGTGACGCCCTCGAAATTGAGCACCTCCTCAAAAATCGTGTCCATGAAGCCCTTGAGGCCCGTTTCCCCCTGAATCGCCTCGTCCCAGCCGAACAGTTCGAGCGCGCCGTCGATCAATCCGCGCAGCGCCTGCGGGCCGCCCATGACCAGCGCATAGTCCGAACCGCCCTTGCCGAATACCGCATCGAACACCTTGAAGAAGGCGGTCTTGAGCAGGCCGGTCAGGCCATCGAGCTTCTTTTCGGGCACATCGATCGTGGCGCCGACGACCTTGACCGCGGTGTCGCCTTCCTTGCCGGTCCAGTCCGACCATAGCTCGGTCACGCCCGCGAGCTTGAACAGCCGATCGAGCTTTTCGATATTCTCGTACGCGTTCACATATTTGACGACGTCGGGCGCGTTGATGCCCTTGCTGTAATAGATGCCGTCGCCGTCCTGCGTCTGCGCCCATTGGCGCACCCAGGCGCGATATTCGTCCGAGTCCGAGCTCGACAGCGGCGGAGCCGGACGGCCGCCGATTTCGAACACGAGGAGCTGACGGATGATCGATTCCACCAGCTGCTGCGCATATTTGTCGAACAGCTTTTCCACGACCGAGCGGAAGACGCCGCCGATGTCGGTTTCCATCACCATCAGGCCGGTCACGTCGAGGTCACCGAGCGGCACGCCGACCGCTTCGCCGATATCGACGCCAAAACCCGAACCGCCGTGGAACGCCCAGCCGGGCAGTTCATAGGAGATCGGGTAGCGCCCGGCAGTCATTCCGGCGAGCCCCGTCTTGCCCGCCACCAGGTTGAACAGCAGGTTGAAGAGCGACTGTTTGGTGCCCAGTTCGAAATTGCCGTTGAACACCGTGTCGATCTGCGCCGGGCTGCCGTCGACTGGGGTATCCGAATTGTCGTAAGTCACCGTCACGCGGCCCTCCGACGCGGGGCGCTGATAGAAGCCGCCGCCCAGCGCGCTGTAATACCAGCCGAGCCCGACGCCCTCGTCGATGGTTTTGGCGGCATTGCCGGTGCCGACCGTGGTTTCGGGCTTGCCGCTCGTCACGTTCGACGGCGTCACCTGATACCAGGGTATGTTGGTGAACTGCTCACTGGGGAAAATATAGGACCAGGTGCCGCGCCCGGTGTCGATCAGGCGGCGATAGACCGGATAGCCGAGGAAGTTGTTCTCGTCGGTCTTGATCGTGCCCGCATACCATTGCAGCACGCGCTCGTGCGGACCGCCGAAGCTCCACAGGCCCGCCGACAGCAGCGCTTCCTCGAACCCGGCGCGGCCGACCAGATAGGTGTTGATGTCGGCAGCGTTCGCCGCCGAGCCGGCCTTCTTCGGATCGGCGGCATTGACCAGCGCGCGGCCGTTGGGGTTGCCGGTGAACAGCAGCTTGGTCGGGTCGATCGCCTTGAGCAGGCCGAGCGTCTTTTGCGACAGGCCCGATTTCGGATCCTTGCCGGCGAAATAGGTCAGCCAGCTCTTCGCCGGGGACAGGAAGGTACTCGCCTGGGTGAAGCCCAGATCCTGATAATAATTGTCGGCGAAATCGACATTGTCCCACACCTGCACGTCGGGATCGCCGAAATCGGAGAAGGATACCGGGTTGAGGTTGATGCCCAGCTTCTCTGCGGCGCTGAGCAGCGTCGGCAGCCGCGCTGCCAGCGATCCGATCGCCGCGCCGATTGCGGGGCTGAGAAAGCCCACCGCGACGCCCGATGCCGCGACGATCGCCGGCAGCAGGGTCGAGAGCGGGATGTCGAGCCCGCCCTGCGACTGGTCGTGCGGATCGAGCGTCGTCATCTGGATGCCGCCGATCGGATGGCCGGCATCGGGGAAGTTCAGCCCCAGCCGCTGCACGATCTCCGAATTCACCACCGCGCCGCGGCCGTGGCCGATGAAATGCAGCGGCGATGCGAACAGGTCGCCGCCGATGCTCTGGTCGAGCAGGACCAGCGACGCGAAGAAGGCGTCGGCGGCCGCCTCGGCAAAGCCGGTGTCGGTGATGTCCGATTCCTTGGCCCAGTCGCCGATCAGGACCAGCGCCTTGCCCTTCGCCTCCGCAAGGGCTTCGGCGAGATCACGGCCGGGGTCGAGCGCGTCCTTCCAGCCGCCGTCTTCCTTGTCATATTTCAGCACCACCCCGCCGCCCGCGGCAATCGTGATCAGCTGACCGAGCCGGGTGAAGGCGCCGCCGTCTTTCTCGAACTCGTCGAGGTCGAAGCTCATGCCGAGCTGGAAATCATGCGCAAGGAAGGTGACCGAGCTGAAGGGCCCGTCGTTCGCCTCGGGCGGGAGGGTGAAGGACGCCGATGCGCGCACCGGCAGATTGGCGACCTGAACCCCCCAATAATATTGCTGGCCGGCGGTAAGCGCGCGCGCGAAGCCCGTGTCGAGCGTCACGCGCGTCAGATTCTCCTCGCCCTCGATCTTTTCGGAGCCGGTCACGCGGCCGAACTTGTCGATCGTATAGTGATAGCCGGGCGCCAGCTTCTCGCTCGTAAAGATGCGGTTGGGATTATGGTCATCGACCTCGCCGATCGAATCCTCGACCGAATCGTCGAAGAAATGGCGCGGAACCGACGGATCCTTCGGCCATAGCCCCTGCCCCGCCGGCAGCGTGCTGACATAAAGCCGGGTCTGATATTCGCGGCGGCCGAGCGCCTGGACGTCGACCTCCCACTCGAAGGTCAGCTTCGCATTCTCGTCGTTGAACAGATCGACCGGCGCCACCGGAGCGATCAGGTCGATCGCGACGATATTCTGAAGCGCCAGGCCGTTGCCGTGCTTGGCGACGTCGATCGCCTCGCCATAGATGTCCTCGCCGCCCTCCAGCTGTTCGATCGGCAGCTGCCCGTTCTGCTCGTCGTCGATCTGGATCTGCGAGATCTTGTCGATGTCGAGGACCACGACATTCCCGGCGCCGCGATAATAGGCATAAAGTTTCTGTCCCGATCCGTCGATGCGCAGATCTTCGAGGAAGCCCATCGGGATCGGCTCGGTCGAGCCGACGATCGTCGGGTTCCGGAACGGATCGCGGATGATCATGATCTTCGAGCCGGTCTGGTGGAACTCGTCGATCTCGGCCGCGAGGCTCGAATTCTTGTTCTTGAACCAGTAGTAGGTCGGCAGGCCCCAGTCGGCGACGAACATCAGCTGCCCGTCGGGCGTCACTGCGACGCCCGCGGCATTATGGACGTCGAGATCGAAGAACTGGGACGAGCTGCGCCGCAAATCGGTACCCAGATAATAGCCGCCGACGATGAACGGCGTTTCGGTCACGCCCAGGCTGCCGTCGTTGAGCTTGGTCGAAAGTGTCGTGACCCTCGCCGAATAGGTGCTGCCCCCCCGCTCCTCGACCAGGTGCAGACCCTTGTCGCGGTCGCCGCGCGACACGAAGACCATCTGCTTGGGATCGCTTGTCGCCTGGATGTCGAACACCTCGACGCCGCCGTCGATCTTGCCGATCACGGTGCGCCAGCCGCTTGCATTCTTCGCCGGATTGTCGGGTATGTCGTTCTGATCGGTGTTGATGACCATGACGAAGCCCGGATCGAAATTCTCGAACTGGATCCACGGTCGCGCGCCGAACATCTCCGACACCGGAACCCCGACATAGAGGCGGGTGCCGTCCGAGTTGGTCGACATCGTCGTGATATGGCCGAAATCCTGCCCCTTGTCGCGGACGTTCACGTTGATCGCGTGATACTGGTCCGCGACGATCTTCATGTAATTGGGCGAGGTCGGCGACAGGTCGATCACATAGACGGTGCCGAGCCCGCCGGCGTAGAGGTAGCGGCCGAGCGGATCGACCGCGAGCGCGGTCACGCCGCCCGGCACTTCGATAAGGTTGACGCCCTCCTTTTCCGGATCGACGTCGAACTGCTGCACCGACAGCATGTCGATGACCGCGATCCCCTGCGACGTGGCGAGGAAGCCGGCACCGAGGTCGTTGGTGAAGGCGACATCCTCGACCGGCAGTCCGATGTCGATATTGCCGACCAGCGCGTCGGGCCGTCCTTCCTGCTGCATCGCCAGATCGACGATCTGCACGCCGGTCGGCTGGCCGATGAAGCCGAAACCTGCGGTGTTGTCGACCTTGACCGCGCGGCTGCGTTCATAGACCGCATTGGCGGGGATTCCGCCGCCCTTCGTTGCGAGCGTACCGGCTGTGGGCCGCTCGATATAGATCTCGGCTGCGCCGAGCAGCACTTCGCGCGGAACCTTGAAGCTGAGGGTGGAGAAGCCGGATTCGTCGCCGTCGATCTCGAACTTCGACCGGTCGAGCACATATTCGTCCTGCCCGAAACGCAGGATCACGCGAACGTCGTCGATGCTGTCGCCGACGAAGCGCACATCGTCCTCGGCCGCGGTGACGAAATTATAACCATAGATCGAGACGTCGGCCCCGCCGCCTTCGAAGGGGAAATAGGTGACGTGGTCGATCACGATCCCCTCGGGATCCTGCGAGGCGACCGACGGCCAGTCGACCTCGACCGTCTGCGCTGCCTCGATGTCGGTCAGTTCGAACTGCGAGAAATCGATGTCGATCTCCTGCCGTTGCAGCGTCACCCCCTCGGCGACCGTGCCCGCCGCGAACTCGCGATAGGCGGCGATCTTCTTTACCTGCGACGCGATCGGCATCAGCATCAGGTTGATATAGGTCGCAGCCAGCCCCAGCCCGACGACCGATCCCGCCGCGCCGCCGACCGCGGCGATGCCCATCGCGGGCGCGAACAACATGGTCAGCCCCAGCGAATAGCCGGCATCGACGCGGATATTCTTCATCGGCTGTGCGGCGCGGGCGATCAGCACCTGTCCGCGCGAGCTCAGGCCCGGGAAGGGCGGCGATTTGACGCGCGCCATGCCGTCCGCGTCGACCACGCCATTGTCCATGACGGTCCAGACGTCCTGATATTCGCCGTTCTCGCCGATCGGCAGGCTCAGCTTGACGAAGACGAAAATCTGGTCGCCGGGCGATGTCACCGACGGATCGGTCGGCACGGCGAGCTGCACCGGCGCGGTCAGGTCGCCACCCTCGACCGACAGGTCGAAGGCGCCGACGAAATCGAAATAATCCTCGTTCGGCATCGGGATCGCCAGTTCGTCGGCCGCCAGCGCCGCGATCGAAACGGTCGCATCGTCGGTCAGGCCGCCCGGCCCGACCGCCAGCGTCACCCCTTCGTCGGTCTCGATCACCGCGCCGAGCGCGGCGGAAACCTCGGTCGAATTGGCCTCGACCGGCGCCGTGACGTTGACGATGACGAAATCCTCGCCCCAGCCGTTGATGACGGTGATCACGGCTGTCCCTTCGCCCACCCCGCGCATCAGCCCGTTCGCATCGACGGTCACGACCGCGGAATTGCTCGAAACATAGATCGTGCCCTCGGCCGCTCCGTCGACCCGCATCTCGCGGTTCGGATCGATCGTGGTGACGATCTGGCGCGTGCCGCCTTCGGGGATCAGGCTCACCGTATCGGGATAGGCGTCGATGCCATAGGTCGAGGTGATGATGCCTCTGGCGCTTTCGGGGAAGCCGACGGCGATGCCCGTCGCCGCCGCGATATCGCCGCGCCGCACGGTGAAGGTCGTCGCCCCCTTGGCGCGCGCAACCAGGCTGCCGTAATCGCCCGGCGCGACGATCGATCCGTCGCCGATCTGGGCCTGGACATAGGAATAGGGCAGCAGCACGTCGGACTGGTCCGCGAATTCGCCATAGACGCCGATCGTCACCTGATCGCCCGGCTGCGCGAACACATGGCCGCGCGTGTCGAGGTTGATCGCGATCAGCGGCGCGTCGGAAATGGCGATGTCGAGCACCGCGGCGGCCGAACTGCCGAAGCCGTCGTCGGCGGCAACGGTCACGCTCGCTTCGCCCGCCTCGCCCGCGAAGGGCACGAACATCAGGCTGCGTCCGTCGGGGCTGAGCGTCGCCGTGCCGTGGGCGACATCGACGATGCGGTAATAGATGCGGTCGCCGTCGGGGTCGCTGGCGATCGCCGACAGGTCGAGCATCATCGGCAGGTCGACATGCGTCATCAGTTCGGGCAGGTCCGCGGCGATGACGGGCGCAAGGTTCGCGCGGAAACCGTAATTGGCCGCGACGAGCTGGCGGTCGGCGGCATCGACAACGCCGTCGCCGGTCACATCGGTCAGGCCGGTGCTGTCGGCGCCGTCGACCCGTGCGTTGCCGTCGACGTCTCCGGCCACGCCCAGGCGCATCGCATAAGCGCCGCTGCCCGACAGGTCGAGCCGATAGAGGCCCGGTGCGGTAACCGCGAACAGGGTGACGCGCTGGTCGCCGACCGTCTCGCTCGCGACCGCGGTCAGCCCCGCGATCGACGGCGCGACATCGCCGCTCGTCGCGACGCGCAGGATCAGCGCCTCGCCCGCGATACCGTCGAGCTCGCCGTCACGGATGGTGAAGGCGAAGGACTCGCCGCCGGCAGCGCCGAGGTCGCCGGTCAGCGTCCGCCCGGTGAAGGCGGCGGCCGACGACAGATCCTCGCGCACCGGAGAGACGGCAACGGTGCCGTCCGCGCCATAGGCGATCGCCTCTCCCGTTCCGCTCGACGGCAGCGACAACACCAGCCGGCCGTCGGCATAACCGAACCGCCCGCCCCCGCCCGACGCCAGTTCGCGCACGGCGGACAGGTTGCCGCCGGCATCGTAATCATAGACCAGCGCCGCGCCATTGGGCGCGCTCACGCCGACGATGCGCCCCTGCGGATCGCGGCTGAACAACAGCGATTCGCCGCCGAGCGCGCTGATCGCATTGTCGCCGACCAGCAGGCGGCCCGCGCCGGTGTCGATCTCGAACGTCCGGCCCGAGCTTTCGAAGCGATAGCGCGTACCGTCGGGCGCGGTCAGCGTGTAATCCTGCTGGCCGAAGATGTCGGCGCCGGGGTTGTAGGCGATGCCGCTCGCGACGTCGAAATAACGGGTGCCGACCTTGCGGAGCTGCGTATCGGCCGAGGCAAGGACGAAGCCATGGTCGTTCTCTGCCGTCCAGGCAGGGCGATAGAAGGTCTGGTTGCCGATGATCTCCTTCACCGGCGTGAAGGTGAAGGCGGCCCGCTCGCCGGTCGGCAGGGTCAGATAGAGCCGCGTGTCGGCGGTGAAGCCGGGCAGCGCACCGCTGGCGTCGCGCGTATAGCCGACACTGGTCTGGACATCGAAATCCAGCCCCAGGAAGCGCCATTCGCCGACCTGGCTGTCATAGAAGCGGGTGAGCGACACCGGCACGCCGCTGAGCGTGCCGGCGAAGTCGGTCCACATCGCGACATGGCGGCCGAGCTTGTCGGCGCCCGAGCGCAGCTCGACCGCCGCCGAGGCCACGCTGGTACGGCCGGAGATGTCGCGCGCGGTCAGGCGCAGCGAATAGAAGCCATCGGCGACCGTGCGCGCGTCGAGGGTGGCCAGCGCGCCCGAGACCGGCGCATCGCCGCGCGCGAGCCGCACCACCTCGCCCGATGCGGAGAGGAGTTCGAGCGTCCATTCGTCGAGATTGGCGTCGGCGACCGAGCCCTCGATGGCCAGCGCCCCTTCGACCAGCGCTCCGGCGAGGCCGCCGGCCAGGGCCACGTCGGGCGCCGCATTGTCGTGCGGGTCGCGCACCTTCAGTTCGCGGGTGACGGTCCGGGTACCGCCGTCGGCATCGCGCGTGGTGGCGACCAGCACATATTTTCCGGGCTCCCCGGCGACGATCGTCGCCTGGTTCCTGGCGTTCAGCGCCAGCGGCTGGCCGTTCAGGGTCAGCGTCGATTCGACGATGTCCGACAGGCTGTCCGCCTGCACGGTGACCAGCACCGTCTGTCCCGGAACCGGCGGGAAGCTGGGCGTCATCTCGATCCGCAGTACCGGGGCGACCGGCGTCAGCAGCGCGCGCAGCAGGATCGTCTTGCGCGTTTCCGCCTTGCCGTCGTCGACGATCAGCGTGACGACATGATCGCCGAGCTGCCCCGGCCCCGGCGTCCAGGCAAAGGCGCCGGTCGCGGGGTCGAGCGTCGCCCCCTCGGGCAGTCCCTCGGCGGTGAAGGTCAGCGTGTCGCCAGTATCGGCGTCGCTCGCGTCGACCAGGAACCGCTTTTCCTCGCCGACGAGGAAGCTGTGATAGCCTTCGTCGATGACCGGCAGGCGATTGATGTCGGCGACGCGCACGACGACCTCGATCTCCGACGCCGCGCCGCTCGGGTCGACGGCGCGCAGCTTGACGACATGGTCGCCCTGCGCATCGAAGCCTGGCGTCCACTGGAACTCGCCGCTGTTCGCATTGAACAGCGCCCCTTCGGGCAACCCGCTGACGACCGAAAGCTGGACCGGGTCGCCGTCGGGGTCGGGTGCGACCACGCGGAACACGAGGCTGCCGCCTTCGCGTACCAGTTGCAGGCCCATCGGCGCGAAGACCGGCGCCTGATTGGCGTTGGCGACCGCGATCGCGATCGTCTCGCTGCTGCTGGAATGGCCGTCGGTCGCGATGAAGGTGACCTGATAGCTGCCGCTCGCGTTGAGGGCCGGGGTCCAGCGGAAGGCACCGGTCGCCGGATCGAGCGTCGCGCCTTCGGGTGCGCCCTCCATGCGGTATGTCAGCGCATCGCCGTCGGCGTCGAGGGCGCGCAGCGAGAAGGCAAGGTCCTGCCCCTCGGTCACCGCCTTGTTTCCGACCGGGGCGATCTGCGGCGCGCTGTTCGCCGCGCGCACGATGACCCGGAAGGCAGCGCTGCCGCTCGCCGGGGTCGCCACGCCGCTGCCGCTGTCGGTCACGGTGACCGTCGCGTCATAGCTGCCGATCTGCGCGGCGGTCGGCGTCCATTCGATCAGCGCCCGGCCATAGACTCCCGTGGGGCTGATCGTCGCCCCGGCAGGCAGGCCGGCGACAAGATAGGACAGCGCATCCTGGTCCATGTCGGACACGAGCACGGGCACGCGCAGCGTCTCCCCGGCCACCGCGACCGAGGTGCCGATGTAGGAGACGACCGGTGCCTCGTTCGGGCTGGTGACGCTGATGACGAACGCATGCCCGCCGCTGAGCGGTGCGCCGCTGCCGTCGCCGTCGTCGGTGGCAATGGCGATGACCGTATAGTCGCCGCGATCCCCCGCGCCGGGCGCGACGCGGATCGTGCCGGTGCCGTCGCCATGGTCGGTGAAGGCGATGAAGTCGGGTATCGGGCGGAAGGGGCTTTCGTTGACCAGCGTCAGCGACAGCGGATTGCCGTCGGGGTCGAAGGCGGAGACCGGAATCTCGACCACGCTGTCCCTGGCCGCCGCGACATTGTCGACCGGCGCGACGATCGGCCGGCGGTTCTGGTTGAATACCCGCACCGGCACCGTCAGTTCGGTCACCAGCGACGCGTCGCCGCCGGTGTCGGTCGCGCGGAACCGGATTTCATAGTCGCCCGCCTGACCGTTGTCGGGGGTCCAGCGCAATTCGAGCGTCACAGGATCGAAGCTGGCGCCCGGCGGCAACTCGCCGATCACCTCGACGCTGACCGTGGCCGGCAGGTTGGTGGTCGTCTCGACCGCGCCGGCGCCGGTGCGGACCGGCGGCGTGTAATAGGGGTTGTCGGGGTCGAAGGCATAGGCGGTGAAGACCAGCGTCTGCCCCTCCAGCACCTGCCAGCCTTCCTGCCGGTCGAAGATCGGCGCTGCATTGTCGGGGAGCACCTCGACATGCGCGAACACGGTGACGCTCGTCTCGCCGTCGCTGACGGTAAACGGAATATCGTAGGTGCCGGCCTGGATATAGGTCGGCTGCCATTCGAACTCGCCGCTGAACGGGTTGAGCGTGGCCCCGAAGGGCAGCGCGGCACTCGCATAGCTGAGCTCGCGATCGCCCTCGGCCGTCGCCATGATGCGGAAGCGCAGCAGTTCGCCCTCGCGCGCGGTGCGGTCGCCGGGCGGCAGCACCTGCGGCGGCTGGCTGGCCTCCGCGACCCGGACCTGCACGACCCTTTGCGTCGTGGCGATGCCGTCGGTGACGTTGAAGATCACGTCATAGCTGCCCGCGGCGCGATAGTCGGTCAGCCACGAGAAAGTGCGCGTGACCGGATCGAACGCCGCGCCGCCGGGCAGATTGTCGACCCAATAGGACAGCGGATCGAAATCCGCATCGACCGCCGCGAGCTGGAATTCGAAGAGCTGCCCTTCGGCGCCCTCCAGGCTGACCGGGATATTGGCGAAGGCGGGCGCGACATTGCCGCCCGCGACCGTGATGGTGAAGCGCTGCAGGGTGACGGCGCCGCGGGTGTCGAAGGCCTCGACGACCACCGGCGTCTGCGCCTTGTCGTCCGCCGTGGGGGTCCAGTTCAGCAGGCCGGTCGCGGCGTCGATCGTCATCCCCGCCGGCGCGCTGAGCAGACCATAGAAGACGGTCTGCCCCTCGGCATCCTCGGCCGCGGCGCGATAGCTATAGGCTTCGCCGACCTTCGCCGTGGTCGCGGGCTGGCTGGTGAAGAGGGGCGCGCTGTTGGGCACCGCATTGCCGACCACGCCGGTCACGAAGGCGAGCCGTTGATTGCCGGAGGTCAGGATCGACACCGTCTTACCGCTCGTGCCCTCTCCGCTGGCGAGCACGCCGTTCGCCGGCAGGTTGGCGCTCAGATCGATCAGCCAGCGCCCGTCGTCGGTCTGGCCGGTCGCGTTGACGGGCAGGCCGGTGAAACCCGCTTGCGGGTCGATCGTCAGCAGCGCGGGCAGCGTGATCGGCCCGTCGGTCTTGTTGATGACGGTGACGTCGTAGGAAACCGTCCCGGTCATCCGGTCGAGCCGCGTGTTGGTGAACCGGACGTCGACCAGCACGCTGATGTCGTCGAAGGCCGAAAAATCGGTGCTGTAATCGGCGCCGAGGCGCTGGCCGTTCTGGCTGGTCAGCGCCGCGTCGGCGGTCAGCAGATAATCGTCGGCCGGAAGATTGCCGAAATTGACATAGGCGGTGCGCGTCTGCGCGTCATAGGTCACCGACTGGACCGCCCGTTCGCCGGTGACGGCGCCGACGAGCGAATAATAGGCGGGATTGAGCACCGAACCCGCCTGGCCCGCGGCGCCCACGAACATGTCCTGGTCGAAGGTGATCGACAGGAAAGGCTGCGGCAGCGCGATCTGCGCGCCCGCGGGCGGATTGGTCGCGACCACCGCCGGCGCCGTCGCCGGCGCGACGACGTCGACCTGATGGCTCTGGCTGATCAGCAGACGTCCGTCGCTCGTCGTCGTCACCACATCGCCGCGCGACCCGTCGGTCGCGATCGCGACGCGGCGCAGCGTCGCCATGTCGACCATCGTCAGTTCGCTGCCTTCGGCGGCAAGGCCGGTGTCGGCCACTGCGCCCGCATTGTGCGAGACGAACATCAATCCTTCGAGCGCTGTCCCCGCCCGACCGAAAGCAAGCGAATCGGCGGGCGCGTCGAAGGTCAGCATGGTTTCGGCGCGGGCGCGGTCGGTGAAGCGCACCACCTGCTTGCGATCGGGCCAGGTCACCGCCCACAGATGGCCTTCGCCGTCGAAGGCAAGGCTGCCGACACGCAGATTTTCGTCGCGGCTCCACTGGGTGAGGCTGCCATCGTCGGGATCGAAGATCGAAATGCCGCTGTTGGTCGACACATAGATATCGCCGTTTTCGGGATCGACCGCGATCGCGATCGTCACCCCGTCGCCGAAGCGATCGAGCACCGCACCCGTCACAGGGTCGAGCCGCAGCAATGCGCCCCCGCCGGTCGTCGCCCACAGCCGCCCTTCGCGGTCGAAGGCCATGTTGAATATGGGGTCGTCGAGCTGGGCGAGCGGCGTGCCCGCCGCGCCGCCGCGCGCGTCGAATTTCCAGATCGTGCCGCGGTTGGCGCCGCCCGAGATCAGGAAGCCGCCGTCGGGCGTTTCGACGATCGCCATCGGGCCTATGCCGGCGTCGCTCCGGTCGATGCCGGTCGCGAAGGCGCGCGCGATGAAGGGGCTGAGCACCGTGTCGAACTCGCTGGGCGTGGAAAGCGCCGCCGCAGCGGGCACCGTCGCCTCGGCGGCGGCGAACAGCGGGTTGGCCGACGGTTCGGGCGACGGTTCGGGCGCCTGGCCGAAATTGGGCGGAGTGGTGCCGGGCACCGTCGGCAGCGCGCCGAGATTGACGTCCGCGCCGTCCGATGCGGCATTGACGCCCGGCGTCGGCAGTTCGCGATTGCCCGCGACATCGGTGGCGAGCGCCAGGAACTCATAGCTCTTGCCCGGTTCGCCCGCAAAGACCAGCGAGCCCTCGGCATCGGTGAGCTGGCGCTGCCAGATGCGGAAATCGCCGCCGTCCTCCGCGACATAGAGGGTGACGTGGCGCATCCCCGATCCGCCATTGTCGTCCTCGACCCGCCAGTCGACGCGATAATCGTCGGTGCCCGCGATGCGCGCCGCCGACAGGCGGCTTTCGGGCGCCTCGCCGTCGACCGTCTGACTGAGCACGAGCGTGTCCTCGGGCGCGAAGCCGTCCATCAGCACCCGCGCCGAGGCAGAGATGCTGGCGCCGGTCGCGATATCGCCCGACGGGCGCACTGAATAGGAGACGAAGCCCGCCCCGGCGCCCGCCGCATTGTTCGGCGCCAGTAGTCCGCGCGTCGCATCCTGCAACACCTCGCCGGTCAACGGGTCGATCGCCTGGATCAGCCAGTTCGCGCTCGCCGGGGTCTGATAAAGGTCGAGCACGGCGCTGACGCGCAGGATAAAGCCGCGCGCCGCGGTGAAATCATATTCGGCCTGGAAGCTCGTCTTGCCGTCAGGGACATCGATGCTGATGTCGCCGATGCGGATGTCGCCGAAGGTGAAACTGCGCGGGTCGAGGTCGGGATCGAGCTGGGTGACGATCCGTATCTCGTTGGTATAGCGCGCCGACCCCGCGGCGTTTTCGAAGCCGATCGCATAAGGCAGCGCCGCCTGGGCCGGCAGCCAGCCGAGCGTGTCCATCGTCTGCGGCCCGGTGATCGAGGCGAGGCGCCCGACATTGCCACCGGTCTCGGCGTAGCGCGAGAAATCGAGCGCCGCGAGCGGGTCGCCGTCGACCGGCTCGGGTCCATTGATCTGGAAATCGGCGGGCAGACCGGCGCCGCGCTGCGCGAAGTCGATCCACGGCACGAAGATGCGGAACGCCTCGAAATAGGTGGGATTCGACAGGCCGAGGTCATAGTCGGCGGGATCGGGCAGCGCCGGGATCGGCACCTCGCCCGTGTAGCGCGGGCTCTGGCGCGGATCCATATAGTCGATGTCGGCCATCTGGCCCTGATCGTGGCCGTAGAGCGCGCGCAATTGCTCGAAGAAGCCGAGCAGGTCGCCGTCCGAACGGATGTCGCTCCCCGCCGGACCATAGAGGATGCCCGCCGCGAGCGTCGCCATCAGGCTGACGATCTGCGGCTGGGTGCGGATCGGCGGCACCTCGCTGTCGGGGCGCAACAGCCCGGCCTCCTCGAGCGCCGCGAGATAGAGATCGACCCACTGCGCCTCGCTCGCCGCAAGTGCGAGCAGCGACGGCGGAGCGTCGTCGGCGGCGAGGATCGCGTCGCGCAGCCCCTTCGCCTGCCCGGTCTGGAAGGCGACGAATTCGGCGCGCGTCATCGTCGTCGCCGCGGCGAGGATATGGAAGCGGAACGGAATGAAGGGAATCTCGTCGCGGCTCGGCGTCGCGGCGTTCGATTGGTAGAGGCCGACGAAATCGAGCTGATCGAGGACGCCCTTCGCTGCGGGAAGCTGTTCGGTGATCAGGTCCTTCGCCGCTTCCCACCAATCCTCGAGCCCGCCCTCGCCGCCTTCGAGCAGCCCGTCGAGCGACGGGAAGGAGACCGCCATCTGATCGCGGAAGGCATCGAAGGAGCGGTCGGCCATCGCCTTCAGCCCCGGATAGGTCTGGATGTTGAAACTGAAGCCGGCAAAGCCGTCGGCGGGCTGGTCGTAGAGGAAGCCCGAGGTGATGAGCTGGCCGTTGGTGTTGACGATGGATTCGAGGTTCAGCCACGGCACCAGCGCACCGACGCTGTCGAGCATCCCCTCGGGCGCGCCGCGGACGTTGGTGAAGAAGTCCAGGAATCGCAGGCCATAGACATATTCATTGCTGTTGAGTTCGGGCACGCCGACCTGGAAATAGGTATAGGGCGCGTCGAGGTTCGACTGGTTCTGGAGCGCGACCGAATAGGTCGCCTGATCGCCCGCCAGGATGACCCGCGGGCCGCCGACGCCGATCGTCACCTCGGGCTCGATGCCGCGTTCGATCAGGAAGCGATAGGGCTCGATCGTCTCCGATCCGTCGGGGTTGATGACCTTGATGTCATAGAGGCCGTGCGGCGCGCCGGTGAAATCGAAGGTGGCGATGATCGTCGCGGAATCGACGACCTTCCACGCGACCGGCTCATATTCGGCGATTCCCGGACGCGACACCTTGACGATCGCGTCGGGATGGAACTGCGCGCCCTTTATCGTCGTCGTGACAAAGCGCGAATCGCCGCCGCGGTCGGTCTCGATATCGGTGATGACGAGCGGCAGCAGATCGGCGGTCAGCGTCACCTGCGCGCCCTCGGCCGGGCCGCTGTAGCCACGCACGAGGACGTAATAGACACCGGGCTCGGTATCGGGAACGATCGCGGTCAGTTCCTGCGCGAGCGGGCCGGTATAGGTCGCGTCGAAGGCGGCCGAGGTCGGCACCGCGTCGTGGCGCAGGAACACCTCGTTGATGCTGCGTTCGTCGTTCGATCCGACGCGGAAGCGCAGCGTGCTGTCGGCGGGAACCTCGATGCGATAGAGACGCTCCTGCCCCGGCTCGAGATCGACGGTCAGCGGGATGCCGAGCGCCAGTTCCTCGACCGAGATCGACAGGGCGTCGGGCGACGCGGTGCTGTTGTTGCCCTCGCCCGTATCCTCGTAAAGCTGGTTGCGCACGTCGGTGCGGACGATCACGCGATAGTCGCCCGCCGCCGCGCCGGGCAGCGTCGTGTCCAGCGACAGCGTATAGCTGCCGTCGGGCAGCAGCGTGCCGCTGAAATCGGCGCGCCCCAGCAGCTTGTCGCCGACGTCCCAGGTCGCGTCGCGCGACAGATAGACGGCGTCGGTCCAGCTTCCCGACGCGGTCACGTCGCTGATGTTCTGGACCGTCCAGCTGATCGTCACCGGATCGCCCGACTGGCGGTCGCCAGGGATGACGATGTCGCGGACCTCGATGTCGGTCGGCGGCGGCAGCTCGATGACCATCGGGTCGATCGTGCCGCGGACATTGTCGCGCTCGTCGGCCTCGAACAGCGCGCCCGTCGCGTCGTAGCGCGCGGGGTCCGTGACGACGAAGACATAATAGGCCTCGGTGCCGAGGTCGTTCGGCACGGCAAGGTCGAGCGCGACGTCATATTTGTCGCCGGCCGCCAATCCGCCGCTATGCCGCACCGACCCAAGATAGCGGTCGGAGGTGAGGTCGAGGAAGGGATCGCGCGACAGATAGATCAGGTCGTCCCACTGGCCCTGCAGCGCCGGGGTCGCGCCGCCGGTGTTGGTGACCGTATATTCGAGGTGGAATTTCTGCCCGCGCACCGCGCGTTCGGGCGCCGCCAGCGCCGTGACCTGAAGGTTGGGCGGCGTATAGGGAGTCAGCGTGATCTGCTTCGCGGTGCTGTTGTTCCCCTCCCCCTCGAATTCGCGCACCTTGCCGGCGAGCGAGCCGCGTACGCCCTTCAGGCGCGGCGACAGGCTGCTTTGCGCATAGCCCGATTCGGTGAGTTCGGAATCGGCCATGGCGATGACGTGCATCGGCCCTTCGAGTTCGAACGGCAGCGTCACCGTCACCGTCGCATAATAGGACTCGCCGGCTTCGAGCACGCCGACATGCTTGTTCTCGGCCTTGACGATCACGCCGGGCGCGCTCTCGCGCGACATCAGCCAGTCGCCATCGTCGAGCGAGGCGTCGAGCGACAGATAGACGCGGTCGGTCCAGCTGTCCTCGCGCGTCGCGCGATTGCCGACATTCTCGACCTTGAAGCGGATCGTCACCGTGCTGCCCGCTGCCAGCGTGTCGGACAGGGCGGGATCGGCAATTTCAAGGTCGGTCACCTTGAGGTCGGGCTCGCGATAGACGACCGGAAAGGCCGCCTGCCCCATATTCCCTTCGGGCCGTTCGAACGCATATTTGGCGAAGCGGTCGAGCAGGCCGGCGTTGTCGCCCTCGCGCACGATGTCGGCGGCGATCGGGTTGCGCCCCGCCGAGTTGGCGATCACATGGACGTAATAGTCGCCTTCGACTCCCGGCGGCATCGTGAAGTCCACCGTGCGGCTATAGCTTTCGCCGGCGCCGAGCGGGCCATCGGCGACGGTGACGGTCGCGACCTTCTGCGCGCGATCGGGATCGAAGCTCGGGTCTTTCGATATCCAGACCTCGTCGGTCCAGTATTTCGTGCCTTCCCAGACCGCCCCGCCGTCATTGCGGACGGTGTAGGTGACGCTCGTCCTTTCTCCTGAATATGCGGGCGTTTCCGGTGCCGCGGGCGTGACCGCGGTCACGCGCAGGTCGGCGGGCGCATGGGTCACGCTGGTTTCGACGAAAGCGGCGTTGTCGAGCGTGTTGGGATCGCCCGAAAGCTGCGAGCGCACGATGACATAGAGGCCGGCCGCCGCGGGGTTGAGCGTGAAGGTCTGGCTGTTGGTATAGGATTGCCCCGGATCGAGCGGCTTCAGATTGGCGAAACTGCCGAGATCGAAGACGTTGGTCGCATCTTCGAGCAGCGGCGCGTCGGCCAGATAGACGCGGTCGGTCCAGCCGGTGGCGGTGGTGTTGCCGCCGGCCTTGACCGTCCAGCTGACGGTGAAATTCCCGCCGCCGATGCCGACCGGGTCGGCGCTGACCGAATCGACGGCGATCGCGCGCGTGAAGACGTGCGGCGGCACGCCGACGATATCGATCGCCCGCGCTCGATAATTGCTCGAATTGATCTCGGCCGGGTCGTCGGGATTGACGTTGGTCGCGAGCGAATCCTCAAGCAGCGTCGCATAGGGATCGACCCAGGGCATGATGTAATAGGTGCCCGATACCAGCCCCTCGGGCAGGGTGACGGTAACCTCGCGGTCATAGCCCGCGTCCTTGACCAGAACGCCGCCCTCGTAATTGATGGTGGAAAGCAGGATATCGCCCTGCCCCGGATGCGGCCGGTTCTTGTCGCGCGTCAGCCAGATCTGCTCGGCCCAGCGGCCAAGGTCGGTGTCGCCCGCACCGCGGTTGGTGACACTGTACCGCACGGACACCTGATTGCCTTCGAACGCCTGCACCGGCGCGACGACCGAATCGACGACCAGATCGGCGAAGGGAATGGGATCGACATGGATTTCGTGGGCTACAATATTGCTCTGCGCGGTGTCGTTCGGCCATTCGTCGATGCGGTTGCCGCTGTCGGTGGCGACGAGGATATAAACGGTGCCGCGGAATCGCTTCGGCACGGTGAACGTCCCCGATTCCGAGCTATATTCCTCGAGCGAGCCGAGCGCCGACGGATTCTGGAGGGTCGAGACGAGGATATCGTCGCTGGTCAGCTTGTCGTCGAGCGACAGCCAGACCTGGTCCGTCCACGTCCCGTTCGCGGCTTCGAGGCCCTGGTTGACGACCTTGAACTCGACCGATGCGGTCGCGCCCGCGCTCACCCGGTCGGGCGCGACGATTTCGCTGACCGTCAGGTCGGGGCGCGGCAGCGTCGCTACCAGGATCGTCGCATCGTCGACGGCGCGGTTATTGTCCTCACCACCGTGCTCATAGACGACATTGCCGGCATCGGTGACGACGATCACCTCGTAATTGTCGCTGACCTTCGCGGGCAGCCGCATCTCCTCCTTGCGGCTGTATGTCTTTCCGGCCTCGAGCGGCCCGGTGTAGCTGTAGGTGCCGATCAGCGTCCCCGCGCCGGTGTCGCCCGCGCGGCGCAGATAGACGCGGTCGGTCCAGCTTCCCGTCGCCGCGGCGGCGCCGATATTGCGGACCGTCCACTCGATATCGACCACCTGCCCCTCGACGCCGGTCGCGGGCGCAGAGATCGTCTCGACCTTCAGGTCCGGCGACGGCGCAAGAGCGATGGCGAACGGCACCGACGCGCCGCTGTTGTTGCCGGTGAAGACGAACTCATAGGGGCTCGATCGCGGATCGGTCGATCCCGGCACCTCGACGACGATGCGATAATCGCCGCTCAGTCCGTCGGGCAGGCGGAAGCTCGCGGTGCGCGCATAGCTGTCGCCGGGCGCGAGGAAGCCGAGATGGTTGACGCTGCCCAGCTTGACCCGGCCGCTGCCGTCGGGCCGTTCGAGATAGACCTGGTCGAACCAGTCGCCGCTGTTGGTCAGCCCGATTCCCTGGTTGCCGACCGTCCAGCTCACGTCGATCAGACTGCCCGACAGCGCGCCGCCCGCGGGGGCCGACACTTCGACCGAAGGGACATGCAGGTCGGCCCAGGGGATCGGCGACACGTCGAACGGACCCGACAGGAAGCCGCGATTGTCGTCGGCGCCATTCTCGAACACCTCGCCCTTCGCGTCGGTCTGCACGAACAGCGTGTAGCGGCCATAAAAGCCCGGCGGCAGCAGCAGCTCCTCGCTCGCGTCATAGCTTTCGCCGACCGCCAGCGCACCGCTGTGGACGAACTCGCCGAGCACGACATCGTCGCCGTTGCCGAACACCGCATCGCGCGACACGATCACGCGGTCGGTCCAGCCCGCGGTGAAGCCGGCGCCGGTGCCGACATTGGTCACCGTCCAGCCGACCGTCACCCGCGCGGGATCGGCCACGGTCCGCGCGGGAGCGGTGACGCCGCTCACCTCCAGATCGGCATAGTCGGCCAACCCGACGTCGAGCGCGATCGACCCCTGGTTGTTCGCTTCGCCTCCGCCCGTCTCGGCCACGGCATTGCCGCTGTCGGACTGGATGATCAGGCGATATTCCCCGCTCGCGTCGATCGGCAGGGTGATGGTCAGCGCACCGTGGTAAACGGCGCCGGCGACCAGCGCGGCGTCGCTCACCAACGCACCGAGCTGTATATCGCCGGCGCCGACGACGGCGTCGCGCGACAGCCAGACCGTATCGGTCCAGCCGCCGAGCGTGTCGCCGCTGCCGTCGTTGCGAATCTGCCACTTGACCTCGATCTGGGAATTGGATTCGGCGGTGCCGCCTTCGGGCCCCTCGATCAGCATCGGCACCAGATCGGGATGCGTCAGCTTCAATATGCCCGAGACCCCGACATTGTCGGTTTCGAGTCCGTTCTCGAACACTTGCGAGAGCGCGTCGGCACGCACGAAGATGCGCCAGTCGCCATCGGCATAGCTGGACGGGATGGTGACCGCCTGGATCAGCTCATAGCTTTCGCCCGGTGCAAGGTCGAAGTTGTGCGGCAGCGAGGTCAGCGTGTGAGCGCCCGCGATAGTGTCGTCGCTGTCGATATAGATGCGGTCGGTCCAAGGCGCGGTCGCCGCGACGCTGCCGATGTTGCGCACGACGTAGATGACGTCGACCGTCTCGCCGGGCACCGCGCCTTCGGGGACGATGACGCTTTCGACGGTCAGGTCGGCCGCCGCGGCGGCGGCGAAATGGATCGGCGGCGACACGGCGGCATTGTCGCCTTCGGCGAAATTCTCGAACAGCGTTTCCCCCGCGTCGGTGACGAGGATCAGGCGATAGTCGCCGGTGCGCCCGTCCTGTACCCGCGCGTCGACCGACACGGTATAGCTGGCACCGACCGGCAGCGCGCCGTCGCGGGGGATTTCGGCGAGGATCAGGTCGTTCGCATCGACGACATCGTCGGTGGACAGGATCAGCCGGTCGACATGACCGCCGGGCGCGACGATATCGCCCGTGTTGCGGACGCGCCACGACACGGTGAAGGGATCGCCGCCGAGCACCGTGTCGTCCGGGCCGAACACGGCCTCCGCGACCAGATTCGGCGCGAGCGAGGTGATGCGGATCTGGGCCGGGTCGCTTGCATTGTCGGCGCGCGTGTCGGGTTCCAGCACCGCGCCGCCCGCGTCGGCGACCACGAACAGGCGATAGACGCCGCCGATGTCCGACGGCAGCGTGACGGCGAGCGTGGCGTCATAGCCCGCTCCGGTGGCCAGCGGCGCCGTGCGCGGCCGTTCACCGAGCACGATGTCGTCGCCGTTGCCGAACACCTCGTCGGTGCTCAGGATGACGCGATCGACCCAGCCGCCCGTCGCCTGCGCTTCCGCGCCGGCATTGTCGACGCGCCACGACACCGCGATGCTGTCGCCGCCCACCGCATCGGCGGGGGCGCCGACATTGCCCACACGCAGATCGGCATAGGGCCGCGCCGCGACTGGAACCGTCGCCTGCGCGCTGTTGTTGCCCTCTGCGTTGCGATCGGACGCGACCTCGCGCACTGCATTGCCGCCGCCGCCGGCATTCTGGTCGGCATAGACGGTGACGCGAATCGTTCCGACCGACGCCTGTCCGTCGGGCAAACGGAAGCTGAAGCTGCGCGCGCGCTCCGCACCGCCGGCGAGTTGGGTATCGCTGGCGATGCTGGTGTCGAGCAGCGTCTGGCCGGTCGCCGTGTTGACGACCAGGATACGGTTGCTCCAACCCGCCAGCGTCGCGGCATTGCCGATATTCGCCTCGGTCCAGTTCAGCGTGATCGCGTCGCCCGACTTCGGCTCCGCCTCGGCGATGGCGAGATCCCGGATCGTGAGGTCGGGAGCCGAAACGACCGTCGCGGTGCCGGCATTGTTGGTCTCTCCATTGCCCGCGTCATTGGCCTCGCCGGCTTCGTCGAGAATGTCGGTCGTGACGGTGAAGTCGAACCGGCCGTGCGCCGTCAACCCCTGCGGCCAGACGACGACATGGCTGCCCGCGCGCGATTCCCCGGCCCCCAGCGCATCCGCCGCCACGGTCGCGAGCAATATCTGCTGTCCGCTGGTCGCGTTGCGCAGCACGATCCGTTCCGAAAAGCCGCCCGGCGTCGGCCGGTTGCCGCTGTTGGTCGTGATCCAGTGCAGCGTCACCGTGTCGCCCGGCGCCCAGCCTTCCGCCGGTTCGGGCGTCACATCGGAGACGATCAGGTCGATGAAGGGCGCGAGGATCGACTCGACCTCGATCGCGGCGCTGTTGTTGGTTTCGGCGGTCGCCGAGGCATTTTCCTCTGCCACCGCATTGGCGACGTCGCTGGTGACGGTCACCGAGATAGGCCCGACCCCGGCGTTGCCGGCGGGCAGCGCCACCGTCATCTGCCGCTGCCGCGACGCCCCGGCGGCCAGCTCGCCACCGTTATCGTCGAGCAGGAAATTGCCGATCACCTGTCCGGTGTCCAGATTGCGCACGATCACCCGGTCGGCCCAGACGCCGGTCGCGGCCAGCAACCCTTCGTTCGCGGTACGCCAGGCGACGGTGATCGTGCCGCCCGACTGGATCGGTCCGTCGGCGGTCACCGTGATGTCGCGCGGGATCAGGTCGGGCGCCGGATTGACCTCTACCCCCGGGATCGGGATCGGTGCAGTCTCGGGATTCTCGAAGACGTTGAAGCCGAAGGTGCCGACCGCCGCCGCGTCATAGACATAGCCTTCGAGCAGCAGCGTGTAGACGCCGTCGTCGGGCAGGACGAAACCCTCGACATCGTTGAAATCGCGGGTGAAAAGTTCGCGGCCATTAGGCGCGATCAGCCGCCAGTAGGCCGACACGCCGGCGAGCGCCTGGCGATCGAAATAATAACGCTCGCCCGCTTCGCCCGCGAAGCGATAGGCCTCGGTTTCCGAACCGGGGCTGAGCGTGCCGGTGACCGGCAGGCCGGGGGTGATCTGCGCCGCGTCGGCGAGATCGAGCACGCGCAGCGAATAATTGCGCTCGGTCGCGGCACTGTTGTTGGTGACGCGCAGCACATAATCGCCGGCGGGGACCGCGAGCACCGGATTGCTGCCGATATTATAGCTGTCGGACCCGGTGAAGCTGCGCGACGCGACCTCGCCCCGCGGCCCGGTCAGCGTCCAGACGAGCGAGGAGTCGGCGGTCAACGCGTCGACATAGAGCAATGTGTCGTCGGTCAGCGTGAACGTCAGCAGCGCCGACTGCCAGGGCTGATCGAGCGTGCCGCCGGCCGTCGCGCCCGGCGTCAGCGCCGCCGGCTGATCGGCGATGCGCGACACCTGGAATTCATAGGTCGCCGACGGATTGGCATCGTCGACCCGCCCCTCGAAGATCAGCGTGTAGGCGCCGTCCTTCTCGAGCGTGACCGGCCCGTAATCGGCGTCGTGATTGCCATAGAAGACGAGCTTGCCGTTCGGGTCGAGCAGGCGCCAGCGCCCGGCGCTGCTGTTGGTCAGATAGTCGAAGAAGAGGCGGTCGCCCGCTGCACCGGTGACGCGATAAAGCGCGGTCGCATTGGCGGGCTCGATCGTCCCGCTGGTCACCGCGCCGAGCGTCAGCGGCGTCGCGGCGGCAAGGTCGAGCAGGCGGAACGCGAAATCGCCCACCGCGTCGCCGACGCCGTCGATGGTCAGCACATAATCGCCGGCCGCGGCGAAGACGGCCATCGCATCGGTGCGATTGAGCGCGTCGCTGCGCGCAAAATCGCGGCTGTCGACGACTCCCGCCGGACCCGTAAGCGTCCAGGCGATATTCGCATTGTTGGTCAGGCTGTCGAACAGCAGCCGCGTCGCGCTGTCGAGGGTGAAGGCATAGCGCTGTCGGTCGCCTGCCGCGGCGAGTGTTCCCGCCGTCCTTTCGCCCAGGGTCAGCGCCGCACCGGCGTCGGTCATCGCACCGACGCGGAAATCCAGCGTCTGCGGCGCGCCGGTCGGAATCCGCCCTTCGACGAGCAGCGTATAGGTGCCCGTCAGCGGCAGCGGCGGTTCCTCGACGTCGCCGACGCGGCCCGGGCCGAAGACGACATTGCCGCGCGGATCGATCAGCCGCCAATAAGGATCGGTCGAGCCGCCGATATGGTCGAAGAACAGCCGCTCGCCGGCTTCGGCATCGAAGCGGAAGGCCTGGGTGACGTTGCCGGGGTTGAGCGTGATCGATTGCGCCTCGCCGAGCGCGATGGGGGCGCCCTCGGCGAGCGAGAGCAGGCGGAAGGCATAGCTGCCGGTCGCGGTACCGGTCGCCGAAACCGCGAGCGTGTAGGTGCCGGGCTGAAGCCACATCACCGGATTGCCGGTGAAGCTCGACGAATCGCTCGCGGTAAAGGCGCGCGCCGCGCCGGTCTGCGTCGGACCGACGATCTGCCAGCGGAGCTGGGCATTGTTGGTCAGCGCGTCGAACACCACAGGGGTCGGCTCGGTGACGGTAAAGCCGAAGCGGTCGACGCCGCCGGCGCGCCCGATCGTGCCCGTCGCCGCCTCGCCGAACACCACCGCCGGCACCGGCGCCGCCGCCGGTGTCATCGCGATGGCGATATTGTCGATATCCTGGTTGCCGGTGTTGCCGCCCTGCGATGCCGAGAGCAGCAGGCGTCCCGCCTCCAGATCGAAGCCGGGCAGGAAATAATCCTCGACCGCGACCACCGCGCCGCCGCCCGCGGGGGTCAGTTCGATGGTCAGCAACGTCCCGCCCTCGGTACGTTCGAGCAGCAGCCGGGCATGGGTCCAGTCGCCGTTCGCCATCACGATGCCGGGCGCGATGTCGTTGACCAGCCGCGTGCCGTCGAGATGGATCGAGATGCTGTTGTGCGCGCTGCCGCCGGTATTGTCGAAGGTGTCGAACCCGATGCCGAGCGCGCCCGCGACATCGGCCTCGATATCGACCTGCGGCCCCGGGCCGCCGCTGCCGTAGCGCGACACCGGCAGATAGGCGATCGCCAGCCCGTCGGCATCGGCGGTCTGCCCGGGGCGGCGGGCCAGGCGGAAATCGAATCCGATCTCCACGACGTCCTGCCGCCCGCTGCCGGTCGCGGAGAAGGCGGCGCTGTTCTGCGCATTGGCGTTGAGCGCATCGGTCAGGCGCAGGAAATCATCGTCGCCGTCGCCCAATATCTGCGCCGCAGCGCCGCGGTGATTGGCAAGCACATAGGGAAGGCCGCCGGATTCGAAATCCTGGCTCGTCGCGCCGTTCGCGGGCGGCTGTGCCGGAACGTCGAACAGAAAGCCGTAGCCGCTGTCGGTCGTCTGCAGGCTGCGCCCTTCGACGAGCAGCGTGTATGTGCCCGCCATCGTCGCGGTGAGCAGACCCGTGTCGGCAAGGGTCGAGGGGCCGAAGACGACCTGCCCCAGAGGGTCGATCAGCCGCCAGCGGTTGTTGCCCGACCCGTTCGATTGCACGTCGAAGCCGAAGCGCATGCCGGCGGCCGCGTCGAAGCGATAAAGATCGGTCTCCCTGCCTGCTTCGCCGAGCGCGCGGTTGTAGAGGCCCGAGGGCGCCAGTTCCTCCGCCGACGCAAGGTCGAGCAGGCGAAAGGCATAGGCGCCGGTCGCGTCGCCGGCGCCGTCGACGGTCAGTGTCCAGGTGCCCGCCGACAGGTTCAGCACCGGGTTGCTGGTGAAGTCGGCGCCGTCGGAGCCGCCGAGCGCGCGCGCATCGACCAGCTTGCCGTCGGGTCCGGTCAGCGTCCAGTTGAGGCCCGCGGGATTGCTCAGCGCGTCGAACAGCAGCCGCGCCGGCGCATCGAGGGTGAAGCTGTAACGGTCGCTCTCGCCCGGCTGCGCGATCGTCGAATCGATGCGCTCTCCGATCGGCAGCAGCGCATCCTGCATCCGCGTCGGATAGACGGCGAAATCATAGCCCGCCCCCGCGCCCTGCCCGACCTCGCCCTCCAGCAGCAGCGTATAGGTGCCGGTGAATTCGAGCGTCTGGCCGTCGATGTCGGTCAGCGTCCGCTGGTTGAAGACGATGTTGCCGAACGGATCGATCAGCCGCCAGCGCACCCCGGCCCGCGCCGCGATCGCGTCGAAGACGAAGGTTTCGCCGGCGACGGCGGCGAAGCGATAGGCGGCGATCGCATTGGCCGGGGTCAGATCGGCCGAAACCAGCGTGCCGAGCGGCAGGGGCATGGCGTTCGCCAGGTCGGTCAGGCGGAAATTGTAGAAGGCGGTGGTGTCGCCCACGCCATCGACCGTCAGCACATAGTCGCCGGGGACCAGGTCGAGCACCGGATTGCCCGAGAAGCCCGACGAATCGGACTGGTCGAAGCGGCGAGCGTCGACGACGACGCCCTCGGGGCCGGTCAGCGTCCAGGTCAGACTGCTGTTGGGGGTCAGGCTGTCGAACAGCGCCATCGTCCGGGCGGTCAGCGTGAAGGCATAGCTGCGGGTCTCGCCCGGACTGTCGATGCGGCCGCTGACCCCGTTCGGGTTGAGGCTCCGCAGCAGCGCGCCGCCCGACAACGCCGTGCCCTCGAAATCGAGCGCATAGGACAGGCCCGCCGTCCCCGGCGCGGCGGGCGCCGTCATTCCGGCCGCGATCTCTGCGGCGGTGCGCGCGACGGTCCACAGCCGCACCGCGTCGATCGCGCCCTCGATCATGCCGTCGGAGGCATTGTCGTCCGGGTAATGGCCGAGTTCCAGCGGCTCGCCATTCCGGACGGCATCATTCTTGCGGATGGAGCCGGAGGCCAATTCGACTCCGTTCACATAGAGTTTGAGCAATCCGTTGTCGCGGTCGGCCACGACGGCCAGATGGACCCATTCGCCGGTGGCGAACACGCCGTTGCCGGTCGTCACGCTCTGATTGCCCGCGGTATCGCCGACGCTGGCATAGACACGGCCGGAATTGTTGACCGACAGGTGCAGCGGGATGCTGCCGTCCTGGTCGTTGCCCTTGGTCGCGAGGATGGTCCAGGTGTCGGTGAAGCGGTCGAGCCGGTACCAGCCCTCGAACGTCAGGTTGCGCACCGGCGCGACCGCCGGACTGTCGGGAATCTCGACATAGTCGACGCCGCGCAGCGTCAGCGCGTTGCCGTGAACGCCCGGCTCGACCTTCGGCGCATCGGGGTTGGGACCGTCGAGCGTGATCGGCACCGGCGCCGTCGCCGACACGTCATAGACGGCGAGCCGATAGTCGACCGGCCAGTTGGACAGCGCGGTCCGCCCCTCGACCAGCAGCGTATAGGTGCCGCCATAAGTCAGCGCACCGGTATCATAGTCGCCGGCGTTGACCGGCCCCAATATCTGCCGCCCGAAGGGGTCGATCAGGCGGAAGGTCGCGCGGTCGCCGCTGGTGCTGAGCTGTTGCAGGTCGATGAACAGCCGGTCGCCGGCGTCGACGTCGATCCGATAGGCCCGATTGTCGCGCGAGGGGCTGATCCGGTCGCTGACGGCGCTGTTCAACGCCAGCGCGGGCGCGCTGCCGAGGTCGAGCAGGCGGAAGGCGAAGGCGCCGGTCGCGGCGCCGTTGCCGTCGACGGTGATCGTATATTCGCCCGGTTCCACTCGGAAGGCGGCGTTGGTCGCGCCCAGTTCGTGGCTTTCACCGTTGCGCATGTTGCGGACGACCGAAAAGCCTTCGGGACCGGTGATCGTCACCGTCATCCGGTCGTCGTTGTGGAGCGCGTCGAAGGCCAGCAGCGTCGGCGCGTCGACGGTGAAGCTGTAGCGGTGCGTGTCGCCGGGGCCGTCGAGCCGCCCCGCGATCGCGCCGTCGATCGCGTCGAGGTCGCGCAGCACCGGGATAGCCGCGCCCGACACGCGGTCGGTCACCCGGCCGCCGCTCTCGGCGTCGAAATCGAGGTGCAGCACCAGCCCGGCGGTATCGGCGGGCGCGCCGCCGAGCATGTCGGCCGCGATTGCCGCGGCGCCGCGCGCGCGGTTCCAGATGCGCAGTTCGTCGAGCCCGCCCTCGAACCGCTGATAGCTGTCGTCATATTCGGGTCCGGCGCCGATATAGAGCGGCGTGTCGGAACTGCCGTTGTGCGGCGTGGTGGTGATCGTGCGCGACGCCGCGAGAACGCCGTTCAGATAAATGCGCATCGCGCCGCTGCCGCGCTCGATCTCGACCGCGACATGGGTCCACTGCCCCTGCGGCACCGAACCGCCCGCAGTCGCCAGCGTGTCCTCGCTGCCGCCCCGCGCGCTCGACACATGGATATAGCCCGAACTGTTGTACCAGATCGAATAGCCGCGCTGACCCGCGTCGTTCGCCTTGTAGACGATCGGCGTCCAGGCGTCGGTCATGCGGTCGGGATCGATCCAGAATTCGACGGTCAGGTCGTCGCGCAGGTCGAGCGCGGGATCGGCGATCTCGATCTGCTCGTGCGTGGTCAGCGACAGCGCATTGCCGACCTTGCCGGGACGCAGCAGCGGCGGCAGCGCATTGTCGCCGTCGATATCGACCGGAGTCAGCGGGCTCGACGCGCGGTAAAGGGTGAAGCGATAATCCTGCGTCGCCGTCGTGGCCCACACCCGTCCCTCGATCAGGACCAGATAGGTGCCGCCTTTCTCTGCGGTGAACTCGCGATCGTCGACACCGCCGGGGTTCGAAAGCTGTTTGCCGTCCGGGCCGATGATCCGCAGGCTGGTGTTCGGGGTGCTCAGCAGATTGTCGAAATAGAAATGCTCGCCCGCGACCGCGTCGAAGCGATAGAAGGCGGTTTCGTTCGACGGATCGAGCGAACCGGCGGCGGGCTGACCGGGGATCAGCGCCGCCGCCGTCGCGACATCGACCAACCGGAAGGTCGCTGTTCCGGTGTAGAAGCCGTTGCCGCTGACCGATAGGTCGTACGTGCCGGGTTGCAGGTCGATGATGCGCTCGCCGCTGTTTTCAGCGCCGTCGCTGTAATAGAAGGCGGCGCCGGCGATCTCGTTGCCGAAGCGGCTGAGGCTCCACGACAAGCTGGTGTCGGCGGTCAGCGAATCGAAATAGACGCGCGTCGGCGCGTCAACGGTCAGGGTGAAGCGGTTGACCTCGGTCGGCCGCGCGATCGTCGTCGTCGCGTCGCTGTTCAGTGTCAGCGCCTGCGGCGCCGGATCGACCGGGCGATCAACAATGAATTCATAGGGCCGCGACGCCGCCGTGTCGGTGATGCGCCCTTCGAGGAGGATATGATAGCGCCCCGCGATCGTCGCGGTCTGGGTGCGATCGCCCACCCCGGCCGATCCCGACAGGTCGCGGCCGAACGGATCGAGCAGGCGGAAGGCCGCATTGGCGGGTGCCTGGCGGCTGTCGAAGGTAAAGGTCTCGCCCGCCGCGAGGTCGATCGCATAGATACGCGTCTCCGACGCGGGGGTCAGCGCACCGGTCACCGTCTCGCCCCGTCCGTCGATCTGCGTCGCCGCCGCGCGCACGTCGAGCAGACGGAAGCTGTATGCGCCGGTCGCGTCGCCCGTCCCGTCGATCAGCAGTTCATATTCGCCGGGCCCAAGGAGCATCGGCGGCCGGCTCGTCTGCTCGAAACCGTCGGCCGCCCTGAGCGAGGTCGTGAAATCATAGCCCGGACCCGACAGACGCCAGGTCAGCCCCGAATTATTGGTGAAGCTGTCGAGCGCGAGCAGCGTTTCCCCGGTCAGCGTGAAACGATAGCGCTGCACGTCACCCGGCCCGGCGATCTCCCCCTCGACCGGATCCCCGAGCGTCAGGGCGAGGGGAGCCGGGTCCCGCATCGGATGCAGCGCAAAGCCATAATCGTCGCTCGCGCCGCCGTTCCACACCCGGCCTTCGACAAGAAGGCGATAGGTGCCCGCGACCGGGAGCGTCAGCTCGCGATCGCCAAAGGACGTCGTGGCCAGGAATTCGCGCCCGAAGGGGTCGATGATCCGCATCGACCCGCTGCCGAGCGGGGTCCGCACGTCGAGGAACAGCCGGTCCCCGGCGGCACCGGCAAAGCTGTAGACCGCGGTCGCATTGGCGGGCGTCAGCACCCCGCTGGTCGTCGAATTGTCGGTCGCGACCGGAATCGCCGCCGCGAGATCGAGCAGGCGGAAGGCATAGGCGCCCGCGCTGCCGCTCACGCGAAGCTGATAGGTGCCGGCGAGCGGCAGATCCAGCGTCGACCCCCCGCCCACCTCATAGGAATCGGAAGCGCTGAAGGCGCGGTTCGACAGTTCGACGCCGCGCGGCCCGATCAGCGTCCACGCCTTGCCCGAATCGTCGGTGAGCGAATCGAACGCCAGCTGCGCCGGTCCGGAGAGGGTGAATGTGTAAAGATCGGTCTCTTCGGCGTTCGCCAGCGTGCCGTCGACGCGCGCGCCGAGCGTCAGCGCCGTCCCCTGCGACCGGTCGGGCGGCGGCGTGTTGCCGGTGCGGTTCACCCGCACGCCATAGTCGAGCGGCGTGCTGTCCCAGACCCGTCCCTCGATCGCCAGCGTGTAGGTGCCGCTCATGCCCAGCGCGACGGGGACCGCGCCATCGAAATATTGCGCGGACGTCACCAGCCGCCCGGTCGGGTCGTAGAGCCGCCAGAAGGCGTTGCCGGCGGCACCCCCCGCGACATGCTCGATCGTGACCGCATCGCCCGCCGCGCCGTCGAAGCGATACAGATCGGTCTCGCCGCCCGGATCGAGGCGCCCGGCGGCTTGCGCCCCCAGCGTCAGCGGCGTCGCGGCGGCGATGTCGATCAGGCGGAAACGGTAATCGGCATCGAGGTCGCCGAGCCCGTCGACGACCAGCTCATAATCCCCGGCCGGCAGGTCGAGAAGCGTGCCCCGTCCCGCGTCGATCTCGATCGAATCCGACGCACGGAAGCTGCGGCTCGCCACTTCGGTGCCGCGCGGGCCGGTGAGCGACCAGACCAGGCTGCTGTTGTCGGTCAGACTGTCGAACAGCAGCTTCGCCGGCGACGCGAGGGTGAAGGTCAGCCGGTCGCGCTCGCCAACGCCGACATGGCCGTTTACGGGCGTTCCCACCGCAACCGCCTGAATCTGGTCCGTCGGCTTCAGAAGGCGGGCGGTGAAGGCCGCAGGCGCCTCGTTATACGCGCTGCCCTCGACCGCGATCACATAGTCGCCGTCCATCGGCAGGTCCGACAGTTCGATATCCTGCAGGCTGGTCGCCGACAGCATCTGGACACCATCGGGGCGATAGACGCGCGCGGTCAGCGTCTCGCCGGATCGCGTCAGCAGGTCAAAGACCCAGCGGTCGCCCGCCTGCGCGGTGAACCGATAGAGCCGCGTCTCGGTCGCGCGCCCCCCCGCCGACGTCGCGGCGACGCCGGCGCTCGACCGGTCGGCTGCGCTGCGGCCGCTCGCCTCGTCGAAACGCCAGTTGCCGACGAGGCCCGCCTCGCCGCCGGTCAGCGGCCGGCCCGCATCGGCCGCGATCTGCGCTGCGCTGCGCGCGATGGTCCATATCCGCGCTTCGTCGATCGACCCGTTCCAGCGATAGTTGCCGCTCGGCGCGGCGCCGATCGCGAGCGGCGACTGGCTGTGCGCGATCTCTCCGTCGAAGGCGCGCTCGGCCGCGAGTTCACCGTCGATGTAGAGCCGCAGGAACGCGCCGTCATAGGTCGCGGCGACATGCTGCCACGCGTCGATGACGAGCGGTGCCTCGACATAGATGCCGGCCCAGTTGTTGACATAGAAGCGGATGGTATCGCCGACCCGGTTGAGCCCATAGCCGTCGCCCCAGCCCGCATCCGTGCTCTTGAACAGGGCACCCTGGTAGGTTCCCCCGCCGCTCCGCGGTTTCAGCCAGGCCTCGAGCGTGAGCGTCTGCGGACGGAGCGCCGCGCGGTCGGGAACGGTGAGTTCGCCGAGCAGCGTCACATCCCAGGCGCGATTGATGACGCCGGGCAGCCCGGCATAGTCGAGCGGGGCGCCGGATTCGTGGCCAAGGCCGTCCGCCACATCGGCATCGCCGAAGGTCGCGCCGAACTCGCCGGCGCCGGACAGGACGACGGCCGCCGCCGGGTCGAGCAGCCGGAAGGCGAAGGCGCCCTTCGCATCGCCGGTGCCCGCGACGACCAGGCGATAGCTGCCCGCCTCGAGCGACAGCAGCGGCGCGCCGTCGAAGCCGTCGGAGCCCCCGAAGGCGCGCCGGTCGACCTCGGTGCCGCGCGGCCCGATCAGCGTCCAGCCGATCCCGTCGGCGCGCGACAGGCTGTCGAAGATCAGCCGCGTGTCGGCGGCAAGGTCGAAAGCGTAAGCGATGCTGTCGCCCGCTCCGGCGAGGCGGCCGGTTATCGTGTCGCCGATCGTCAGCGCCGCGTCGGCGTCGACCACCCGCGACAACAGGAAGCGGTAATCGAACGCCGCGCTGTTGGAATCGCGACCCTCGATCGCGATCCGGTAGGTGCCCGTGCGGTCGAGCGTGAAGATGCCCGAATCCTCGAAGGTCGCCGGGCCGCTCACATATTCGCCGTCGGGGCCGAGCAGCCGCCACGTCACGCTGCCGCCCGAAAGCGACAGGCGATCGAAGAAGAAGCGCTCGCCCGCCGTGACGTCGAAGGCGTAGATGTCGGTCTTGCGGCCCTCATTGTGTCCCTCGACCGGCACGCCGACCGCGATCGCGCCCGCGTTGGCGATGTCGAGCAGCCGGAAGGAATAGGGCCCGGTCGCGTCACCATCGGCGTCGACGACGATCCGATAGTCGCCGGCCTCGAGGTCGAGCACGTTCGATCCCGCGATGTCGGCCGAATCCGAACTGCCGAAGGCGCGCGCGTTGACGATCGTGCCCTTCGGGCCGATCAGCGTCCAGCGGATCTGGCTGCTGTCGGTCAGCGAATCGAAGGTCAGCTTGCGCGCCTCGGTCAGCGTGAAGGTCAGCGTTTCGGTTGCGCCGGGCACGTCGATCGAGCGCGTCACCGGCGGCACGTCGATCGGCGCCGAAAGCAGCGAGATGGAATCGCCGCCGCGCGGCCCCGCGATCTCGAACAGATAGGAATCGCCGGGCCGATAGACGCCGATGCCTGCCGGGGTCGGCATCTCGGCGCGGCGGGGATCCTTGATCGGCCGCAGTTCGCCGTCGAATGCGGTCTCGATCCGATAGACACCGTTCAGGGCGCGCGCGGCGGCGAGCAACCGGCCTCTGGTCTGCGCGATGTCGATGGTGCTGTAGGCATAGACGCCGCTGGCGCCGTTCGCCCCCTCGACGTCGAGCGCATATTGGCCGACCTGCACCGCGAGCCCGGCTTCTCCCGCCCCCATCGCGGCGCGGCGGGACGGATCGCCGGCGTCGCCGGCGTCGAGCGTGATCTGCCTGGGTGCCGGCGCGTCGATCCGGGTCAGGGCGCCGGCGGGGTCGAGCCCCGAGGCGGCGGCGAGCGGCGGCGCGACGTCGGCGGACAGCAGCAGGCGCGGCTCGAGGGCTTCGACGGTCAGCCGGCTCGACAGGATCGACGATTGGCGCAAGGCGGCCTTGCGCCGTTCGGAGCGCCGGGATTCCCCTTCGCTACGGTCCGAAATCCCGGTTTCGAACAGACGGCGGGCCGACGCCAGACGCCCGAGGCCGTTGAACATATTGCCTCCCCTTTCCCCCTTGGGGTCGGCGGTCCTACCCTTCCGCCTGCACTCACAAGGATAAGCGGGCGATCGGCGGATTTCGGATCAGATCAAATTCCTGTCATGGCGCCAAAAAGATTGCCTCCCCTCGTTCGCCCGGCAGCGCCGGCGACGGCCTCGTCGAAATTCTGCCGCCCGGCCGCCTGCAAAGCCTCGCCGGCCGGATTTCACAGCCGCCCGCGCCGCCTTGCGACCCGGGCGGATGCCCCCTTGCGCTGATATGGTGGAATCAAAGTTCCCGTCATCACCGTCACCCCGGGCTTGCCCCGGGGTCCCGCTTCCTTTCGCGCACGGACCGAAGAAAAGCGGGATCCCGGGTCAAGCCCGGGATGACGAAATCAATACAGAGAACTTCAGATTCAGGGGCCTAGAAGTTCACCCGGACGCGAAGGCCATAGCTCCGCGCATCGTTGAGGAACCGGATGTTCAGCGACGAACCGACCAGAGCCTTTTGCGAGACCTCCTCGTTGAGGAAGTTGCTCGCCCAGGCCTCGAGGCGGAAATTGTCGATCGTATAGCCGATTCCGAGATTGAGCGTCGCATAGCCTTTCTGCCGGTCGGGGAAGCCCGCGGCCAGCGCGCTCTGGCGCGTCCCGTCCAGGAAGACGATGTCGTCTTCGTTGAACTGGCTGAGGAAATAGGACGAGCGATAGTTCAGCAGCGCCTGCCAATCGAGGCGCCCCGGTCCCGCGTCGAACCATTGCGACAGCCGCGCGCTGATGTTCATCTTCGACGCGAGCGGCAGCCGGTTGCCGACGAGGCTGATCAGCGGCGAATTGCCGCCAGCGCCGAAATCCTGCGCGCGCGCGTCGGCGACGGTGCCGCGCGTGATCTTCGTATCGAGATAGGCGGCGTTGATGTCGAGCCCGAAATTGCCCGGCAATCTGAAGCGCATCTCCGCTTCGGCGCCATAGATCCGCGATGCGCCGATGTTGCGGTTGACCAGCGAATAGCCGTTACAGACCGGCGGGTCCTGGGTGTCGTCCAGGTTGATGCAGGTCAGGTCCTGAAAGACCTGGTTCGTATAATCATAATAGAAGCCGGTCAGGTTGAAGACCGCGCGGCGGCCGAAGAAATCGAAGCTGTTGCGGCTGCCGATTTCATAGACGAGCAGCTTTTCGGGGCTGAAGGTCTCGGGGATCGGTGAGCCGTTGAAACTGTCGTTGAAGCCGCCCGACTTGTGGCCCGTCGACACCTTCGCATAGAGCATGTTGTCGTCGCTGACGTCATATTCGACGCCGAGCCGCCAATCGGTGAAGTCGAACTTCGAACGGCCTATTTGCTGGCCGGGGATCGTCAAGCTGACACCGCTGAAGCTGCCATCGGACGGACAATTGACAAAACCGTTGTCGATGTCCGGACGATCGATGCAGGTGCCGTTCGGATTGGTGCCGCTGGCGATCGAGCCGATCTGGTCGATCAGCGTATCGCGCAGCCCCGGCGTCCTGGTCCCCTCGATCAGGAATTGCGCCATCCCCTGTCGCGTCGTGATATTGCTGACGTCGAAATTGGGACGGTCGAGCAATGCGGGCCGGAAGCCTTCCGTGCCGATGCGCGTCGCAAAGCAGCATGCGTCGCCTTCACCGTTCAAATTCAGCGCCCAGTTGCCGCCGATGCCGTAACGCGACTTCTTTTCCTTGGTGTAGCGGATGCCGGCGAGGATGCGCAGCCGGTCGGCAACGTCATAGGTCCCGTCGGCGTAGAAGGCATAGCTTTCGCCGTTGACGTCGGGCATCGTGAATTCGGTCGCCGAGTAGCAGCAATAGCCGCGGTCGGCGAGCGCGAGATAGCCGACGGCCTGGTCTTCCTTGAAATAGAAGGCACCGAGGTTCCAGCGAAGGCGCTGATCGTCGTTGGCGAACAGGCGCGCTTCATAGACCTGGCTCTTCGACCTGGTCTGCCAGAAGTTGCCCGAATAATTGTCGTACTGGACCGCCGACAGGTCGCGCCCCGGATAGTCGATTCCGTCGCTCGAGGCATTGACCTGATAGAAGTCGACCGAGCGGTAGCTGCCGGTCAGTTCGGCGCCGAAACTGCCGAAATCATAGTTGATCTTGCCCTGGATGCCCCAGAGCTCATTTTCCATGTCGCCCTGCAGGCCGCGATAGACGACATGCTTGAGGTCGAGCTTGTCGGGCCGGAGGCCGCTGCCCACGACCGCGCTGAAGATGTTCGCGCCGGGATAGCCGGTGCCGGTTTCCTTGCCGTAATCGCCGACGATCGAGATGCTGAGCCGGTCGTCGGGTTCCCACAGCAGCGACAGACGCCCTGCGTAATTCTCTTCGAGGCCGGCGGGTTTCAGCCCGCTGGCCGGCGCGCCGGTCGAGACGTTCCGGAAGCCATAGTCGCGGTTGATATAATAACCCGCCGCGCGGAGGGCGAAAGTGTCGCCCAGGGGAATATTGATCGCGCCCTCGGCGCCGTACGACGATCGGTTGGATATCTCGGCTTGGGCATAGCCGCTGAATTCGCCGAGGCGCGGTTTCGCGGTGATGATATTGAGCGTGCCGGCAAGGGCGTTTCGGCCGTAAAGCGTGCCCTGCGGTCCCTTGTTCACCTCGACCCGGTCGAGGTCGTAGAACATGAGTCCAAGCCCGCGCGGGCGCGGGATATAGGTTCCGTTGAGATGCGGCGCGGCGCCCGGGTCGCCGAGTTCGGTGTTGTTGGCCGAACCGACGCCGCGGATGAAGATTTCGACATTGCCTTCCTGGTTGGCAATGCTCAGGCCCGGAACCGCGACCTGCAACTGTCGAAGCTCGGCGATGCCGTCCTGGCGCAACTGGTCGGCGCCGAGCGCCTGAACGACACCCGAGACATCCTGCGAATTTTCCTCACGGCGGTTCGCGGTCACGATGATCTCGTCGCGATCTTCGCTTGCGCCGTCCCCTGTCCCGTTGTCCTGGGCATAAGCGGGAAACGCCGCCGTCGTCGAAAGCAGCGCGAAAAGCGCGGTGCGCGTGAATTTACCCCTGTTCATGTCATCCTCCCTATTTTGCCCTATTTACATTGAAGCGCCGGTCCTGACGGCGAGACGATGCGCGCCGAGGACATGATGAGGTCGAGCGTTCCCGACGTGGCGATGCTGAGCGGCGTATCGACACGCGTCATGTCGACCCCGGCCTTCTCGAAGCAGCGAAGCGGGACCGTTATGCGCGTCCATTTCGCCGTCTTCGCGGCTTCGGTCAGCATGGTGCGAAGCGGAAAGCCGCCCGCGCATTGCGCGCCGCATCCCATGAGAAGGCTCACCTCGGCGGATGGCGGCGCGTCGACCTTGAGCTCTAGCTCGAGCGCGAGATCCCCGTTCGACTGGCGCGACAGGTCCACCGGTGCATCCTGGACGATCGCAGCGACCGCCTGCCCCGCGCCGGTCCAGCGAAGGCGCACGGAATCCTCCTGCGCGGCGCGATCGGCGCCCCGCGCCTCGATCAGTTCGGGGCCGGGATTGGTGGAGAGCGCGCCGGGCGGGCCGATCAGCAGGCGCCGCCCCCCTCCCGGCTTTCCGGCCATGAAGAGAACGCCGGGATCGGCTGCCGCCACGCCGGCGCGCGTCTCCGGCAGGGCGGCAAGCTCGCCCTTGTCTGCGAAGGTCAAGCCGAAACCATATGCGAAAAGAGGGTCGTAATTCGCATCGCCGACGTTGACGGCGGTCTGATCGCTCGCCCTTGGCCAGCTGTACGGCAGTTTCCCGCGAAAGTCGGCCTTGCCGAAAAGCACATCGGCCACGCCGCCGCCCTCGGAGCCGGGAAGCCAGGCCGCCACGAACGCATCCGAGGCGTTGAGGAACGGGTTGACCCACATCGCGCGTCCCGAGAGGAACACCGACACGGTGGGGACACCCGCGGCCTTCAGCGAGCGCAACAGCGCCAGATTCTTCGCATCGTCATACCCCACGTCGGGACGGTCGCCCTGGAATTCGGCATAAGGCTCCTCGCCGAAGACGACGATCGCGACATCGGGCTTGCGCGAATAGCGCCCGTCGACCGAAAGGATCGCCGATCCCCCGGCGGCCTTCACCTCGGCATCGATCCCTTCCCAGATCGACTGTGCGTTGGGAAAGTCGCTCCGCCTGGTTCCGGTGCCCTGCCAGCTGAGGGTCCAGCCTCCGGTCTGCCTGGTGAGATTGTCGGCGCCGTCGCCCGCGACGAGAATGTTCGCGCCTGCCCTCAGAGGCAGCAGCCCACCGGCATTTTTGAGGAGCACGAGGGATTCGCGGACAGCCTCGCGCGCCAGTGCCCGATGCTCCTTGCCGCCCAGCAGCGCGAACTGCCCGCCATAGGGCCGCGCGGAGGGCTTCCCGGCTTCGAACAGGCCCGCCCGGATCTTGACACGCAGGATCCGTCGCACGGCGTCGTCCAGCCGCGCAACCGGCAGCGTGCCGTCGCGCGCGTGGGCAAGCGTGGCGCGATACAGGTCCTTCCAGCTGTCGGGCGCCATATACATGTCGAGCCCCGCGATCGCCGACTGGGGACAGTCGGTTACGGTACATCCCGCGACCTGGCCATGACCATTCCAGTCGCCCACGAGAAAGCCGTCGAAGTTCCAGCGTTCCTTGATGACATCGGTCAGCAGCGAGCGGTTGCCGTGCATCTTGACGCCGTTCCAGCTCGAGAAGCTGACCATCACGGACTGCACGCCGGCGTCGAGCGCGGGAAGATAGGGCGGGCCAAAGAGGTCACGCAGCTGCGCCTCGGGCATCTGGGCGTCGCCCTGATCCTTGCCGCGGCTCGTGCCACCATCGCCGAGGAAATGCTTGGCCGTGGCGATGATATGCGGCCCGCGCAGCCAGTCCTTCTCGCCGATCTTTCCCTGCAGCCCCTCGATGAGCGGCGCCGCATAGCTGGTCGCAATCTCGGGGCTCTCGCCGAAGCCTTCGTAAGTGCGTCCCCAGCGGTCGTCGCGCACGACCGCGAGCGTCGGGGCGAAGGTCCAGTCCAATCCCGTGACACGCATTTCGATCGCGGTCGCGGCGCCGATGCGGCGGACGAGGTCGGGATTGCGCGTCGCGCCAAGCCCGATATTGTGGGGAAACAGCGTCGCGCCGACGACATTGTTGTGGCCGTGGACGGCGTCGCTTCCCCAGATCACCGGAATACGCGGCAATTTGCCGTTCGGCTTCATCGAGGCCGCATAAAAGGCGTCCGCCGCCGCGAGCCAATCCCTCGCGGGCGCATTGTAGCGGCCGCCCGGGTCGGAATTGCCCCCGTTGAGCACGGCCCCCAGATGATAGCGATAGACGTCGTCGGGCGTGACGCTGCCGATATCGGCCTGGATGATCTGGCCGACCTTCTGCTCAAGCGACATCGCCGCGATCAGATTGTCGACACGCCGCTCGACCTCGGCATCCCTTGCCACCGTCGCGGCACGCGCAGGCCAGTTATCGGGATTCGCCTCGGCGCCGGCCACGGCGACCGATGTCTGCGTCGCCGCGATCGCGACGAAAAGCGGCGCGGCGAACGCCGCCAGCGACGTTACCCCAAGCGCCGTGACGGCCCTGCGCGGCAAGCTCATTTCCCCTCCCCGATCTCTATGTCAACGTTTACCGATTCTCGGTCAACGTTTACCGTCGTCCATCGACAGAAGTCAATAGAGGCGCTAGGAAGGTGGTGACGCAGTTTGGATTTGGGGGGTGCAATTCCCCGTCTCGAAAGCAAAATCGCACTCCTGCTTTCAAACTGGGTCACCACCGCTAAGATGCCGACTTGCACGGGGCCAAGTTGCGACGCATTCGCTACCCGCTTGATTGGAGGGGTAAATTTCCAAGCGAACCACGATCGTCGATATTGCGCGCGTCGCGGGCGTCACGCCCAAGACCGTTTCCCGCGCGCTCAACGATGCCCCCCATGTCAGCGAGACGGTACGCCGCAAGGTCAAGGAGACCGCCGCGGCGCTCGACTATCATCCCAATCTCGCCGCGCAGAGCCTGATCGCGCGCAGATCCTTTCTCATAGGCCTCACTTACGAGCGCCCGAGCCCGAGCTATGTGGTCGAACTGCAGAACGGCGCGCTCGGTCGCCTCGAGGGTGGGCGCTACCGCCTCGCCGTCCTTCCCTTCAACCACGTCGCAAGCCGGCCCGACGAGCTTGGCAGGCTTCTCCTGCGCGCCGGGCTCGACGGCGTCCTGCTTGCGCCGCCGTCCTGCGACCAATCCGGACTGCTCGACATTCTCGAGCGACAGAAGCTGCCCTACGCGCGGATCACCCCCCACAGCGATCTGAGCCGCGGCATCGTCGTCGCGATGGACGAGGTCGCGGCGGGACACACGGTCGCGGACCATCTGCTCTCGCTCGGACATAGGCGTATCGGCATCGTTCTCGGCGACCCGTCGCACGCGGCGAGCATGGGCCGCATGGAAGGCTACCGGCGAGCGTTCGGCGACGCAGGCGTCGCGATCGACGAGAATCTGATCGTCACGGGAGACTTCACCTACGACGTCGGCTACCGGATCGCGCGCGTCCTTCTCGCCCGTTCGCCTCGTCCCACGGCTATCCTCGCCCAGAACGACGACATGGCGGTCGCCGCGATCGCGGCGGCGCGAGACCTCGGCCTCTCCGTTCCGGGGGATCTCTCGGTTGCCGGATTTGACAATTCCGAGGTTTCCCGCACCGCCTGGCCGCAGCTTACGACGGTAAACCAGCCGGTGCGCCAGATGGCCTGGGACGCCGCCGATCGCCTGATCGCGCAACTCGACGGAAAAGGCGATGCTTCGGGATCGCAGCGTCGCGATCACATCCACGAACTGCTAATCCGCACCTCCACCGCCCCCCCGCCCGAAAGCTAGGGCGCAGGCATCGCGAAGCCGCTTACTCCGGCAGGAGCGGCGGCTCGGCGAGTTCGATCAGTTCGCGCGCCTGCGCCGGAAACCACTGACCCGCCGGCGGCGCCTCGACTTTCCGCTCCGGGTCTGTCGGCCCGGCCGTTCCGCGAAAACATTGTCCATCGGACTCTCCCGGCACCTTGATCCACAGAAAAGCGTCGACATAGGGGTCGCCGCTGTCGAGCGTCGGACGCCGCCCGAGTCCGCGGCCGGGCGGATTGCACCAGACCTCGGGATCGCGATACCGGCCCGCCGGCGGCTTCCATGATCCTTTGCCATTGCGGCTGGTGTCGATCACCGCGTGCTTTTGCAGCGCCGGGTCGCGCTTCAGGCCCGTTCGGGCAAACAGGCGATCATAAGCCGCGTCGGTCGCCTTCCAGGTGGTGTGATCCTCAAAGATCGCCGGGCTGTACTGGCTCGGACATTCGCGTGGATCGAGCCCGCCGCGCGTCACGAGCGCGATGCAGTCGCTGACCCAGCGGGCATAGGGGATGACGCGTTCGTCGCTCTCGAAATTCGAGACGTTGAGGAAGAAGCCCGACGCCTTGCCCACATCGGCCTTGACGAGCCGGCTTGCGATTTCGCCCGGCGCAAGCCAGCTGCTCCCGGTGCCGTCGAGATATATCCGCACATTGGGCAGCGCAGAAAGGATGGCAACGGCTCCCCGCAATTCTTCGTACCGCCGTTCGGCCGCGGCTTCGTCCTGACCGTCCGGTCGGCAGGCCTCGATATCTCCGCCGAGCGTCCGATGCCAGGGGACGACGCCGAGCCCGTCGGGCTCGAGAATGACGATCGCCGGCCGATCACCGACGCCCGCCGCAAGTCCGCGAATCCAGTCGAGATAAGCGCGGCCGTCGGTAGCGCCGCCCGCGGAATAGAGGGCACAGTCGCGAAAGGGAATATTGTAGGCGACGAGGACAGGGAGCCGGGTTTTGGCTGAGGCCCGGTCGACGACCTCCCGCACCTGCGCCTCGACGAGCATCGGCGTGCCATAAGCAAACCAGGAGGCCGAGGGCACTTTCGAAAGCCAGAGCGCGTCCTGCTTCGCTTCGCCCTCCAGCTTTTCGGCCGCGCTGACGGTCGTGCTTCGGGAATCGACGAACAGGTCCGGGTCGTGCGCCATGACCACAGGGTCCGCGACGAAAAGGAGCGATGCGAGCAGGACCGTCATCAAAGAATATCTCATCCTGGTTCCTCGACGTCCGGGCGCGTGCGGCTGATTTTCGGGCAGCAGATTCGCGCAGCCCCCATCGCTGTTACCCATATCGATCATCCTGTACGACTCGCGCGGTGATGCGCTCACCCTGCGAAGGAAGCGATATATTGGCAAATAGGCACACGTTCATTGCCGGAGAGCCAATGCCACCTTAGCCTTGCCGGATCGACCATCGATCGCGTTGATCACCGCGACGACCTTGCTCCGCCGTAATCGAAGGACCGACCATGATCCATGCCGAGCCGAAACGCATACTTCTCGCCACCGACCTCAGTTGCCGTTGCGACCGGGCGCTGGACCGGGCCGTCCAATTGGCCGAGGTCTGGAATGCCGAACTCGTCGCGGCCACGATCGTCGAGCCCGGTCCAGCCGATCTTCTCGATTCCCGCACCGCCGCATGGCGCCATCCGGCGACCTCGTCCGACCGGATGCGCTGGCGCCTGGCCCGCGACGTCGCGAGCGCCGCGGACGGCATCCGCGTGGTGGTCGAGACGGGCGAGCCCGCCGCGAAGCTGGCCGAGATCGCGCGGCGCGAGCAATGCGACCTGATCGTCACCGGCATCGCGCGCGACGAAACGCTGGGGCGGATGTTCCTCGGCAATACGGTGAACCGCCTCGTCCGCGCCGGCACGACCCCGGTGCTGGTCGTTCGCGACCGGCCCAGCCACCCCTATGGCCGGATCGTCGTCGCGACCGATTTTTCCGAGGCCGCGCTCCAGGCGACGCTCGCCGCCGCGGCCTTTTTCCCGGAGGCGGCGCTGACCCTCTTTCACGGCTATGACATCCCCTACATGGGCTATCTGACCGACGACAATTTCGCCCGCGAAACCCGCGCGCTCGCGGCTGAAGCGAGGGCGAAGCTGGCGGCCGACACGCGGATCGTCCCGGCCCTGCGCGACAAGCTCGCCCTCGTCGTCGAGCATGGCGCGCCCGAAGTGCTGATCGGCCAATATGTCGAGGATCATCACGTCGACCTGACCGTGATCGGAAGCTTGGGCCACGGGGCCCTGTTCGACGCCTTCATCGGCAGCATGGACAAGCGGCTGCTCGACAATCTCGACGGCGATCTTCTGATCGTCCGTCAGCGCGACGGGGCGCAACCAGAACTGCGTCCGGAGGGTGCGGCGCCGCCGCCGTAAAAAAAGAAGCGCCTCGCCGCTTGCCCGATCGGGCCGCGGTCCACCATAAGGGGTGGCGCCTTCGGGCCATATCACACGATGGAGGCGACCCCCTTATCCCATGCCCGATCCCCGCTTCCTTCTTGCCATTCTCCTTCTTCCGTTCGCCGGAAGCCTGATCGCGGCGTTCATGCCGACGCGGAGCCGCGATTTCGCCTCCACGCTCGCGGGCGTGATCGCACTTGCCGGCTGCGCGATCCTGATCGCCTGTTTTCCGCATATCGCCGGCGGCACGGTGCTCCGATACGAGCTGCCGTGGCTGCCGACGCTCGGGCTCAACCTCACGCTTCGGCTCGACGGTTTCACCTGGCTCTTCGCCGCGCTCGTTCTCGGCATCGGGGCGCTCGTCATCCTTTATGCGCGCTATTACATGTCCGCAGAGGACCCGGTTCCGCGCTTCTTCGCCTTCCTCCAGGCATTCATGGGGGCGATGCTCGGCATCATCGTGTCGGGCAATCTGATCCAGATCGCCTTCTTCTGGGAGTTGACCAGCCTCTTTTCCTTCCTGCTGATCGGGTACTGGCACCATAATCAGAGCGCGCGCGACGGCGCGCGCATGGCGCTGATCGTCACCGGCGCGGGCGGCGTGTGCCTGCTCGTCGGGCTGCTGCTGCTCGGGCGGATGGCGGGAAGCTACGATGTCGACGTCGTGCTCGCGGCGCGCGACGCGATCCACGCCGACCCCGCCTATCTGCCGGCGCTGATCCTGATCCTGATCGGCGCCTTCACCAAGAGCGCGCAGGTACCCTTCCATTTCTGGCTGCCGCACGCGATGGCGGCGCCGACGCCCGTGTCGGCCTATCTGCACTCGGCGACGATGGTGAAGGCGGGCATCTTCCTGCTGACCCTGCTCTGGCCCGTCCTCGCCGGCACCGACAGCTGGTATCTGATCGTCACCACCACCGGTCTCGCGACGCTGCTGGTCGGGGCGTGGGCGGCGATCTTCCAGCAGGACCTGAAGGGACTGCTCGCCTATTCGACGATCAGCCACCTCGGCCTCATCACCCTCCTGCTCGGCCTCGGCAGCCCGCTCGCGGCGGTCGCGGCGATCTTTCACACCGTCAATCATGCGACCTTCAAGGCGTCGCTGTTCATGGCGACCGGGATCATCGACCATGAAACGGGGACGCGCGACCTGCGCCGCCTGAGCGGGCTTGCCCGCTACATGCCGATCACCGCGACGCTCGCCATGGTCGCCGCCGCGGCGATGGCGGGGGTGCCGTTGCTTAATGGCTTTCTGTCCAAGGAGATGTTTCTCGCCGAGGCGCTCGAAGCGCATAGCGGGACGGTCATCGACGTGCTGCTGCCCTATCTCGCGACGCTCGCCAGCGCGTTCAGCGTCTTCTATTCGGTGCGATTCATCCACCAGACCTTCTTCGGCCCGCCGCCCGAGGACCTGCCGCGCCAGCCAGCCGAGGCGCCGCCCTGGATGCGCCTGCCGATCGAGATACTGGTGCTGGCCTGCCTGCTCGTCGGCATCGTGCCGGCGCTCACCATCGGGCCGCTGCTCGCCAGCGCCGTCCAGTCGGTGCTGGGCGACCGCACGCCGACCTATAGCCTGGTCATCTGGCACGGCTTCACCCTGCCGCTGCTGATGAGCCTGATCGCGCTGGTCGGCGGGACCGTGCTCTACATGATCTTCCGCGACCGGTTGAACGCCGCCGAGCGGTCGCCGCTGATCGGCCGCCTCAAGGGACGCCGGACGTTCGAGGCGGTGCTGGGGGCGATCGTCGATGCGGCGCGCAGCCTCCACGGCCTGCTCGGGACGCGGCGCCTGCAGGTGCAGTTGCGGCTGCTGATTGCGACCGCTTTGCTCGTCGGGACCCTGCCCTTCCTCCGTCTCGGCTACAGCCGGGGTCCGCTCGTGGAGACGCTGATCGAGCCGGTCTTCGCCATCCTGTGGCTGATCGGCGGCGCCTGCTCGATCGCGGCGGCGTGGCAGGCGAAATTCCACCGGCTGGTCGCGCTCGTCCTGGTCGGCGCCGCCGGGCTCGCGACCTGCATCAGCTTCGTCTGGCTGTCGGCACCCGACCTGGGGCTGACACAGCTTCTGGTCGAGATCGTCACCCTCGTCCTGCTGCTTCTGTGCCTGCGCTGGCTGCCCCAGCGCCAGCCCGACATCTGGCCCGAAGGACGAAAGCCGCTGACGGTCCGGGTCCGGCGCGGCTGGGATCTGATCGCCGCGATCGCCGGCGGGGCGGGAATGGCGGCGCTCGCCTATGCGATGATGACGCGGCCGCTGCCCGACAGCATCTCGCGCTATTTCGTCGAGAACGCCTATTCGGGCGGCGGGGGCACCAATGTCGTCAACGTCATCCTCGTCGATTTCCGCGGCTTCGACACGCTGGGCGAGATCACCGTGCTGTCGATCGTCGCGCTGACCGTCTTCACCCTGTTGCGCCGCTTCCGTCCGGCGCCCGAAAGCATGGAGCTGCCCGACCAGCAGCGGCGGCAGAACGCGTTCGACGAGGCGAGCGAGGATCATGCGATGGGCGACACGCTCGTCCACTATCTCTTCGTCCCGCGCATCATCATGCAATGGCTGTTCCCGGTGATCCTGACCTTCGCCCTCTATCTGCTGATGCGCGGCCATGACCTGCCCGGCGGCGGCTTCACGGCGGGGATCGCCACGTCCATCGCCTTCCTGCTCCTCTACATGGCGAACGGCACGCGGCTGGTCGAGGCGAGCCTGAGCGTCCAGCCGGTGCGCTGGATCGCCGTCGGACTGGTCTGCGCGATGGCGACCGGCCTTGCCGCCTGGCTGTTCGGCTATCCCTTCCTGACCAGCCATTCGCGCTATCTGACCCTGCCGCTGATCGGCGATATTCCGCTGGCGAGCGCGCTGCTGTTCGATATCGGCGTTTTCGCGGTGGTCGTCGGAACGACGCTGCTGATGCTGATCGCGATCGCGCACCAGTCGATCCGTTCGCCGCGCGCGCGCAAACCCGCCGCGCCGCCCGAACCCGGCAGCGAGGGAGGCCGCTGATGGAACTGCTGCTTTCGCTCGCCATCGGGGTGCTCACGGCATCGGGGCTGTGGCTGCTGTTCCGGCCGCGCACCTTCCAGGTCATCCTCGGCCTGTCGCTCCTGTCCTATGCGGTCAATCTGTTCATCGTGGCGGCCGGGCGGCTGCGCAGCGACGCGCCGCCGATCATCGGCAAGGATGCGGCCTCCGCCGACCCGGCGCTCTATGCCGACCCGCTGCCGCAGGCGCTGGTGCTGACGGCGATCGTCATCTCCTTCGCGACCACCGCGCTGCTGCTGGTCGTGCTGCTCGCCTCGCGCGGGCTGACCGGCACCGACCATGTCGACGGCGAGGACGGCGAATCATGAGCGTTTTTCGACCATTTTGGGTCGCCTTGATTGGGCCAGGAAGCCCGCTGGCGAGGCGCGGGGCGCGGCCGGGGCTGGTGAGTCCCTGCAAGCGACGCAACGCGGCCAGCGGGCTTCCTGGCCCAACCGCTCCGCGGCGGGCCGATTTTGGCCCATTGCCGCGTTGCTCGTTGGTCACGATGCCTCGGCATCGCTCCCTCCTCGCGCCTCGCACTGGGCCAAAATCGGCTCCGTCAAGGCAACCCAAAATGGTCGAAAAACGCTCATGACCGGCTGGCTTCATCATCTGATCATCGCGCCGATCCTGCTGCCGCTGCTGGCCAGCGCGTTGATGCTCGCCTTCGACGAGCGGCGGCGCGTGCTGAAACGCTGGCTCAGCCTGGGGGCGTCGGCGCTGCTCATCCTCAACGCCGCGGCGCTGCTGTGGTTCACCAGCGACGCCGGCGGCGCGGGCGCGGCGGGTCCCTATGTCTATCTGCTCGGCAACTGGCCGGCGCCGTTCGGGATCGTGCTGGTGGTCGACCGCCTGTCGGCAACGATGCTGCTGCTTGCGAACGTGCTCGGCTTCACCGCGCTCTTTTATGCGCTGGCGCGCTGGGACCGGTCGGGACCGCGCTTCCACGCGCTGTTCCTGCTGTTGCTGATGGGGGTGAACGGTGCCTTCCTGACCGGCGACATCTTCAACCTGTTCGTTTTCTTCGAGGTGCTGCTCGCCGCATCCTACGGCCTGATCCTGCACGGATCGGGGACCGAGCGGACCAGCGCCAGCCTGCATTACATCACGATCAACATCGCCGCCTCGCTGCTGTTCCTGATCGGCGTGGCGCTGATCTATTCGGTCACCGGCACGCTCAACATGGCGGACCTCGCCACGCGCATCGCCGACACCGCGTCGGGCGACCTCGCACTGCTGGAGGCCGGCGCCGCGATCCTGGGGGTCGCCTTTCTGGTCAAGGCGGGCGTCTGGCCGCTCAGCTTCTGGCTTCCGCGCACCTATGCCGCCGCCGCCCCGCCGGTCGCCGCGCTGTTCGCGATCATGACCAAGGTCGGAATCTACGTGATCCTCCGCCTCTCCTTCCTGCTGTTCGGGGAGGCGTCGGGCGACGCCGCGGGCTTCGCCAACGACGGGCTACTCTATGCCGGCCTCGCGACCATGGGCTTCGGCATCGTCGGCATCCTGTCCGCGCGCCAGCTCACACGCGTCGCTGGCCATTATGTGCTGGTCTCGTCGGGCACGCTGCTCGCGGGGCTCGGCATCGGCGGCCAGCCGCTCGTCGCGGCGCTGCTCTTTTATCTGGTCAGCTCGACGCTCGCGATCGGCGCGCTGTACCTGATCATCGAGCCCGTCGAGCGCAACGCCGACGAGGAGGACATGATCGCCGGGATCGCCGAACCCGTGTTCGACGACGAATATGTCGGTGCGATCGAGGAAGAGGAGGATGAGACGGGCGTCGTCATTCCGGGCACGATCGCGATCCTCGGCGGCGGCTTCATCTTCTGCGCGCTGCTGCTCGCGGGGCTGCCGCCGCTGTCGGGCTTCATCGCCAAATTTGCGATCATCGACGCGCTGCTGCGCGCGGGCGGCGTCGGGCCGATGAACTGGACGCTGATCGGGCTGATCATCCTGTCCGGCCTTGCGACGATGATCGTGATGACGCGCGCTGGCATCGACCTGTTGTGGACGCCGGCGGAGGACGCGCCGTCGCGCCTCAGCCTTGTCGAGGTCGCGCCGATCGGGCTGCTGCTCGCGGTCTGCCTGGCGCTGATGCTGGGGGCGGGGCCGGTGATGGCCTATCTTGAGGCGGCATCGGCGGCGCTGCACGATCCGGCCGGCTATGTCGCCGCCGTCGGCGACGCGGCCGCGGGAGCGGGGGCACAACGGTGAAACGCTTCGTTCCTTTCCCACTGCTCGCGCTGGCGCTGTTCGCGATGTGGATATTGCTGACCGGCTTTTCGCCCGGGCACGTCCTGCTCGGCGCACTCGTCGCTCTCGTCGTGTCGCGGTCGATGCTGTCGCTGCAGGTGGAGCCGCCGCGCGTCCGGATCGGCTGGGCCATGGCCCGGCTCGCCGGCATCGTTCTGGTCGACATCGTCCGCTCCAATGTCGCGGTGGCGAAGATCATCCTCCTGAACCCGCCGGACCGCCATTCGGATTTCATCGAGCTGCCGACCCAATTGCGCAGCCCCTACGCCCTCGCCATGCTCGCCCTCATCATCACCGCGACCCCGGGGTCGCTGTGGGTTCAGCATGACGCGAACCGGCACGTCATCCTGATCCATGTCCTCGATCTCGTCGACGAGGCGGAATGGACCGGGCTGATCCGGGACCGCTATGAACGGCTGCTGATGGAGATATTCGAATGACGTCGCTGCTGCTGGCGCTGGCGATCACCGCATCGCAGATATTGCTCGGCCTCGCGATGGCATGCGCCGCCTTCCGGATGCTGCGCGGGCCGCGCGCACAGGACCGGGTGCTGGGGCTCGACACCCTCTATCTGACCGCCATGCTGCTCCTCCTGACCTATGGCATCCAGACCGGGCGCACGCTCTATTTCGAGGCGGCGCTGGTCATCGCGCTGCTGGGTTTCGTCGGCACCGTCGCGCTCGGCAAGTTCCTGATGCGGGGGGAGGTCATCGAATGATACAGGCCCCCGACCTGCCGACCTGGGCCGCGATCGTCATCGGCTTTCTGGTGCTGGGCGGCAGCGCCCTGACGCTGGTGGGCGCGCTCGGCCTGATCCGCCTGCCGACCTTCTATGCCCGCGTCCACGCCACGACGCTCGGCGCGACGGCGGGGATGGCAGCGATCCTCGTCGCCTCCATGCTGTGCTTTTCGGTCCTCCAGACCCGGCCCGTGGTCCATGAAATCCTGATCGCGCTGTTCGTCACGCTGACGACGCCGGTGACGCTGATCCTGCTCGCCCGCGCCGCAATCTATCGCGACCGGAGCGAAAGAATGTCGCAGGTTCCATCGGACCGCGGTCCGAAGCCGGAGAAATAGCCGGCCTTGCGCGCGATCGCGATGCAACGCTCGACGGGGAAAGGTCCGGGTTCGTTGCGAAGGCCGTCCCGCGGACCCGCTTCGACGGCGGAAGCCCCATTTATCGATAGCGATCCCGGCGTCCATGATGCAGGTACACTTGAGGACAATATGTCCCCAGGGGAGATCTGCACCGATGCCGTCGCCGCCCATGAAGATCGATTTCGTCATCAACAGTATCCTGATGCAGCTGCGTGCCGGGACATTGCGGCCGGGGCAACGCCTGCCCTCGATCCGCGACGAGGCCCAGCGCTTGGGAATCGGCAAGAATACCGTCGTCGAAGCCTATCTCCGACTCGTGGGGCAAGGCATTTTGCAGGCAAAGCCCGGTTCGGGCTATTATGTCGTCCGTACCCCCCCGGAGGCCGCGAAGGAACGCACCGTACCCCTCGCCGCCGCCACCGATCGCATCTCCCTGCTCTCCGAGCAGCTCGACCGGCGGTTGCCGATACGTCCTGGCGACGGGCGCCCTCCGTCGGAATGGCTGGAGACGTCGGAACTCAGGCGCTATCTCTCCTACCAACGGTTTCAGGAAGCCGATTCCTACAACTCCAGCTGGGGTTATGCGCCGTTGATCGAGCGGCTTTGCGGTGCGCTCGCGGAGCGAGGCATCGCGTGCCGCGACGGCCAGCTGTTGATGACCCACGGCGCCAATCACGCCATGGATCTCATCATCAGGCGCTATGTCAAGCCGGGCGACAATGTGCTCGTCGACGATCCGGGCTATTATCCTCTGCTGGCGAAGCTGACGCTCGCGGGTGCCAACGCCATCGGCGTCGAGCGCAGGCACGATGGACCCGATATCCCGGACCTGGAAGCAAAGGCCAGGAAGAGCGGCGCGCGCCTGTTCTTCACCCAGTCGCTTGCGCATAATCCGACCGGCGGCTCCATTACCTTCGGCACCGCCTATTCGGTGCTGCGCACCGCGACCGACTGCGACCTGCTGGTGATCGAGGACGATCCGTTCGCCGACATCCTCCCCTACACCGCGCCGCGCCTCGCCGCGCTCGATCAGCTCGATCGGGTCATCTATATCGGAACCTTCTCGAAAACGCTGGCGGGGAGTTTTCGCACCGGCTATCTGGCGGCGGCCCCCCGCCTGGCGAGCGAACTGAACGAGCTGAAGGTGGTGACGGCCGTATCGACATCGGCCCACGACGAGCGGCTGATCTTCCAGCTCATCGAACATGGCCATTATCTCAAGCATTTGCGCCGGCTTCGCGCGCGCGCGAGCAAAGCAACGACGGAGAGCGTGGAAGCGCTCGAAGCCTTGGGGCTGAGCATCCGGCGGCCGATCGGCGGGGGCTTTTATCTGTGGATCGACCTGCCCGAACATATGGCGAGCGAAGAGGTGGTCCATGACGCGGCGAAGGCGGGGATTTTCATCGCGCCGGCGGCCAATTTCTCCACATTGCGCAATCCGTCGCCCGCGATGCGCATCAACGTGGCCTATGGCGCGGACCCCGCCTTCCTGTCCTGGCTGGGCGAGCAGATCGGCCGCCGATGACGACCGACATCGGGGATGCGGGGCTCTTACTCGCCATCGCCCTTGCAGCCCTTCCGATCGGCACCGGCGAACCTGGCCAGCGCCTCCTTCGCGCGGTCGCTGGTGAAGGTTCGCTGACCCAATAGCGCTTCGCGCGCAAAGGCCTCCTCGGCGGGAAGATCGTAGAGCGTCAGCGCGGCTTCCTTGATCGTCTGGACCGCGATCGGGCTCTTGTCGGCGATATCCGCCGCCAGAGCCATGGCGACGGGTTCGACCCGATCGCTTGCGACGATTTGGTTGAGCACGCCCCGCGACAGCAGTTCCGCGGCGGTAAAGCGTCGGCCGGAGAGCATGAGTTCCATTGCATGCGCATAGGCGATCTGGCGCGTCAGGCGGACGAGCGTACCGCCCGCGGGAACGAATCCATGCCCTACCTCCGGAAACTGGAACAGCGCATCCTCGGCGGCGATCCGAAGGTCGGTCGCCAGCAATATTTCGAAGCCGCCGCCCAGGCACAGGCCGCGCACGGCCGATATGATGGGCTTGTAGAAAGCGCCGGTCTTCAGATGGGCCGGATCCCACGCGCTGATGTCGAACCGGCCCGAAGCGAGCGCCGGGATCGATTCGGTCAGGTCGGCACCGACGCAGAAGGCGCGATCCCCCGAACCGGCAAGAACAACCGCACGGATGCGATCGTCGCGTCCGACTTCCGCAAAAGCGCGCCCCAGGTCGTCGTACATGGCAAGCGTCAGCGCGTTGAGTTTCTCCGGACGCGCAAATCGGACGGTCGCCACCGCACCGTCATAGACCAGGTCGATCGCCATCTCATATCACTCCGCGTTCGCGCAGCTCGGCCAGTTCGGCGGCATTCATGCCCAGCAGCCGGCCGAGCACCGACGCATTATGCTCGCCGACGCCCGGCGCGGCGGCATGCGGCGCCGAAACGGCGCCCGACAATTTTATGGGCAGGCCCAGCATCGCCACGGGCTGTCCCGACACCGGAACATCGACAATCATGCCGCGCGACTGGATATGGGGATCGGCGATCACTTCGTCGATCGATTTGATCGCGCTGATCGGCACCGCGTCGCCGGCCATTTCCTCCAGCTCCGCCTTGGTGTGGCGGCTGAACCAGCGCTCGATCAGCGGCCGGACGACGCCCGCGTCGACTTCGGGATCGAAGCGTTTTTCCATCGTGTCGATCCGGGGGTCGCGCGCCATCTCGGGCTCGCCGAACAAGGCGCAGGTGATGGCCCAGAACTTGTCGGTATATCCGCCGAAGAACACATAGCCATCCGCACAGGGAAACTGCCCATAGGGCCGGACGAACGGATGATCGTTACCGAGCGGTCCCGCGACTTCGCCCGCCACCGTATAGCGGACCACCGCATTCTCGGTCAGCGAGAGAACGGAGTCCTGCTGCGAGATGTCGACGATCTGCCCCTCCCCCGTCCGCTCCGCCTCGCGCAGCGCGGCGAGCGTTCCGATGGCCGCATAAAGCGAGGCGGAAAGGTCGCCGATGATCGTGCCCACACGGACTGGCGGCTGCCCCGGATAGCCGTTCATCGACCACAACCCTCCCGCCGCTTGCCCGCTATTGTCATAGCCGGGCCGGTTGGAATTGGGTCCGGTGCGCCCATATCCGCTGATCGCGGTATAGATGATGCGCGGATTTTCGGCCTTCAGCACCTCGTAGCCGAGGCCGAGACGGTCCATCACGCCGGGCCGGAAATTCTCGATCACGATGTCCGCCTTGCGCATCAGCCGCTTGAACAGCGCCTTCCCCTCCTGGCTTCCCAGATCGATCGACACGCCCTGCTTGTTGCGGTTGTATTGCGCGTAGAAGGCGCTGACCCGATCCTCTCCCGCCTCGACCAGAGGCGGGAAGGTCCGGGTATAGTCGGGGTCGTTGGGGTTTTCGATCTTGATAACGGTTGCGCCCAGGTCGGCGAACATCATGGCGCAGAACGGCCCGGCGACGACGCGCGTGACGTCGAGAACGGTCACGCCGGTCAGAGGACCATGGCGCGGCGGCCTTTCGCCTGCGGTTTCGGGGAGATCGGAGTTTAGCGGCACATCATTCGTCCTTCAGCAGATCGCGTTCGCGCAGCAGCAGCAGGGTCACCGCCAGCGCCATGGCGACGACGCCCCAGCTGTACCACAGGCCCGCATAGGGATCGCCGGTCCGGGCGACGATATATTGGCCGACGAACGGTAGCGCGCCGCCGAAATATCCCGTCCCGAAATGATAGGGGATGGACATCGAGCTATAGCGGATGCTCGGCGGAAACAATTCGCAGAGCAGCGCCGCCACCGGCCCATAGGTCGCCCCCGACAGCGCGGTAAGGGCCATGATCGCCACGAAGATGATCGCCATATTGCCCGGCGATGGCGTCACCTTCGCCAGCGGATAGCCGGCCGCGGTCAACGCCGCATCGAGCCCGGTCTCGCTGCGGGCGGCCACGACACGGCTTCCGACCGTCATCGTGACCGCCGGAGCCTCTTTCAGGCTATAGGAAATACCGCGCTTCGACAGATAGTCGAGCAGGCGGCCGCACTCGCCCTCCTGCGTCTCGGCGAAAGGATTGAAGGCGCAGTCCGGCCCCGAAATCGTGATCGGTGCCTGCTCCGCAGCCCGCGTCAGATGCGGGTTGGCCGCCGACCCGATCAGCCAGTAGAGGGGGAACAGCAGCAGCAGCGTCAGCGCGTAACCGGCCACGATCAGGCGCTTGCGCCCGATCCGGTCGGACAGTTGGCCGAACAGGACGAACCAGCCGAGGCCCATCAGCGCCGCGGCGCCGACGATGATCTGTGCGACGCTTTCCTCGACGTGCATCGCGCTCTGCAGGAAACCCAGCGTCGTGAACATCGCGGTGAACCATATGACCGTCAATCCGGCGGCGATGCCGAACAGCGCGAGGACGAGCCGGCGACCGTTTCCCGGATAGGTGAAACTCTCGCGGAGCGGGTTCCTCGAGGTCTTGCCGGCCGCCTTCATCGCCAGGAAGACGGGGCTTTCGGAGAGCTTGACGCGCATCCAGAGCGAAATGCCGAGCAGCACGAGCGACAGAAGGAAGGGAACGCGCCAGCCCCATGCCTCCCATGCTTCGGCGGACATGCCCGCCTTGCAGGCGAGGACGACGACAAGGCTGAGGAAGAAGCCGGCGCCGACGCTGGCCTGGATGAAACTGGTGAAGAAGCCTCTTTTACGGGCGGGCGAATGTTCCGCGACATAGATGGCCGCCCCGCCATATTCGCCGCCGAGCGCGAGGCCCTGCAGGACGCGCAACAGGATGATCAGCGCGGGAGCGAGCCATCCGATCGCGGCGTAGGACGGAACCAGCCCGACGCCCGCGGTCGCGATTCCCATCAGCAGGATCGTGACGATGAAGGTATATTTGCGCCCGAAGCGGTCACCGAGATAGCCGAATACCACCGCGCCGAGGGGCCGGAAGCCGAAACCGACCGCGAAACCGGCCCAGGCGAGAAGCGTCTGCAACTGCTGATTGCCGGACGGAAAGAAGACCTGGCCGATGATACCCGACGCGGCCAGCGTGCCGTAGATGAAGAAATCATACCATTCGAAGAGCGTGCCGAGCGACGACGCGGTGATCACGCGGCGGATGTCCCCGGCCGCCGGCTTGCTCCGTATCGCGCCATCGACCGGTACAATTGTCTCCATCTCAACGTCTCTCCCCGGAAATGAGGGACAATCCATAGCGCGGAGGCAAGGCGCGGCAAGCGGCTTTGCGAAGGGGCGAGCGGCCGAGAAACCCCTGACGGTAGCACGCCACGCCGCGCGACATGCAGGCCAGCGCGAGGCACGGCGCGAAAGAGGCGCTTGATGATTTTTATTTATATGTTTCTTATCAATGGAATAGATCAAATTTGACTATTCGCATGACGCGTAACCCGAAACAGGAGCGTCCCTTGGCTCGAAAGGTCCGCAGGCCTATTCGGCGTCCAATTCACCGATTGTACCTACATAAAGGCAGGCACATATACCTCATACTAGATAATAATCATGCCCATGAGACAGGCGACGCGACATAGCAGGGCAGATAGCGGGTCTCGAGCTCCGTCCCGACCGGCATGTTGCTGATCCGCAGCCGCCATAATTGCATTGCACCAGCACGCCGACGGTAAAGACCCCTGCACCCGGCGCACCATCCATTCCACTGCCGCGTCGCGCACCACGCCCACGCTGTCATAGCAAAGTCGGTATTGTCCCATGGTCATAGCGCTATAGGTCAAATGGCTTCTCTCCGAAAAATATCGTCGAAGACCATTGCCATGCGATGATTGGCATGATAGCGGGCCGCTCTCTTCGCAGCGCAAAGCTTTCCAAGGCAGCCGCGAAGACCGCCGAAATCCGGCAGTGGACGCATAGCTCAGTTGGTAGAGCAGCTGACTCTTAATCAGCGGGTCCTAGGTTCGAGCCCTAGTGCGTCCACCACTTTCCTACATTATATCAATTACTTACGCGACCTAGAATTTGGGCCAAGACGATACGTCGTTGCGCTAGGTAGCAGCCTAGGTAGCACCGCCAGCTGTCGATTATTTTTTCGGTTGCGGCTCCGCAGGAGAATCGTGGCCTCGAAATGGCCCGCCTGTCTGGCGTCGCTGGGGGTCAGGAAAGGCTGCATCAGCTCGAACGCAGATCTTGGCACCAGCGTGCGACTTGGTTTGCCGATCTATGGCTGAAATTTGAGACGCAGAGCTTCGGCATGCGCCTTTACCGCAGGGGGCGCGGTCGACACAGCAAAGCGATCCAGCCAGTCGGCCCAACTCGTCGCAGCAAAGCGAACACGTGCGTCGCGCACTGCGGCAGAGAAGACTTCGATTTCCGCACGGTGCTCTGAACGGG